>ENA-OQHL01001151-OQHL01001151.1-human-gut-metagenome-genome-assembly--contig:-NODE-1151-length-14534-cov-8.117096_pt1 | contig 14534 bp, 8 predicted proteins | sample MGYA00242565_ERZ504723 | MGnify/ENA primary metagenome ERZ504723 (study PRJEB26092, sample SAMD00036211) | human gut metagenome | host: Homo sapiens | study: EMG produced TPA metagenomics assembly of... | reverse complement strand
ATTATAAATAAGCACTTGATTTTATGGAGTAGTACCCAAGCATGGCTGAAGGGGCTCCCGCTGCCTAAGGGAGGTAGGGTCGTTTGCGCGGCGCGAGAGTTCAAATCTCTCCTACTCCGTACTTGCCGATTGTATCGTTGATACAGTCGGCTTTTTTGTTGTGTATAGGTTTATAAAAATTTAATATATAAATAAGAGTTATTATCTTAAGATTATGCAAGTTTTACAGTTAAACTTGCTTTTTGTTTTTTATGGAAATAAAAATATGTTAAAATTGCATATTAAATAAAATTATATGGTAAAATTGCACAAAACCAATCCAAATAAATGTCAAAATTGACCTATTTATTTTGTCCCATTTTTGGTATTATTGCACTTGAGTTCGTTAGAGAAATAACGATAAAAAGGATTGGAGGAAGATTATTAATGAAGAAAAGAAGAAAAATTGGTGCATTAGCTTTAGGTTTTACTATGGCAGCAAGTTGCTGTTTTGGTAATGGGGTAATATCAAATTTAGGAGGTATGCTCAGTACAGTTGAAGCTAGCACATCTTCCATTGTGTACAATCCTTCAACAGGAGAAAACGGTGGTTTTACCGTAAAGGCAAATAAGTGGAGTAAAGCAAGTTCTAATGCTGTTGTATATAATGGTATGGTTCTTGATGTAGCAGATAAAGTGGAATCTTCTACAAAAATAAACTTCACTTCTGATTCTAAGGGTACATTAGTTCTTGTATTTAATGAAGGTAGTGCAGGAAAGAGTATCCTTGTAGATGGCGAATCTTATGAAATACCTAGTAGTGGTGTTGTAACTGCAAGCGTTGGTGCTGGCGACCACGAAGTTCTCAAAGATAGTGGTAGCAGTTACTTATATTATATGGAATTTACAGGCAAGGGTGGTTCTGTTGAAACAACAGAGGCTACTACAGAAGAAACAACTGAAACTACTACTAAGGAAGAAACAACTAAGGCAACTACAACTGAAACAACTACAGAAGCTACTACTAAAGCTCCGGTTACTGAGACAACAACAGAAGCTACTACAAAGGCTGACTCTAACAGTTCATCAGTATCTTGGAATATGGGTAATAGTTCTTTTAAGAATTTAGGTACAATTTCAGGCGATGTTACAGTAAATGGACTTACAATTAAGGCTACATCAGCTAAGACAGTAAATGTAATTTCTGATGAGGCTACTGTAGGAAGCAACACATTTGGTTACAGCCTTGCTTTAGGTGGTAGTGGTTCATTAAAGTATAGAGCAGTTGCTTTTGATACAAATGGACAGGCTGTTGTAAAGGTTACATCAAGGTCAAGTGGGTCAAGCACTAGAACTCTTATGGTAGTAGGAGATGACGGTACTGAACTTGGAACTATTTCTGCTAAGCCAGATGCAGATATAGCATCAGTAAATATTAACTATAGTGGTAAAGTATATATTTATTCAAAGGGTAGTGGTATCAATATTTATAAAGTACAGGTTGACAACAAGTCATCTGTAGAAGAAACTACAAAGAAGAACACTACTGAAGCAACAACTAAGAAAGAAACAACTACAGAAGCTACAACTAAAAAGGAAGTTACTACAGAAACAACAACTAAGGCAACAGTTACAGAAACAACAACAAAGAAACAAGATAGTAGCACTAGCAGTAAAACTGTAACAAACTTTGAAGAACTTGTATCTGCAGTAGATGCTATGGCATCTGTAAAGGGTGGCGGTACAGTTTATGTAAATGCTAAAACTATTGACTGTACTTCTCAGCTTGCTTTAAAGAGTACAAAGGGTAACCCTGTTAAAATTGTAGGTGTACAGCAGGGCGATGGTACATATCCATCTCTTGACTTTACTAGCTTTAGAAATAGTACAATAGGTAGTGCAGGTCCTTCTTTAAAGGCGTCTACTGATTCTAATGTTGGTGTAAGAATTTCTGGTTCTTACTATACACTTGAAAACCTTATTATTGAAAAGGCCGGCGACAACGGTATTCAGATTAAGGGTGCAAATGCAAACTATAATACTGTAAACAACTGTATCGTAAGATATAACAATGACGCTGGTGTACAGATTACAGGTGGTGCATCATACAACACTATGAGATTTGTATACAGCTATAGAAACTGCGATGTTTATACATTAGGTGGTAATGCCGATGGTTTTGCTCCAAAACTTGGTGCTCAGACTGGCAATACATTCTATGGTTGCTATGCTTGGGAAAACAGTGATGACGGTTGGGATAGTTTCGACAAGACTACATCAGGCTATACAAAAGATTTAAGTTATGAAGAATGTGCTTGTTGGAATAATGGTAACCCTGATATATTCACAGGTAAGTATGATTATGAAAATGGAAATGCTTTAGATACTAATTTATATTTAGTAGAACTTATTTCTAAGCAGGACAAGAATTTTGTATCTAATTATAATAAGGGTAACTTTAGTTTACCAACTGACAGCTTTATAAATACTTCTGCAGGTAAGATTAACCTTTCTTCTTGGACAGGAAGTAATTATGACGGTAACCCTAACGGATTTAAGTTTGGTTCAGCTTATACAGATAAGACAAGTTTAAGAACAGTAAAGAACTGTTTATCATTTGGCCATGGTAGAAAGGGTTTTGATAACAACAACAGTACAGTTAAGGCTTCTTTTGAAAACTGTGTATCTTTTGATAATGGTTACAATTACTACTTCCCTACATTTAGTGTAAGCAAAGCATCAGATATGTTAGGCTTTAATGGTAAATCTAAGGATAAAGTGCCTAGTAGTGTAAGTGTTACTACTCCAACTGATTCTGCTCAGAAGTCAATCAGAAGTAAGGTAGAAGCTACAAGAAAGTCTATTGTTTCACAGTGTAACAACAATGTTATTCCTGGCGAAGTATACTTTAATATCTATTAATTAGAGGATTTGTGGGTTATTATACAGTTTTTAACTGTATAATAACCCATTTTTTTAGTTTCTTCTATATAAATGTGTAAATTAATATATAGGTAAATATAATTTTTTTAAGGATGAAATCCATATAAAAAATTAAAGTTGGGGTAATATTAGACAAAGAAGTCAAAAATGGCTACTATATATAGTGAAGTTACAAGGATTTTACACTATATTTACTCAATTTAAAAAAATATGGAGAAAAATAAAAAAAGTTGTTGACAAGAGGGTAAGTGTATGGTATTATATCACTTGTCGCTGACGAAGACGACAAAAACTTAAAAAAGTTTTTAAGAAAAATAAAAAAGTTCTTGACAAACAACTTCATCTATGGTAAGATGTAAAAGTTGCTGACAAAAAAGAACTGAACTTCTGAAAAATGAAGTTCAAAAAGTTTTTCAAAAAACTTAAAAAAAGTTCTTGACAAGCACTTAAATCTGTGATAAGATATAAAAGTTGCTGACGGTCAGAACCGAACAACTTAAGAAATAAAATTTCAAAAAAAGTTGAAAAAGTTCTTGACAAAAGTTAAGCGATATGATATACTACAAAAGTTGCTAAATGAAAATCTTCTAAAGAGGTTTTCGGTTGAGTAAAAAAGTTTTAAAAAAACTTAAAAAAATACTTGACAAACAACAAAATGTACGATATAATGAATAAGCTGTTGAGAGACAGCGAAAACGAATTGAACATTGAAAACTAAATAATCAAAGACAACAGTCATTATAGTAATTTAATTACTTAATGAATATACTCAAATCCCAAGAAATTCCTTTTCAATAAGGAACAGTTGAGAAAACAACTATAAAAACAATGCTAGTAGCATCCAAGCTACAAACTTTTTAATTGAGAGTTTGATCCTGGCTCAGGATGAACGCTGGCGGCGTGCCTAACACATGCAAGTCGAACGAGCAAATACATTTGATTTCTTCGGAATGAAGATGTAGGCGCGAGTGGCGGACGGGTGAGTAACGCGTGAGTAATCTGCCTCATACAGGAGAATAACACTAAGAAATTGGTGCTAATACTCCATAAGCTCACATTATGACATCATAGAGTGAGAAAAGATTTATCGGTATGAGAGGAGCTCGCGTCTGATTAGCTAGTTGGTGGGGTAACGGCCTACCAAGGCGACGATCAGTAGCCGACCTGAGAGGGTGATCGGCCACATTGGAACTGAGACACGGTCCAAACTCCTACGGGAGGCAGCAGTGGGGAATATTGCACAATGGGGGAAACCCTGATGCAGCAACGCCGCGTGAAGGAAGAAGTATTTCGGTATGTAAACTTCTATCGACAGGGAAGAAACAAATGACGGTACCTGAATAAGAAGCACCGGCTAAATACGTGCCAGCAGCCGCGGTAATACGTATGGTGCAAGCGTTATCCGGATTTACTGGGTGTAAAGGGTGAGTAGGCGGTCATGCAAGTCATATGTGAAATGTCAGGGCTTAACCTTGGCGCTGCATAAGAAACTGTATGACTAGAGTGCAGGAGAGGTAAGCGGAATTCCTAGTGTAGCGGTGAAATGCGTAGATATTAGGAAGAACACCGGTGGCGAAGGCGGCTTACTGGACTGTTACTGACGCTGAGTCACGAAAGCGTGGGGAGCAAACAGGATTAGATACCCTGGTAGTCCACGCCGTAAACGATGAGTGCTAGGTGTTGGCCAGAGATGGTCGGTGCCGCAGCAAACGCAATAAGCACTCCACCTGGGGAGTACGACCGCAAGGTTGAAACTCAAAGGAATTGACGGGGACCCGCACAAGCGGTGGAGCATGTGGTTTAATTCGAAGCAACGCGAAGAACCTTACCTAAACTTGACATCGATCTGACAATCTGTGTAAAGCAGACTCTCTTCGGAGCAGAGAAGACAGGTGGTGCATGGTTGTCGTCAGCTCGTGTCGTGAGATGTTGGGTTAAGTCCCGCAACGAGCGCAACCCTTATCGCTAGTAGCCATCATTCAGTTGGGCACTCTAGTGAGACTGCCGTGGATAACACGGAGGAAGGTGGGGATGACGTCAAATCATCATGCCCCTTATGTTTAGGGCTACACACGTGCTACAATGGCTGTTACAAAGTGAAGCAAGCTCGCGAGAGTAAGCAAACCACAAAAAAGCAGCCCCAGTTCGGATTGTAGTCTGCAACTCGACTACATGAAGTTGGAATCGCTAGTAATCGCAGATCAGAATGCTGCGGTGAATACGTTCCCGGGTCTTGTACACACCGCCCGTCACACCATGGGAGTTGGAAGCACCCGAAGCCTGTGACCCAACCGTAAGGAGGGAGCAGTCGAAGGTGAAGCCAGTGACTGGGGTGAAGTCGTAACAAGGTAGCCGTATCGGAAGGTGCGGCTGGATCACCTCCTTTCTAAGGAAATGGACGAGAGTGTAAAGAGTTTTTGATTATTTAGTTTTGAGTGCTCAATTCAAAAGAATTGAATACTAAAAATTTCCGGTGATGATGCGTCTAGGGGAAACACCCGTTCTCATACCGAACACGACGGTTAAGACCTAGACGGCTTGAAAATACTTGGTGGGAAACTGCCCGGGAAAGTCGGTGGTTGCCGGATTCAATTGCTTAATGGACATCACGCAAAAATGTGAGGTGTCTAACATGGGCTTATAGCTCAGCTGGTTAGAGCGCACGCCTGATAAGCGTGAGGTCGATGGTTCGAGTCCATTTAAGCCCATTAAAATAGAATAGCCCATACAAAGGGTATGGGGGCGTAGCTCAGTTGGGAGAGCACCTGCCTTGCAAGCAGGGGGTCACGAGTTCGAATCTCGTCGTCTCCATTCGGTTGATAAAAATCAACCACGGTGAATATCGAAAGATATGAACTGAAATTTGTACTTTGAAAACTGAATATCAAACACAACGACAACGAGATAGACAATTAGAGAACGAAAGTTCAATAACTGTTATTTCTAACCGTAGTGAATAACTACGAAACACTATTCTAAGAATAGATACAAATTTTACTAAGAGTAAAGTTTTTCCGTAAAAGAGTTATTCACATATATCAAACGAACCAAGCTAGTAACGAAAGTTACTAACGGACTGGTCAAGCTAATAAGAGCATAAGGTGAATGCCTTGGCATCAAGAACCGATGAAGGACGTAAAAAGCTGCGATAAGCTTCGGGGAGGCGCACATAGCCAACGATCCGGAGATTTCCGAATGGGGAAACCTAGCTGAGAAAAGCTCAGTTGGCGTACAGTGAATCAATAGCTGTGCGTAGGGAACGCTCTGAACTGAAACATCTAAGTAGGAGCAGGAAGAGAAAGAAACATCGATTTCCTAAGTAGTGGCGAACGAACGGGAAACAGGCCAAACCGAGATACATGTATTTCGGGGTTGTGGACTACATCATGTGATGGAGGTAAGGTAGTAGAATTGTTTTGGGAAAGCAAGCCAAAGAAAGTGAAAGCCTTGTATACGAAACCTGAAGACCCACAGTAGTATCCAGAGTACATCGGGACACGTGAAACCCTGATGGAAGCCGGAGGGACCACCCTCCAAGCCTAAATATTCCTTGATGACCGATAGCGAAGAAGTACTGTGAAGGAAAGGTGAAAAGAACCCCGGGAGGGGAGTGAAAGAGAACCTGAAACCTTATGTTTACAAACAGTCGAAGTTTTTCGGAACGACGGCGTACTTTTTGTAGAACGGTCCGGCGAGTTGCAGTGACATGCGAGGTTAAGGAGTACAGCTCCGGAGCCGAAGGGAAACCAAGTCTTAACTGGGCGTCTAGTATGTTAATGCAGACCCGAAACCGGGTGACCTATCCATGGGCAGGTTGAAGTTACCGTAAAAGGTAATGGAGGACCGAACTCACATCTGTTGAAAAAGGTGGAGATGACCTGTGGATAGCGGAGAAATTCCAATCGAACTCGGAGATAGCTGGTTCTCCTCGAAATAGCTTTAGGGCTAGCCTTGAGGTAAAGTCTAATGGAGGTAAAGCACTGATTGGACGCGGGTCCCCAAAAGGATACCAACTTCTATCAAACTCAGAATGCCATATAGATATACTCAGGAGTCAGACTATGTGAGATAAGTTTCATAGTCAAAAGGGAAAGAGCCCAGACCGACAGCTAAGGTCCCAAAGTGTGTGTTAAGTGGAAAAGGATGTTAGGTTTCTAAGACAACTAGGATGTTGGCTCAGAAGCAGCCACTCATTTAAAGAGTGCGTAACAGCTCACTAGTCGAGAGGTCTAGCGCCGAAAATGTCCGGGGCTAAAACACACCACCGAAGCTACGGAATTACCTATGGTAATTGGTAGAGGAGCATTCTGTAAGGACGAAGCACAATTGAAAGAGAGTGTGGACGAAACAGAAGAGAGAATGCCGGAATGAGTAGCGAGATATATGTGAGAATCATATAGGTCGAATGTCTAAGGTTTCCTGGGTAAAGCTGATCTGCTCAGGGTAAGTCGGGACCTAAGGTGAGGGCGAGAGCCGTAATCGATGGACAACAGGTAGAAATTCCTGTACTACGTATAATCAGAACTGTGGGGACGCAGGAGGATAGGAAAACCGGAGAATGGAAATATCCGGCTAAGTACAAAGGTGTGAGTGATAGGCAAATCCGTCACTATAAGCTGAAGTACGAATGGGAGCGAAGAAAAGTAGCGAAGTTTCTGAATCCACACTGTCAAGAAAAGCCGCTATTGCGTTATACGTACCCGTACCGCAAACCGACACAGGTAGACGAGGAGAAAATCCACAGACCGACGGGAGAAGTGTTGTTAAGGAACTCGGCAAAATGACCCCGTAACTTAGGGATAAGGGGAGCCAACGCAAGTTGGTCACAGAAAAGAGGCTCAAGCGACTGTTTAGCAAAAACATAGGTCTATGCGAAACCGTAAGGTGATGTATATGGGCTGACACCTGCCCGGTGCTGGAAGGTCAAAAGGAGAGGTTAGCGTAAGCGAAGCTTTGAATTCAAGCCCCAGTAAACGGCGGCCGTAACTATAACGGTCCTAAGGTAGCGAAATTCCTTGTCAGGTAAGTTCTGACCCGCACGAAAGGTGTAACGATTTGAGCACTGTCTCGACAACACGCCCGGTGAAATTGAAGAACCAGTGAAGATACTGGTTACCCGCAACAGGACGGAAAGACCCCATGGAGCTTTACTGCAGCTTAATATTGGGATTCGGTATTGTATGTACAGGATAGGAGGGAGACTAAGAAGCTAGCACGCCAGTGTTGGTGGAGTCGATGGTGGGATACCTCTCTTATAATACTGAATTTCTAACCTACTTCCGTGATCCGGAAGAGGGACATTGTTAGGCGGGCAGTTTGACTGGGGCGGTCGCCTCCGAAAGAGTAACGGAGGCGCTCAAAGGTCTTCTCAGAATGATTGGAAACCATTCAAAGAGTGTAAAGGCAAAAGAAGGCTTGACTGCGAGAGTGACAACTCGAGCAGGTACGAAAGTAGGACTTAGTGATCCGGTGGTAACAAGTGGGAGTGCCATCGCTTAACGGATAAAAGCTACCCTGGGGATAACAGGCTTATCTCCCCCAAGAGTTCACATCGACGGGGAGGTTTGGCACCTCGATGTCGGCTCATCGCATCCTGGGGCTGTAGTAGGTCCCAAGGGTTGGGCTGTTCGCCCATTAAAGCGGTACGCGAGCTGGGTTCAGAACGTCGTGAGACAGTTCGGTCCCTATCCGTTGTGGGCGTAGGAAATTTGATAGGAGCTGTCCTTAGTACGAGAGGACCGGGATGGACGAACCTCTGGTGAATCTGTTGGTAACCAATGCCACAGCAGAATAGCCAAGTTTGGAACGGATAAACGCTGAAGGCATCTAAGCGTGAAGCCAACCTAAAGACTAGATTTCCCATGCGAAAGCAGTAAGACTCCTTGTAGACGACAAGGTTGATAGGCCAGAGATGTAAGCACAGTAATGTGTTCAGTTGACTGGTACTAATAAGTCGAGGGCTTGACCAAAGAGTAACGAGAAGCACGAGCTACGATGCAGAGACGTTACAAAGTTTGACGGTTATGTCGAAAGGTCAGAAATGACTGGTGTTTGAATTCAGTTTTAATTTTCAAGGTAGATTCAAATTTAATGATCCTCGATAGCTCAGCGGTAGAGCATCCGGCTGTTAACCGGAGGGTCGTAGGTTCGAATCCTACTCGGGGAGTTCCGGCCCGTTGGTCAAGCGGCTAAGACGCGGCCCTCTCACGGCTGAAACAGGAGTTCGATTCTCCTACGGGTCATCATCTCTGTTTCAAAAGGGAGAAAATTTAATATGGCGACATAGCCAAGTGGCTAAGGCAGAGGACTGCAACTCCTTGATCTCCAGTTCAAATCTGGATGTCGCCTTAAAGAGAAGAGAGTGGAAGTGTATATGCTTTCACTCTTTTTCGTTGTATATAAAAATAATTATCAACAAAAGCCTTTTAAGTTGACAGCTTTTACAGGGATTATATATAATGAATACAACAATAAAACTAGGAGGACAGAGTAATGAATATAAATCCAGAATCTTGGAAACAGGATTTACCGGCTTTTAAAGAAAAAACAGATGCTTTTTACAGGGGAGAAGTTCCTAAAAATGAGTATAAGGGATTTTCAGGTTTTTACGGCAGTTATGCTCAAAAGGGTGGTAAAGCCAGTATGCTCCGTCTTCGTATGACAGCAGGTCGTGTTACAAAGGAAAAAATGGCTTTTGTTGCAGAGACTATAAGAAAATATAACGTCAATCACTTACATTTTACAACTTGTCAGACAATACAGCTCCACGATTTACAGCCGGAGGTTCTCTATCCGGTTATGGAAAAGGCACTTTCTCATAATATTGTAACTATGGGTGGTGGTGGAGATTTCCCTCGCAATGTAATGTGTCCACCTCTTTCAGGTGTTGAACAAGGGGAATATTTTAACGTATTGCCTTATGCACAGGTTGCCGGAGAATACCTTATGAATTTTATAAAGGCTGAAAAAATGCCTAGAAAATTAAAGGTTTGTTTTTCTAATTCTCCAAAGAATTTTACTCATGCAACATTTAGAGATTTAGGCTTTGTAGCCAATGAAAATGGTAAATTTGATGTATACAGTGCCGGTGGTCTTGGCAACAACTACAAAATGGGTGTTAAAGTAGCTGAAAATGTAGAGCCTGACAAAATATTGTTCTATATTAAGGCTATGTGGTTGACTTTCCGTACTTATGGAAATTATGAAAACAGAGGTAAGGCAAGAACTCGCTATATGCAAGAGGCTTTAGGTGGTGCTGAAAACTATGTAAAAGCCTATAATGAGAAACTTCAAGAGGTAATTGCATCTGGAGAGGATTTAAACATTGAAATACAGCCTTTGGAATTTAGTAAAAAAGGAAATGGCACTACAGCAGAAGGCTTCAGAGTAATTCCTCAAAAACAAGAGGGTCTTTACACTGTTATGTGGCACCCAATAGGTGGTCAGCCTAATTCAGATGTATTTTGCAAGTTAAATGACTATATACAGGGTATTGAAGGAGCAGAATTGAGATTATCTCCTGATGAAAGTGCTTATATTATCAACCTTACCGGTGATGAGGCGAAGGAAGTTGTAGCCATTACTGAAGAAAATACAGCACAAAGTGTATTTGAAACATCTGTAAGCTGTATTGGTGCAAGCATTTGTCAGGTAGGTCTTAGAGATTCTCAAAGTCTTTTGAGAGCTTGTGTTGAGGCTGTTAAAAAGGCTGACATAAAGGAAAATGCACTTCCACAAATTCATATTTCCGGTTGTCCATCTTCTTGTGGTACACACCAAATTGGTGTTTTAGGATTTAGAGGTGCTGTAAAGTCTGTAGACGGTAAGCCACAGCCGGCTTTTATACTCTATGTAAACGGTTGTGATATACAGGGTAAAGAGGTTTTTGGTCACGAAGTGGGCACAATTTTAGCTTCTGATATTCCTGATTTTATTGTAGAGTTAGGTAAGGCTGTTGAAAATAGTGGAAAGGACTTTAATTCTTGGAATGATGAAGAAGGCAAAATTGAAAAAATAGCTGAAAAGTTTGTAAAATAATATAAAATATTTCTTGAAAGCCAATGTTATTTCTATGTAGGAGTGACATTGGCTTTTTTTATAAATTAACTTAACCAAATAGAGCTTAGAAACATTGATTTTTTGGCTATTTTATAGTATTATTATGTGGTAAAAACAGGAGGGTGTTATGGCTGAGAATAAAAACACAACTGAAAATAATAAAAATTCGACTATACCTGAAAATAATGAACAGCTTTTGGAAAGAATAATGGAAAAAACTCAAGATGAGTTTTTAGACGATAGTGAAGAAAGTTCAGAAAATACAGAGGATATAAAAGATACAGAGGAAACAGAAGGAAAAGAAGAACAGGGGGAACAGGCTGAAAGTACCGAAGATACAGAAAATGAGCCGGAGGAAATGAAAGAAAAATCTGCAAAGAAGAAAAAGAAAAGTATATACAACAGAATATTAAGCTATCTTTCTGGTTTTACAGGAAGTTTAAAGGCTGTTGCCATAGCAGTTGTTATTCTTGTTATTGTGGCGTCTGGCATATTTGTTGCTGTAAATAGTGGCAATATAAAAATAGGTGAGTCACAGGCATCTTTTTCACAGGAATACAGTATGAGTTCACAGGCTCAATTCTATAGCTATAATAACAGTATTTTCTTTACTTCTAAGGACGGTATGTCTTTACTTGACAAAAAGGGTAATACTGTATGGACAGATACTTTTTCAATGACAACACCTGTTATGTTAAGTGACGGGGAATATACAGCTGTTGCTGATAAGGGTGCTAAGACTATGAATGTCTACAACCTTAAAGGTAAGGCGTATACAGTAAATACAGAAGGTGTTATAACTACTTTTGCTATTAATCCTTTAGGTTACAGTGTTGTTATGTGCCAAAGTTCAGGTGAAAATGATTATACAGCTTTTTGTTATTCTCCAGACGGAAAAGTTGCTTTTAAGGGAAGTTATGTAGCAAAAGACGGACTTCCAGCGTCTATTGATATTTCTGATGACGGTAGAATAATTGGTATCAGCTTTATAAATATATCAAGAATAAAGATTAAGTCAAAGGTAAACTTCTACTTTGTAAATACAGAAGATGCTAAGACTACAGATAATTCTGATGCTATTTTCTCAGGTGTTGAAATGGATAACGAGGTGGCTGCTATTGTTCACTTTATGCCGGACAACAGCTGTATTGTGTCAACTGATGCAAAACTTTACAGCATTGGTGGTAGAATTACAAACAAAGAAAATTACAAAGAAAATTGGAAGGTTGAATATCCAAACTATGTTTCAGCATTTAACATAGTGGATAATAAATATATTGCAGTTGCATATGGTAGTACAAAGACAATTACTGACAATAGCGACAATGTAAATACTGTACATTGGTACAATATGAGAGGTAACGAAATAGGTTCTGCTAAATTTGATGAAACTATTACAGCTATGTATTCTAATATGGAAAGTACAATAGTTGCTATGGGCAAGGTATTCGATGCTATGGACGTAAGAGGTAAGCATCTTTGGGAATACAGAGCATTACAGACTGTAAACAGTATGCAGTTCTTTGATTCAACAGACAGAATTATACTTGCTACAGCTAACAAAATGCAACTTTTCAGTGTTAAGAAAGGTGCTAATATGGTTGAAGATAATGATGCTTTAGACCCTAATAGTGAAGATACATCAGTGGAAACTACTACAGCATCTACTACAACTGCTCAGACTACATCAGCAAGTTAGGAGAGATATAATGAGTGATTTTTTAATGGGATTTATTCAAAATCCTGTAGACCTTATTATTTTACTTATAATTATATACTTTATGGCTCGTGGGGCAAAGAAAGGTTTCATAATTTTTGCCCTAAAAGGCTGTTATAAATTGATTTCTGTAGGTGGTTCTTTTATAATTTATCCTTTTATTACAGCACTTATGAGAACTACACCTATTTTTGATATGGTAAGCAATTTGGTTAAGAAAAGTCTTAACCTCCAAAATGTAGCATCTTCTACACAACAACAGCAGATAGATACTATCAACAGCCTTGCTTTGCCACAGCCTATTAAGACTATGCTTTTGGACAATAACAATTCCGTTATACATAGTCTACTGAATGTTCAAAATGGTGTTGCCGACTATATTTCACGATATATTGCAAATATTATTTTAAACATTTGCGTTGGTCTTATAGTCTATTTTATATTTTCTTTTGTCCTTAGAACTATTATGAAGCTTGGTAAGTTTATATCAAAGCTCCCAATTATAAGCAGTTTCAATGCCATTGCCGGTGGGGCTTTAGGTATTGCCGGTGGTGTAATTTTTGTATGGGTAATATTTACAGTTATGAATGTATTTATAGCTAATGACTTTTTCAGTATTTTAAATGACAAAATAGCTACATCATATTTGGGTAAATACCTTTATGACAACAACTTGATTTGGAATATTATTAAGAACAACTTGTTTATGAGATAGAATTAGTAGGAGAAAATATGCTTGAAAAATATGTAACAATAAAAGGCACAGGTCAGGCTGAAGTAGTAGAAAAAAAGTCCAGATTTATTGCCAATGTAGTTCCTGTTCATTCAGAGGAGGAGGCTATGGCAGAAATTGAAAAGTTTAGAAAAAAATACTATGATGCCAGACACAATGTATTTGCCTTTCAGGTAGGTAATGAAAAGCAGTTACAGAGATACAGTGATGACGGAGAACCTAGTGGAACAGCAGGTATGCCTGTTTTAGACGTTATAAGAGGCAGAGATATTCACGATGTTCTAATTGTTGTAACTCGTTATTTTGGTGGTACATTACTTGGTACAGGTGGTCTTGTAAGGGCTTACGGTCAAAGTGCCAAAGAAGGTTTGGCTGCTGCCGGACTTATAGAAAGAACGTTATACAAGGCTGTTCACGTTAAGACTGACTACAATATGTCAGGCAAGGTACAGTACGAGGCTTTAAATACCGGAAATATTATAAAGGACACAATTTACACAGACAATGTGGAATTTATAATTTTAGTAGAAAGCAACAACGTAGAGGGTTTTGTAAAGAGTATTGTCAATCTCACATCAGACAAGGCAGAAATTGTCGTGGGAGAGGAAGAATATTTGGACAAGGTAATTGAATAGGTAACTTGCAATAAATGCTTGCATTTATTGCAGGTAGTCTGAGGAAGGGACCAGCCGTGAAAAATATGGCACTAAAAACCCAGTACCATATTTTTGTCCCTCCTCGGTCGGGCAAAGCTCGACCTGTGGAATTAAATAAGAAAACCAAGGTTTTCTTAACAACTTTCCTTTGATAATGTTTGGAAATATAAAAAATCTTTTAATAAAATGAATTTTTACTTTAAGGCTCATTCCTAAGGGAATGGGTCTTTTTTTGCGTGCAAATTGAGGTGTTGAGGGAGTAATGAGTTAGGGTGTCGATGATGTTTAAGGGGTTGGCGGGGTACGGATTAAGTCGCATATTAGCTTTGCTAATATGCTTTAATCCTTAGAGTAAGGATTTGGGGTGTCGATGATGTTTAGGTATTCGAGAAAGTACGGGTCAAGTCATACATTAGCAAGGCTAATGTATTCTGACCCTTAGTTTTTT
>ENA-OQHL01001150-OQHL01001150.1-human-gut-metagenome-genome-assembly--contig:-NODE-1150-length-14540-cov-4.911538_pt1 | contig 14540 bp, 10 predicted proteins | sample MGYA00242565_ERZ504723 | MGnify/ENA primary metagenome ERZ504723 (study PRJEB26092, sample SAMD00036211) | human gut metagenome | host: Homo sapiens | study: EMG produced TPA metagenomics assembly of... | reverse complement strand
TCTTCTTCTACCTCTGCCTCTGTTTCAGTTGTAATAGCATTGAGAACTTCTTCTTCCTTAGTCATATCATTATCCTCCTGTGATACAGGCTGAGTTTCCTCTGCCTCATTATCTTCAGCACTTGTAAGGTTATCATCTGATATAACCTCACTAGCATCTATTAAAGGCTTATCTAATATTACTGTCTTTTCTGCTACGTAAGTATTTTTGTTATCGTCCTTTTCTTTGAACTTAGTTGGATAATCTTCCTCAGTGTGATTTTCATGTTCTTCAATTTCATCAGCAACATTGTTAATGCTTTCTTCTGGAACAGAAGTAACAGTTATTGTACTTTCACCTATAGGTTCTGTATCCTCACTTGCAACATCTTCAACATCTGAAGTTTCTTCCACTTCATCAGTAGCAACTTCCTGAACCGGTTCTTCTTCAACAGCTTCAATTTCTGTTTCAGGTTCTTCAATCTCTTGTACATCTTCTGTATTTGTATCAACTGATACTTCCGAATTTTCATCAGTTTCAACTTCTTCTACACTAGAAGTTTCCTCTGGCTTTTCTTCTTTATTCTTTAATTCTTCTTCAGCAATTTTATTTACGATGTTGCCAAGACCCATATCATCAACAGAAATATCATCAAGAGAATCCTTCTTCTTATGAACCTTTCTGTTTTCCTTTTTAACAGGCTTAATTTCTTCCTTAGGTTCTTCTTTCTTTTCTTCTTCAGTTTCACCTAATATTTCCTTTAATACATCGTCTGGGTCAGCAAATTCCATAGTTGCCGGTTTTAAATGAACCTTTTCAAGTCGTTCTTCAATATCATTTAAATCCATAGAAGAAAGTTTAGCTGTATCAAAAATACTAGGCTTTACCGGAGGAACAGCTTCTTCCTCCTCAATAGGTGCAACCGGTTCGAGGTCTTCCGGTGCTGGCATATCGAACCCCTTATTTGTGCCGTCAATAAGGTTCACATCGTCCTCTTTATCGTCCTTATATTCTTCTATTTCATCTGGAAATTCATCTTCGTAATCATCAGGTTCTTCAGTTTTCATCTTCTCAGCTAACTTACTAAGAGCCCCAGCAAAAAATCCACCTTTTTTCTCTTTTTTAGGCTTATTTTCGTCTTGAGGTTCTACATCAGATACCTTATCCATATAATCATCGTCTACAAAATACAGTGTAGCATCTTTTTGAGCTCCGTCAAAGTAGCTTTGACCGCCATCATCAACATATTCTTCTAATAATCTGCCTACTGCCATTCTTGTTTTATCTGCGTTAAATTCGTTTAACGCCTGTTCAAGACGTTTCTGGTGTAAGTCAGACAACAGCTGTTCGGCACTTTTGTTTTTCTGTTCAGCCATTGTTGTACCTCCTACAATTTATGTTATAAATTTGTGTATATATCAGAACAAATTAACTTCGTTAATTTGTGCCTTGCTTGCAAGCCATCGGATTTATCTTTCCGATTCACTGGTCAGAACAAATTAACTTCGTTAATTTGTGCCTTGATAAATCAAGGCATCGGATTTATCTTTCCGATTCATTATTAAAAGCTATATATAAAATTTACACTCTATTCCTTTATAACCTCCATTTTACCACAAATCAATACGAAATTCAAATATATTTTAAAAAAACATTATTACATTATTTGTATAACTTTATAACTCAAAATCCACTTGTTCAGCCATTTCGTCTAATTTCATTTTTAATCCAACAGGTATGAATTTTCTACTTTTTCTATAAATTTCACCAATAACGGAAATAAATTGTCTAGGATAATCAATTACTGCCTGTAAATCCTCTATTTGATTTTCTGTCAAAAAGTTGTTTTTGCTATATGCTCCTAAAATATCTTCCATATTTAAGTAATTAAGCCCCTTATTATGGGCATAAAAAGCATTTTTGCGTTTATACCTGTTTATAAAGAAAGCTAAATCCCAAAGAGGAGAACCAACTGTCATATAATCCCAATCAATAATAGAAATCCTGCCATAGTTAAATAAAATATTACCTTCTTTTAACCTATTGTGTATAAAAGATTTTTCCAAAGTACTTTTCTGTAATCTTTCAACAGCCTTTTCAGCCTTGCTATAATACTTGTCATATACCTTAAGTACAGTCATATCCCAATCCTTCAAAGTCTTTGTATTGGATATTGCTTTTCGGCATTTTGCCATTGTAGTAAGCCCTTTTTCCATTTCATCAAGGGGATGAGGTTTCAAAATAGATGCAGCCCTTACCATAGGCTGACTTTCTATTCGGCTCAAAGCATACTGCATACTGCCTATGGTTTCAATAGCTTTTACAACTTGGGCATTATTAAGGAAGTCCAGTTCGTTGGCTCCCTTAAAAGGAGAAAGGATATATACATCACTATCTCTTTCTACATAAGGCAATCCACTTTTTGCCGGTAAATATCTGTCAAAAGCCCTAAAGCCTTTTGTCCATAATTGTTCCTTTAATCTGTAAATTTCAATTATTCTGTTGGTATTGACCCTTGCCTTGCAAATGCTGTAAGTACCCTTGTCAGTATGCACAATATAAAAATATTTGCAACGCACTATATTCTTAGGGCATATTCCAAAATCATAGACAGCAGAATATATTTCGGGATACATATTGTCACTTCCTTAAATAATATTTATCCCTTAATATTATGACAAATACAATAAAAAAAGAACCTATCAAAAGATAGGCTCTCTAAATTATTTACTTAACTTAAGATACTGTTCTGCAGCATTTATAACACACTGATTTAAAGTTATATTTTTTTCTGTTGCCACCAACGCAAGCTGTCTGTGCATTTGAGGTGACATTCTTACATTAAATGAACCTTTAAATTCCTTATTAGGCTTTTTATTATACCTTTTACACATCTCTAAATAATTCTCTATACAATTATGAAAAGAAGTTTCCAATTCATCAACAGATGTTCCATGAAAATTCAATGAATCTGTTATTCCAAAAACTTTTCCTACAAAAATATTATCTTCTGCATCAAATTCTATTGTTGCATGGTATCCTTTATACTCTAACATAGACTTTTTCATAAAATCACACCTTTAATATATCCCATTTATTTTATATTATCCACACTCACTGACTATACTTCTCCAACTTCCTTTAAGAATTTTATAGTCATCTTTATTTGATAAGTATACAACTCATCTCCTGGATGAGGTCCATCAAATTGTAAAATTCGACCTGTTTCCAAATGAATATATCCTATACTAGAGCCTCGACCTCCCATAAATTTTTCACATCCACATTTACTCATCAACCTATCCAACTCTTTTTTAGTAAAATTCTTTGGAATAGGTTTCCTCATTAATTTATTCAATAGGTCTTCTTTTTTCGCCAAAGCTACAACTCACCGCCTAATATTATTGCAACTATATTTTAGTTGCAATAATATTATATGCTATTTTGAAGAAAAAATCAATACTTTTCTCAACAAAAAAGAACCTATCAAAGATAGGTTCTCTAAATCAGTCTAAATTTATATCTGTAGCATCGCCACTAAGCATCTTGTCAGCTTCCTCTACTGTAATTGGCACAACAGAGAACGGATGTGTAATACTTGCAGTCTTTGTTTCGCCGTCCCACTTAATACCAACAAATTCTACACTTTCAATAGCTCTTAAAGGCAACATAAATCTGCCCTCAATAATCTGCTGAGGTACTTCTGTTTCTATTTTCTTATCATTGTATGTAAAATAGTTTTCTCCTGCTGTAAACTTTAAAACATCACTACCCTTTTTGAGAGTTGCAGTTTTTGTTTCAGCATCATATTCAGCAGTATATCCCATTTTTTCAAACACACCACGAACAGGTACAAGTGTTCTGTTTTCTACAATAACACCCTTTTGTTCTACTGGAGTTTTATCCACAACAACATTTACCTCTGTTGCTGCAAAAGCATTTACACTAAGAGCCACAACAGCTATAGCAAAAACTAATAACTTTTTCATACTTTACCTCCTAATTTTTGTTATAAGAAAAGAGCCTAAATAAATTAGGCTCTTTATTAAAGTTTCATCAAAATTCATTAATTAGAATTCAATAGATGTATACTTATTTGTAGTGTTGAACTTTGTAAGGTTTACACCTGCGCTTGTAGAAACTACATTTTCGCTATCAAAGGAAGCGATTTTAATTTCTGGTTTTTCGTACTTTTTCATTATCAATCTACCTCCTTATATTATTTAGCTATTGTACCATTAACTGTATTGTAGCTAGTTACTGTACCGTCCATAGTAAGGTTGATTGAACCAATCTTCTTGTCAGTAGAAGTAGTTGCACCAGCTTCATCAGCAGTAGTAGTTGCATAAATGTCAACATCAATAGCATCAGTTGCACCAGTTGCAGAGTTAACTCTTACTGGGAATTCATAAGTTGTAGTGCCATCAGCGTGTACGCAAGCTGTAATATTCTGCTTAGTAGAACCTACCTGAGCATATAAGCCCTGTACCCAGTTACCTGCTGGAAGTGCATCAGCATCAAGAACAACCTTGAAAGCACCCTGAGTAGCGTTAAGCTTTGTAGTACCAGCTGTAATACCTTCAACAGCCTTCATAGTACTATCAGGAGTACCTGTAAATATGTTCTTATTTAACTCATCTGAAGGAATTGTCTTCTTTACTGTATAAATAAAGTATAATTCAGGTTCATCTGAAAAAGCATAACCATCAGCAGTACCAGAAGCCCATGCTACAGCAAACTTGTTAATAGATTCTGAATTAGGAACTGCAACCCAAGTACCTTGAATAGTCTTCTTGTTACCTCTACCTAAAGTGTAAATATTCTTTACAATTAAATCTTTAGTACCAGCAGAATCTCTAATAATACAACCATCATCTTTATTACCTAAAGCAATAAGATTATTATATTCATCATCAGATAAATCACTATCTGTTACACCAGGTGTAACGTATTCGTCATCATAGAGAACCTTTGCTGCAAAAGATGTTGTTCTGCCAAATGAATTAGATAACTCTACAGGAACAGCAATACGTGTACCTGCTGTTATATCACCACTAACTTCCTGTGCTGTTGCTAAATCAATAGGTGTACCATATGTAATAGCTTCATCAGCCGCAAAGCAGTTAAAACAACTAGCTGCCATTGCTGCTGTAGCAACACAAACACCTAAAATACTTTTAAGTTTCATATTAGTCTTCTCCTCACAATTTATTTCCAATTTTATTTTTCAACAGGGAATACATATGTCTTATCCGCAGCCTTTAAAAGGATATAATTACCATCTTCTGCGGTAACACCACCTGCACCATCTACATTAGCAGCTCTTAACTGAGTTTCTGTAAGAACTACTGTAGAATCGCCTGCTGCATATCTAAGTACTGTATTAGAATCTTCTGCAGTAACAGTCTTACTATCATCAACATCACCCCAAATGAATGATGTATCAACAGTTACAGTACCAGAAGCAGCTTCAATTGTACTTGCATCAGCTAAAGCTGAATCAGAATTAGCTACCTGAGCAACAGCAACTTTTACATCAGTAGAACCAGTAGCATTTGCATTAACTGTAAAGTCTACAGTTGCAAGTGTACTTGCTTCAGTTACATTAACAGGTGAAGCTGCAGCCCAACCTATAAGAACTTCATCATTGCCTGTTTCATTATCTTTTAAATCAGCTGTAAGCACGCCACTATTAAAGCTGTCACCAACAGTTGCATAAGTGTTGTCGCCTACTTCGTCAGTTCCCTTTACCACTGGTGTGAGCACAGATGAATCATAGCTAATAGCTATAGCATAGGCGTTCACATCTGTAGATGTTTCTCCAGCACTTGGAGCAACAGTAATAGGTACTGATACTACATTACCTGCTGTAGCATTTTCACTACCTGCTGTAAATGTAGCGGCATTAGCACAAACACAAGAGCCAATAACCATAGTAGAAGCTAATACAGAGCATAATAAACTTCTGAATTTCATAATTAACCTCCTTCTTTTATAATAGAAACATTTTCCTCACCTTTGGAAAAAATCCCTTTATAAAAGTATACCCTTTTCTTATTAAAATTGCAAGGGTTTATACAATTTTTTTGTGAATATTTTGTGTATTCATTTATTCTTGCTATAAACCCTCGCCCAAATCAACTAATTTTGCTATAAAATCTTATTACTTAACAGTAACCTTGTATAATAATGAGTCATAATCTGGAGTTACTGTAATTGTACCCTTGCCAGTTGCAACAAGTTCGAAAGCTGTTGTTGCAGTCTTTCTGCCACCAAGGTTAGCATCTGCTGGAGTAATATCTGTTACATTACCACTTTCGTCAGTAAATGTAGCCTTGATTGTACCCTTGTTTGCTGCGTTGTTGTCACCAGCGATGAATACGCTTGCTGTTAAAGCATCAGCAACATCAATAGTAATTGAACTATCAGCTGCTACATTTACAGTCTTTGTAAATGCAGTACCATTAGCACTTTCTGCTGCGAAAGCTTTGTAACTACTGCTGTTTGTTGCAGTTGTAAGCTTACCACCATTTAACCAAGTTGGTACGCTATCGTTTTCAGCTGACCAGCTGTCACCACTTACAGCAAATGCCTTACCGGCTGGTGCTGTTGTAGTAGTTTCTGTTGTATCGTCAGCCTTTGTAGTTGCTTCTGCAGAAACCTGTTCAAGAGTACCTGTTACTGTAATTGTACCAATGTTTACAGAAGAATTAAGTCCACCGCTTGTAGATTTATCATTTGAATCAACATTTACACCCTTAATTGTGTAAGTACCTGCTACAAGTGAAGTAGCACTTAAATTGTTCTTAGCACCATTCTTATTTTCAACATCTAAAGTTGCAACTGTATCTCCATTTGAGTTAACAATCGCTACCTGTCTAGCATATGCACCTGAAGAAATAGCATTTGTTAATGCAACTGTACCATCAGAAGTAAGTTTGAACTGAACTGTCTTAGAACCACTAATCTGAACTGAACCATTTGCATTCTTAACGCCAGTCTTTGCAAGGAACATATTTTCTGTACCAACATTTGTGTCTGCTGTAAGAGCAGTGCCAGAAGTAGCATTAATATCAGTACCTGTTAATGTATAAGTCTTAGTTTCAGGTGTAGATGGCTTAGAAGTGTTACCCTTGTGGTTTAATACCCAAGTAGCATCAAGTACATTGATTACACCGTCGCCATTTGCATCTGCAGCATCTTCATCATAGAATGTTTCGTCCTTGATACCCTGAATGAACTTCAAGATAAGGGCTGCATCCTTTTCATCAATCTTACCGTCTTTGTTTACATCACCCTTAGTAGAGTAATCAACAGTAGTTGCTTCTGTAGTAGAATCTGTTTCAGTAGTAGTTGTTGTTTCTGTTGAAGTTTCAACTGAACCACCGTTTGCTGTAACTGTTACTGTACCATTAGAAGTAGTGTAGTTTGCAACTGCAAGTTTACCACCCTTTAATGTATTTACAGTAATTGCAACAGGAGTTGCACCTTCCTTGTTTGCTGTAAATGTTACTTTTACAAGAACTGTACCGTTTGCGTTAATTGTATCAGCAGGGTTGATACCAGCAATTCTTACTGAACCGTCAGTAATGTTGCTGTTGATTGTAGCCTTGCTGTCATTGATTATGTCACCGTTTTCAACCTTAGTAGCTGTAAGAGCAGCTGAGTCATAAGTTAATGTAATGTTGAAGTCTGCTAAATCAGTCATACCTGTCAACTTAACAGGAACTGTAACAGCAGAACCATTCTTAACTGTTTCATTGCCAACAACAACATTTACACCATCAACTGGAGCAGCTGTTGTAGCTTCTGTTGTTTCCTTAGTTGTAGCTTCTGTATCCTTTGTAGTTGTTTCCTTAGTTGTAGCTTCTGTAGTTGTTTCAGTTGTTGTAGTAACTGTTGTGTCGCCACCATCAACTGCATAGCTCATTACATAAAGATAAACATTAGTTGTACCCTTAGTAATTGTATGAGTACCAGCTGTTAAATCGAAGATATTAAGACCATCAACTACATCTTGTTCTTCGCCATCAATCTTGATAGTTCTTGAACCAGCTGCACTTAATACTAACTTTAACGCACCATCTGCTGGAGCATTAACTGTAATGTTAGTAGATGATTCCATCTTAATACCACTATTATAAGTTACACCGTTATAAGTATACTTATTTGTTGTATCATTACCACTAATATTGAAGATGTTAGAATTTGCAGCAGCAACATCGTTACCACTTGCATCTACACCATCATCATGCCATACATAACCATCATCAACAACAGGTGCTGATGTAGTAGTTTCTGTAGTACCATCATCACCAGTATTAGCCTTTGTTGTAGTTTCTGTTGTAGCTTCTGTTACTGTTGGAGCATTAGGGTCATTAGCAACAATCTTTAAGTTTTCAAGGTAACCATCCTTCTGAGTGTTACCAGACTTAATTACATAAACACCTGCTGGAATGTTAGAAACAGTAGCTGTCTTACCACCAGCAACATAGAGTTTAAGTTCGCCATAAGCATCGTAAAGTTCGATACCGTAAGCACTTGATGAGCCTGCTGTAAATGTAACATCAGCAGCTTTATTTACCTTAAAGATAACACCGTTATCTCTAATCTTCATAGTTGTTGCAGTATTAGTAATTTTAGCAGCAGGAGTAACTAAAGCATTGCTTATATTATACTGTGAATTAGCTGCTAAATCAGTTTCACTAGTCTTTGTTGTCCAGTAATTTGCATTACTTGGAGTAGTAAAGTTAATTTCATATGGAAGAGTTAAAGCATCTGGATTTTCAGATACAATAGGCTCTGGAGTAGGTTCCATATTGATTTCAGATGCAGTCTTCATAACACCTGCAAGGTTAAGACAGTCTGCCTTTGCCTGAATAGGTGAAGTAGCTGTATATTCATACATATCGCTACCAGTTTCAAAACCTGCATAAGGGTTGCCACTGCTGTCGCTTACCTTATCAGTCTTGTTTTTAACCTGCTGTGCAGCATTTGCACCGTTACAACCTGCAAAGCTATCATTATAAGACTTAACAGTTGCAGAACCTTCTTTTGCTGAGTCTACAGGGTTCTTACAAGCACCGAAGTAGTTACCTTCAGAGAAAATGTAAGCATGAGCTCTTGGAGAAATAGCATAAGAAGTAGCACCGTCAAAGTATGTATTGTAAATGTGGATGTTAGCCTGTCTTGATAATGGCTGTCTTGACATAACACCTTCGTACCAGTTGTGATGAAATGAAGCATCATACTGAATACTCTGACTTGAAGAACCAACAAGGTTTGTCTTGTGGTTGTTTATATAATGGTTATAAGCCATTGTGTAACCATAACCACGCTTCCAGTCACAAGAACCATCACCTTCTGCCTTATCTGATTCGGCAGGATTCTTACAAAATCCCTGATGGAATGTATTGTTGTGTACCCAACTAAATTTAATTGGTGTACAACTGCTATTTAACCAATCCTTAGACTGTGGGCTTGAAGAAAGTGAAGCTGTACCTTCAAGACCAATAGCATCTTCAGGAGTGTTTGTGAAGTTAAGGTTTCTGAATTCTAAGCCCTGACTTACAAAACCAGTCTGACTGATTACCTGAATACCCCAACCATCAAGAGTTGCATCGTCACCAATACCTTCAAATGTTACATTTGAAGATTTGTATACTCTAATCATCATACCGTTATCGCCCTTAGTACCACCGTTTGTAGGAGTATTGTAGCCAGTAAGACCCTTGATGTTCTCTGCTGGTGGGTTATTACTTGTGTTAGAGTCACCACCTCTGATTGTACCAAGAAATCTTACATCAAGAGGGATACCTTCTTCTCTTAACTGCTTTACAATATCAATCTTGCCACCACCAGTTACACCGTTGGCATCTTCTGACTTGTAGTTAAGGATATTACCAATACCAGCTGGATACTGGCTACCAGTGTAACCAGGAAGCTGTACTGTATTCTTGTTTTCTTCTGTTACATAAACAACAACAGCATTAGACTTTAATGTACCGTCATCATTGTATGCACCAATACCAGTTACGCCTTCCTTATGAGCATCATAGTGAGCATAACCACTTCTATCATATTCATATACCTTAATGTTATCCTTAGTGATATTACCACTCTTTGTAGTAACAGTTAAGTTATATGTACCTGCCTTTAAACCAGGAATATCCACTCTTACGTTTGAACCGTCCTGTCTTACAAGGTAAGATAAATCATCGCCAGTAAGTGAACCACTTGCTGTACCACTATAGCTAACGCCTGTAACATCGCTCTTGTTACCAGACCATTCAGCATAAAGTGTTTCAAACCAACCACCTGCAGTACTAAATGATGTAGCTGCAAAAGTGTTTATAGGCATAGCAGTAAAGCTAGTTGCAAGCATAGTTGCTGCAAGTACGCTACTGATAGCTTTCTTAAAACATTTTATCATGTTTTTGTTTCCTCCCTTTAAATTTAGAAGTATCTCCCCTGCCATAGGCAGGAGAGGAAAAAGTTTCACGACCTATGTCGAATTATAAAGACTTGATTAAACCATTTAAGAACTGGCTAATCTTGTAAGCATCATCAACGTTAACAACACTGTCGCCTGTTACGTCAGCATTCTTAGCGTTAGTTACAGCTGAAATCTTGCCAACTGCAAAATCCATAATCATTGTAACGTCATCTACAGTTACCTTACTATCATCATTTGCATCACCCCTGATTACTGTAGTTGTGCTACCGTTTGGAGTATATGCAATATAGAAGATGTAGTTTGAACCACTACCCTTAGTGATTGAGTAAGACTGAGAACCGTCTAAGCTAATAGTTGCCACACCGTCAGAGCCTATTGTAATTGCCTTATCATTTAATTCAATAGTACCTGAATATGTTGGGTTAGTAACAATTGTTAATGTACCAGCAACACCATCTGGGTCAAAGTCTACAGATGTCTTAGATTCCATCTTTAATGCCTTAGTAAGTGTTAAGCCATTGTATGATACTGTACCATAACTAGATGTTAATGTACCAGTAATAGTATAGAATGAACTGCTAGTACCATTTAATGTAAAGTTATGAACCTGAGCACCTTCAATTGGAGCAGTTGTTGTACCCTCTGTTGAAGATTCTTGGCTATTAGTTGTAGTTTCTGTTGAACCGTCTTTGTTTGTAGTTGCTTCTGTTGTAGCACTTGTAGTAGGTTCTGTAGCACCACTACCATTACCACCAATAGACTGAATAGTAGTCTTGTAGTTTACAACTGCTGTTTTAAGAGCTGTAATTACAGAGTAGTTTCCATCTTCAGTAGAATTATCAAATGTCCACTTGAAGTCACCACCGTTTACACGACCGGCATAAGTTGTAACCTTTGCAGGTACATCATCTGGGTCATCAACCTGTGCATCTGATACATTGATACCAAAGTTAGCATCTGTATCGAAGTTGTTGTATGTAGTGCCACCCTTTTCAGTTGTTTCGCTTGAAGGAACCTGTGCAGTTCTGCTAGTTACTTCATAAGCATCATAGCCTGTTGAAGCTGGGCTATTCTGAGTATAGTAGCTGAATACTCTGTTTTCGTTTACCATCTTGTTGTTGTATGCCTTAATGATACCACCGTTTTCACCAGAGAATGTACCCTGACCTAAAGCATCAGAACCCTGACCAGAACTCATCATTGGCTTAGAAACATTTCTAAAGTAGTTCGCTTCAACGAAAGCAGAAGCACCCATTGTTACACCAACACCGTACTTTGCACTACCATCAAAGTAGTTGTTGTAAATATGTACAGACATTGTTCTAATTCTTGGGTGTCTTGAATCAGAGTGGTCGAACCAGTTGTGGTGATATGTAATTAATGAAGAAGTTACTTCACTCTTCATACCACAAAGTGATGACTTACCATTATCAAAGAAATGGTTGTAAGAAATTGTAACATAAGTTGACTTACCCTTAATATCTACAGTACCATCACCCTTTGCCTGGTCAGCGTCGCCACCAGTCTTACCATAGAATAAATCAAGGTTATGAACCCATACATTACAGTTGCCTGTATCAAGAGAAACTGAGTCATCTAAACAAGCCATAACTGCAAAGTTTCTTAATTCAAGGTTACCGGCATTTCTGATAAGCATACCGAAACCATGGATACCTGAGTCTTCACCAATACCTTCAATAGTACAGTTAAGGTTTGAATAAGCATTCTTACCCTTAATCTGAATACCTTCTGCACTAGAACCAAACGAATCCATATCATCTGCATTAATCATACCTACAATACGAATATCAATAGGAGAAGTTTCTGTACCCTTCTGTAAACCGTAAATAATATCCTGTAAACCAGTGTGTTCTGTACCACCTACAGTAGCCTTTACAGTTTTAGCAGTAGCAGGTGTAACATAAATAACCTTAGCACCAGCCTTTAATGTACCGTCTGCATTGTAAGCACCAGCACCCTTGTAAGTAGACTTTGGTGAGAATGCAGCACCGGCTCTATCGTGAGCCTGAACGGTTAAACCAGTTGCAGTAATAGCATCAGCTGTTACTTCACTGCCATTCTTCATTGGTACAACCTTCATATCGTATGTACCAGCAGCAAGACCTACAGCGTCTGCTCTCCAACAATCAGAATATCTTCTGATAAGTGGGTCGTCAAGCTGTGTCCAGCTAGAATCGCTTGACTTCTTAACATAAGCATTATAGCCTGTGTAAGATGAATCACTAACAGACCATTCAATGTAAGCACTTTCAAGCCAGCCTTTACTTTCTGTGACTGAAATTCCGCTTGCTGCATATACAGTAGCTGGAGTAGTAGCAAAAGGTACTACAGCAACGCCTGTTGTAATCATACAAGCAGCTAACACTGTGCTTATGAATTTGGACAAACCTTTTTTCATAAACTTTTTCCTCCCTTTAAACACATAAAGTTTATATTTTGCATAAATACTATACATATATTATACCTTGAAAGTCCCCGTTATTACTTACAGCGATTATCAACATACAAAATATATATAGGTACTCACGCTGATACCAATTAAGATACCACTTTGCAATAAAAGTGTCAATGAATTAATTGTTAATAAATTTTTTCCATATTTTAAACAATTCTTAAGTATTGTTTTGTACACTTTAACAATAGTATTGTACCTTTTTTCGCCCAATGCCAAAAACAGAGTATTATTGAAATTTACTAGATTTTTTGTCATTTTTCGTTATAGTCATATTGCTAGTTTTGCACTAATATAATAAAGAGTATCTACTATATAAAATGTAGTCAATTACAGATTTTTTATAGTTATTTCTAACAAATGTAGGTTTTGTTTTCACTTTGTTCATAAAACGTTCATATCTATTGTATATTATCACAACATTAATGAAAAAGAGGTTTCAATAATATGAAGAAAAAGCTTTTCATTTTTATATTTTTGACCTGTGCCATATTTCTTACTGGTCATAAAAAGTATAATGTAACCGTTGCCCACGATGTTTCTTTCCTAGAAATAGGCGACTCATCATTAATTACTGAAGAAACACTACAGGAAACACCCTCACCTATTACAAATGTATCTGCCTTGCAAAACCTATCTACTTTAAGACAGAACTACTATGCTGTAGATAAAAAGACTGGTATGACTTCAGATTTATTTGACGTAAATTCCTTTTTATCTACTGATTTAAAGATACATGCTGGGAAAAAGCCTACTATTCTTATTTTTCATACCCACGCCCACGAAATGTTTGCCGACAGCAAAGATATATCTGAGGGTATAATAGGTGCTGGCAACAGATTAGCTAAAGACCTTGAGGAAAAGTACGGCATTAAATGCCTGCATATTACTGACAGCTTTGACACAGTAAATGGCAAAGTGCAACGTGACGGCGCTTATGAAAGAGCTGAACCTGTCATTAAAAAGGTTCTTGCCGAAAATCCTTCTATAGAATTAGTAATAGACTTACATAGAGATGGTGTAAATCCTAATCTCCATTTAGTGACAACAGACAATGGCCAACAATGTGCAAAGGTAATGTTTTTTAATGGTCTTTGTAAAAAACAAACCAATGGCAAACTTCAAAACATACCGGGGCTTTCAAACCCATACATAAAAACAAACCTTGCTCTTAGTTTTCGTATGCAACAAAAAATGAATGAACTCTATCCCAATTTAACCAGAAAAATATATCTAAATGCCTATAGATATTCCCTCCATATGAAAGATAAAAGTATGCTTATTGAATTAGGAGCACAGACAAATACTGTGGAAGAAATAAATAACTCTATTGACAGATTAGCGAAAACAATATACGAGGTAACGAAATGAAATACATACATATAGAAAGAACTCCCCCAAGTTTTCACTTGAGGGAGCTCAGAATATCAAAAAGTTAATTAAAAAATATTTTCAATTTGGATAAATATATTTGTCCATTTTTCACATTATCAAAGGAAAGTTGTTAAGAAACCTTGGTTTTCTTAAAACTAATTCCACAGGTCGAGCTTGCCGACCGAGGACATGGGACAAAAATATGGTACTGTTTTTAGTGCCAATATTTTCACGGCTGGTTCCCTACCTAGATCTAAC
>ENA-OQHL01001148-OQHL01001148.1-human-gut-metagenome-genome-assembly--contig:-NODE-1148-length-14573-cov-7.929600_pt1 | contig 14573 bp, 17 predicted proteins | sample MGYA00242565_ERZ504723 | MGnify/ENA primary metagenome ERZ504723 (study PRJEB26092, sample SAMD00036211) | human gut metagenome | host: Homo sapiens | study: EMG produced TPA metagenomics assembly of... | reverse complement strand
TGGCTGCTCTGTTACTCCTTCCGGTCTCAGCCATTCATCGCTGATTATACTCTCCCACTCAACAGCATGGTTGACTATAAAAATAGTTTGCATATTTCCCCCTTTTACATCATTTTTAGCAGAACCGTGGGAACAATTTACCGGCCTGAACCATGGCTGGACAAGATTGCCGGTATTTATTCCCCGCCCTGTGTGAGTGTACCAAACCAGCACACAAGGTATATGCTATATATCGGCATGAAAAGCTAAATTATAAATGATTTATTTTATTCAATGGCGTTCTACCGATGGATTCTTTCTCATAAAGATTAAAAAACCACCTATCCAGCTTTTTCCAGGAGAATGTCCCATGAACAATATTCAATATAATATCCGCGCAAACCCGGATTCTTTTCCGGTTGTGCACTCAAACTGGTATCCTCCCGTTGCTGTTCTGGAAAAGAACCAGCAATACGCCCAGATCCTTATGGCGGATTTAGCCTCAACCGCCAGCGAAATGACCACGGTACACCAGTATCTGTATCAATCCTGGACCATCAATGATCGTCATCAAAACATCCGCCGTGTCATTCAACGCATAGCCATCGTTGAACAGCACCACTTTTCCATAATCGGACAGCTCATTCACCTTCTTGGAGGCCAGCCCGAATGCCGTTCGTCCAGGCCCAATTCCTATTGGTGCGGGAATATGGTAAGTTACAGCTGTGAACTCCCTGCAATATTGTCTGATAATGCCCGGTCAGAACAGTTTGCAGCTCAGGCATACGCGGCCCAATCAAAAGAAATCAAAGACCCTCATGTTTCTAAAATGCTTGCAAGGTTATCATTAGACGAAAAACTGCATTATAAAATTTTTAGTGATTATCTGTCTCAAATTGAATGAACCTATCCGCCGTCCCGGGTTTTGATGGGGCGGTTTATTTAAATGGATTTCCTGCATCTAAATCAAAAAAGGGGATGGGGCAAAATCAGGTGACCAATCTGGTTTTGCCCACCCCTTTTTTGTCGGTTTTTGCGAAATAAGGGAAACGTTACTTCTTGGAAACGCGAAGAGGATAAACGGGACGGCGGAAAAGATAATATAAAAACATGTTAATTATATGTTAATAAAATGATAAAATAGCAAAAAATAATTGAAATATTATGCAAAATAACAATAAAGTCAACCTCCGCATCTTGACACCGGCAGAATAATATAGTAAGATGAAAACATGGTAAAGGAAACGTTTCACTAAAATGTATCAGGAGGTTTATTATGAAGACAAAAAAGGCGTATTCGTTGGCACTGGCAGCCGTCATGGCATCATCCGTACTGTGGGGGTGCGGTTCTTCCTCAACTGACCCGGGGACTGGGGCAGCTGAAGCTTCAGACAGCGGGACAAAGGAGGCCGGGGGAGGGCAGACCCGTCGGATATCATCGAATCCGCCAAGATTGACGGGGCCAATGCATTCCAGAGGATTTTCAGGATTATTCTGCCTAATCTGAAGGAAAGCTATGTAATCTGCGGCCTGTGGGCCATTATCCAGTCCGTGAAGGTGTTTGAACAGCCCTTCGTCATGACAAACGGCGGGCCGGGCACATCCACCCTGGTTCTATACCAGTACACATGGATGAACGCGTTTAAATATTACGAGATGGGCTATGCGTCTGCCATCGGTTATTTTATGGGGGCGGTTATCCTGATCTTGTCATGTATCAATCTTTACATCAACAGGACAAAGGATGAGGATGAAGTGAAACGGAAAAAGACCGGAAAAAGGAGGAACAGGGCATGAGTATTAAGAAAAACGCCGGCAGCATAGCCGTGTTTATATTGCTGTTCGTCATATCCTTTATTTTCATTATTCCCTTCATATGGACGATGCTCACCTCGCTAAAGCCGGATGAAGAGATATATTCGTCAGTCCTTACCTTTCTTCCTGTAAATCCCTATCTGGGCCATCTATACGGGTATTTTTACAAAACTGGGCAACTTCTTTAAATATTTTTCCAATTCCGTTGTGGTATCCTTTTGGAGCGTGCTGTTCAACGTGCTTTTCGTCAGCCACCCTGGGATATTCCTTTTCCAAGTTTCAGTATTGGGGAAGGGACCTGTTCTTTGGATTTGTTCTATGTTCCCCAAGGACTACAAGGCGGCGCTCGAAGAGGGGCGTGTCAAGCCCGCCGTGGAGAACGAGGTGCAGGTGGCGGTCAATTCCGAGGGCAAGACCGTCGAGACGACCCGTAACCTGAAAGAAGCCCTGCAATCCGCACAGCAGCGACCCACCGGGGAACAGAAACAGCAGCAGGAGCGCAGGCAGGAGCAGAAAGAGGACCGGAAACAGGCACAGAAGCAGGAGCAGCCCGACAAGCCCAAGCGCAGCCGGGGTGTCCGCCGCTGATTTCCCCCGCCATTCTGTAAATGAATTACCCGGTTATCCCGTCCGAGCGGCGGGATAACTTTTGTCAAATCGTTAAACTTTAAAGAAATATGATTACAGCAGTCATCGCTGAAAAGCCTTCCGTAGCGAAGGATATAGCAAACGTGTTGAATGTCCGGGAGCGGCACGATGGCTACCTCTCAGGTAACGGCTACCTCGTTACCTGGGCGTTCGGCCATCTCGTCCAGCTCGCCATGCCCGAAGCATACGGCTACACGGGCTTCCGGCGTGAGAACCTGCCCATTCTGCCGCAGGAGTTCAAGTACATCCCCCGCCAGATACGGGAGGGCAAGGAGTACAAGCCCGATCCCGGCGTGCTCAAACAGTTGAAGGTCATCAGGGAGGTTTTCGACCGTTCCGACCGTATCGTCGTGGCGACCGATGCCGGGCGTGAGGGCGAAGCCATTCATCGGTACATCTACAATTACCTTGGCTGCCGCAAACCCTGCCTGCGCCTCTGGATCTCCTCGCTGACCGACCGTGCCATCCGGGAAGGGCTGGACAACCTCAGACCCGGCAGCGACTACGACAACCTCTACCGTGCCGCCGAAGCCCGTGCCATCGCCGACTGGGAGATTGGGCTGAACGCCACCCAAGCTCTCAGCATCGCCGCCGGGCAGGGCATCTACTCCCTCGGACGGGTACAGACGCCCACCTTGATGATGATCTGCTCCCGTTATCTGGAGAACAGGGATTTCACCCCGCAGACCTATTTCCGGCTGAAGGTCACGGCGGAAAAGGACGGCACGCCCTTCGCCGCCATCTCCGAATTGCGTTACGAAACCCTTTCGGCGGCAAACGCCGCCCTCGCCGCTGTTACCGCAACGGGAATGGTGGAGGTTGCCGATGTGCAGCGCAGGGAGGTGAGCCAAGAGCCTCCCTTGCTCTACGACCTGACCGCCTTGCAGAAAGAGGCGAACGGCAGGTACGGCTTTTCGGCGGACAAGACCCTCTCCGTCGCCCAGTCGCTTTACGAGAAGAAGGTACTGAGCTACCCCCGTACCGGCTCCCATTACCTCTCGGACGATGTGTTCGACGAGATACCCGACCGCATCGCCCTGCTGGAGCGGTACCCGGCTTTCGCCGCCCATGCCGCCGCCCTGAAAGGGGCTTCGCTCAACCGCCGCAGCGTGGATGCGGGGAAAGTTACCGACCACCATGCGCTCATCATCACCGAGTGTCTGCCCGGCGAGCTGTCCGCCGACGAGCGCACGGTGTACGACATGGTAGCCGTCCGCCTGCTCGAAGCCTTCTCCGCCCGTTGCCTCAAGGACGTTACCACCGTCTCTTTCACGGCGGGGAACAGCGTGTTCACCGCCAAGGGAACGGTCGTCAGGTCTGCCGGATGGCGTGCCGTGCGTGGCGAGCGGGACGAGGGCGACGAGGGTGCAGCCGCTTTGCCGCCCTTGCAGCCCGGCGAGGCTTTCCCCCTGCAATCGGCGGAGTGCGTTGAGAAACAGACCAAGCCCCGTCCCCTGCACACCGAGAGCAGTCTCCTTTCGGCGATGGAGCATTGCGGCAGGGAGTTGCAGGACGACGAGCTGCGGGACAGCCTGAAAGGGAACGGCATCGGCACGCCCGCCACCCGTGCCTCCATCATCGAGACCCTCTTTGCCCGGGACTATGTGCGCCGGGAGAAGAAGAGCCTCGTACCGACCGGCAAGGGGCTTGCCGTGTATCAGATAGTGAAGGACAAGCGCATCGCCGATGTCGAGATGACCGGGCAGTGGGAGACCGCCCTCGCCAAGATCGAGAGCGGGGAGATGAATCCCGACACCTTCCGCAAGGGCATCGAGGTCTATGCCGCCCAGATTACCGAAGAACTCCTGCAAGTGCAGGTATCGGTGGCGGACGGCAGGCATATCCCGTGCCCCAAGTGCCGTTCCGGTCGCATCCTCCTTTACCCGAAGGTCGCCAAGTGCAGCAACGTCGATTGTGGGCTTACCGTCTTCCGTGGCAAGGGGGAGAAGCAGCTCACCGACAGCCAGATTACCGACCTTGTAACCAAAGGCAAAACATCCCTTATCAAAGGCTTCAGGAGCAGGGAAGGCAAGCCCTTCGATGCGTACCTCACCTTCGACAAGGACTTCCGCACCGTGTACGGGTTCCCGCCCCGCACGGACAAGCCCAAAGGAAAGGAGCGCAGGCGATGAACGGCATCGGTTGGATCACCGTGGCGGAAGCCGCCCGGCTCTGCGGCACGGACGAGCTGCGCATCACCCTCTGGATGAACGGCAACCACATCGCCTACGCCCGTTTCGACGGCATCCTGATGATCGACGGCACATCCCTTGCCGCCCTGTTCAGCCGCAACCGGGTCGCCACCATCTACGAGGACGTGGCACAGCAGCGGGGCAAGCCCGGCAGACCGGGCAGGCTCCGCCGCCTGCTCGACACCCCGCTCGACACCTTCGGCTTGTCGCAGCGCATCGTCCGGGCGTGCCGGGAGCTGGGCGTCTTCACCGTGGAGCACCTGCTCGTCCACCTCCGCCGCTTCCGCTTCTCCCGCCTGTACTGTGTCCGCAACTTCGGCAGCGGATCGGCAGCCGAGACCCTCCGGCGGCTCCGGCAGGACGGCTTGACAGACGACGGCAGCTCACGGGATTTCAAGGTCTTGTACCCGTAATCCCGGCAATACAGATAAATAAGTGCGGCAATGTCGCACTTATCACAAAATTATTTCCGGATATGTTTTGTAGTTTAAGAGATAAGTTCTATATTTGCAACCAATAGAACCTGCCAAGCCTCTTAACAATGCTCAAATAGGCGGGTCGTTTTTTTATATACACCTATGAAACAACTGTTTACCAAAACATTCTACTCCCCACAACAGCATATTGTCCTTTTAAAAAATAGAGGTTTGTTAATAGCGGACGAGGAAAAAGCCGCCGGGTATATTTACAATATCGGTTATTTCCGTCTAAGTGCTTACTTCTATCCGTTGTTGAAGTTCCCCAAGGAACAACATCTGTACAAGCCGGGGGCAACTTTCGTGCAGGCGTTGAACATGTATCGTTTCGACCGCAAACTAAGGTTGTTGCTTTTTAACGAGATAGAGAAGATAGAAGTGGCTATCCGCAGTTGCATAACCAATGCGGTCAGCGAATATTTTAACGATTTGTTTTGGATTACCAACCCTGCATATTTTTTCAATATGCAGAGCTTCCGATACACACAGGACACGATAGATGCGGAATTGAAAAAATCAAAGGAAGACTTCATTCTCCATTTCCGTTCCGCTTATACGGACGATTATCCGCCTGCATGGATGATTGCTGAAATTCTGCCGTTAGGATTGCTTTGCAGGATTTACACGAACCTGAAAGATAATGTGATAAAAAAACGTGTCGCCCAACATTTCGGTTTGCAAGTCCCGGTGTTCAGTTCATGGATTGTCATTCTGGCTGGCTTGCGCAATATGTGTTGCCACCATTGTCGGACATGGAACAGGGAACTGGCGACCATCACCACGGAACCACGCAGGACAAAATACGGTTGGATTGACTCTTCCCGGACAGACAAGCGCAGGATGTATTACCGTATCTGCATGATACGTTATTTCCTTTATACCGTATCGCCTAATAACAACTTCAAGGACAAGCTGAAAACCCTGTTGGCAGCCTATCCCAATATAGATACGGCAGCGATGGGCTTTCCGTCCGATTGGGAAAGCGAGGATATTTGGAAATAGGCAACACCGTTGCCTAAATTTAATATTTCTTTGCCATTCAGGATATTTTCGTTATCTTTGCACCAGTAGAACCTGCCAAGCCTCTTGACACGAGTTGTTGAACAACAGTGATAATGCTCAAATCGGCGGGTCGTTTTTTTATAATCCGTCGCCCTTTCCTGAATGACCTGAGCCGCTTTTCAGCGGCTTTTTCATTTCACGGGCATACCTTTCCGTACACCGTCCGGATTTTCCCGTCCTCCAATACCTTGCTCGATCGCACGACCCATGTCCTGCCGTCGTTCAGCCCGCACTCCAGTGCCTTCTCACCGCCGCCGACCAGCACCGGCACGGTTGTCACCACGATTTCGTCCGCCAACCCGTTATCCAAGAGCAAAGCCCCGGTTCCCGCTCCGTAAGCCGTTACCGTACCTTCGCCGTCCGCTTTTATTCTCCGCAGTTCCGCTGCCGCATCCCCTGTAACAAACCGCACCCGTTCCTTCTCCGTCAAATCAATACAGCCGCCCGTCACGACCAAAGTCTCTTTTGCCGTGAGCGGCCAGCCCAGATGGTTCAGGTAAATGCGCAGGTAGGTTTCTTCGTCAATCAGCACGCAGCAGGAGGCATCCGCCGCCGCATCGAAATGCTTGTCCGCTCCGACCGGACAACCGTCAAGGGACTGGTACACGTGCAAGGTAATCTGTTTCATGTCAATGAGTTTTTAAGGATTATGTCCGCCTTGCACCCAAAAGAACAGCGTGAACTCACGCTATTCCGGAATAGAGGTACTGGCATACCTAAAAAGACAGAATAGGCAAGTCCACGCCGTATAAGCATACAGCATGAACATTGCGCTACACATCTTGTCTTTTTTGAAAAGTGCCAGTTTTCTATTCCAAGACGTTCAGCGAACGTACAATATGTATATCAACCCCGCCTGCTTCCAAGTCGGGTATGAATCTTCTATGTTACGACAGCGACCGTGCCCGAAAGCACCGTCCTCTGTCTTCGTGGAGCAAAGATAGCGAAAGGCGAGAGCAACGGCAAATGAAAACAAGGTTTTCTAATTTGACAATGCCGAGCCGCATCCTATCTTCGCATGGCAAAGATAGCGAAACTTCCCGAATAACAAAACAATAGCCCCGCCTAATCTCACGATCCGGCAGGGCTTCATCCACCTAAAGCACCGTCAGAAAAATGTCATTCTCACGGGAACAGCCCCCTTTTCCTGCGCCTTTCCGCTTTCTGGGCTTCCTTCTCCTTGCGTTTCGCAGCCCGTTCCTCCACTTCGGCGAAACGGGTGCGGATGAACTCGTGCACGTCCTTCGTGCGGTAGAACACCTTGCCGCTGATGGTGAAGTACGGCAGTACCCCGATGGCACGGTAGCGTTGCAGCGTGCGGATGCCCACCTTCAGCAGCAGGCACAGATCTTGGTTGTCCAGCACCTCCTCGCCGTCGAGCGTGTTGTTCTTCTTCAGCACCCTTTCCAGCAATTTCTCCGTCCGGTCGAAGCGTTCCATGATGCGCTCCATCCAGCCCTCAAACTCTTCCCTGTCCGTGTACATAGCAGTCGCCCTCCTTTTCGATGATTTCCTTTTCCCGCATATAGCGGATGTAGCCTTTCGCCGTCCGTTCCTTCACTTCCAGCATCTCCTGTATCAGCTCGCACAGTTCGATGTAGCCGTACTTCTCCTGCCGGGCGAACGCCTCCCGTGCCATCTCCGCCAGCTCCTTCTCCTTGCGCTTCTCTTTCTCCGCCCTCGGCTTCTCGCCCACATAGACGGGCATCCCGGCTTGCTTGTCCCATCTGAACTGCATCAGGGGGATGTCCAGCGGGCTGCCGTCCCTGACCTTCAACGCCTTCACCACCGACACCTCCGGGTTCTCGTCCTTCTCGATGGAGAGGATGGCGGCGGACTTGCGTTGCAGCTCGCTGCCGAGATGTCCCCTCAGTTTCAGACCGTTCGGTACGAAATGCACCACGGCGGCTATGCACGTGCGATAGATTCCCGCCAGCCGGTAGATTTCGTCAATCAGCGCCACGCTCTCCGCCTCGTCGTTGGCGCAGCGGATCAGGTCAGCCACCCCGTCGATGACGACCAGATGGATGCCCCCGTGCAGGTAGTGGTACTTGTCCATGCTCTGCACGATGGCGGTCAGCCGCTCGCTTCTCGACATTCCCGTCAGGCAATATACGTGCAGGTACTCCGGCATCCGCTCACGCCCGGCACGGCGCAGCAGCCGCCCCGTGTTCTTGTAGAGCTGTTGCTCGCTCTGTTCCGTGTCGTACAGCAGTACCGCACGCCCCTTGCGGTTCGGCTCCACCCGCACCCCCAAGAGGTCGGCGTCCGTCTCCCGTTCCATGATCGCCCCGGCGACCAGTGCGGCGGTGTAGTTGCTCTTGCCCGTCCCTTCGCCGCCCGTGATGCAGAGGATGTTCTCCTCCGAGCCTAACGGCACCTCCCCGGCGGTAACGATGGCGACAGCCTGTTCGGGCGGGTGGTCGTAGTCGATCTCGCACGATTTCAGCACCGCCATCGTGTCCCCGTACAGCGTGTCGAGCAGTTTCAGGAACAGCCCCATCAGCTCTTCCCTCGTGTGCCCGGCTTTGAAGTAGTCCGTCACGTCCTTCTCCGCCTTCGTCCCCGGCAACGGCAGCACCAGCCGTTTCACCCCGTACTCCGACAGTTGCGCACGGTGCTTCTCCGAGCACTCCAGACCCGTCTTGTCCGTGTCGTACAGCAGCACGATGTGCTTGAAGCGATAGACCAGCTTGCGCACGGTCTTCGCCGGGATGACCGAGGTCTCCGAGTTGAAGCAGATGGCATGGAAGCCGTGCGCCGCCAGCGTCAGCACGTCCTTCTCGCCGCCCGTGAGGAAGAGCAGGTCGCCCTTCGAGGGCAGTTGCTCCAGCCCGAAACAGTAGTTGTCGCCCGTGTGTCCGCCATAGACGAAGCGCACTTCCGACATCGGGCGATAGACCTTCACGCCCCATTTCCCCTTGTAGCCGAACATCGGTTCCGCCGGGGTGGAACTGAAGCCGAACGCCTTGCCCTCCCTCGTCTCGCCCCGGTACTCGGCGAGCGATACCGTCCCGTAACGGTGCAACAGCTCCTCCGTGATGCCCGATGCGCCCCAGTAGGCAAGCTCCGCATCCGTAAACGGCTTTTCCGTCGTCCGGTAGGGCTTCGGTTCGGGACGGTCAAAGGGCGCAGCCGCCTCTTCCGTGTACCCGTCCGGCTTTTCCGTGCCGTTCCCGTTTGCCCTGACGGATATTCCTTCACCGCTCCGGTTCTCCCTTGTCCCATTCTCCCTTGCGCCCGGCACGAGCCGCAGGGTACGGCAGCCGCCGTCCGGAACGGCAGTATCTTCCGGGCTGTCATCCTCCAGACCGAGGCACAGCTCCCGGTCGATGGTGTGCAGCACCTCCACGAAGTCGGCGGCGTTCCGGCAGTCCAGCCCTTTCAGCTTCGCCACGAGGAAGAAACAGTCGCCCGAATAGTCCCCGTTGCCGAAGTCCTTCATCCGGTACGTACCGCTCCGGCGGTCGTAATACACGTTGCACGAAGCCTTGCTGTCGGCATACAGCGGGTTCAGGAAGTTCCTGCCCACCCGCCACTTCACGGGCAGGTAGTGGCGGAACACGTCCAGCCCGTTACTGGTTCTTGCCAGTATCTCTTCCTTTTTTACCATAGTTGCCGTTTTTTCGGTTATGCAGGGGATGTTCCGCTATCATCCGGTCGATCTTGGCGGCGGGTGTCTCCACCATCCACCGCTCACGCAGGCTCTCGACCGCCTGCCGGGGATAGCGTATCTGCCGCCCGATCATGGAATAGGGAATGATATGCTTCTGCCGGTAGCGTTGCAGGGTGCGGTGGCTGATGTCCAGCATCTCGCACACCTCCTTGTGCGTCATCCACTTCGGGTCGGCTTTCCGTCCCTTGGCAGCAGGGCTTTCCGCTTCCTCTTTCCGTTTGCGCTCCGTTTCCTCCCGGTTCCGGGATTCCTCCACGTAGGCGGTTATCTTCTCGATCTTCTCCACGAGCAGGCGGTAGGCGTTGCTCTCGATGGTCATTATTTCCATTGTCGTACTCTTTTTTAGGTTTCTGCCGCAAATGTCGCCCGATTCGCCGTTTTTTCCTGCCACCATACCGGCACCTTGGCAAAGATTTTTTTCTGATGCGCATTATTTCATCCTCTTTTTTCACCCTCACCGCCCTTCCGTCCGCCTTTCCGGGCAACAAAAAGGCTGAAAAGACTGAAAAAGGCAAGGAAAGAGTAGGAACAACGTAAAAACAAGGCGGAAAGGAACTGACATCGAAGCAAAAAAGAGCGTCCGAAAGGCTCTTTTCTGCCCTCCGGACGCTCCCTTTTCATCTCCTGCCGCCTCTGCCGTTCCGTTGCCAACTTGCTGTCAACTTGCTGCCGACTTGCCGATCACCTGCTGTCCATGTCCCGCATCTTTTTCAGCAGCTTCTCTTTCATCTCGTCCAAGAACGCCGTCGGGTTCTGCTGTCCCCGAAGCCTGCCGAAAGCATGGTACACGTTGCCCAGATCCACATGGAAGGTCTTCTCGAACAGCGCAGCCAGCTCGCCGATCTCGGCGTTGCCGTTGTCCACGCTCCCGGCGGCATGGATGCCGTAAACAAGCTGTATGGCGGCGATTTTCGTGTCCGTCCAGCGGTGTTCCTTCCCCGGCACGGCTTCCGTACCGTCCCCTCGTGCCGCACGCTCTATCCGGCGGCTCAGATAGACCAGCAGCATCTCCACCGAGATCAGGCGTGCCGCCAGTATGTCGTAGCCCGTGGAGAACTCCGCTTCCTCGTCCAGCACGAAGCTGCCGCTTTCAGGGCTGAGTTCGCCCTTCGCCCGCAGGAAATAGTAATCGTCCCGGTATGTCGCCCCGCTGTGGTAATACTGGTAGAAGGGCAGGTAGCGTTCCATCATCCGCTCGGCTCGTTCCATCGCCCTGCGGTAGTACGTTTCGGCTACCCGCAGGCAGCCGGGACAGCCGCTCTCTATCTGATATACCCGGTAATAGTACAGCAGCCTGCCCGTCAGGGCGGGCTTGTAGTATTTGAAGTAACGGATTTCCTCCTCGTCCCTGCTGAACGGACGGGCGAGCGCATACGCTTTCAGCTCACGGTTCTTGGCTTTCAGGTACGAAACCATCTCCCGGCAGGTGGCGACCGTTTCCTTTCCCTCCATGCCGGCGGCAGCGGCAGCCATGCGCCGCTCCGTCTCCTGCAACAATGTATTGAAATATTCTTCCATCATGATTCTGTCTCGGGTTGTTTATAAGGAAGCAAAGTTAGCGGGGTGCCGGGAAACGGGCGTTCTGAATTTTCACCGCCGTGTTCGGATTGTCCGCCAATCGGCTGCGGGCGGTCAGCCCCTCACTTCTGAACCGGAAAAGGATGCCGGACGGGACGGGCGCACCGGGCAATTTCACGGATTTCGGCAGGGGTAGCCTTCAGGTGCTTCTTACAGAAGTCCCACAGGTAGCTCGGAGTGGCGAAGCCGCACACGTCGGCAATCTCTTGGAAGGGCATGTCCGTGTCCGCCAGCAGGGAGATCACGTGCGCCTTCCGCTGTTCCGTCAGCCAGCGGTGCGGAGTCGTGTTCAGCTCCTCCCTGAACCGCCGTCCCAGCGTATTGACCGACATGGCACATTCCCGTGCCAGCTCCTCCACGTTTTTCACCTTGGGCAGAGCCAGTGCGACCTCTTCCCGGAAAGAGCAGCCCCGCAGGTGCGGCAGGTACTTTTCCGCCTCCTGCAAGTCCGCCTTGCCGAACATCGGCGGTATGCCCTTGCGGTACTCTGACTCCCGTTCACGGCGGAAGCGGAACAGCAGTCCCGCCAGACGGTTGCAGAGCACGTTCAGGTGCGGGTATTCGTCGTAGGCGTTGATGCTTGCCTGCATCCGGCAGAGGAACAGGAATCCTCCGCAGTCCTTCTCCCGGAAATACGCCTCCGCCGTATCCAGCAGGAAGTCCGCCGAGCTGCCGTGCCGGTGGTAGGCGACCAGTATCAGCAATCCGGCTTCTTCCTGCACACGGCAGGAAAGGACGGGGCGGTGTTCCCTGAGCAGCTCCACCAGCCGGACCATCCGCCCGTGATCCCGTGCGAGCCGTTCCGCCGCAATCCATGTTACCGGACGCTCCGCATCCGTTTGCGGCAATACCGTCCGCACCTTTGCCATCCACTCCCGCCATCCCTCCCGGATGGCTTCATTCATTAGAATTTGTGTAAGATTCTCTTTCATTCTGTTTCAATTTTAATGTTAATTACATAAATCTTACACGAAATTACAAATTGTCTGCAACAAGCACCCTTCCGGTGCTTTGCATCGGTTACGGTATGTCCTTGCGCTGCGGATTCGGATTTTGCTCCATAGGTTCGGATATTCAGTCGTGAAAAACAGAAAGGCTGTGCCGGTTCCACCCGCAGAACGGCGTGAGACAGTAAGCAGGGGGGAGCCGGAAGAAGGTCATTCGCCGGTTGGTGAGTGCGTCTTTTCAACGGGATATTTGCCGTCCCGTATCTCCTGCAACCTTTCGATTAGTGGTTGCTCCTTGGAATGGTTCTTTTGTTCGGCTATGATGAAGAAGGATGCGAAGCTGCCGGTAATATACAGCCAAAACAGGCATTGACCGAGCAGTTTCCGGTATTTGCCCATTGTCTCGTACTTCGCCTGCATCGCTTTCAGCTTCGCAGGACGGTAATACAGCTTTCTGGCAATCCAGATAAAAGGGGCGAGCATCGCTGCGGCGAACAGGTAGGCAACCGGGTTGAACCTGCTCCATTCCACCTTGTCCGTCAGGGAAGAGAACCAGCCCGTCAGCATATCCCATCCCCATGCCTCGAACAAAAGATGGAGAGCCATCAGGTTTAGAAACCACAGGATTGCCATCGTCCACGTGGCATTGGAGATAACCGCCTTGTCTTTCCTTGCACGTTTGTTCTTGCTCCAGAAGTAATACATCCAGTATGCCGGTTCCTTGAACATAGCTTCCTCCTTTCCTTGTTTTCCGCTTGCTTATCCCGTTACGAAGAACAGCAACAGGGCGCATCCCGTTGCGGCGGCAACGATCAGCCCCAGCCAGAAACGGTAACTCCTTTCACCCAGCGTACCCAGCCAGAAATTCCCTTCCCAACTTCCCGGACGGGAGTACGTCCACCGCCATCCGCAGACAATCCCCACAAGCCACAGCAGCAGGATTCCCGCCACGATCAGGTAGCCGTACCTCGGATGCGCCTGCAACCACTCCGGCAGACCCTTCATAAACTCGCTTATCTTATCGAACCATTCCATAGCAATAACAGAAAAAGCCAAATTCATACCTTACGGACGAACCGTTATACATCAAAGCAAAAATAGTGAAAAGTCCAATCACTCAAAAAGTTTCACCGCAAAATTCTTTCCCGTTTGGAAGAAATACGTTTTATTTGCACCTATATAGCCGCAAACGTATGAAGAAAGCCTCCCCACATAAAAGAACCGGTCGGCCGAAGCTCCCCGGATTCTTCGACCACTTCTTTTATTGGACGTGGCGCAGTTGTCGGCACGGCTTCCCTGACCGTAGTTTTGCGGTCATCAGCGTGGTTCAGTTCGCCTGCCTTCTGTTTCCGGTCGCCGTTGTTTTACAGTTCTTGGACACTCCGGCTGTCCGCTTCCTCTACGAGACAGACAACCGCCTTACGCTTTTCCCGCTGATACTGCCGTTCCCCGTACTGCTTTGGAGGAATATGCGCATCTATACCGGGGAGCGTTACCGCATGATGCACGACTTTTACGGGGCGTTCCATGTATCGGTGCGGCAACGCTATCGCCTCCGTTTCCTTGTCTGCACGGTGCTTGCAGTCCTTGCCATCCTGCTTGAAATATGGCTGTTCACCCTTTATCATGACCGCTGCACGGCCATATCCTCCGGCAACAGCCATCCCGCAAGCCTCTATGTCCCGTACAGGTATGACAACGGCAACGATTCCGTACAGGAAGGCGTTTACCGCATCGTCGATGAAAAAGGGCGTATCGGATATGCGGACGAGCATGGCAATACCCTCATAGAGCCACGCTTCGCTTTTGGCTTTTCTTTCGAGAACGGGAAGGCGAAAGTAACCGACACGGGAGAACAGAAAGAAGTTCCCGGTTCGGATGGGGAATACCGCTATTGGGAAAGCGATGATTGGTATTACATCGACCGGAAGGGGCAAAGGATTGAATAAAAGTCCCAAGACTGCCCTAAATCCGACATTCCAGCCCCCGCCTGCCAAGCCCTTGCAGGGCAAGCACGAAGCCGCCAAGCCCTATCGGAACATCCCGTTCATCCCACCTTTCCCCGAAACAAGCACCAAAACTCAAAACCAACTCTTTACAATAACTAAAAGATTTCGGTGCAAGCCGCAAAACAGCCCTGTGTGGCTGGTGCAAGGTGCAGCTATACTAATATTAAATATAGCTCGCAACCTTGCCACCA
>ENA-OQHL01001145-OQHL01001145.1-human-gut-metagenome-genome-assembly--contig:-NODE-1145-length-14610-cov-4.180349_pt1 | contig 14610 bp, 14 predicted proteins | sample MGYA00242565_ERZ504723 | MGnify/ENA primary metagenome ERZ504723 (study PRJEB26092, sample SAMD00036211) | human gut metagenome | host: Homo sapiens | study: EMG produced TPA metagenomics assembly of... | reverse complement strand
CATGCTGCGCAGACTGTAATAAAAATAAAAATCGGAGATTAGTGAAACGAGGAACAATGAATTTATACATCCATATTATGATGATTTTAATGATGAAGTATGGTTAAAAGTAAAAATAGTATTTGATGAGGAAATAATATTTAGCTTTTATGCAGAAAAACCAAATACATGGGAACAAGAAAAGTATGAAAGAGCAAAAAATCATTTGAGAAAATTGCAATTGAACAAGTTATATGTCGCTCATTGTGGAGAGGAATTTTCTGAATATCGAGATACGGCAAAAGATTTGTATAAAAAAGGTGGAGAGGAATTGGTTAGAGAGGATTTGATATGCAGGATTGAAGAACGGAGGAGAGTGACAAAAAATAATTGGCGAGCAGCCTTATATGAAGGGTTATTGGAGAGCCAAGATTTTTTTGATAAATTTTTAATGAGTTAAAATAGATTCTTGTATAATTTAAAGTGTAGATGAGATGTAAGTTGATTTACAAAAATAGATACCTTAAAGAGACAAATAAAGTCATATAATGAAGATTATGATTTGATACAAAGAAGATCAGATATGATGTTGAATAATTGGAGAGAAGAAACAGCAAAAGATGAAAAACGTTTAGATGTTTTAGAAAGATTTGGGGCAATATTATAGTATGGTATTAATGAAAGAATTTAATGTTTCAAATTTTGTTGATGATTTAAGTGTGATATGTAACATAAGTAAGCGCTAAGTAGGTTACAAATTATGTAAACACCAAATGAAAAGATAAATGTTATTAATGATAAATATTGTATAAAATAAAAAATGATATTCTTGACTCGTGCACATATATTTATTATACTCATAATATAAAAATACAAAGAATTTATAATGTGATGTGTTTTACAAAGAGGAGGATATTATATTGCAGAAGAATTATGAGGATTTGACATTGCAGATGATTTTATTTTTTGCAAGGTATTGACGATTAATAAGGAGTTGTGCAAAGAACTCCTGGAGCTTATTCTTAATGTGAAGATAAGCAGAATAGAGTATGTTGAAGATCAGAAGTCAGTGGATATGACATATGATGGTAAAGGTGTTCGGTTTGATGTATACGTTGAAGATGATGATACAGTCTATGATATAGAGATGCAGACATCGATTACCGTAGATATTCCCAAGCGTATAAGGTATTATCAGGGGATGATAGATTTGAACTTGATAACAGCAGGTGAATCATATAAAAAATTAAAGAAGACGTTTATTATCTTTATATGTCTGAAGTCACCATTTGACGGATTTAATCTGCCGATATATACTTTTAGTGAGATATGTGAACAGGACAACAGGGTGCATCTGAATGATGATACTGTTAAGATAATTATTAATGCAGCCGGAGATAGAAGTCTGGTGTCACAGGAAATGGCGCAGTTTTTGGATTATGTATCAGGCAATGCAGCTGAAGGCGGATTTGTAAAGAAGCTTGATATGGCAGTTGATGTAGTAAAGACAAAGAAAGAACTGGAGGTGGAGTATATGACATTACGGATGAAACTTCAGGAAGAACGTGAGGAAGGACGAGAAGAAGGCAGAGAAGAAGGACGTCAGATAGGCAGATTGGAAGGTCAGATTATGGAGAGAATTAAGACATCACTTATATTCAATGCTACTAAAGAAACAATAGTGGGTGGATTAATAAGAGATTTTCATATATCAGAAGATGAAGCTGAAAAGTATTATGAAACATATAAATAAATATAATAAGGAAAAGCAGAAGATAAGTATAATGGTATTTTTAAATATCATTATACTTTTGTGAATACGGCAGATGGGATTAAGTTATAACGTAATTGTATAACTAATATCAATTTGCAGGAGTTTAAGAGCTGTTTTGATAAGTATAGTTAGATGAGTGCAAGAATTATTTATTGACAATATATAGAATATATAACAATATATTATTATAAGTAATAAACAAAGGGCTGATAATAGTTAGAAAGTGATAATTATGGTAAGGAAATATGAGATATGAATTCAAAAAAATTATAAATATTTGTTAAAATATATAACAGTATATCATATTGTAAAGATAAAGAAATGATTTTTGAATTATTGAAGGAAACAATATCTAATGCTGTTAAAAAGTATGAATATAAGGCAGGTTAGATGTATAAATAACTAAAGAATAAAAGAGGAAATAATAATGAAACACACAATTTTCACCCCATACAGAGTATGCCCCTTAGGTGCACACGTAGACCACCAGCTTGGACAGGTTACGGGTTTTGCAATTGACAGAGGGGTTAATTTAGAATTTGACATAACAGAAGATGGAACATTTGACCTTATTAGCAAGAATTATCCAGGGCATATAATGTTCACGCTTGAAGATGAGTTAGAACGAGAGATGCTTTGGGGGGATTTCCTTAAAGCTGCGATTGTTGCACTTTCAAGAAAATATGAATTAAGGAGAGGCATCAAAGGTGTTATTGAGGGAACACTGCCAGTTGGAGGATTATCATCTTCAGCGGCAGTTATTCTTACATATCTTAATGCGGTATGTATAGCTAATGATATTCAGATTACAAGACCGGAGATTATAAGCAATGCTATATGGGCGGAGCGTAATTATATAGGAGTTAATGTCGGCAAGCTTGACCAGAGCTGTGAGGTATATTGCAGGAAAAATGGCCTACTATTTCTTGATACACTGGATGATTCCAATGAGATTATACCGGTAAGTTCCAATATGAAACCATTTGAGATTATGATTGTATTTGGCGGAAAGGAAAGACAGCTTGCTGGTTCTGCGTATAATACCAGAGTTGATGAGTGCAAGGCAGCGGCGTATGCGTTACAGGCTTATGCAGGTATGGATTATGGTAATTATAAAGATACATATTTAAGAAATGTACCTATTGGTGTCTATTTGCAGTACAAGGACAGGCTTCCAGAGAACTGGAGGAAAAGGGCAGAACATTTTTATGGTGAAAGACAGAGGGTAAAAGATGGAATTAAGGCCTGGAAGAAAGGTGATATTGAAGAATTCGGACAGCTTATGTTCCAGTCTGGAAGAAGTTCCATAGAGCTTTATGAAACTGGCTCTGATAATCTGAGAGATTTACAGGATATATTTGAAAATACAGATGGAATATATGGCGGAAGATTTTCTGGTGCAGGCTTTAATGGTTCAAGTATTGCTCTTATTAATCCAGATAAGAAAGAAGAGATTGCTGATAAGGTAAGAAAAGAGTATATAAAGAGGCATCCTAATTTAGAGAAGGATTTTGCTATTTATTTCGTTAATACAGCAGATGGAATTAAGTTATAAAGATTACACAGTATAGAAGAGGAATTATATATGAAATGTATAGTATTAGCAGCAGGTTATGCAACAAGATTATATCCATTAACAGAGAATTTTCCAAAGCCTTTATTGGAGGTTAAGGGTAAAAGCATATTAGACTGGTTGTTAGAAGATGTTCAATCTACCAATATGGTCGATGAGGTTATAGTTGTGTCTAATCATAAGTTCTATGATATATTTACTGAATGGGCAGATAAGGCAAAGAATAGATTAAGTGGAATGAAACTTACAATTTTAGATGACGGCTCAACAGACAATGATAATAGGTTAGGTGCAGTTAAAGATATAGCATTTGCAATAAATGAATGTAATTTGGCAGGTGCAGATAAAAATGTATGCGAAGATGGAGTCCTTGTTCTTGCGGGTGACAACCTTTTGGATTTTTCTATTAAAGGATTTCTTGATTTCTACAAAGAGAAAAATGCAACCTGCATAATGAGACATTATGAGCCATCGTTAGAAAAGTTACAGCGAACAGGCGTTGTTGAAGTTGATTCTTCTGATAAGGTTATTTCAATGGAAGAAAAGCCTAAAGAACCAAAGAGCAACTGGGCTGTGCCACCATTTTATATTTATGGCAAAGAGGATTTACCGGTTATTGTTGATTGTGTCAATGACGAGGAGATTAATCTTGATGCACCGGGTGGATTTATTGAGTGGTTCTGCAAGAAACGTGAAGTTTATGCGTATGAAATGCCAGGTAAGAGATATGATATAGGTAATAGGGAAAGTCTGGAGTGGATTAGGGAGAATTACTAATAATGAACTAATGATTTGAGGGGTGCATATGGAGGCAAAGGTAATATTATTTCATAGTAATGAATCTGATAAATGTAAAGCATTTATAAATAATGATGTAAGTTTGATTACAAGTAAAAATGGAAAAGATGATATTTGGTTAGGTGATGGTATGTATTTTTGGGATAATAAGGGAAATGTTTGATTGGTGGAATAATAAGCAACGTAACAGGAAACCAAATGAAACTTTTTCAATTGTAAGGGTTAATGTAAATGCTGACAATATATTAGATTTAACAGATTATGATGTTTATATGAAACTAAAGTATGCATGGGAAAAACTAGCAGAAAAAATGCAATGTAATCAGGAATTACCTTTGGGAAATAAGTTGAATATGCTATTTTCTATAGATTCATTTTCTCAAAAATATGATATAATTAAAGTGTTTGGAAAGTATAATAATACACCAGCATATGGTATATTTTCATATGATTATAAAGCTAATAAAGCAGAACCAACGATTGGTGTAAAATGTATATATAATATTAAAAATTCAAAGTGTATTTTAGAAAAAGAGTTATATAAGGAGGTTTAATTATGGGTAAAATTGATAGTTTGGAAATTCCTTGATTCTTTTATAGAACAAATAGATAGTTTAACAGATGAAGAGGTTGGAATGTATAAAAAAAAGTTATCAAAATGAGTTGAATAATAAAATTCAACAACAGCAATTTGAATTTTATACCTCCATTTAACGAAAATGATATTGATATAAAAGAAAGCAAGACAACATTACTAAATGATTATAGTTATAATAAATTAGATGTTTTTTATAAAGGTGTTGATAATAATATTAATGAGAACATTGACTAAAACAACATTTGTTTATGCAGCATAGGGGGTATTTATGGTAAGAAGTGGTTTTTCAATTTGCAAATCCAATATTAGAGAGGGTTAGCTTTGTTACTAATAATAAATTTGATAGCGATAAATTTGAAGGGATTGATATAGAATCTCAAACAAGTGTTGAAATGCATGAAGAAAATACAGCGAAAGTGTCTTTAAATGTTATAGTAGGAAGCAGTGAAGATAATCAGCCATTCAATATTGATATAGTAATGAGTGCTAAATTCAGATGGAGAGATACTATAGATATAGCTAAAGTTAAGGAATTATTAAAAGTTAATGGTGCTTCTGTATTGTTATCGTATATAAGACCTATAGTCGCTAACTTGACTAATAGTTCTCAGTATTCAGTATTAAATATTCCATTTATGGATTTTACACAATCTGATAGTAAGTGAAGTACCTAGTTAATCATACATTATACAAAAATATCAGACAAATTTTTATTTTTGTATGGTAAATATACTTGAATTATGATATTATTACAATATCGGTGTTATATAGACTTGAATAATTTAATAAATGGTTCGAAGATACGATGTTTTACAGATATTTATAGCTTGTTCTGCGTTAATCAGGACTGTAGTAGTATGTCTGTTGCTGGGAAATGGGAGTTGTATTTTATAACCCGCTGTTGTGCGTATATAGGAGAATGAAAGTATATGTTTAGAAAAAAGACAGAAGAGAACTTATTGCCAGAAGGTGATGTCAGGCGAATGATTGAGGCAATTGACAATATAGCCTCAGGTGATTTTAATGAGATAGATGCGACGGATTTTAATAATCCGTTGTATGCAGATAAGCTTAATTCAATGCTTAAAGCGGTTAAGCAGGTTAATAATCCAGTTGTTATGCGACTTAATGAAACTATGGAGATTCTTGGCGATAATACTTTGATTAAAGATACACTTAATCAGGTAGAAACACAGACTAAGTCGATACAGCATATGGAGAATGCCAGCATCTTGAGAGTTCTATAGAGAACATTTCTATGGCTATGGGACATATCCGTGATAATGCCCACGATATAATATCAGTGTCTCATAATGTAACGGTAGATATGAACGATAGTATCAAAGCCGTTAATGCGTCATCTAAGAAGATTCAGTCTATCAATAATAAAGTTCAGGATTTTAAGGGTAAGATTGGTAAGATTGAAGCGATTGTAGACCTTGTTAAGAAGGTATCTAACCAGAGTAATCTTTTGGCTTTAAATGCTTCTGTTGAAGCTGCAAGAGCCGGAGAAGCAGGAAGAGGCTTTGCTGTTGTTGCTGATCAGGTAAGATTATTATCTAATAATACAGCAGAGTCTGCTGGAAGTATAGTCAAGTATGTTAAAGAATTAAGAGATAATATAGATGAGCTTGCAAAAGCAATGGATGAGACTACTATAAGCCTTGGTGAAGGTAATGAAAAGGTAGAGAAGTCACTTGAAGTTATGCAGCAGATGAACAGCCAGATTGATGACATAAGTGAGAAGGTTGACAGTGTCTTTAATGACATAGATACACAGACAGGTGTTACAAAGTCATTTTCTAAGCAGATAGAGAATATTTCACAGAGCTACAGCATACTGTCTGATGACTGCCTTAAGTCAGGACAGAGGGTATTCAAGGTGGGCAGATATCTTGATAAGACAAGAAGTGACCTTGTAAGAGGCTGTTCTAAGATTACACAGCAGGATTGGATGAGAGTGTTTGAAGTAGATCATTATATTCTTACATGGAGAGTATATAACAATATCGTAGGATTTGAACATCTTTTAAAGAAGCAGGTAGATGATCCGTCACGCTGTAAACTTGGTAAATGGATTGCACAGTTAAAGGATGATAAGATTGTAAATAGTTCTGAATTCAAGCAGCTTGTAAAGGCACATAATGATTTGCATCATTATGCAGAGCTTTCATGGCATGCTAATGAAGATGGAGATAAAGAAAAGGCAATGCAGTATTTTAATGATACATATAATGCTTTTTCACAATTTGATGAGGCAATCAATAAGCTTCAGAAGAAAATGCAGCAGCTTGGTTATAATGATATAACTGCTATTGTGGCGTTTGAAAAGTAATTAATAGGAAGAGTTAATAATAAGGATTAGTATAAAAGTTAATAATAGGGATTAATAATAAGAGTTGATGCAGGGTGAAATATAGTCATAACACACAGTGGACGTGAAAAGGAGAAGTTAAGCTGAAATTGAAATATGGACTTAAAATAAATATTCTATACTCTTGTAATTAGGAACGGAATAATATATTATAAAGTGATATGAATTTTTAAAAGAGAGGAATATATCTATGTGTGGAATAGTTGGATATGTAGGTAATGAACAGGCAGCACCAATACTTCTTAACGGTCTTGCAAAGCTTGAATATAGAGGGTACGATTCGGCAGGTATTGCAGTTCGTGACGGCGATAAGCACGTTGAGGTTGTTAAGGCGAAGGGAAGGCTTAAGGCATTAGAGGAAAAGACCAATAATGGTCTTGCCATTAAAGGGACTTGCGGTATTGGACATACAAGATGGGCAACACATGGTGAGCCTTCTGAGAATAATGCACATCCTCATATATCAGATGATTATAATGTTGTTGGCGTACATAATGGAATTATTGAGAATTATCAGGAATTAAAGGATAAGCTTGTTAAGAATGGATACGAGTTCTATTCATCAACAGATACAGAAGTGGCTATTAAGCTTATAGATTATTATTATAAGAAATATGAGCATACACCTGTAGATGCTATTAACCATGCTATGGTTCGTATCCGTGGTTCTTACGCATTTGCAATTATGTTCAAGGAATATCCTAATGAAATATATGTAGCAAGAAAAGACAGCCCAATGATACTTGGTGTCAGTGATGGCAACTGCTATGTTGGCTCTGATGTACCGGCTATACTTAATTATACAAGAAATGTATATTATATTGGCAATATGGAGATTGGACGTCTTGCAGATGGTAATATAACATTTTATAACCTTGATGGTGATGAGATAGAAAAAGAGCTTGTAGAGATTAAATGGGATGCTGAGGCAGCAGAAAAGGGTGGATATGAGCATTTTATGATGAAAGAAATCCACGAACAGCCAAAGGCAATTGCTGATACACTTAATTCTGTATTAAAGGACGGGAAGCTTGATTTATCAGCAGTAGAGCTTTCAGATGAAGAGATTAAGAAGATTTCACAGATATATATCGTAGCCTGTGGTTCGGCATATCACGTTGGCGTAGTTGCACAGTATGTTATGGAAGATCTGGCTAAGATACCGGTAAGAGTAGAACTCGCTTCTGAGTTCAGATACAGAAAGCCTTTGTTAGATCCTGATGGACTTGTGATTGTTATAAGCCAGTCAGGTGAAACAGCAGACAGTCTTGCGGCATTAAGGCTTGCTAAGGATAAGGGACTTAGGACACTTGGCATTGTCAATGTAGTTGGAAGTTCAATTGCAAGAGAAGCAGATAATGTATTCTATACACTTGCCGGTCCGGAGATTTCTGTTGCTACAACTAAGGCTTACAGTACACAGCTTATAGCCGCTTACTGCCTTGCAATTCAGTTTGCCAGAGTAAGAGGTGAGATAACAGATGATGTGTACAGCACATATTTAGAAGAACTTAAGACTATACCTGATAAGATTGAGAAGATTCTTGAAGATAAGGAAAGAATTCAGTGGTTTGCCGCAAAGGTTGCCAATTCAAAGGATATATTCTTTATAGGAAGAGGGATTGATTACGCAGTCAGTCTTGAAGGAAGCCTTAAGCTTAAGGAGATATCTTATATTCATTCAGAAGCGTATGCCGCTGGTGAATTAAAGCACGGAACTATAAGTCTTATTGAAGATAATATTCTTGTTATTGGTGTGCTTACACAGAGTGAGCTTTATGAGAAGACGATAAGCAATATGGTTGAGTGCAAGAGCCGTGGTGCATATCTTATGGGACTTACTACATATGGAAAATATGAAGTTGAGGATACAGTTGAATTTACTGTATACATTCCAAAGATAGATGAACATTTTGCAGCATCACTTGCTGTTGTGCCACTTCAGTTACTTGGATATTATGTAAGTGTAGCTAAGGGACTTGATGTAGATAAGCCAAGAAATCTTGCTAAATCAGTTACAGTGGAATAAAATGAACTATATCCGTTCCACATAATAGAGTGGGACGGATTTTTACATTATTGACAATTATGTCGAATATAGTATAATTATTCAGATTGCATAAATAATAATATACTATCAGGGGGCTTATGACGAATATTAACAGAACTAAGGAAAGTATACAGAATATACTTATATTTTTTACAGATGCAATAGCGATAGTGTTATCGTATTATGTTGCAGGAATAATCTGGCTGGGGTTATATTGGGGAATGAATAACAGACAGATTTTTAGTGAACTTAATAATAACTGCGTATCAATACTGGTTGCGACAGTTATTACAGCAGTATTTTATAATGTCAAGAATGATTTTATAAGCAGAGGTTATTTTGAAGAATTCAGGTCTGTAGTATGCAAGAGTGCACTGTTTGCTGCTATACTCGCTGTCTATGAATTATTAAGAAGAGATGCAGAAGGCATCCAGAGAGGCATATATATTGTTACAGTTATCGTTGCAATAGTTATTATGTATGTATCAAGACTGCTTGTTAAGGCATATCTTAAATCACATAACGAAAGCAAGAGGTCAAGCCGTGTCATAATGGTTACAGTTAAGGACAGGGCTAAGAATACACTTTCAAAGATTGATGAGAAGGACGACTGGTTAAGAAAGATAGACGGAATTGTAATTATGGATGAGAATATGACAGGTCAGGATATCAATGGAGTTCCTGTTGTCGCAGATATCCATACTATGATGAAGTTTATTAAGAATGAAATCGTTGATGAAGTCTACATAGATGTTACAGATCGCATAAGAGAACGTATCAAGCCTATGGTTATGGAACTTGAGGATATGGGTGTTACTGTACATCTTAAGATTGAAGTATTAGATGTATACAGGGATTTCGATGCGAAGCTTGGTTATCTTGGAAGTATTCCAGTTATTACATTTGCTAACAGGATATATAGCTGGAAGTCTTTATTCGTAAAGAGATGTATTGACATAGTTGGAGCTATCGTGGGTCTTGTATTTATGACAATTGCGATGATATTTGTTGCACCAGCTATTAAGATTGAGTCAAAAGGTCCATTATTCTTTAAGCAGAAGCGTGTAGGAAAGAATGGACGTTATTTCTATATTTATAAGTTCCGTTCAATGTATATTGATGCCGAGGAACGTAAGAAAGAACTTATGGCACAGAATGAGATGAATGGTCTTATGTTCAAGATGAAGGATGACCCTAGAATTACCAAGGTTGGTAAGTTCATAAGAAAGACAAGTATAGACGAGCTTCCTCAGTTTATTAATGTGTTAAAGGGAGATATGAGCCTTGTCGGAACAAGACCACCTACGGTGGGGGAGTTTAAGCAGTATAAAGGACACCACAAGAGAAGACTGTCTATGAAGCCAGGTATTACAGGAATGTGGCAGGCATATGGACGAAATAGTGTTATGGACTTTGATGAAGTTGTAAAGATGGATTTGGAGTATATCGATAACTGGAGCATACTTCTTGATATCAAGATTTTATTCAAGACAGTTGCAACTGTATTTACGAATCACGGAACATAATCAGAGAGGAATATGATGGGAAAAGATATAAAGGTAATAGTGGCTGCTCATAAGAAGTATGAAATGCCTAAGGATAAAATGTATGTACCAGTTCAGGTTGGTGCAGAAGGAAAGAAGGATATAGGTTATACCAAAGATAATACAGGTGATAACATATCATCTAAGAATTCTATGTATTGCGAGCTTACTGGTCTGTATTGGGCGTGGAAGAATCTTGATGCTGATTATATTGGTCTTGCACATTATAGAAGACACTTCAAAGGAAAGAAGAAGTCAGACAATATAATGGATAATATATTGTCATATGAGGAAGCTTCTAACCTGTTAGATAAGTGTGATGTAATAGTGCCAAAGAAGAGAAATTATATGATTGAAACAATCTACAGCCATTATGAACACACTCATCATATAGAAACATTAGATTGTACAAGAGAAGTTATAGCTGAGTTATATCCGGAATATCTTGCAACATTTGATGCTAATATGAAAAAGACATATATGCATGCATTTAATATGTTTATTATGAGCAGAGAAAATGTTAATAATTATTGCAAATGGTTATTTGATATTTTATTTGAAGTGGAAAAAAGACTTGGCGATAAAGAATATGATGCATTTCAGGCTAGATATCCAGGCAGATTAAGTGAGCTTCTTTTTGATGTCTGGATGAATAAGAATGGTTTAAATTACAAAGAAGTACCATTTATGTATACTGAAAAAATTAATAAAATCAAGAAAGTAAGGTCGTTTCTTGCCGCTAAATTCTTAAAGAAGAAGTACAGCGGAAGTTTTTAAAAAGTTATAGAGTTTATGATAATCCCTTAATAGTCAAATTTACTATGAGGGATTATTTTAAAGTGCAAAAGTTATGACAGATTGAAAGGAATAGTTTAATGAGCATAAAGGTATTAGTATTTGGAATGACAGATAATCCAGGAGGAATGGAAAGCTGTGTAATGAATTATTATAGAAATATAGATTGGAGTGATGTCCAGTTTGATTTTTTATGTAATTGGGAAAATATGGTGTATGCAGATGAAGTTACAGCTAAGGGGTCTAAGATATACACAATACCACAGAAAAGCAAAGACTATAAAGCATATAAGAAAGCACTTGATGATTTCTTTAAAGCACATAAAGGTGAATATGATGTGTTCTGGTATAATACTTGTACATTAACTAATATTGATTACCTTGTATATGCTAAAAAATATGGAATTAAGAAAAGAATTATCCATGCACATAATTCTGGCAATGAAACTTCAAAGTTAAGAGGAATATTCCACTATCTTAATAAGACAAGACTCAGCCAATATGCAACTGATTATTGGAGCTGTTCAATGGTGGCATCAGAGTATTTTTATAATGAGAATATAATTAACTCACCAAAACATCATATAATTAACAATGCTATCCAGACTAAAGATTATGCTTTTGATGAAGCTGTTAGAAATGAGATTAGAAAAGAATATAAGCTGGAAGATAAGTATGTTATAGGGCATGTAGGAAGGTTTCAGTATCAGAAAAATCACGAATTCCTTGTTGATGTTTTTAATGAATATTTAAAGCTTGATAATAAGGCTGTATTAATGTTAGTAGGTCAGGGCGAAGGCGAGGAAGCAATCAGACAGAAGGTTGCAGATTTGGGAATGACCGAGAATGTAATGTTTATGGGAGTCCGTTCAGATGTTAATAAACTGCTTCAGGCTATGGATATTTTTGTATTGCCATCGCATTTTGAAGGATTAGGGATGGTACTTATAGAAGCACAGGCAGCAGGACTTCCTTGTATAACATCTAAAGCAGTTGTTCCAGATGTAGTTAATATCACAGGAAATGTAGATTTTGTTTCATTAGACGATGGGGCAGCAATTTGGACAGAGGCTGTAAATAATGATTTAAAGAAGAATATAGACAGAACAGAAGGTGCTAAGTTATTGACAGAAGCAGGATATGATATAAGTACAGAAACAGGTAAGTTTATATCATACTTAAGGGAGTAATAATGAAAATATTAGTAGTTGGACAAAGCAACAATCCGGGTGGCGTTGAAACTGTTATTAAGAGATATTATGAAACTGTTAAAGATGATGTGCAGTTTGATTTAATGGTGTTTACAGATATATGCTATGATGAAGAATATTACAGAGAACATAATAGTAATATTATTTTTATAAAAAGCGCACAGTTTAGACAGCCATTTAAGTATAAAAAAGAAATAAAGACTTTTTTTGAACAAAACAGGGAATAATAGTGCAATATGGTTTAAACTGTTGTGATTTGGCTAATTGTGGTTATATAATGAAACAGGCAAAAAAGCAGGAATAAAAAAGAGAATTATCCATGCACATAATAATCAGTTAATGCATACAGGAAAGAAAAGAAAATTTTATGAATTAGTACACAATTACTGGAAAAATAATATAGACAGATATGCAACAGATTACTGGGCGTGTTCAGAATTAGCAGGAGAATTCTTCTACAAAAAGTCAATATTAGAGAGTGATAATTATAGAATAATTAATAATGCCATAGAAGTTAAGAAATATTGCAGAAATACAAAGATAAGAGATAAAGTAAGAACAGAACTTGGCATTGGCAATAATGATATAGTTGTAGGACATATAGGAAGATTTCAGTATCAGAAAAATCACGAACTGCTTATTGATATATATAATTCATTCTATAAGAAACATCCTGACAGCAGACTGCTTCTTGTTGGACAGGGTGTCGAAGAAGCTGCAATAAAGGATAAGGTTAACAAGTTAAAGCTTGAAGAAAATGTTATGTTTTTGGGCATAAGAAGTGATGTCAATGAAATAATGCAGGCAATGGATGTATTTGTGCTTCCTTCAAGATTTGAAGGGTTAGGAATTGTTCTTATAGAAGCACAGGCGGCGGGACTTCCTTGTGTTACTTCTAAGAATGTTGTGCCTGATATCGTAAATGTTACTGGAAATGTTGAATTTGTAGGACTTGATGAGCCTGTTGACCGTTGGGTAGAAGCTATTGAGGCGCAGATGAATAAAGCTGTAGATTACGAACAAAGCAGTATTAAAGTTTCACAGGCAGGCTATGATATCGAGGTTGAAGGTGATAAATTTAAGCATTTTATTGAAGATTAAATGAAAGAGGATATGCTAATGAGTGATAAGTATTACATAAAAATACAGATTGACGAATCAAAAAATGCAAGTTCAAAGGCAGTTAATGACTGTAATCAGATTCTTGATAATAATGGAGTAAAGCCATACTATTTAAAGATTAAAAAGCAGGGTAATAAATATATTAAGAAGATTAATAATTATCTTGAGTTAAACAAGATTAACAGAATACCTAAAGGTTCGTTACTGTTTGTTCCACATCCAATTTACCTTAATAAGAAATATATAGATATATTAAAGAAAGCAAGACAGACAAGAAATATAAAGCTGGCGTTTATTATTCACGATCTGGATTCATTAAGAAAGATGTTTCCAGAATCAGCGGCAGATTTTGAATATATGGATAATACAATGTATGGGATAGCTGATTATGTTGTATCTCATAATGAAAGTATGGTGCAGTATTTAGTAAGCAAAGGTGTTGATAAGAGCAGGATATATAATCTTAGGATATTTGATTATCTGACAGAAAGTAATCCTTCTGATAAGGAGATTAAATACTCAAAGACATTAAATATAGCAGGAAATCTTGATACTAATAAGTGTAAGTACATAAAAGGTCTTAATGATTTAGACAAATCAGTTAAAGTTAATTTATATGGTCTTAATTTTAATAAAGATATTTTAAATTCTAAATCAATTGATTATAAGGGAGCATTTCCGGCTGATGAGATACCATCTAAGTTAAATGAAGGGTTTGGTCTTGTGTGGGACGGAGAGGGTATTGACGGCTGTACAGGAAATACAGGAGATTATCTGAGGTATAATAATCCT
>ENA-OQHL01001143-OQHL01001143.1-human-gut-metagenome-genome-assembly--contig:-NODE-1143-length-14628-cov-16.832908_pt1 | contig 14628 bp, 7 predicted proteins | sample MGYA00242565_ERZ504723 | MGnify/ENA primary metagenome ERZ504723 (study PRJEB26092, sample SAMD00036211) | human gut metagenome | host: Homo sapiens | study: EMG produced TPA metagenomics assembly of... | reverse complement strand
CTAATAGAGGGGTAAAACATCAAGGACAGGAAGTGAGGATGCACTTCCGGAAAATCCCAATTTAGGGTACCCTGCCTAAATTGAAAAAGCTGAAAGCAACTATACTACTGCCCTCTCAGAAAGGAGAAATTACCAATGGCTGAAAGAAAACGAAACAAAGAAATCCATTTTTATGTCACAGATGAAGAGCGGAAGCTGATTCGCAGGAAGATGATAGAATCAAAGACCAAAAACATGGGAGCTTATCTGCGGAAAATGGCAATCGACGGTTACATCGTCAACACAGATACCACTCCACTGAAGAAACAGTATGAGGAAATGCACAAGATTGGCGTAAATATCAACCAGATTGCAAAAAAAGGTAAATACCACCGGAGATCTATATCCGGAAGAAATGAAAGAATTGAAAGAGATGGTGAAAGAACTATGGCGTATCTTAAGATCTTCCCAATTAAAATAACAGACAAGAAAGCTCTGGACTACATCACGAATCCAGACAAGACTGATGAAAAACTACTGGTTTCCAGTTTTGGCTGTTCCCCGGAAACTGCAGATCTTGAATTTTCTATGACAAGAGAAATGGCAAAAAAGAATGGAATGGACAAAGGCGATAACCTGGCATTTCATCTGATCCAATCCTTTAAGCCTGGTGAAACAGATGCAGAAATCGCCCATCGCTTAGGATAGCAATTTGCAAACGAAGTACTGAAAGGAAAATATGAATACGTGATCAGCACCCATGTTGATAAAAATCATATTCATAACCATATCATCTTCAACGCTGCAAGCTTTGTTGATCATCACAAGTATGTTTCCAATAAGCGGAGCTACCATAAAATCTGCCGGATCAGTAATCGCATCTGCCAGGAAAATGGACTTGCCACCAGTATGCCAACCGGAGAAAAAGGAAAAAGCTATAAAGAGAACATGGAATATCATCATGGCACCAGCTGGAAAGTCAAGCTACGTGTTGCAGTTGATAAGGCAATCTGGACTTCCATCAACTATGAGGAATTTCTACAAAAAATGCAGTTAGCCGGATATGAAGTCCGCCAAGGAAAACACCTGTCCTTCCGTGCACCGGAGCAGAAGGACTTCTCTTACCTGAAATCTCTCGGAAGTTATTATAGCGAAGAAAATGTCCGCATCCGTCTGGCAAAAAATCGTAGCAAAGTGAAAACTCCAAAGCATCTGTCCAGAGATGCTCGCCTGTATATCAATATTTCCACTTATGTTACAACCGGCAATCGAGAAGGATTTGAACGTTGGGCAAAACTAAATAATCTAAAAGAGGCAACCCGCACCTTCAACTATCTTTCTGAAAATAATCTGCTGAATTATGAAGATTTTCAACAGCATGTTTCTGATGTTGATGCTTCTGTTAAAGCGGCTGAACAGAGAATAACACAAATCAACAATGAACTGAACACGCAGAAAGTCATTCAAAAACATTGTGATTCTTACCGGCTCTGCCGTAAAGTGATTGAAGATTGCAAATCTGCTAAAAATCCAAACGCATACCGGACCAAACATCAAGTAGAATACCAACTCCACGATTCACTAAAAAAAGAGCTTCAGGATCTCGGTGTTACCAAAATCCCAAGCTCTAATAAAATCCAGAAGCGGATAGAAAATCTTGAATCTGAACAGGCTGCTACTGTCCGTGAAAAGCAGGAATTACAGAAAAAGCAGAAGACACTGGATATCATCAGACAGAATTTCACAGCACTGCTTAATTCTCCTGAGATCAGTTCAGACTTACTTCCAGCAAAACGGGAACCTATTTCTGTCACAAGAGATAAATAAGATTGCACTGGCAACTCACTCATTTTCTTTCAAATCTTCCCATGGTTTAAAACCCATTTTCTCCCAGGTGACGCCATACGGTGCACCTCCGGAGGTATTTGTTTTTGGATTATGACAGTTATATAACGAAACGAAAAGACCGGGATTTCCCGATCTTCTCATATTATTTATGGACTTTTCTTTTACAAATACTAAATATGACTAAGGATATTCCCATTAAAGAAAGCCACATAATTACATTCGTATCATCTCCCGTTTTTACATTTGGAGTGCGACTGCTATTATCACCCGATGGTTCTTCTGAAACTGGTGGCGTATTCGTAGTAATTGGTGGTATCGATTCATTTTTAAATTTAGGTTCTGCCGTTACATTCCAAATTATCTGACCATCATAATTACCTGGAACTGTTATGATAAAAGGTTCGCTTTGATATACTTGATTGCTAATTTGTGTTTTTTGTGTCTGGATAAAAAGATACACTCCTTTTTCCAGATCTCTGTACATAACTTCTCCGTCTGAGTTGGTCTTTCCGGACATTCCTTTGATGTTGTTATCCTGTACATATTTTTCCAGTTTTTTTGCAGCTTCTGCCTGAGCGGAAGAATCATCAAAATCAAATATGACTCCAGACTTTACAAACTCACTCACTAATGCCCATGAATTATTTTTATATGTTCCAACCTGATACATCGTAAATTCAGTATTACTTAGCTTATATACCGTGGTCTCATCTTCAACAGTTGCTTTTAATAATATACTTCCCAGATCATTCGCAGACACAGGTAACGGAATGAGTAGTAAAAGCATACACATCACACTGGCCATACACATATATATTCGCTTACGTTTACTTATTCTGCTCATGTTTTTTCTCCTTCCTGCGTTTATGTAACTTAATACTCACCCATATGATGATGAAAGCAACAATTCCAGCAATCAATAGAATCAAATTGAATGGGATTGTGCGCTGAAGACCAACTTCCTCATCTATCTTCTGTGCCTCTTCATACGGAATTCTAGTGCCACGTACAAGCAGTCTGTGCGTGTTAACTGCATAAGGAGTGCATGTGACCAGTGTTACATAATCCTTGCCCTTTTCAATCTGTAAAGAATCTGTATCTGATGGCAATACTGTCAGAATCTGATCCACCTGATAAGCAAAGGTATGATGAAGAACTTTAATATAAAATACATCTCCAACCTCCATCTTGTTCAGGTCGGTAAATATCTTGGCATTTGCAAGTCCACGGTGTCCGGATAATACCGCATGACAGCTCTCACCGCCTACCGGAAGCGAGGTGTTTTTCAGATGTCCTACACCTGACTGCAGTACTTTTTCGGATGTTCCATGATAAACCGGAAGAACAACATCAAGCTTTGGGATATCAATATATCCCATCATTCCAGTATCATCAATTTTCAAAAGTTTGTTATACTCATCATCTTCTGTCTGGTTTTCATTGCTTTCTGAAAATGGATCTGCTATGGAACCAATTCCAATCAGGCTTTCATTGTATTCCTGTGCCTGCTCGATCATGGCATTTTCCTGTTCTTCCGACAGATGAGAAACTTCCTGTTCATAATCTGTAGCAATCGTTGTGCTGTTCATCTGATTGATGTAATTGCTCACTACCGGATACAGGATTAAAGAAAATGCCGCCAGATATCCAATTCCTCTTAGTATTTTTACTACTTTCTTCATAATACCTTTCACCTTTTCGTCTGTTTCTTCTGAAATACCCAGTCCACACTGGACATTTCAGAAAAAGCAGACATCCTCCCGGTACGATACCGGGAAGATGAACTGTCTTTTTATCCATTCTTAAACTTCAGAATGTCTTAGTTTTTTGCTTTCTTTTTGCCAAAAGCTTTGCTTGCTGTTAATACACCGAAAAGAACGATACCAGCCAGTGTTACCATGAGTGCTCCCTTGCTACCAGTGGATGGAAGCTGTGCACCTGTTTTGTTTTCTACAGGTACTTCTGGGGAGTTATTTTTTTCTGTGATTGCAACACCTGGTGTTGTAGTTCCATTGTATGTGTAATCTACTTTATAGCTTACAAGTTTTCCATCTTCGCCATAAGTTGCTTTAATCTCAACCTTGATGTCGCTGAGAAGCTTATTGTATCCGTCTGGAGCTTTTGTCTCTCTTAAGTAATAAGTTCCGGCATCAAGACCTTTTACAAGAACTTTTCCGTCGGTACCAGATACGATTACATCGGATTTGAAAACTTCTGCTACAGCTTCCTCAGGTGTTGCCTGACGATATTCACCCTCTTTTACTTTAACAATATTAATCTTAGCATTTGTATCTGCTGCATCGCCTGCTTCGTTTGCCTTGTAAAGCTCAAATTCTGCCTTTGCAAGTGCAGTCTTATCTTCTTTATTATTCTGGTCTTTTAAATAATATTTATAAATTGTGAAATCAAAGGTATGTACATCTACGATGCTTGGCTCAGATTTACCTGTTCCACCTGACTTCGGATCATTACTGTACTCAACAACCGCCTTGTTGGTATTTGGATTCATACCGATAACAGCATCTTTGTTTAAAGTTGCAGTATAAACAACTGTGATTGTCTCGCCTGTACGATTCTTAAAGTTGTTATAAAAGTCATTAAAGCTAATAGTTAGTGTATGTGTTCCATTGTCATTTGTCGTATATGTCGGTAAGTATGTGTTATCTCCTGTTTTACCTGCTTTGAGTTCTGTATCTCCAACCTTTACAGACAGAATTGCTTTTAAGTCTAATCCTTTTGATAATGTATCGGTAAATTTAAAAGTATAAGAATTATATCCTGTCATATCCGGTACTTTAGAAGTCAGCTGGTAAGTAACGGTGTCACCAATCGCAAAATCCCCAGCTTTCTTTTCATCCGCTGCACCATGTGGTGCAATGGTGTCCTCAGACTCATTTTCGTCATCTAATTCCATCTGGTGATTGCCTTCCCATGAAGGATTCACAATAGCACCAACTGTAAGTCCACTTCCACTCTGTGCTGGAATAATTTTCTTGTCTACTGTCGGGTAATTACTCTTCATGTTAACTGTAGCATTAGTATCTGTTACGCTAACTAAAGATGCTACGGATGTATAATCCTGACCAGTTCCAGGTGCTGCTGAGGTATCTGTTGCACCTAATGGATAAACTACATAGTATCCATATGCCAGATTAGCAATTTCTGTAGAACCAGTTGCTGTGGTTACAGTTTTATGAGTAGCATCTACAGTGCTAGTATTTGAAAGAATCCATGTAAGCATTGCTTTTGCAAAATTTACACCGTTCTTTCCATCTTCGCCAATCTGTGTTTTAACATATTCATAAGCTTTTTCACTTAATGTTTCGCCTGTTAATGCAGAAGCTCCATTTACATTTGCCTTAAAGAATCCTTCATATTCAGGATTTAATGTGTATGCTACATTGCCCGCTTCATTTTTTGTTGCTGTAAAAATCTGATACAGATCCAGAGTCTTTCCTTCTACTGTATTGTTGACTGTCAGTTTACCAGTACCTGTTAACCTTGTTGCATCCTCTGCTGCAAATGCAGTCATGCTCATGGACAGTATCATGATCATTGCCATCAGAACTGCCATAAATCTTGATACTAATTTCTTCATATTCCTCTTCTCACTTTCTTTTGATTTTTTATTGGTTCGCTCGGGATTCTTTCAGCCTTTACGGTGGAAGTTCCCCACGCAGCCATATCTCTCTCATGCCCCTGCTCCCCCTTTCCTACATCGTCTGTTTCCGTTTCCTTCTGCGTCCGGTATAAAGCAGGAACGCTAACAACAGGCCACCTGCTATGATAAACATCATAATGCCATCGCCGCCGGTATCCGGAAGCAGTGCAAAATGCCGGTTGATAATCGTGAAGGTAAATCCATCTTTAGAAGTTTCGATTGTAGTTGTATATCCTTTTATTTCAGTTTCCGTAACAGAATATTTGTAATAATGCGGAGTTCCTGCATCATCTTTTATGTAGGCTGGAAGAGTTTCAATCACTTTCTGCCATGTAGATTTTGAGATATCACCTTTTATTTCATAGTTTTCATAGTTTGGCACGACTTCTGTATGTTTTGTTCCTTCTGCATCCGTCCAGCTTCTGGAAATTGTAATCTTAATAGTGTCTGGTCTGATGTTGTCCATATTCCGGAAATCTTTCCATACCTTATTAATGGTCAGATTTATATATTCATCACATGGATCCTGTGCATCTGATGGTTCCGGTGATGTGCTATCACCTGTATTTACTGTCGTTTTGGTATCTGACATCAGAACGGCTTTTGCATCTGATACATAAGCATTCAGATCTGCTGTTTCAGAAGAATCTTTTGTTGCCATAACTGCATTCTGCAATGTGTTATACTCATCTACCTGCACGACATGTTTTACTGAGAAGATGCTCCATCCATTTTCCTGACTGAACGTATCTGTCAGAAGTTTCGAATTCTTTTTGATCTCATCAAAACTAATCGCCGGTTTTCGGTAAATACGATAATTGTTATTCTCACCTTCTACACCTGCTTTTGTATTAAAGTCGTATACAGAGTCCAAATCACTTTTTCCACTGAATGGTCCCACCAGCTTAGATGTTCCACGGACCACATCACAGTAGTACATATTGTTATTCTTCAGCAGTCCTTCATCGTTGTATCCAACAAAACCTCCGCTTCGTCCATCATTTGCAGAACCATCCGCATCATTTCCTGCTCCGCCGGCATAGACATCGTATCCCGTATTGATTCCATATACATTGCTGTCTGTAATTTTTGTCCTGTTTGCCTTAATCAGGTTGACACTGATGTTGGACTTTACATCATTATCTTTCGTTATGATTCCGTTTTTGTCACATGGAAGCTTAATAGAGGAATCTCCGATCTTAATGATTGCAAAATCTGTCTGCTGATTGTTATCATCAGACTTTTTAGATAGCCCAACAGAAATATCCAGTCCAAGCAGATTCACATGGATGAGATTTCCATCGTACAGTGCATCAACCTTCACAATTCCAAGATTAATATGCAACAAGTCGGAATCCTGAATCTTATCCAAATACAATGCCCTTACAAGCTGATCCAGAACTACGAATAATGCATCCACCACTGTGGAATCCAGTTTTACATCTGCAAGATAGGCAAAGCTTGTTCTTCCGGCAAAGCCTCCGGCTGTTCCACCGGATTCTACCAGTTTCAGACTATTTTCCTGATTTTTGGCATCTCCGGCACTACAACCTGACATTCTGGCAAGATTTGCGTAACCAATAAAGCCTCCTGCAATCTGCTCCTGTCCGCCTTTACTCAAAACGGTATAACCACCAGGTACTCCTGTCACGCTACTGTCATCTATGTGGGAACCAAAAATATCCAAAACGCCGAGGGCACCGCCAAGAAGCTGTCCAAATTTATCTCCCAGCACATCCAGCTTCTCCATTTTTATAACTCCGCTTTTTCCGGAGTATCCTACAAAGCCACCTACGCTGTTCAGTCCAGTTACATAATTTAATCCTGTTACAGTGCTGTTTTTGACAGATCCATTTAACAGTGAACCACCAAATCCTCCAGCTGTTCCGCTGTATGTAACCTGATTATTCTGTCCTGCATCTGTTGCTGTGTTAGCACTGACGCCAAGCCCTGCATCTGGGCTTCCTGTGACATTTCCGTAATATACATAGCTTCGGAATGCATCCAGCACATCGGTTTTTCCAAGCTTTAAAAGATACTGTAAGACAGAGGTCTCACCATTGGCACTAATATTTGCAGCACCGGAAACATCCGCAATACCGAAGCATCCTCCGGCATATTCACCGGCTACTACAGAGCGAATCTTGTCTGCACGGATTCCGCTTTCCGGTTTATCCTTCTCGCCAAGAACTGCTCCACAAAGACTTCCTGCGAATCCTCCAGATGCTTTTGCATACCCTGTATTGCTTCCATTTTGATAGGTTCCGTTTACGATCACGCCCCAGTCATCCCAGGCTGACACAGATGCACAGCGGATGGTGGAAACAGTAGCATTCAGAACCTTAATCAGCTCTGCCGGAGCATTTACCATAAGAACATCCAGAAGTTTATTCAAAAGTCCCTGTTTTGTAGCTGTATCAATAGCTGCCACACTACCCGGATCTACTTTTCCGGCAAAACCGCCTACATAAGAAGTTCCATCTACACGCCTTAAATTTGTGATACTGCAGGAGGAAGTTTCATCTCCCCAGATTTGGCCGCCGATCATTCTTCCCACATAGCCTCCGGCAAATCCTGCCGGATCTTTGTCTGCAATACCGGTTGCTTTGATCCTTGCACCGGAACGATATCCTTCCACATGGGACTGTTTCACGACTGGCACAAAGGTTTTTAATGCTGCCAGGCTGTCTGCACCTATAATCTTAAGGTCTTCCAGTGAAACTCCACCTGTGTTTGCCACAGAACCTGTGAGCATCTCACCAGCAAATCCACCACTGCTTCTATAAGCCTCTGCCAACTGAAGATCTGTTGCAGTTCCATTTGTTATGGTACCGCCTTCCATCCGTCCAACATAACCTCCAGCAGAACCGCCCTGTGTTGCTTTACTTGCCAGAATGCTCCTTCCTGCTGTGACTGCGTATCCATATGCATACTGAGAAATGATCTCATTTAACTGCTCTTGATCATTGACTTCACCAAGTGCCTGTAATTTATTACCGTAACTTCCATAAGAACCGACAGCACCAACCCATTTGTTCCAGGTATCCGTATCCAGTCCACGAAGCGGTCCATAAACAGCTGTATTCTTTTCTGTCGGATACACTGCCTGAAGAAGCGTCAGCGGATTATCTAGTTTGATAAGACCAAATAAAACATTCAGACTTCCTGTATCTGCAACATTCGCACACCGCATCAGTCCGGTATAGCCTCCAGCATATTCTGTTCCATATACAGATCGGATACGATAGGCTGCACATTCCCTTACGGTTCCTGTGTATTCAGAGCCTTTCCACTTATCCGTATTATTTCCCCAAATCTGACCACCGTAGTTGTAACCTGCATATCCTCCGGCAAGTCCACGGTAAATGCCATCATCACTCTCAGCCTGAGCCCTCACAGCACCTCCACATGGGATACTTGTTGTTTCGCTGTTTTTGATCACTGGAACAAAGGACTGTAAAACTCCAAGAAGATTATCTGCCTTTATCAGACCTCCAAGAACTTTTAATCCCTTTACCACATCTGCAGCACTTCCCGGCTCCATGGTTCCAACATATCCACCGGCACTTTCGCGCCCTATGATATGTGCAAAATTATAAGAATTACTATTCTGAATCTGAACTCCAAGAAGTTCTCCTGCATATCCACCGGCTTTTCCGGTATTACCGTCTCCGGCTGTTGCAAGAACATTAAATCCACCTGTTGCTCCGTAAACATCTGAACTGTCTATGATAGATGCAACTACGGTCAATGCTGATAACAGATTTGTAGCAGAAAGTACATGATCCAGAACGCTTGCACCTCCGATAGCCGCCGTACTTCCCATAGAAGCTTTCCCAATATAGCCGCCGGCATAACGATAACCACTTACCGCATATGCACTGTCGCTTCCGTAATAACTGCTACCATCTTCCTGCTGCAGATTCTTTGGCTCACTGACACCTGTATGCTGCAATTTATTTACATCGGAATTGCTGATCTGTACACCAGTTCCGCATCCGATAAAGCCTCCGGCACTTCCAGCATCCGCATCGTTGGTGCTGTCTTTTTCAAGAGTACCTGTAACGGTAACGGTAAACCCTTTTTCTACAGAATTAACACTGGCATTACTGATCACCGGAACAAAAGCATTAACCAGGGAAAATCCTCCTGCACACTTTCCAGCCGTTACAGAATTCAGATTTGTGACGGATATTTTCCTTACTTCTCCACCTGTTCCATAACCGATAGCACCTCCGGCACGACCATTCTCTTTATCTGACGCAGTAACTGTAAGTCCCAAAGAGCCTCCGTTTACGGAACAATCTTTACATTCAAAACGCATGTAGTCTGCTGCTGTAACTGTTCCGCCAAGGACATCACTGACACTGGTCATTTTAGCGTAACCTAAGATTCCTCCAGCATTCTCTGTTGCTGAAACAGACATGCTTTCTGATGCAGTAATACTATTAGAATGCTCATTAAAACTGTAAGAAATACTGTTTTTTGCAAGCATACGATTCAAAGCTTTTGTAGTTGATTTTGAACCATCTGCAAGTTCTGAAGTATTAGAAACCTGAACAGCTCCGGCATATCCTACAAGTCCACCGGCATATTTGCCACTGGCATCTAGGGATATCGTACTTCCACCAATGGTACATCCGCTTATAACAGAAGGGCGAAGTCCCACCAGGTTCAAAATATCCATATCCGTAATATTACCGTTCAACAAACCTGTAAGAAGTTTTTTCACAAGATCAAGAAGACCTTTATTTTCATCAATAGATGTAACAGCACCAAGGGTTGCTAAGCCGGCAAATCCTCCGGTATAATCTTTTCCGGACACTGTACCAAGAGAAGAAATACTGCAGTCCACGGCATAACTGTTACGCATTTCTCCTATAAATCCACCTGCATAACCACTTTCCTTACCAGAGCTTCCTGTCGCAGATACATTTGCACTGCCATTAATGCTACATCCAAGCATTACTGTATTGACCGGGAAATCAGCTATTTGGATTCCCAGATGATCCAGTGCACCTGCAACAACTGCATTGGAAGCACGGCCAATAAATCCTCCTGAGTAATCTGTACCATTAACACTCTCAGTACCATTAACTGAACATCCAGTCATTACAGCACCTATTGTTTCACCAGCAAATCCACCTGTATAATTCTGCCCAGATATCATATCATTGCCAGATACTGAACAATTGCTGAACACCGGATTCACATAGCCAATTGGAATCAGTTTTCCAACACTTAGAACACCTCCATTCAAAAGCGTTGTAATCAGATCCCCAAGACCTAATACTGGAATCAAGTTTAATAAAGTACTAAGTGCGTCCGTTACTCCTTTAAGCACTCCTGAAAGAGCTTCATATTTTGTAATACCCGAAATGTACCCGACAAAACCACCTGTCCAGCTGTTTGCATTAGATACTCCTGATAATCCTTCTACATGACAGTCTAATATTTGTACATTTCCTTTTACAACGCCGGCAAAAGCTCCTGTTGAAAAAGATTTTGGATCCTTTTCCAACCCACTTGATAATCCCAGGACTTTTAAAACTCCGGTCAACACTACACCAAGCAAACTAAAATCTTTTTTAATAGAATTCGTTGTCGTTGATACAGAAACTCCTGATAAGGTAAGATTTTTTACGACAACCTGTTTTGATGAAATCTGTAATGAACTGTCATATGGGGTCGATAAACTTCTGAAAAATCCAACACCATATTCCGTGTCCGAGCTATTTCCATTTGAATAAGCACTCTGATTAATTGCTGTGTCCTGTACAATCTTTACGTTACTGATTTTGACATTAGCACCTTCTGTCATTCCCTTGCGGCCTTCCATATTTCCCTGGAAGTTCTTTATAGGAGTCCAGTTATCATCTTTCCCATTAGAATTTGTCCCTTCTTTGGAAAGATCAATATCACGAAAGATAATATAATTCGCATCCTTACTGTATTTATATCCAGATCCTGCAATATTGGTATTGCTATGTTTTGACGTATCATAAGTAAGTACATAAGTTTTATTCTCATCAACTGTTATACTTTCCGAATCTATATCATCAGTAAAACCACTTTCATCCCCACTGCTTGTAAAAGCTTCTGCATCATCACTTCCTGTCTCAGCTGCTTCCTCGCTATCTGACGGAATCATATCAATCAAATCACTGTCATTTACAGTTTCATCTGCTTCAACGGATGCCGCTTCGGAATCACTGGCAGTACTTTCTGTTGCAGTTACTGTCATATCGGCTGACTCCTGAATCGTACTACTTACATACACATAACACTGTGTAGCTTTTGTACCAGCTATATCCCAAGATTGATTATCCAAATATTCTGTATCGTTCAGCTTATGAGCACCGTTTTTATTAGCATACAATTCCTTTCCGGACCAATTATATGTATCATTAAACTTTACAATATCCGCATCACCCGGATAATACAGTTCCGTTTTGTATTCTGATGTATCCGCTGCCGGTTTCCAGTCTGTATATCCCCCCAGTATTCCCTCATTTTTCTCTCTTGTTTCATATACTCGCCAGATTGGTTCTGTCACATCCGCATCTGTTCCGATTGCCCGGAGCTGTGTTTCATTTCCAATCAGAATATAATTTTTATCACCGATCTTTTTTACCACCTGACCGAAATAATTTCTTCCTTCATAATCAGATGGATAAGCGCTAGTAATATCCTTAGTTGTCTCCTCTGTCCCAGCCTTATTTGCAAGAAGCTCCGGTGTTTCTGTTGTAAATGAAGAAGCAAGCACATAATTATGTGTTTTGCTATAAGTAAGATAGGTACCATCTTCCAGTGTAAAAACCTGTCCCATTCCAACTTTTTCAGCAATATAATCCTCGCTCATTACAGGTTCGCTGTCTGAAGATTCCCCTTTCATCAATTCAAGCTGGTATCGGTTATACACATAAATCGTATCAGTCACTGAATCATATACTGTGTTGCCCGTGCGCTCTGATGATGAAGTGATGCTACCTGTAAAATCTGATGGGAAGTTCCAGACATTTTCATTATCTATTGGAATATCATTCATCAAACAATAGGAAGCGTCTGATGCATAGGTAAGTTCTGCACCATCTGCAAGAACCTTATCCCCTTCACCAACATTTCCATCTTTGTCTCCGGAAAACATCTGTGTTCCTGTACCGATTTGCAGAAGTTGCTGGTAATTGTAGATACATATTTTTCCATCTTCATAATCTGGATTTGCTTCTTCCAAAGTATCTGAGGTGTTTTCATCCTCGATAATTGTTTCTTCTCCATCTGTAAATCCTTGATCTTCAGAATTACCAAATTTCTCTGTTACTTCAGTACTAATATCTGTATTTTGCTCTGATTCTCCTTCAAAAGAATCAGGAATATCACTTTCCGTGATATCAGATATTTCAGATGTATCACTGCCGAAACCATCCTGTTCCGATATATCTGTAATTTCACTATTGGTCTGCACATTCATTCTTTCTGAATCTTCAGCATTCGCAACTACGACTTGCGAAGATAATAATGTAACACACAGAACAACTGCTGTAATTCGTCTTAAAACACTCAATTTCTTGTTCACAAAATCGCCTCAAATCTTCTGTCATGCTTGACTTTTTGTTACTTTTAACCACTCTGGCTGCTTTGCTGCCTCCTGAAAGCATTGCATCAGCTGATTTGAAAACGCTCCACATTCACCATTTGAAATCATCTGTATTGCCTCTTCCGGTTCATATTTTCTTTTGTATGGACGATCATTGATCAATGCATCGTAAGCATCCACAATCCCAACGACCTGTGCGCACATTGGAATTGCATTCCCTTTCAAACCGTCCGGATATCCTGAACCATCATATCTTTCATGGTGATGTCTGCATATTTCATAGCTATACTGGTTCAGCTTTTCCGTTGTTATCCCTTCTGGGAATCTCTGGGTCATCGCTGCACCTACTAATGGATGTTGCTTTACTACATTCATTTCTTCATCCGTCAATTTTCCATTTTTATTTAAAATTTCAATTGGTACTTTTATCTTTCCAATATCATGAATCGGTGCCAAATGAGCTACTGACGCAATTTCTTCATCCGTAATCCCGTATTCTGGATATTTTTTCTGCAATTGAAGATATACCTGTTTCGTATAGAAACTGATGTCATCTTGGTACCCTACTTCAACTAAATGATTATGATTCAATACAGTAGTTAAAAGTGATACCATATCCCAATACTGCTTTGTCATATCTTGTTCTTTTTTTATGAGTTCTCGTTCCATCTTTATAACTGTGTTCTGGACAATTTTCTCATTATGTAAGGTAATAATTGCAGTATTCTCATTTGCATCTATATATTTTTTTGCTTCCATCCAAACATATGCATTCTTATCTTTTCCAGTAATTCTGCGATACGGAAGATCTTGTTCCTCACATCCATCAACTAGTCTTTCTCCTAATCCTTCACTTGATAAGAAGTCATGAACCATTTTTTTGTCAGAAGCATACACGTATCTTTCTACATATTGGCTTATGAACTCTTCATAGCTTTCTGTTTTTCTTACTTTCTCGTACACTTCACGGATATGTGAATACACACACTCGTAGCTTTTTTCCTTTAAGTTCAGTTTTAATACAACATAAAATCGTCCAAAATATTCATCTTCTCCAGGGCGAATAACGTCTGAAACCTTTACACTCTCTAATTTATTATTGTATGTATTCTGCAAACTCAACAATATTTTATGTATCTTGCAGGTATCTTCTAAATTTCTGGAACAAAATCGATCTTCTTCCAAACAACGATTAATTGCCATTGTTTCCTCTACGCACGATATAATATCCATTAAAGAAATGTTCTCCGGTTGTTTTGCCAGCATATAGCCACCATTTGTACCTTCACAGGCAGTGACTATTTTTGCATTTTTCAGTTTTTTCGCTATTTTAGGAACATAATTAGCAGAAACATTTAGCTTCCGTGATAATTCTGATGTAGATACCATCCGTTCCTGTGCTGCTAAGTAACACACCAGAGATTTCGCTTTTAGAAAATAATATTCCCGTTTTGCCGAGAGCGCATCCAGCAGAATGGGGAATTCCCTTATTGAAAGAAAAATTACTGTTTTTTCTGGATAAACAACCAAAAAGGACACCTTT
>ENA-OQHL01001142-OQHL01001142.1-human-gut-metagenome-genome-assembly--contig:-NODE-1142-length-14642-cov-4.234860_pt1 | contig 14642 bp, 16 predicted proteins | sample MGYA00242565_ERZ504723 | MGnify/ENA primary metagenome ERZ504723 (study PRJEB26092, sample SAMD00036211) | human gut metagenome | host: Homo sapiens | study: EMG produced TPA metagenomics assembly of... | reverse complement strand
ATTTCGGGTTTCCGGAAGGATCCAGACTGGCAGTTATACGAATAAAGATGGGATCAAGGTTTATACCACAGAAGTGGTAGTAGAAGAGCAGGAATTTGCCGAAAGCAAGTCAGAACAGGGACGGGGAAATCAGGGGGCAATGGGAGCACCGGACGCTGATGGTTTCCAGAATATCCCGGATGGAATCGAGGAAGAATTACCATTCCATTAAAAGCAAGAAAGGAGCCAAACAGCATTGAAAAAAAAGAATCATAATTGTGATTGCAGCCATGGTGATTCTGTGTGGCATTTTGACAGGGATCGGTATCATTTTGTCCGATCAGAAACCTGAGAAACAATCGGAAGAGAAACCAGAAAAAGTAGAACAGGAATTGGAGATCAAACCAAAAGAAACACAGGAAAATACGAAGCAGGAAATGGAAGAAAGAGAGCTGGAAAGTGAACCAGAAAAACAAGAGGAAGAACCACTTTCTATGGATCTTTCCGGATTAAACGAAGATGCACTTTCTATGATGGGAATTTCCAAAAGAGAAGTGGCAGATGCACTGAGAACTTGGACACAGGAACATGGATTTTCCAGTGCCACAGGAGCACAGTTTTTGGAGCCGATGCTGGTACGATTTTCGGAGGAAAAATACAGCATGGATTGCCAGCTTATCTTTGCAGATGGCGGGAATGGAATTCAGCCGGAGGATGCGCAAACCAAACTGACCATGGATTATTTCAAAGAGAAAAAGTTGCTGCAGATTCATAAATAAAATCAGGAAAAAAGAGGTGAAGATTTTGGAGATGATTGGGAGAAGATTGGAAGCAGAGTTGGAACTTTTTATCATGGATTGTCATGCGCTTAGTAAGGATGGAATCATTTCAAAATCGGAAGAGATTGTGATGAAAAGAAAGATTTACAAAAGTCTCAGATGGCTGCTGAAAACAGGAGCCGGATCAGTGCCAGATTTTGTTGTATACAGGACACATTTTGGAAAATGCGTACCGCTTTATACAGGATCAAAAAGAAGAGGAAGAGCCCTTGGAATTGGCTCTGAAAAAATGGATGTGGGCCATTGAAAATGGAACATGCAGCACATGACAGATGCAAGAAATGAAAGGGGAAGCATCTGAGAAAGCCTGGGAAATCAAGAGGAGTATTTTACATATTTTATTTTTATATATTATTCAGGGGTCTTAGGGGTGTTCCCCTAACAAGATGGCATGATGTTTGTTAAACAATTATGCGTATCTTGCCAATTCTCCTGTCGGAGAATTGCGTACAGATAGGGTGGATTTTGGTGAAAAAAAGAGGAGTGATGGACAAATGCTGACATTATGTAATACAGATGTAGACAAGATGTAATACGAAAGCTGACAAGATGCAATACAATTGTAGACATCTGTAATACGAAAGCTGACAGGATGTAATACAGTTGTAGACATCTGTAATACGAAAGCTGACAAGATGCAATACAGTTGTAGACATCTGTATTACGAATGTTGACAGGATGCAATACAGTTGTAGACATCTGTATTACGAATGTTGACAAGATGCAATACAATTGTAGACATCTGTAATACGAAAGCTGACAAGATGCAATACAGTTGTAGACATCTGTATTACGAAAGCTGACAAGATGCAATATAGTTGTAAGCCTTTCAATGAGTGAAGGGGTAACCTAAAGTAACCTAGAAATCTGCTTGCCAGTATAGTAAAATAGAATTAGAAAATTATGGAAAGGAGCAGAAGAGATATGGCAAAAGTGATGAAAAGTTTTCGTCTATCCGAAAGTGCGATTGCGGCATTAGAAAACCGAGATACACAGAAATATCGTTCGGGTCAGGAATACATAGAGGCACTGCTTTTAAATCAGGAAGAAAAGGAAACTCCAACGATGGAAAATCTTGCAGAAGATGTGACAGAATTAAAGCAAGATATCAAGCAGATTTTACAGCTTCTGGAACAGTTAAACCAAGGGGCTGATAAGAAACCAAAGGAAGAAAAAAAGACCGTGCCAAAAACCTATGGGGGACTCCCCTATACACCACCGCCGTCTGATATTATTTAGCGTCGAACATCCGTAAAGTGGGTGTTCTTTTTTTGCACAGAAAACAAGGAAAAGGAGAAGAAAAATGAGCTTACAGGAACAATTAGAAAAGGTACAAAGTGATCTGCAGAAAATTGAAGAACGAAGAAAAGAATTGCAGCAAAAAGAGAAAGAACTGCTGACCAAACTGGAACTGGAAGAAGCAAGGGCTGCAGCAAAAAAGAATGAGGAAATCCGAAAGATTGTAGAAGAAAATTATGGGGAAGTAGATGGTTCTAATTTAGAAATATTTCGCCGTGTGATGCAGGAACAATCCGGGCAGATGAAACAACGAAAAGAACATTTGAAACAGAATTAAACGGGTGTGATCAAAGTGAAAAGAAGTATCTTTGTTGGAGTCCGATTCCAACCGGAAGAATATGAATTTCTCTGTGAAAAAGCAGAGAAAGATCCGGAAACACGGATGCGGACAGGAAGCAAAAACCTGTCTGCTTATGTCCGGAAAAAAACACTGCAGGAATCCGGATATCAGAAGGAGCTGCAGATCCAAAAGGAACTAAAAGAACTGGTGTATCAGTTCCGAAAAATCGGAACGAATATCAATCAGGCAACGAAGCAATTACATATCGGATATGAACCGGCGGCTGCGGCAGATCGGCTGGAGAAAAATATGAAACTGTTAGAACAGCAATTCGAAAAAATGAAAGAGGAATTGAAACAAACGTATGGCAATCACGAAGATATTAAACATTAAATCACAATCCAACCTTTACAATGCAATTGATTACATTATGAAGCCGGAAAAAACGAAAGAGCAGTTATGGGTCGGTGGAAATTCCGGTAGTACGACACAAGAGGTGTATCGTACCATGATGGACACCAAACAGGCATGGGGAAAGCTGGATGGAAGGAAAGGATACCATATCATCATCAGCTGGAAACCGGGAGAATGTACGGAAGAAAAAGCCTATCAGATCATTCAGGAATTCTGCCAGGAATATCTGGGAGAGAACTATGATTATGTGTTTGGAATCCACACGGATCGGAAACATTGTCATGGTCATATTGTGTTCAATTCGGTCAACCGTATCACAGGTTATAAGTATCGTTATGAACGTGGGGACTGGGAAAAATTTATGCAGCCGATCACGGACAAGCTTTGTGTGAAATATGGACTTCCCAAACTGGAATATGAAAAAGGAAACCGGAAAGGAGTCTCATACGGAGAATGGAAAGATCAAGGAAAAAGCAGTTGGAAAAATCTGATCCGTGCAGATATTGATTATGCAATCTCTCTTTCGGAATCCTACGAAGAATTTTTAGAACAGATGCGATCCATGCATTATCAGATCCGGGAAGGAACGTCCCGGGAAGAGGGGGCGATTTTATCCTTGAAACTGCCTGGACAAGGACGGGCTTGCCGTACTAAAAAGAAAACATTGGGAGAAGCCTATACGGTGGCTGCCATCCGGGAGCGGATCGGAAAAGAATGGAGATCCTATCCGGTACCAAAGCCTCCAAGGCTGCAACGCTGCCAGATGCATTTCGGACGGAAAAACATCCGGGGGATCTCCGGATATCAAGCCAGTCATGTCCGGGACATTTACCAGATCCAGAACCGCTATGCAAAGGGAAATATCTATGCAATCAATCAGGGCAGTATGCGGAACTATTTGACACAGATTGAGAAGCTGCGGGCAGACTGCAGATATTTATTAACCATGGATATCCGAAGTAGAGAGGCGCTGGATCAAAGAGAGCGAGAGGTGTTGAAAGAGGAAAAACGATTAAAGCAGCAAAGTAGCTTGAAATGGAACCTGCAGGAGGACGAAGGGTATCGAAGATATCAGAAACTGGAACAAGAGCTGGGGCAGATTCCGGTATGGGATGACCGGTTTGAAGCAGTCCTGGATGAAATGGAAGAATTGCAGGAGCAGTTGCCAAAAGGGATGGAGCTGATGAAAGATGCCAAAGAGCAGTTACAAAAACTGCGGGAAGAAAAGCGGCTGATCCGTCAGATCAAACGTATAGATCAGGAACACCTGGCAACTTATGAATTTGCACATCCAATTCAGAGGAAAAATCTGGAACAGACACGTTCCGAAATTCGGAACAGAAAGAAAGGAGACAGACAGTGGAAGCCCAGGCTATAACAGAAGCAGAAATTAAAGAACAGCAATTGGTGATCGCACAATGGATGCAAGTCCCGGAAGAGATTATTGGCATTCTGAATCAGGAGTTGCCCTGGCGCATCCGGGAATGGATCTATCTGTGCGCTTTGGATCAGATGCCGGCAGAGATTTTAGAAAAAATGCCTACATGGGAGTTAGAAAAAATCCAAAGAGAGCGGAATGGAATTCCTGCAGAAAAAATTTCAGGATATCGATTTATTGGAACGGGCAATGAAAGAAAATCAGGATCGGCTGGAAATCCTGGCTGCCAATAGTGAGCGGCTGACTACAAGTTGTACAGGACGGACTGGAAAACGGTACTTCAGGATCTGACCAAAGAGAAAAGAAGAACTGAAACAAAGTCAGAACAGCTGTTAAAGGAAAAACGGGAGTTGGAATTCCAGCTGACAGCAAATGAAGCAGCATTTGGTCAAAGAACAGGAGAGCCGACAGAGTGCCGAGGAAAATGCCCGGATTTTAAGCGAAAAAGCAGACACCTATCACAGGGAACTCTTACAGTTTCAGAAAGCAGAAAAAAGGCAGGTGCCAAAGGAAACGATTCCAACCGTGGAACCGGAAAAAAGGGTACTGGAAGAATCGCAGATACCAGAAAATGGCGAAAGAACAAGAGGAACAGCGAAAAAAAGAGATGGAGACATTTATCAAAGAAGTCATGGACAACTCTGAGTTTACCGAAGAGCAGAGTGATTATCTTTTAACCTGTCTGGAAAGAGGGGACAAGGTGGAGGATGTGCTATATTTGGCAAAACCAAGTCTGTCCGTGGAGCATATGGAACGGATGCGGAAGATGGAACAGAAGCGGCGCATGGAAGCAAGCGGCCAGAAAACACAAAAGAAACGGTACTTTTGGGAACGGGAAAAGAACTAAAGCAGGAGTGTTCCGAATTTCGGAACAGAAAGGAGAAAAATGGACGTAGAAGCCAGAATTTATCTGCCAGAAAAACCACTGGAAAACGTATGGGGATATGGGGAAGTCACGGTGGAACGATTATTTACATTTCAAGTTCGAGTGTTAAAACATCGGAAAGAGGATGGGGAAGAGGTATCCTTTGTCAGCTTTCCCAGGCGAAAAGTGCAAGGACGGTGGGAAGATGCGGTACACCCCAGTCAAGAACTGCGGGAGAGGATTGCCGAAGTTGTGAATCGGGAAATCCGAAAAGAAATCATAAAAGACTTGGAACTTCCAGAAATCGTAGTTCAGAGTATGAGCCTGTTTCCGGTGCAGCCCAAAAAGACAGTAAGCATCGTAGGGATTGCAACGGTAGAAGTGTGTGGTCTGACAATCAAAGGAGTCACTGTGAAACAGGGACAGGATGGACTTTTTTGTAACCTGCCCCAGTATTACAGTGAGAAAGACGGGTACCGGGATGTAGTACGGCCAACTTCGAAACGGATCCGGGAAGCAATCTCGGAGGCAGTATTGCAGGAATATAAAGTACAGAAGAACAGGAGGTGGAAAACATGACAAAGTTACAACAGCAATTAGCAGAACAATTTTTACACATCTTGGAAGAGGAAAAACTGGACTGGAAAAAAGAATGGAGCGGACTTTCAGGAAGACCTTATAATCCGGTTTCCAAGACGGTTTACCATGGGAGCAATTACTTTTCTTTGTTGCTGACATCCATGGCGAAAGGATATCAGGATCCCAGATGGTGTACGTTTGCACAGATCAAAGAGCAGGGATGGACACTAAAAGCAGGAAAGGGACAGAGTGCCAAAATAGAATTCTGGTATCCCTATGATCGGGAGCAGAAAAAGGCAATCAGCTGGCAAGAATTTCGGGAAGCTGGTGGACAGATCAATGATCGGTATCAGCTTTTTAGCCGAGCGTATTCTGTTTACAATGGGGATATGATTGTAGGAATCCCCAAGTTGGAAGTAACACAAAATGAAATACAGCCAGTAGAATTGGTGGATACCATTTCTGGGAGCATGGGAGTTTCGATTTCTTATCACGAAAGTGACCAGGCATTTTACCGTCCGGTAGAAGACCGGATCTATCTTCCGTACCGCCAGCAATTTCATTCCGAGTATGCTTATGCATCCACGGCACTCCATGAGCTGTCCCATGCAACAGGGTCAGAACATCGTCTGAACCGGAAACAGGGTGGGGAATTTGGAACAGAGCCCTATGCTTATGAAGAGTTGGTGGCGGAAATCAGTTCCTGTTTTCTGTCCAGTGAGCTTCCGATCGGACAGACAGAAGAACATCTTCAGAACCACAAGGCGTATGTTCAGAGCTGGATCCAGGGAATTAAAGAGCAGCCGGAGGCTTTATTCCGTGCCGTGAAAGATGCGGAACAAGCCGCCGTTTATTTGGAATATCACGGTGGACTGATCACATTGGAAGAATATCAGACCTATGGAATCGAAATAGAACCGGCATCCAAAATACGTAATACTGTTCCGAAATTCGGAACGGAAGAAACAGGAGAGGTACAGAAAGTTGCGATCGAAAGCACCATGGATTATGAGGACTTGGATTTCCATGTAAACCGATATAACGAAAAGGGATATGGAAGAGAAGCGTATTATCGGATTGTTTCTCTAAATGAAGAGGGGATTGTGACTCCGGTAGATCGAACCGTTTATCGGAATCTTGAACAAGTGAGAACTGCGATTTCCCAAAAAACAGAATGGAAAGAAGTCCTATATGAAGACCTGATTCAGGAAGCAATGAAGAATCGGGTGGAACGGGTGTCTTTTCCGAATCTCAAACAATCGGATGGATGGAGGCTTGCAAAAGAAGGAGAGCATTATACGGTGTATCTGGATGGAGAGCGATTTCTGACAGGAACATCAGAGAAGGTTCAGGAATTGAACCGGAGAGCTGGGGAAGGGAAACATCCCATGCTGCAGCGTGCGTTTACAGCATTGCGAGAGCAACAGGGAATGAGTCTGGAAGAAGCGGCTGAAAAAATGTACGTGTCTGTCCCGGAAGTGAAAGCAGTGGAAAAAGGAGTGTTGCAACTGCAGCCGGAATCCTTGCAGCTTTTTTGCAATGCCTGTGGAGTTTCAGTAGATGCATTGCGGGAAGGGAAGGTTATAAAACAGGCATCAGCAGATCAGTTAAAAGAAGGAGTCAATAAAATGACCCGTCAGATCGATCAGCTGGAGAACAATCAGACATATCTGCAGGGAATTGTAGAACGATATGGATTGGAAACCTCTCCGGAATTGGAGGAAGCGAAAAGGAAGATCGCAGCGTATGAAAAGAGCATTGGACGGACAGAGAGTATGATAAACCAAGCATCCACGGAACAGATCTTAGCGTATGGGAAGAAGTGTGAGGCATATCTGGACTTTGGGAATAGTGTGGATCGTGTGCTTCACCCACTGGAAAAAGCACCTCCGAGACGAGAAGCTGTTTTAGTTTGTACGACACCGGAGATTTTAAGAGAAGCTGGTCTGAAAGATTTGCCCATGCATATCACACAGAAGCATATTATAAATTGTACTCATGAGAAAGTAGAAAATAATAGTGAATATCATGGACTGTCAAAAGAGGAGATTAAGAAATTACCAGAAGCGTTGGAGAATCCTGTGATTTTAACAGAATCATTTACTCAAAAAGAATCGGTAGTGGCAGTATTAGATTTTCGTGACAAAGAAGGCAAACCAATAATTGTTGCAATTCATCCAAACGGACAAGCTGTTTATGAGTTGAAAAAAGTAGAGTCTAATTTTGTACAGAGCATGTATGGAAGAAATAAGTTTGAAAATTTTATCCAAAGAGTGTTAGATGAGAAAAAAATTACTTTATATCAATCGAACCAAAAGTAAATATTTAGGCTACATAGATAGTGGGCAAGAAAAGCAGATTGTATCTTATGACAAAATATTAAAAAAAATATCTCAAATAGAAGAAAAAGGTCATAAACTGAAAAGAAGCAAATATTTATAGTCAGCTGTTCCGAAATTCGGAACAAAAAAATCCTCTCTGGTTTTCCAGAGAGGATAGGGGCTTGCGCTAGCGCCGCTACAATTGCGACGAGGCCACCTTGCCCTTTGTGTCATCTATTGTATAACAATATACATAGAATGTCAAGCAGATTTGTTCCGAAATCCGGAACCAAAAAAATCCTCTCTGGAAAACCAGAGAGGATAGGGGCTTGCGCTTGCGTCGCTCCAATTGCGACGGGGCCACCTTGCCCCTTTGTGTTACCTATTGTATAACAATATACATAGAATGTCAAGCAGATTTTTACGAAAAAGGAGAAGTTGTAACGTTCCGGATTTCGGAACAGGGAAGGAGAAAACAGATGGAAAATGAAAGAGACCAACAAGACGTACTTATGGCACTGCAGGGAATGGGGCGGATGAGCTTAATGATGGATCCGGTGTTTAAATTGACTGCAACCGGAACCATCTTATTGATCCAGCATTTCGCGCGCATGCACAAGGAAGGGATGCTAAACAAACGGGAATTCCAAAATTTTCAGGAGTTTGCAAAACTGACCGAAGGAAATTATAAGATTGTAAATGTGCCGGTGGAAAGCTGGAAAGAACTGGAAAAAAGTGGATTTCTCTCACAGATGGAAGAACGGAATGTCCGCTACATTCGGATGCCGGATCTGAATGACAAGGATGGGTTTGTGCAGCTGGCTGTTTATGGGGAAGACCAGCTGAATTTTCAGGGATGGTATGACCGGTTTCTGATGGCAAGAATGCAGGGCGGGGAGCATGAACTGCAGAACTTAAATAACCTTACCAATGGCAGGACAAGCATTGTCAGTATTCCGATGGAACAGGAAGTAGATCTTTTAAAAGCAGATTTCGATACGCTGCAGGTCAATTATTCCATCCTTCCGGATTTGAACATTGGAGATGGGGAAATCCAGGTGGTCGTTGCAAACGCCGATCTTCCCAAGGTAGAACACTGGTATCGAATGTTGCAGGAAAAATGCCTGTCAGAAGGCAAAGAGATCAAAGGCTTCGAGACAATTGACATGGGTCAGTATCGGGAAACAGGGACAATGAATGAAGAGGCTTATGTGGATACTGCATCCGGGGAAATGAAAGAAAAGCTGGAAAAATACGAAGGGCAGGAACGGGGAGAGTTGGAAGAAAAAGTGTTGGAAACGGAAAATTCCATCAAATCCATCAGCAATGAACGGTATCAGGAACTCCATAGTCATCCGGATTATGTGGAAATTACGATCAATACAGAAACCCTGATCGATCAATCTAGGATTGCTAGAGAAAAGAATCCGGAAGTAGAGGCAAAAGGGATGTTTGCCAGCCGGATTCCGGGTACCTGGGGAGAGAAGGAGAGAACACTGGTCTTGCCAACAGACCAGGTGTTTCAAACGGATGGTGGGAAAACCTATCTTGCCTTTTTAGCAAAAAATGAGAAACAGATCCTTTTGGATGCCAATGGAAAACCTGTTTCTGCGGATCATCGGCCAACCGGTTCTGATCTGTATACTTCAAACTATGAGAAAGTGGATCGCATGTTTAAAAAGAAAGAATTGCTGCAGACAGAAAATGTGCAGAAAGAAGCAATCAAAAAAGTGGTAGGACAAGTCCCGCAGAAACTCCCAGCCATGCCACGAAAGGGGGTGTAATGTATGGTAGAAAAGCGAAAATTGCCGTGGGGGATGCTGGCAGCTCTTCTGGTAGGATTGCTTGTTATCTCTTACTTTCTAAGTGGTTTGACAACATTAGATGGAGTGACATTGGCAAACTGGCAGGACAAACTGCTGTATGTGATTCTCCATCCACTTCAAAACTGGTGGAACGATCTGACCTTTACGTTTATGGGGATTGCACTGATTGTATGGATCGGCATTGTAACATACCTTATGGACTATTATCGCAACCGACAGGTCGGTGTGGAGTATGGATCGGAGCAGTGGGCAGATATCAAACAGATCCAGAGAATCTTAATGAATAAAGACGAAACAAAGAATACGTTGCTCAGCCAAAATGTAGCAGTGGATAATGGGAAATTATCAAACATGAATATGCTGGTCATCGGGAACGCCGGAAGTTATAAATCGACTTCACTGGTCATTCCCAATGCACTTCTGGCATCGATGACCAATGTATTTTTGGATATCAAAGGAGAACTCCTCAGAAAAACAGGAAGATATTTAGAGAATCAGGGAGTTGCAATCAAAGTTTTTAATCTGATCAACCCGGAAGAATCGGATCGGTGGAATCCCTTTGTTTATATCCGAGACGAGGTTGGCTTGGTCAAATTGATCACAAATCTGCAGGAGTCTGTGAAGCCGCCAGATGCCATGAAAGGGGAACCGTTTTGGGATCAGGCAGTGAGCTTGTATCTGATGTCTCTTTTCTCCTATGAATGGCTGCGGCAAGAACGGGAGAAAAAAGAGCATCCGGAACAGTATCAGGCGGCCACATTGCCGAGGGTTCTGCAGTTGGCAAATTTAGAAATGCAGCCAGGATCGGAGGAAAACAGTACCCGATTACAGGAGAAAATGGATGATCTTGCCAGAAAATATGGGGCAGATTATCCACCAGTGCGTGATTACCGGAAACTAAAAGGCAATATGGAAGCCCAGGAAACCGTCAGCTGCGTCATTTTGATGGTAAACGCAATGCTGCGCCTTTGTGAGATTCCTGCAATCAAGAGAATTCTAGAGTCGGATGATATGGATATCAAGAGTCTGGGAACAGGTGCGGATGGAATCCCAGGGAAAAAGACAGCCCTCTTTTTGGTCATGCCGGATAATGATCCGTCTTTTAATTTTTTGATTTCGATGTTTTATACGACCATGTTTGATGTATTGATCCATGCTGCAGATCATGAGTATGGAGGAGCACTTCCGATTCATGTCAGACTGTGGGCGGATGAATTCTATGCGGGCCCGAAACCAACCAGGACAGAAGTGTTGATGGGAACGATTCGGGGAAGAAATATGTCCATTGTACCGATTCTGCAGTCAATCGCACAGGCAAAAGCATTATTTCCACAGGATAAATGGGAAATTTTTATAGAGAACTGCGCCGTACTTGTTTACATGGGATCTGGCCCGGCTGCAAAAACAACGCACAAGTTTATTTCAGAATTGATCGGGGAAATGACCATTGACGTGCGGAATGATGGCCGTACCTATGGAGCCCATGGAAATGCAAATATACAGAATCAGAAATTAGGAAGAAGTCTGATGACACCGGCGGCTGTGAAAAGAATGAGGCGGAAGGATTGTATTCTTTTCATCGAGGGGCAATATCCGGTTTTTGATCAAAAGGCAATTCCATTTCAGACGCCACGGTGGAAGGAAATGGAAAAATTAGCTGGAGAAAATGGATATCACCATCTGGTAAAGGTCATATTTGATGAAGAGCAAAGAGCCTATTTTACAATCGAAACGAAAAAGCAGATCCAATTTTTGAGTAAAGAACAAAGTGAAGCGTACAAAGAGATGGCAAAAAAGGATGACACAATCTATTATCGGGAAATTGATAAAGAGGCATTTCTCTATCTGAATTTCCGGAAGTACCCAAAACCCACCGAAGAAGAGATAACAAAGGCATTTCAAGTAGAACGTCAGGTAAGGAAGGAGCGGGTGGATCTGTTAAAACAGCAGGAGCTTCCAGAGGACGTGAAGCTATATCAGGAAAGGGAAGGGCAAGGATCTGCAGAGAAAGGAAAGGAATCAAATAAACAGGAGAAAGATCTGTCAGGAAGCATCTTGGATTGTATGGAACGCTATCATACAATTTTAAGCAGAGAGCAAAAGGAAATCATTATAGAGAGCCTGGAAAAAGGACTGACAGAAGAGCAGGTGAAACACCTGATGTTTTATCCGGCAGAAAAGATGTATCAGTATCAAAGAGCATTTTTGCTACAGAATAGCAGCCGATAGTTAGAGTGAGTTGTTCCGAATTTCGGAACAACTAAATATCCTAAGAAAGAGCGTGACTTTAGAACGTCCATATGATAAAATTGCGGTGATTATTAAGGTGTTTATATAGGCTTAACGAGTGGAAAGAGAGAAGAAAGTAATGAAAGAAGAAACCTTTAAAAACAAAATACTATGGTACAATTTTATCATGTGCCTCCTGGTTGTATGCATTCATGCACAGAACATGCATATCTTTCTGGAACCTGTGCCGTGGATCAATCATTCCATTTCATTTTTGGTTGAGAGAATCGCCTGTCTGGCAACCGGAATTTAAAAGAATTTCCGGGTATCTCCATAAACTCTTGGTATAGTAAAAACGTATCGTAAGATTCGTAGGTCTGGTATTCCATGATTATCCCCCTCGCATTGACTACATATTATTATAGCACAGTGGATCAGGTGCTGGCTTTAAAATTATTTTAAAAAGGTTTCGATTTGCTATTGACTTTATGCCTTATAGGGCGTATAATAAGACCATAAGATAAAGCAAAGGAGATAATGAAAAATGACAAAAAATGAAGCGATTGAAAAAATCATGGAACGAATCGAAGAAATCAAGGATGGATATGATTTTGGTTATATCGGAGTAAGAGTGCAAGAAGATGCGTTCGTTCTTGGCGAAACGCTTGACAACTCCTTTGTTTGGGTCGATGGTGAGATAACAGACGAAGAGCTTAACGGAACATGCGCGATAAGAATCGATGACGCAGAGCTTGCGAAAAGATATTACGGTGATCATGTTGCTATAATTGGTGGTGATAGCGTGGAGTACGGACAGGATCATCGGAGAAATCATCATCAGAAACGCAGAAGTACTTGAGGTTGTAGCATTAGAATTATTTGATTTAAAGGAGAACGAAATGGAAACAGTAATCTACTTAAACAAAATTAAATACGAATACGATGAGTGCGACGGAATTATAACAGTAACGAGGGATGGAGACCTGTTAGGAACTATCCAAGCTAATAACAGCGACTGGAACAAAATAATTAACGGAGAGAATCCTATTGAAGAGATGTGGGAAGATGGAATTGGAAACACGCTGTCCTATGACGGATGGGGGATGGATTACTAAAATAATTCAAGGAGGTAAAAACATGAGTTTAGGTATTGTATGGGAAGGTCTTATCAAAGCATACGACTCTTTAGTGAATAAAGGAGCTAAAGTTTGTCCAATTGCGCATACCTATATTACTGGGCATATCGGCGTATTAATAAATAAAAACGGGGAGTTTTTATGCGCAAAGGTTCCGGACGTAAAAGGGGAGTTACTATCAGTTCCGTGCACGGATGAATCTGGGCGCAGAACAGGTGGAGATCATCCGCATTTACTCCACGACAATTTGTGCTATGTTGCCCCTTATGGCAAAAGTGAAAAACGACACAAAGCATACCTGGAGCAATTAAAGGAATACACAGAATGCAACCCAGGCGACCTTTTTGCTAATGTTATATACAGTTATGTAAAAACCGGAAATATCCTGCACGATTTAAAAGACATATTGCAGAAGGTTGAGTTTAACATACCGACTGAAAAATTAAACGTCGTCTTTTGTGTATACGGTCTTGATAACGAAGGTGTAGATATTGATTGGACTAAATATTATCTGTCAACTTTACCTAAAAACGGGGTTTGTTACGCAACTGGCGAACTTGATTATATTCCGTCCGGATATCCGGCTTGTATCACATCACCGCCTGGAAAAGAAAGATTATTTTTAAAAGACTCTGGTGTAGGTTATATTGCGTCGCAGAAAATTATACATGCACTACAGTACTTTGCTTATGCAGCCGAGAATGCATCTCGCGTCGAAGCTGAAACACATGTCCGGGATTATGCTGCTGGTCGCATATCTCAGGAAGATTTAAAGAATTGGATTGACAAGGAGTATCCCGGAAAATGGAATCATTTTATAAGCCTATTGGAGTCCACGGATTAAGTGACTATTGTAAAGGAGTTATGTATGCATCTGGATGCATGATAAAGGAAGAAAACACAAAATACCTGTCCGTCAGAAATCTGGACAAATGGTACGCTGAGTGTATCGGAAAAGAAACCGGGTACACACCTTATCCGTCTATGCACAACATCAAACGTGACGGACGTCCGCAATGGACAGTAAAGTCGAGAAACATAACGGAAATGCCAGATATTAGCAGTGCAAAAAATCCTGCTGATTTTATCCGTCCATACCTGGAATTGCATAGCACATTGGATACAGTAAAAGCAAAGAGTACACGAAAGGTACGATTGAGGATATATGGGAAAGAAGAATTTTTGAGTATTATTATGCGCTATCTGCCTGCTAAACCTAAAAAAAGTACAAAAAATAAGCAATAAAGTCCTAAGCGAAGAAAAAGAGTACACCGGAAAAACATGTGCGATTTATTATCAATCTTGCACACTATTTTCTTCTTGTTCTTTATCTACGAGTGATTGAAGCTCCGAAATTTCAGCTTTTAATGTATCGATATTACTTTGAAGGGAGATTATTTTTAACTCTTTAGGCTTTGATTTCTCTTCTGCTTCTTT
>ENA-OQHL01001141-OQHL01001141.1-human-gut-metagenome-genome-assembly--contig:-NODE-1141-length-14652-cov-2.895422_pt1 | contig 14652 bp, 13 predicted proteins | sample MGYA00242565_ERZ504723 | MGnify/ENA primary metagenome ERZ504723 (study PRJEB26092, sample SAMD00036211) | human gut metagenome | host: Homo sapiens | study: EMG produced TPA metagenomics assembly of... | reverse complement strand
CGGGCAGAGCGCCGGTGTACTTGCCGTAGACCACGTTGGAGGTGATGGTCAGGATGGAGGTGGTAGCCTCGGAGTTGCGGTAGGTGTGGCGCTTCTTGATCATCTCAAGGAAGGTGCGCAGCAGCCACATGCCGATCTCGTCGGCGCGGTCGTCGTCGTTGCCGTACTTGGGGAAGTCGCCCTCGGTCTCAAAGCCGGTGGCAAGGCCGCTCTCGTCACGCACTACCTTCACCTTGGCGTACTTGATGGCGCTCAGGGAGTCGATGACGTGGGAGAAGCCTGCAATGCCGGTGGCAAAGGTGCGGCGCACGTCGGTGTCGATGAGGGCCATCTCGGCTTCCTCATAGTAGTATTTGTCGTGCATATACTGGATCAGGTTGCAGCACATTGACGTACAGCCAGCCAGCCAGTCCAGCATCTGGACATACTTGGGCAGCACCTCGTCGTAGTTCAGGTACTCGCTGGTGATGGGGGCATAGTTGGGGCCGCACTGCTCGTGGCTCTTCTCGTCCACACCGCCGTTGATGGCGTACAGCAGGCACTTGGCAAGGTTGGCGCGGGCACCGAAGAACTGCATCTCCTTGCCGGTCTGGGTGGCAGACACGCAGCAGCAGATGGAGTAATCATCGCCCCAGACGGGCTTCATCACGTCGTCGTTCTCGTACTGGACAGAGCTGGTATCGATGGACACCTTGGCGGCATATTTCTTGAAGCTCTCCGGCAGGGCGGAGGAGTACAGAACGGTCAGGTTCGGCTCCGGTGCGGGGCCCATGTTTTCCAGCGTGTGCAGGAAGCGGTAGCAGTTCTTGGTGACCATGCTGCGGCCATCCATGCCGATGCCGCCCACTTCCAGCGTTGCCCACACGGGGTCGCCGGAGAACAGCTGGTTGTAGCTGGGGATGCGGGCAAACTTGACCATGCGGAACTTCATGACCATGTGGTCGATCAGCTCCTGTGCCTGGGTCTCGGTCAGGATGCCGTTGTCCAGATCACGCTGGATGTAGATATCCAGGAAGGTGGAAATGCGGCCCACGCTCATGGCAGCGCCGTTCTGGGTCTTGATGGCGGCCAGATACCCGAAATACAGCCACTGGCAGGCCTCCTTGGCGTTCTTTGCAGGCTGAGAGATATCATAGCCGTAGGCCTCGGCCACTTCTTCATGCCCTTCAGGGCGCTGATCTGGCGGGCGATCTCCTCGCGCAGGCGGATCACGTCGTCGGTCATGGTGCCGTCGCCGCAGTTGGCAAAGTCCTCCTGCTTGAACTTGATCAGTGCATCGATGCCGTACAGGGCCACGCGGCGGTAGTCGCCCACGATGCGGCCGCGGCCATAAGTGTCCGGCAGGCCGGTGATGATATGGGTGTGGCGGGCCGCCTTCATCTCAGGAGTGTAGGCATCAAACACAGCCTGATTGTGGGTGCGGGTATAATCGGTAAAGATCTTGTGCAGCTCGGCGCTGGGCTGGTAGCCGTAGGTGGTGCAGGCCTGCTCCGCCATCTTAATGCCGCCGTAGGGCATGAAGGCGCGCTTGAGGGGCTTGTCGGTCTGCAGACCCACGATCTGCTCCAGATCCTTCAGGCTTTCGTCGATATAGCCGGGGCCGTAAGCAGTCAGGCTGCTGACCACTTCGGTCTCCATATCCAGCACGCCGCCCTTGGCGCGCTCGGCCTTCTGCAGCTTCTGCAGGGCACCCCACAGCTTGTCGGTCGCCTCGGTGGGGCCGGCCAGAAAGCTTTCGTCGCCGTCATACGGGGTGTAGTTCTTCTGGATGAAGTCGCGCACATTGACTTCTTCTTTCCAGATGCGGCCCTCAAAGCCTTCCCACTGTTCAAAATTGATCATTGGAACCTCCTTGCTCCATCACGCAGTTAGCGCTTTCTAACTAATGAGCCTTTGAAAAGCCGCTCTGTATGGCGGCTTTCTGGGGGCAAAACGGTCTTGAACTGCCGACTGCGGCAGCCCCGACTACAAGGTGTAGACAAAAATGAAAACCTGCCCACAAAATCTTGCGTTATTATAATAGCAAGAACCACTTTAAAATGCAATAGAAAACAAGTGGGTTTTCTGCCAAAGCAAGGGGCTTTCTTTGGGCAGAATGTAGAAAAAGCGCCGAAATCCCGGCGGTGGACCTCTTTTGCGAAAAAAATCGCAAAATAAGGGTTGACAAGACTAACCGGCTGTGGTATTCTGTTCTCGCAACGAGGTTAGACGAATCTAACCACGTTGCACCAGAAAAGCGGAAGCCTCTGCAAGGGCTTCTGCGAAAACCGGATCCGCCATGGCAGAGCTGCGGAGCTGTGTCAGGTGATCCCCAAGTTTGTCGTGGCGAGGCCACTCCATCTTGCTTACGCAAGACCGCTTTGTGGCTTAAAAGCCCCACTGGGGCTTTCATTGCTGCGCAAACGCCAATTCCTCCATTCCATTCTCTTTTTTTCAAGTGAGCTGTGGTTTTAGTTTGCTCCCACGGCTCGATGCGCGGCATTCGGTGTGATTGGTACCGCACCGTGTGCAAAAGAAACAAAAACGGGACATGCAGCTTGACCACCTGCATGCCCCGATTTTTGTTTTTAACTCCTTCAGTCATGGCTGACACCATGCCAGCTCCCTCAAAGAGGGAGCCCTTGGCAGTGCGGAAAACTTTACAGTTTTGCCAAAGCCTCCCTCACTGAGGGAGGTGGATGCGAGTGCAGCGAGCAGACGGAAGGAGTTTTACTTCACGATTTCCGCCAGCTTTTGATACACTTCCTCCGCGCCGCCTTTGGGAGCTTTGACCTTTACGAACTGGCTGTTCACGATGGCGGTGCCATCGGAGTAGACGGTGAACAGGAGGTTATTGTTCTCGGCATCATCGTAGTAGCTCACAGTGACGGAATCCACCGGGTATTCGTGGCTGTAGGAGGAATACTGCTGGTTGAACCGCTTGACACAGGTAAGGCCGGAAAGCACGTTTGCGATCTGCTGATAGGCAGGGTCGTCGGCAGAAAGCAGCTGAACATCCATCTCTGCGGAGCGGGCAAAGTTCTGAATGTGCTCCACCCGGACACCGGCCTGTGTGCTGGCCTCGATGCTGGATGCAAGGTCGATCTTTGCGGAAGGAAAGATCAGCACCAGTGCAAGCAGCACTAAAATGACAATGCCGAACCGGGACAGGATGCGCTTATCTTTCATGGCGGGTCAATCCTCCTTTGGCGGCTCCAGATCGGTCAGATGCCGCTGAGCGATGAAGAAGCCCACGGCGCTGGCGGCGAACACCACATAATAGCTGGCGATGCGGTAAAGCATCATCACGCTCATCACCTCGCCGCGCTCCAGAAAGCTGCCGAACACCAGCAGGAATGCCGTCTCGATGGAGCCCATGCCGGCCACATTGGGCAGGGCGTTGGACAAAAACAGCATCAAGCTGGTGAGCAGCTGCACCTGCAAAAAGCTCAGAGGGGAAAGCCCCATGAACCGGATGCACAGGTAGGGCAGGCAGAACAGCCCGAACAGCTTGACCGCCTGCAATGCCAGAATTTCAGCGCAGCGGGGCTTATCTGCCAGCAGACGGCGGCTCTCCTCGCCCAGAACATCCAGCTGCTGCTGCCAGTCGGCGCGGCGCTGCTGCCATTTTTCCGTTTTGGGCAGCAGACGCATCAGCCAGCGGGCAAGGTTCTGCACCAGCGGCGATACGCACACCAGCACCAGCACCACAATGATGGCCGCCACTACAGCGTATGCCATGGGCAGATAATTCATCACACCGGTGGTGTTGGCGGCAAGCCATCTGTGCTGAAACAGCAGCATCACCGTGGCATACAGCAGCACGGTGGTTTTGTGGAACACGTACTGCAGGGTCATCAGGCCCACGCCCGGGCCAACCGGCAGGCCGCAGCGGTGCAGATACCATGTCTGCACCGGCACTGCACCTGCGCCCAGCGTGACCACATTGCCAAAGGTGCCGCACCACGCGGTATCGATGCCCTGCCAGAGCCTGAAGCCCGGGATGCGGCTGCGCACGATGACCCACGCCACGCATCCCTCCAGCAGCGGGTAGCTGAGGCCGATGGCCAGCACCACCAGCACCTGCCATGCGGACAGCTGCGAAAGCGCTGCGGTGATCTCGGCCCAGTTGTCCTTGAACAGCAGCACGATGATGCCGGTAAGTGCGGCGAGCACCAGCAGCGAGATCACTGCCTTTTTGCGGGAAGGTGCGGCAGAGGCAGGTTGGCTCATAGAGAGAACAGGCTCCTTTCAGGCGGAATGATTTGATAAAAGTATAACACACGCGGCCTGTGTCTTTGTGAACGGAACTGGAATTTTCTTGTGCAATTTTGATGGAATGATAAAAAGGCAAGGGCAGATGCACGCATCGACCCTTGCCTTTATCTTGTTTTTAGTCTGTTGATTCGTTCACCAGCCGTGTCAGGGTGGCAACATAGGCTTCGTTGGAATAATATTTCTCGTACATTTTCCGGCAGTCAGCTTTCATGGCGGCCAGCTGTTCCGGATGCAGGATAGCATGCTCCAGCACCTTTGCCAGCTGATCCGGGTCGTCGTCTTTGTACACAAAGCCGTCCACGCCCTCGGTGATGAGCCCGGCGGTGCCGGTGTGCTCCGACACGATGGCGGGCTTGCCGAAGATCAGGCCCTCGGTGACGAAGGTTGGCATGGGATCATCGCGGGAAGCGCATACCACGCAGGCGCACTGATCCATCAGGGATTTAATCTCGGGCCGTTCCAGACGCTTGCGGTAGAAAACGGTGTCCGGGTAGTCCTCCACCAGTGCATCCACGGCGTTCTTCAGGCTCTTGTCCGCCGCCTTGCCCACGAACAGGAAAGCAGCCTTCTGGCGCACCTCGGGCTTTAGCAGGCGGATGGCGTTGCAGAAAATATCCTGACCCTTGCGCGGCTCAAAGGAACCTACGGTCACGAACAGCGGCCTGCCGCCGGCATAGCTGATATCGTAGGGCGGGAAGCTTTCCTGCGCATAGTCCGGCAGACCGTAGATCAGCTGTTCAATGCTGAAGTCCGGCCGCACCGAGTGCATGGCGGCAGTGGCGTGGGAGCCTACGGCGCACACATGCACATTGGAGCCCAGTGTTTTGGGAATCTTGTGCGCAATGAACGGGTAGCCTGCAAAGGCATCGTGCAGCCACCACAGCACCGGCACGAAGGAGCCGTTCAGGGTGCTCACGGCGGCAGCCTCTACCACGGTGTTGGCCAGCACAAAATCGGCACTGGTGGCAAGGCCCCACAGCGACGAGTTCATCACGCAGTCGCTGCGGGTCACTACGGCGGCACCGGCATCCAGAAACAGCGGCAGCGAGCCGTCGTCCGCAGGGCCAAGCACCACCACTTCAAAGCCCATGCTGCGCAGCACCGGCACGGCACTTGTCAGCACGATGGGCGCACCGGTCATGGTCAGCTCGTGGCTCAGGATCAAAGCACGCTTTCCGTCTGCAGAGAACACATCGTCGGCACACAGCTCCCGCCGGAAGTGCAGCAAAGACTGCGGGATGCGGTGGCAGTTTTCCGCCATGGCGGTGGCAAGGCGCAGCAGCTCGGTCACGCTGTCCCTGCCGCGCGCAGCGGCGCGCACCCGGTCCAGAAGCTTCCGCGATACCATGGCGCAGCGGCTGCACGGGATGTGCTGGGTGCTCAGATAAAGGGCGGTGGAGCCATCGAAGCCAAAGGCGGCATCACACACCACAAAATCGGCACCGGTGCGCAGGGCGGCGGCAAAATAGGTCAGGGCGGTGGAGGTGCACTCCAGATCTTCGCTGACCAGCAGAACGCCCTCCACGAGTCGGTCAGGGCGGGGGCAGCTCCGTCACCAGCCGGAACTTGCGGTGCAGCTGGTTTTCCAGTGCGTGCTCCAGCGCCTGATGACGGCCCGGTGCATACACCAGCAGATAGGTGCTCTGGGTATCGGTATAAACCTGCTTCGTCAGCTGCTTACGCTGCAGGGTGCTGTAACTGCTGTACATGTTGACAACTCCTTTAGCGATCCGATTCAGCCGCGCAGCAGGCGGCGCAAAGCACGCAGCGGTGCGGTAAGCCGCCAGCTGCTGCTCTCGTACAGGTTTTCCAGCGAATCTTCATAGGCAGCACGGCTGTTCTGCAGTTCCGTCAGCTGATTGTTCAGCCGGGTGTTCTCGGCAAGGGCGGCCTGCAGCTGTTCCAGAACATCGTTCTTTTCGGCCTCAGCCTGCAGCTTGATGGTATTCAACGCGCTGAGCAGGGCCTTGCCGGGCTGCTCGTGCTGGAAGCGGCCCAGCGGATAGTAATGATAGGTTACGGCAAACTTCATCCCGGCCGCAAAGGGCACGGTGCTGCACACGGTCAGGTTGGGGTCCACATCCAAAAACAGCAGGCAGTCTTCCTGCAGCCGGATGCCGTTCATGGCGCGGCATTCCAGCCGCTCGTCCGAGATGCTCAGGTCAGTCACGCAGCAGGCCAGCTCACCGGGGTCCAGCCGCAGCGCACGGGCATCCGTGGGCAGGGTGAACACCGCAGAGACCTCGTGGGTCAGTTCGTCGTAGGCATCCTCGGCAACGGTCAGGCATTCCCGCGGGGAATAGCCGGAGCCGGAATCGTAGAACAGCTGCGGCAGGGTCAGGGCGGCAGGTTCGTTGTCGCTGCCGTGCCTTGCCAGTGCGGCCTGATAGTTCAGCACCTGTTGTTCCAGCTCCAGACACCGCTGTGCCAGCCGGGATACACCTTCGTCAGAGAGCTTGAGCTGCTGTTCCAAGTCAGCAGCGCGGCTGCGGGCCGCAGCAAGGGTCTCGGGGACATCGTTGTTCATAACCGGATTCTCCTCTTACTTTTATGATGGCTGCACCGCAGCAGCCGGAAAAACATGTCAGTGCCGGGAGGTATAGTGCACGGCGGGCGTTCTGCGCTGTGCCGGGAAAAATCGGATGATGAGTGCGCGGCGTACACGCAGCAGCTCACACACCAGCCAGATAGAGCCCAGAGAGATGGCATATTGCAGCCACATGCCCAGCACCGGCTGCGCAGAGAACTTTGCTACCATCAGATACCACGGAATAGCGATGATCTCCACGGTATGTACGCAGAAAATGTTCAGCGAACGGCGGCCCACCGCTTCCAGAAAGTGCACGATGGGGCCATGGCCGCGGCTGAGTCGCATGAACAGCCGGATGAAAAGCAAGCCTGCAGCACCGTCCAGAAAGATGCTCAGCGGCCCCAGTGACCACTCGGCCAGCGAGATGCAGTCGGTGGTGCGGGTAGCAAGAGCGCCTACGGCAATGAGTGCTGTGGCGGCCAGCAGCCCGGCAAAGACCTTGGGCGGCAGGGGCTCGTCCAGCAGATGCTTCTTTTTGGCAAGGAAGCCGATATAGAGGTAGGGCACCACCACGGCACCTTGGATCAGGCAGAAGGGCAGTTCCCACACAAGGCTCGCGCCCCAGCCCAGCAGGACGCAGCCTGCCACAGCCCATGGAACATAGCGCTCCGGGAAGATGTTCAGGATCACATCCAGCAGCACCCAGCCTACCATCAGCGCCAGCAGATACCACATCGGCCCGCAGGAGAAGAACTCCTGCCCGAAATACTTGGCCGTGTGGGGCAGGCCCAGCAGAAAGCCGCCGGTGACCTTGATAGACTCGCCGATGGTGCCGGGCAGGTACTGGAACGTCTTATAATGAATGATAAAGTGCAGCACGCAGGTGAACAGCGCCGTGTAAGCATAGGGTTTGAGCAGGCTTTTGAGTTGCTGGTGGATGCACTTGTGGATAGAGCGCTTGCGGAAGCCGTAGCCGCTGGCAATAAAAAAGGCGGCCATCAGCGCTTCGCGGTAGATGAACGGGAAAAACGCGGTCAGGGACAGGCCGCTGACCGCCTGCATGGGATAAAGCTCGGCGGTATGCGCAAAAACGATGGTCAGCATACCGGCACCCTTGAGCATGTCGAACATGCCGATGGAGCTGGCGGTGCGGGGCTTGGTTCCTTCCATGGAGGTTCCTTCCTTGCGCGGGACATTCCATCAGAGCCGGACGCCGCACAATGCGTAGATTTTGAATGAAAAAGATAAAATTTTGTATGGATATGAACCCAGTATAATGCTTTTTGCACAGACTGTCAATTTTGAATTGCGGTCCGGCGGGCGGGGACACATTGCAGCCTGCAATAAAAGCATAGCACAGGCAGGGCGGCTTCGCAACGAAAGGCAGAATTTACATCTGGAAACGACATGATATGCAAGGCTTTATTGTCAATGTTTGGAATTAAATGTTGCAAAACTCTTGCATTGACACGGGCCTTATTGTATACTGGGCACAGTTGGAAATGACTGGAAGGATCTGTGTTGGCCTACACAGGAGCGCCGGATCGGATGATAAAAATGGAGGAAAAAAATGATTACATCGCTGTATCAGTCACTTTGCAATATGGAAACCAACATTGCAGACCGTGTGGCTCTGCGCTGGTATGATGAAAAAAAGCAGGGCGTGGCCGAGGTGCACTACGCACAGTATGCCCAGGATCTGCGCCGGTTCGTGGCGTTCCTGCGTGCAGAGTATGGCGATGTGCGCGGCAAGCGTGTGGCGATCCTGGCCCGCAACAGCTACCAGTATGTCATCTGCATGTACGGCACGGTCATTGCCGGAGCCGTGGCTGTGCCGCTGAACCTTGGCAAGGACTGGGATGCTATCTCCTATGAGCTGGGCCTCACCGAGCCGGTGTGCATTCTGCAGGATGGCGAGTTCGCGGAGCGGGAGCCTGCCCTCGCTGAGACCTACGGCAGCATCCTGAAGCCCATGGATGTCTTTGCGGCCTATGAGCCTGCCGAGGACGTGACCGAGGTGGAGGACCTCTCTGCTCTGGCCTTTATCATGTTCACCTCCGGCACCACCGGCCGCAGCAAGGGCGTTATGCTGAGCCAGAAGAACCTGTTCAGCGCCATGCCGGCCTTTCTGGACCCCTTTGACGATGTGAAGAAGTACACGGGCTGGAACACCGATGAGTTCTCGTCCCTGTCCGCCCTGCCCATGTTCCACATCTCCGCTATGACCAGCCTTGTTTCGTGGAGCATCACCGGCCACTCCATCAACCTGTGCAACAACCTGAAGTATTTCTACCGTGATCTGGGTGCCATGCACAGCGAGGTGATGGCAGTGGTGCCGGTGCTGCTGAAGAGCATCTACAGCGATGTGATGAAGGGCCGCCGCGACCGCCTGAACGGTCTGTGCGTGCTGACCTGCGGCGCTGCCATGTTCGACCCCAAGATTCTGAGCGATATGATGGAGAAGGGCTTCTTTGTGGCCCAGATGTACGGCCTGACCGAGACCTGCGGCGACGGTGCATGGAACTCCTCACAGGAGGCAAAGTACCTGACCAGCGTGGGCCATGTGGACCTCAGCTGTGAATACAAGCTGGACGACGGCGAGCTGTGCATGCGGGGCGACCCCATCATGCTGGGCTACTACAAGGACCCGGAAGGCACTGCAGAAGTCATCGATGCAGACGGCTGGTTCCATACCGGCGACATTGCCCGGGTGGAAGAGGACGGCTACATGTACCTGACCGGCCGCAAGAAGAACGTGATCATTCTGGACAGCGGCGAGAACGTGAGCCCCGAGGAGCTGGAAAAGCTGCTGGTGCCCTGTGCGGACATTCAGGAGTGCATCGTGAAGGAAAAGGACAAAAAGATCTGTGCCCTCATCTACTGTGACCCTGCAAAGCAGGAAACTGTGAAGGAGTTCGTCACTGGGGTCAACCGCGGCCTGCCGCTGTACAAGCGCATGGTGCCGGAGTTCAGCGCACAGCCGCTGCCCCGCAACGCCATGGGAAAACTGCTGCGCTGAACACAGGAGGAAACAGAACAATGCGTAAGATCAGAGTGCTGGATAATGTCTACGACCTTATCACCATCAACATGGAAGACCGCTTCAAGGATAATGTGGCCTTCCGCTTCTACGACACCGCAAACGATGCCGTGACCACCATCCTCTATAAGGATTATGTGCAGGATATCCGCAAGGCGGTGAATTACTTCCAGTCCACCATCCCGGAGATCAAGGGCAAAAAGATCTGCCTGCTCACCAAGAACAGCTACGAGTATGCCGTGAACACCCTTTGGGCGTGGTGGCGGCCGGTGCGGTGCTGGTGCTGCTGAACCAGCGCAAGAGCTGGGACGAGCTGAGCTACGAGCTGGGCCTTGTGGAGCCGGACGCCATCCTGACCGACGGCGACGACTACGGCTTCAACGACCAGCTCAAGGCTGCCTACGGCGATATCCTCCGCCCCATGGATGGCTTCCGGAGCTATGAGCCTGCGCAGCTGACCCGCTGCATCGACCACGAAGCCCTGATGGTCCTGATGTTCACCTCCGGTACCACGGGCCGCAGCAAGGGCGTGATGCTGAGCGAGAAGAATTTCTTCTCGGTGATGCGTGCCCACACCCAGATCGGTGAGCACATGATGGCGTATAAGCACGAACCGGACATCGTCATGAGCCAGTACACCGTGCTGCCCATGTTCCATCTGGGCGCGTTCATCTGCCTGTTCTCCTGGGCCCACGCAGGCTGGGCGCTGAACGTCAGCAGCGACATCCGCAGCTTCTATAAAGAGGTAAAGCGGATGCCCAGTCAGGCCATGGCGGTGGTGCCGGTCATCATGAACTCGCTCCACCACGATGTGATGCGCGGCCGCAAGGATCGTCTGGGTGAGCTGTGGGTGCCCATCTGCTCCTCTGCCATGTTCGACCCGCAGGTGATGCTGGATATGGCGGAACACGGCATGTTTGTGGTGCAGACCTACGGCAGCACCGAGACCTGCGGCGACGGCATCATCAACTACGCACAGGACGCAAAGCACATCGGCGCTGTGGGTCAGGGCAACGATTATCTGGACTACAAGATCGCCGAGGACGGCGAGCTGTGCATGCGCGGCGACAGCATCATGCTGGGCTACTACAAGGACCCGGAGGCCACCGCCGAGGTCATTGACGCGGACGGCTGGTTCCACACTGGCGATCTGGCCCGCAAGGACGAGGACGGCTACTATTTCCTGACCGGCCGCAAGAAGAACCTCATCATTCTGGACAGCGGCGAGAACATCAGCCCCGAAGAGCTGGAAGGCATCGTGGGCAAGTGCGAAGCCGTGAAGGAATGTGTTGTAAAAGAAATGGGCAAGAAGATCGGCGTGGTGGTCTATTGCGACGAGGACAAACAGCAGCAGGTGCGGGACTTTATCACCGAGTCAAACCGCACCCTGCCGCTGTACAAGCGTATGAGCGCAGTGGAGTTCAGCACCGAGCCGCTGCCGCGCAACGGTGCAGGCAAGCTGCTGCGCCAGTGATACAGATGCGATCGAATGCCCGGATGCATAAATGGGCCGGCAGACCGGCAGACTGAAAACAGGAGTTCCGACAAAAAACAAAGCTTTGTTGCCGGAACCCTTGCGCACAGGAGAGAATCAGGGTATTATTATGGAAAGGCATAGGAGATTGTGCCTATTATCCGTCACGGAAAGGAAGAAAATTTCTATGGAACGAGCAGAGATCATTTCCCAGATCCTGGCCATCCTGGAGGATGTTGCCGAGGTCTCTCCCGAAGATGTGAATGAGAACAGCGTCCTGATGGACGATCTGGATCTGTCCTCAATGGAGATCCTGACCATTGTGGCAGACCTCGAGGAGACCTTCGGCCTGCGCATCCCCGAAAAGGAGCTGCGCAACTTTGTGACCATAGGGGATCTGGTGGATTATCTGGCGGCAAACGCGGGGTAACAGTTCATGAATGAGTCGCAGCGCTCGACGGAGTACATCTTTCAGGGAACGATGTACTTCTTCCGTCGGGAGAAGATCCTGTGTCGGTACCAGTTTGCGCTGCAGGATGCGGTGGAACCCGCTCTTTTGCAGCGCGCACTGGAGGCGGCGCTTTCGGCCGCACCGTACTATCGGGTACAGCTGGTGCAGGAAAAGCGGAGCTTTTTTCTGGAGCCGAACCCGAACCCCTGTCTTGTGTATCAGGGCAGTGCACAGCGCGATATCCCGGAGGAAACGAACGGCTACTTTTCAGCGTGAGCTGTGAGGGGGACACCGTCTATTTTGACTGGTATCATTTCCTTATGGACGGCCACGGGGTGTCGCCCTTCCTCACCCGCATTCTGGAACAGTACTGCAACCTGCGCTATGGCACGGCGTTTGAAAACACGCCCATCGTGTGCAGCCCGGCCTATGACATCGAGGCCATGATGGAAAAATATCCACCCCACACAGCCACCGAGAGCACGATGCAGAGGGATGTGGTGCAGACCTACGAGGGCAGGATGCGCCGCACCCGGGTGCGGCTGACCAAGCAGAGCCTTGTGGACCGGGCAGTGGAGAACGGCGTCAAGCCCTTTACAGCGCTGGCCGGTCTGCTGAGCCTTGCGCTGCGCAGCTATCTGGGCAAAGACGAGATCCAGTATTCCTACTCGGCAGATACCCGCAGGGAAGCGGGCGTGCCGGATGCCCTTTACAACTGCGTGTGCTCCTTTCAGAGCGGCGTGAAGCTGAACGATGACACCCGCCTTGCGGACATCGTGCCGGAAATGGATGCCGAGGTGCTCCGCACCCTGCAGCCGGAGGCAAAGCTGCGCCAGATGGTCCAGCAAATGAGCTGGGTGTACAAGGTAGACCAGCAGAAAGCGCCCCTGCGCATCAAGCAGAGGGTGTTCCAGATGGGTGAGTACATCAGCGGTGTCCCGGCGGATTTCTGGCTCAGCTATCTGGGCAACCCCCTGATGCCGGCTGCGCCGGAGCTTCAGCAGTACATCAGCGACTTCAACGTCTGGGTCCCGCCGGATGGCGGCTCCATGGGTGTGGAAGCCTCCAGCCTGAACGGCATTATCACCCTGTGCATCGAGAACAAGGCCGAAATGCCAGGCCTTGCCGGGATGATCCGCACCGCCTTTGAAAAAGAGGACATCACGGTGCTGGAAGCCGTGGATCTGGATACATAAGTACAGAACATAAAAAAGCACTCTTTCCGGGCAGGAAAGGGTGCTTTTTTGCGTTTTATTCGGTCCGTGCAGGCCGTGTGGTCACTTCGCCGCAGCGAGAGCCTCCTGTCGGCCGTCTCCCGCTGGATGACCAGCCGCCCTTCCTCGTCGATGGCAAGGGCCTTTGCGGCGTAGGTCTCGGTCTCGGCACACACCGTCACCCAGTGGCCGGGCACAAAGCACCGGGCGCGATACTCATCCAGACAGTCAAACGCCGGGCAGAGGGCCAGCAGCTCCCGGGCAATGGCCCCGGCCAGTGCGGCCCGGCTCACCGGGGCAGGCCCGCCGGGGTACAGGCTCCCGGCCCTGCGGGCCAGCTCCTCCGGCCAGTCGGCAGCGGTGGAGGTAAGGTTCAGCCCGATGCCCACCACCAGCCATTCCAGCTGTCCGCTCTCGAGGTCGGTCCCCGCTTCGGTCAGGATGCCGCAGACCTTTCTGCCCTGATAGTACAGGTCGTTGACCCACTTGACGGCAAGCTCCAGCCCGCAGAGCTTTTTCACGGCACGGCAGACCGCTACCGCGGCGCTGATGGTAGCGGTCTGGGCATTGGCGGCGGGCATTTCCGGGCGCAGCAGCACCGAGCAGTAAACGCCCTTGCCTGCCGGGCTTTCAAATCTCCGGCCCAGCCTGCCGCGTCCGGCGCTCTGGTGGGCGGTGAGCACCAGCGTGCCATGGGGTGCACCATCCAGCGCCAGCAGCTTTGCCGTGCGGTTGGAGCTTTCCAGCGTGTCATATAAATAGATGGGTGCAGGGTAGTCCCCGATGGCTTCGGTGCAGAACGGGTCGCCGCCTGCCAGCCGGTAGCCCCGGCGGGGCGCAGCTTCCAGCGCGTACCCTTGGGCCGTGAGGGCCGCAGCGGCCTTGTGCACGGCAGCGCGGCTCACGCCGAGGGTCTCGGCCAGCTGCTGGCCGGAAACGTAGCTGCCCCCGGCAGCGGAAAGTGCCTGCAAAAGTGCCTGACGGGTACTGACAGCCATGGCCGAATGCCTCCTTTTGTGCTATACTACTTCTATTGTATCATAAAAATAAAAGTTTTTGCAGGATTTTGAACGGCTGTTTCGTATGAATGTGCAGAAGGGCAGCGCAGGGGCTGCACTTCGTCGGACCGGGACGAAACTGAAAGGAGGTGGACAGGCCGTTGACGACCTTGGAATTCAGCGCGATGGTGCAGAAATACCAGTCGCTCGTATATACGGTCTGCCACCAGCTGGTGCCGGATGCCGGCGATGCGCAGGACCTGACGCAGGAGACCTTTCTGGCGGCATGGCGGGCCATTGACCGCTGCCCGTCCGGGTTTGAAAAACAGTGGCTGGCACGCATCGCTGCCAACAAGGCAAAGGACTATCTGCGCAGCGCATGGGTGCGCAGGGTGAACATTCCCGGCGACGATGTGCTGGCGCTGGAAGGTGCGCCGCCCGGTACCCAGCCGGAACAGCAGGTGCTGGATGCTCTGGGCGAGGAAGAGCTCACCGCCATGATCCTGGACCTGCGGGAGCCCTACAGAACGCCTTGCCGTCTGGTGCTGCTGGAACAGCACACCATGGCCGAGGCGGCACAGCTGTGCGGCCGCCCGCCCAAGACGGTGGAAGCACAGATCTACCGGGCAAAAAAGATGCTGGCACAGCAGATACTACAGCGAGAAAACGATGGAAAGGAGTGCGTACA
>ENA-OQHL01001140-OQHL01001140.1-human-gut-metagenome-genome-assembly--contig:-NODE-1140-length-14653-cov-2.793956_pt1 | contig 14653 bp, 19 predicted proteins | sample MGYA00242565_ERZ504723 | MGnify/ENA primary metagenome ERZ504723 (study PRJEB26092, sample SAMD00036211) | human gut metagenome | host: Homo sapiens | study: EMG produced TPA metagenomics assembly of... | reverse complement strand
GATAGGTATTAATTACTTATTAAATATCCATTTTTTCTTTCTAACAAAGTGAGGAACTTTTCTTGATTTTTTATCTAACAAAAATAGGGCATTTTCTAACAAACTAGATAACATATTAGAAATTAAAAGGGACTAAGTAAACAATTTAATAAGCAAAGGAGATTCAAAATGGATCTCCTTTTTTCATATAAAGGAGGTGATGAATTTATGAATAATGTATTGCTTTATTTTGCTTTGAAGCATGATGGTGACTTTGAAAAAAATATATAATGATATAAAAGCAAAAGTTCCTGTAGATGAAAATGAATTTATTAAATTAAAAAGAGGATTGAAAACAAAGTATGTAACAATTTTAGATAACAACTATCCTACAGTTTTGAAACAAATTGCATGTCCACCCTTCGTTTTATTCTATGAGGGTAATATAAGACTTGCTAAAGATTTAGTGGTTGGAGATGCTTTTATATATTCTTCTTTTAATAATAAAAGGTATTTAAGCACAGTTGAACCATCAGCCGACAGAGGAAAATTCTGTTTTGACTATATCATTGCTTCTGAAAGTCATGATAATTTTTTTAAACTTAGAGAGCATGTAATGGATAAGAAAGTTCCATTAAAAGACTACAGTAAAAATACAAAACATAAACAACAAGAAAGATAGCATATAAAAGTCATCATAGTAGATGGCTTTTTTACATAGCCAATCATTGATTGGCAAAAAAGAAAGGAGGTCAATTTAATGCTATATATAAAGATAGGGGTGATTACAAATGAGCGAAGTAATAGCAATTGCAAATCAAAAGGGTGGGGTAGGTAAAACAATGACATCTGTTAGTTTAAGTGCATGTCTTGCATTAAATAACAAAAAGGTATTGTTGTTAGATTTAGATCCACAAGGACATTCAACAAAAGCATTTGGATTTTATGACAGTACACAATATCCTCTATCTATGAAGGATGTTATCGTATCAGTTATTGAAGACATACCACTTGATAGAGAACAGTTAATACTTCATAGTGATGAAAATGTGGATATTGTTCCATCAAATATTTCTCTTGCAGGAATAAATTCTAAATTAGAAAGTGCTATGTGTAGAGAAACGGTATTGAAAAGATTTATTGATACCGTAAAAGATGATTATGATTATGTCATTATAGATACAAATCCATCACTGGATAATCTACCTATTAATGCTCTTACTGCTTCAGATAAAGTTGTTATAACTGTACAGGCAGAGCCTTATGCTGTTGAAGGTATGGCTGACTTATTAAGGTCGATTAATATGGTTAAAAGAAACCTTAACCATGATTTAAAAATTGAAGGTGTGTTGATTACGATGACAAATGAAAGAACCAATCTATCAAAGAAAATCACACATGAAGTTAGAGAAAACTTTGGAGGGCATATTAAGGTATTTGATACAACAATTCCAAGATGTACAAAGGCAGCAGAAAGTACAGGAATAGGAGAAAGTATATTTCAATATGATCCAAAAGGTGCAGCAACTAAAGCTTATGAAGCTTTTACAAAGGAGGTCATCTTAAATGCCGAAAAAGAGCATAAACGACATAAGAGTTCCTACGTACGATGATTTATTTACCAACGAAGAACAAAGACAGGAGGCAAAACTAGAGAAGATAATGGAAGTTCCTGTCGAAGATATTCAGGAGTTTAAAAATCATCCGTTTAGGGTTAGAAATGATGAACAGATGTCTGAACTTGTAAAAAGTGTTTCAGAAAATGGTATTTTAGTTCCTGTTCTCGTAAGACCACATCCAAATGGTCACGGATACGAAATGATATCTGGTCATAGAAGAATGAATGCAGCAATGGTAAATGGTCAAGAAAAGATACAGGCTATTGTAAGAGAACTTACTGATGACCAAGCAACAATCATTATGGTTGATTCAAATATACAAAGGGAAAACATTTTACCAACTGAAAGAGGATTTGCTTACAAATTGAAATTAGATGCAATGAAACATCAAGGTAAAAGAAGTGATATAACTTCTACCCAAGTTGGGCAGAAGATGTTGGCAACACAAGGACACAGATTCAACGATTTATTCGTTTAACTGAATTAATTGAACCGTTGCGAGATATGGTCGATGGTTTAAGAAGTGATGGAAAAAAGATTGCATTTAACCCTGCTGTAGAACTTTCATATCTTTCAAAAGAAAATCAACAACTTGTGGTAAAAAATATTGAAGGACTTGATTTAACACCGTCACATGCTCAAACAATAAGAATGAAGGAGTTGTCAAGAGAAAATCGTCTAGATGAAAATGTTATTTATTCAATAATGACGGAAGAAAAAGCGAATCAGAAAGAAAAATTGTCGTTTAAAATGGAGGATATTAATGAATACTTTCCAAAAAACTATACGCCTAGAGAAAAAAGTGAAGTTATATTGAAACTTTTAAAAGGATGGGCAAAAAGAAGAAATAAAGAGCAAGAAAGATGACAGTTACATATATAACTGTATTTTTTGTACATTTTATTTCAGCAGACTTAGTGAAGGGGAGTCTGTTTTTTGTGGGAAAATGTGACTCGGTTTTCCCCTAAGAACCCCTTTCCTGTTATCTTACTGGGAAAAGTAATATTTAGTATAGAAGAGAAAAATAAACAATTTTTATTTTATATATGTGAATAATTATATAAATTGACAATGAAAAAGCTTACATAGTAAAATTTAATAAAGATAAAATGGAGGTGAATTCTTGTGAGGTCTTTGAAAAAGTATATATATCCAACACTATCAGATAGAGTGTATGAGATATTGGGCGAAAATTATTTTTTGATTTTGTACCCAGTTTTGTTGTTTTTTATCATTGCTGAAAAATATCTTAATATAATATCCTTCGATGGTTTAGTTTATTTTACATTACTTTTGTTGAGACGAAAATTAGTTTATCTCGATTTTCATTTTAAGAAGATATCTATTATTTTTTGGACGATTACTCTGCTGTTATCTGGATTAAGTTTTTCTTTCTTCAAACAAGCAAATTACTTATACATGACGAAAGCATATGTAGAGTGTAATGTTTTGGAAACAAAAGAGTATTCGCTCGTTCGTCGAAATAAGGGATATACAACTTTTATGATGAAAAATCATGAAAGCATCAAAGATGATTTTACAGTAATTGAAAATCTAGTTGGGAAAATAGATTCATATGAAATTGGTGAAGAAAATAAATACAGAGTTATATTAAAAAATAATCAAGAAGTAGATATCAAGTTTAATAATTATAATCAGTTTACATTATTTAGTTTAGATGTTGATTAAGTGAAAAGGAAGGAGAAAGCTTATGATTAAAAAAGTATTTATTGGAATTATTGCAGCTAGTATGATATTAACAACTATTCCAACAGTAAATGCAGAAGATGAAATTACATTAGATGAAGTGACTGATTAAATAATTGATATTTCAGATAAATATAATTCAGTTGGGTTACATCAGGACAATTATTGAATTTAATTACGCTAACTCAAACGGATGATGAATTATTAGACGCTTTATCTTTAGATAAAAATGATTTATTTGATACATCTATACCAAAAAAAGTTAATATACAATCATCACGAAGTGGAGATCCATATGATGGAAATCCACCTGCATCTAAAGAGGAACAAAAAGATCGAATGAAATATATTAGATCTGTATATGATAATGAATATAACGATGGAAATCATGATGAAAGCATATATATTTTGTATTTGTATACCTCTCATTATATTGAAAATATAAACTATGATAAGAGTTTTTCAGATGAAAAAAATTTCGGACATCCTGTATATGCAAATATTATTTCGCAAAATGATATAGATGCATATGAACAATTTTATAAAGCACAAGCAGGTGTCGCTATTTATAAAGCATTTAGGACTTGTACAAATGGAATAAAAAATTATAAAGAAAAAGATGGAAAATATGCATTTGCTTATGAATTCTTTGGATCAATGTCAAATATTTTAGATTCAAAATATTCGGATTATTTAACAGCATTAGATACCGTTGGAATAACAAATACTACTGATATTTTAGCAACAGATGTCAAAATAGTATAATGACTTTAATAAAAGGAGAAGAGAATATGCCAAATATAAAACCTATCTCTGATTTAAGAAATTACAGTGCAGTACTTGAAGATGTTACTGTTGGTTCTCCTGTTTATTTAACAAAAAATGGACATGGTTGTTATACTATTATGGATATAAATGAACAAGAAGAAATGTCAAGAAAGGCGAGGAAGTATGACAAGATGGTAGCAGAACTAGAAGTAATGAAAATGTTAAATGAAGGCTTCGATTCAGCAAATGAAGAAGGCTGGATTGATGAAGATTCAATGACAATACATTTCAATGATAAATTCAAGGTGAACAAGAGAGAGTGTTCATCGAAATTGCAAAAAGAACTTGGAGAAATTATAAAATTTTGTAAAGAAAACAATGAACCTGTTTATCTTGAATTTAATGATAAAGAGAATTTAATTATTATGAGTAGTGAGACATATGATCGCAGAGAAAAATGTTAGAGTTATATGAACAACTTGTTTATATTGAATCAGAGAGAATTATAAATAATAAACAATATACAATTGATGAGTTAAGTAAATATCTTGATAATGTTATGAAAGATATGACTGTTAAAAAAATAAGAAAAAGGAATAGTAGGTTAAAGTGAAAAATACAACAAAAGCAGGAATGTTTAATATTAGCAAGGCTTATGTTCGAGATGCAATCTTATATTATACGATTCAACAATACTTTAATAATAATGATAAAAAGACATGTGAATATATAAATCAATTAGAAAAAATAGATCATTTTAATTTTAGAAGTGGATTAAAAAATATTATTCCCTATTTGTCATCAAAATTAAATATTTCAGAAAAAGAGTTTTATAACTGTTATTTGAAAGTAAAAGATAGCTTTGCAAAATTAACAGATGATGTCATTTTAGTAAAAAAATGGTGATGGAATATATTCAAAGCTATTAGCTGATACACAAGGGACACCTCCATTTCTATTTCTAAAAGGAAATGTTCATCTATTAAATGAAAAGTCTGTATGTGTTGTTGGAAGCAGAAATGCTACAATAGATTCAATGAAGAAGACAGAAAAAATCGTAAAGTCACTTATCAAAAGAAATATTGTTGTTAATGCAGTACTGGCTAAAGGAATCGATACAGCTACTCATAAATCAGCTTTACAAAATGGTGGAAGAACAATTGCAGTTATAGGAACTCCAATTAACCAATACTATCCAAAAGAAAAAAAGAATTGCAATTAGCTATTGAAGAAAAAGGATTAGTGGTTTCACAATTTCCGCCATGTAATCCAGTTTATAGATGGAATTTTCCAACAAGAAATGGGACAATGAGTGGAATCTCATTAGCAACGATTATCATGGAAGCAGGGGAAACAAGTGGTGCTTTAAAACAAGCAGATTATGCTCTAAAACAAGGAAGAGATGTTTTAATACCACAATTAGCTCTCAATAATTCTTCTCTATCATGGCCAAAGAAATACATTAAAAAAGGGACACATTCTTTTAAAAATTTAAAAGAGGTTTTAGAAATATTAAATAAAGCGAAAGTGTTCTATAAATTATTGAATAACGATGAGATAAATGCAATAAGAAGCACAGAAATATAAAATATTGAAATTATTAGTGTATATTGCAATGAAAAGATAAAATTATATACTAAAACAGCCAATCAAAAATGTTGAACAAATATAGAAAATCATTAAATAAGTTCAACAAACAACTACGATGAAATATTCAGGTAATAAAATTATATATTTTATAAAAAAGCCAATAACAATCATGAATCATTTGATTTCTTACGGAACAGGAATGATTGTTCTAATAGTGCTTGTTTTATTTATTGGAGTATTTTCTGCTTTGTCAGATGATTCCAGTGCAGTCATCAGAATGTGGATTTAATGAAAAATATCCAAGGGTGCATAATGGAATAACAGATACCGATTATTCCATTAAGGTAGGAATACAACATTTAGCTAGTTGCTTAAATGATGCAAAAGTAGCTTCAAGTGGAGATACCGAGCATATATCATTAGCCCTTCAAGGGTATAATTATGGAAACGGATATATAAGTTGGGCAAATGAACATTTTGGAGGATATACTAGAGCAAATGCAAAGGTGTTTTCTGATGAAATGAAGGCAAAATTAAAAACAAATGTTTATGGTGATCCTGAAAATGTTGCACATGTTTTAAGGTATTATCATATTGGAAATAACAATATAGTAGAAGTTGCAAAGTCACAAGTTGGAACAACAAGTGGAAGTAAATATTGGACATGGTACGGATTTAATAAAAAAGTAAATTGGTGTGCCATTTTTGTATCATGGTGTGCAAATGAAAGTGGAATGTTAGATGATAGCTCAGTACCAAAGTTTTCTCTATGTACAGATGGAGAAAATTGGTATAAGAAAAATAACAGATGGAAAGATAAAACTTATGTGCCAATGACAGGAAATATCATATTTTTTGATTGGCAACGGGATGGGCATACAGATCATGTAGGTATTGTTGAAAAAGTTGAAAATGGAAAAGTATTCACTATAGAAGGTAATAGCAAAGATGAGGTTAGAGAAAAAAGTTATAATTTAAGTAGCAAATCTATTTATGGGTATGGAGTTTAAGAAATAATAGACTGTTATAAATTTATTATTGTCATATTTTATCGTATTATGGCTTTTATTATGATACATCTTTAAGCACTTATGTGCATATGGAGGATCTAGCATGTTTAAACATCATACTAGGAGACTAGCATTGATGTGACTTTAAGAGAGGATTAAATGGAATATTTAATTATTCTTTATTTAATTCTAGTTATTATCGCTTTTATATTGAAGTAGTTTTAACTGCTTAAGTCTATTGATGCTAGTATCCAAAATAGTGAAAAAGGAAGAATTGCCGTTCTTCCTTTTTCTTTAGTCTATTAATGCTAGTCCTATGACTATGCCTATAGTATATCACATTTTTTATAAAATTAAAGTTGCATATTATTTTTTATAGATTTACTATGATTAGCGTATTGTTTGGACATCTCGCACATCTCGGGAAAGTGTAAACGATTGTCTCAATAGTATAAAAAAAGGGGGGCCTGCCCCCCTTTCTTGCAATATATCAATGATGGCTTAAATAATTAGAGACTCCTGCGTTTGTCGCTTTCATGGCGTCTTTTCCTTTGGACCAATTTGCCGGGCAAACCTCGCCATATTCTTCGAAGTGCTGTAAGGCATCGACCATACGGAGAGCCTCGTCTACGTTACGGCCTAATGGTAAATCGTTGATTACATAATGACGGATCAAGCCCTCTTTGTCAATCAGGAACAGACCCCGGTAAGCGACCGGATTTCCTCTGGAGATAAGTTCTCCACTTTCGTTTGTAATATAATCAGCGGCTAATACGCCAAAGTTTTCAGAGATGGTTTTGGAAAAATCGGATACGAGTGGATAAGTCACCCCATGGATACCTCCTTTATTCTTATCTTGGTTTAACCATGCGAAATGAGAAAATTGAGAATCGACGGAGCAACCAACCACCGCTACGTTACGTCTTTCGAATTCCTGTAACTTTTGTTGGAAGGCATGTAATTCTGTCGGGCAAACGAATGTAAAGTCCATCGGATAGAAAAACATGACTACATACTTCTTGCCTACATATTGTTCCAAAGAGAAATCCTCGATGATCTCATTGCCATTCACTACTGCCGGAGCGTGGAATTCCGGTGCCTTTTTACCTATTAATGCTTTCATATTATAATTAATTTGTTTGTTAAGTAACAAGCGTAAGTGAAGGTTTGTTGTTGCTTTTTTAGTAAAGAGACTGATTTTCTTGTGAAATAGACCTAAAGTTTATGCTTTAAAATTTCTCTGATTTTCAAAGATTTTATTTCTTTGTAACTTATTGATGTTAATAAAGAAAGTATATGGAGGTTTCCGAGGTAAAACAGCGTTTGATGACAGATTTTTTTACATATTATCCCATGGGAGGTGCTCTGTATGATAAAAACGGTGCGCTAATTGATATAAATAAGTCCTTAAACGAGAAATTTCCTTTTACAAATGAAGCGGACTTCTTATTAAATAATCTTTTTCGTACAGATTTGTTGACCGATCTTCAAAAACAATATCTGCGTGGGGGAAGCGTGGTTTCCGGTTCTTTGCCTGTACCGTATTCTATCATCCCCTCAATGAAAGAGAATAGAGAGATTCTTGGATATACCTTATTATTAACGGGTAATCCGGCGGTCGGGCAGGAGGCAGCCGGTTATGACCGGGAATTGAAGGAATTGACGGACATGTCGCAAAAGATGGCGGAAGCGGTTCCTGATACGATCCTTTTGGTAAACAAGCAATTGATCGTAGAGCGGATTATCGCTTATGCTGTGGAGACTTGTATAACGCCGGAGTCGATCAATCGGCGTATCGATGATCTTCCGGGTTTCATTTATCCGGATGAGACTAAGCGTCGTGTGGCCACGATCGTGCAAAGTTGCTTGAATAAGTCGGAGATCATGAATTTAGATTTATCGATTCCGGGACATAACGCTCCAGTCGTTTATTTTAAACTACGGTTGGTACCTGTACATGACCGGTATGTGATTATTTATATACGGAATGTGTCGGAGCTCGTTGAGCAGGAGAAAGCGAATGAGGCGTTAAGCAGTAAGTTGTCCGAAAGTCGGATGATGATGGAGCTTGCTTTGCAGAATAGCAAGATTACGACTTATTCTTTTAATTTCAGCCGATTTAAGTCTTGCGATAAAGTACATTGTAACCGTTGTTTCCAGTTTTATGGCACGACCAATAGTTTATTGAAACGTAATCAGTTCATCTGTCAGGCTTTGCCGCAACTTCGTCACCCGGACGATTCTGGCGACTTTTTCTATCTATTCAATACGATCCGTGCGAATAAATTGGATGAATATAAAATAGATTTTCGTCTAAAGAACGATGATAATACCTATCGGATCTATGAGGTGATCGGTAAGACGCATGAGAAGGATGAAAATGGTTTCCCGAATTTGATTGTTGGCTGTATGATCGATGATCAAGAACGATTGGAGTTTGAGGAAGACTTGATCTCAGCCAAGGAAAAAGCGGAGGAGGCGGATATGCTTAAGTCGACTTTCTTAGCGAATATGACCCATGAGATCCGTACACCATTGAACGCTATTGTCGGTTTCTCTGATTTGTTAGGAGTGGAGGAGGATTTGGAATTGCGTCAAAATTATATTAGCTTGATCAAGATGAACAATGATTTACTTTTAAGTATAGTCAATGATGTTTTGGATATTTCCAGAATCGAGTCTGATATGATGACATTTACTTATATGGATGTTTATTTACCTTCCTTTATGAAAGATCTATATAACTCCATACAATTACGTAAGCCGGAAGGGGTGGAAATAACCTTGGATGCATGTCCCGATATCATATTTAATATAGATCGAAATCGATTATGGCAAATCTGCATGAATTTATTGACGAATGCGGTTAAGCATACCAAGAAAGGTAGTATCTGGTTTGGATATACGCTTGAGGATGAGGGGAAAATGGTTAAGTTTTATGTCTCGGATACAGGCTGTGGCATTCCCAAAGATGAATTGGATAATATCTTTGCTCGGTTCGTGCAATTAAGCGATTTTGAGCAAGGATCGGAATTGGGATTAGCAATTTGTAAAGGTCTGGTATTAAAAATGGGCGGTAATATTTCAGTGATGTCCGAAGAAGGATTTGGTTCTACATTTATTTTCACTTTACCTATGAAAAGACCCAATAGTTGGAAAAACTAGTGAACAATACTCTTTGAAATTCGGTTGTCTATATAAGAGATGATTTAGGTTGTAGTCAATTTCCATAATAAGCATTAACTTATATATGCTTTTGGTTTATGTTTTACCATAAGAAATTCTGGACTTATGGCCTAATCCTTTTTGTATCATACCTGTAATCAAAGATTTTATATGACGAAAATAGAAATAAAGAATTTATCTATTCTTTTCGGCCCGGAGAAAATGCGTGCGAAAAGAATGCTAGTAGCGGGAAAAAGTAAACAAGACATTTTGAAAGAAACGGGTTGCACGGTAGCTGTACGTAATGCGAACCTAAAAATTGGGGAAGGGGAGTTATTTGTGATAATGGGACTTTCCGGAAGTGGAAAATCTACGCTGTTACGTTGTATTAACCGATTGAACGAGCCCTCTTTGGGAGAAGTCTTTATCAACGGAAAAAACATAACGACTTCCTCGGATAAAGAATTATTGGATATACGGCGTAAGGAAATGGCTATGGTTTTCCAGCAATTTTGGATTGCTGCCCCATCGCACGGTATTGAGTAATATCGCTTTTGGCTTGGAGTTACAAGGGGTTCCTGAAAAAAAGAAAGAGACCAGAAAGCTGTGGAAAGTGTAGCCCTAGTAGGGGTTAAAAAGGATACGAGAACCAGAAGGTTAGCGAGTTGTCTGGAGGTATGCAGCAACGTGTCGGATTGGCCCGTGCGATCGCGAATGATCCCGAGGTGCTCTTAATGGATGAGGCTTTTTCTGCCTTAGACCCATTGATCCGTGTACAGATGCAGGATGAGCTATTGAAACTACAAGAGAAGATGCAAAAAACGATCATCTTTATTACGCATGATCTTGACGAGGCGATTAAGTTGGGGGATCGTATCGCCATTATGAAAGACGGGGAGGTCGTGCAAGTAGGTACCCCTGAGGAGATCTTGACAGATCCGGCCAATCATTATGTCTCTAGATTTACGGAAAATGTAGATCGTGGACGTATCGTTACAGCCTCATCGATAATGATAACCCAGCCGGTTGTCGCTCGTATCCGTAAAGATGGCCCGGAGACCGTGTTGAGGAAAATGAAAGAGAAAAACTTATATGTATTGCCGGTTGTGGATGGAAATAGGCAATTTCTGGGCGAGGTTCGTTTGAAAGATGTCTTGGCTCTTCGGAAAGCGGGGAATCATGATCTCTCGTCGATTGTGATGAAAGAGGTTCCTTCGGTTCTGGAAAACACGACGGTTGAGGATATGCTTCCTTTGCTACCGGAGATCCGGCAGGCCTTACCGGTCGTTAATGAGGCCAACCAATTGGCTGGCTTGGTTTCTACTTCATCGATTATAATCGAGATGACGGGGAAGGATAAAGAGGAAATAGATCAAATTGTTCAAAATGCGATAGAATTATGATAAATATAGGAAAATATATAGAGATTGCCATTAATTGGCTGACTGAGCATTTCGCTCGTTTTTTTGATGTGATAAATGATGGGGTCGGAGGATTTATCGATGCTTTTCAAGATGGGCTGACTTGGATTCCGTTTTATGTGATGATTTTGGGCTTGGCATTGTTGGCTTGGTTCAAGGCAGGAAAAGGAGTCGGCGTGTTCACGGCATTGGGTCTATTGTTAATTTACGGAATGGGTTTCTGGGTGGAAACGATGCAGACTTTGGCCTTGGTACTGTCTTCTACCATCATCGCCTTGATGATCGGAGTTCCGTTAGGAATTTGGACCGCACGCAGTGATCGGGCGGATAAGATCATCCATCCGGTCTTGGATTTGATGCAAACGATGCCGGCTTTCGTCTACTTGATACCAGCCGTTTTGTTTTTTGGTTTGGGACCGGTACCCGGCGCTTTCGCAACGGTGATTTTCGCCATGCCTCCGGTTGTACGGCTGACCGATCTGGGAATCCGTCAAGTCCCGGCCGATATTGTGGAGGCTACCCGCTCATTTGGCGCTACTTCCTCTCAGTTGCTTTATAAGGTGCAATTGCCATTGGCTTTGCCTACGATCATGACGGGAGTGAATCAAACGATCATGCTTTCACTTTCTATGGTAGTTATAGCGGCCATGATCTCGGCAGGAGGATTGGGTGAGATTGTCTTGCGAGGAATTACCCAAATGAAAATAGGTTTAGGTTTCGAAGGAGGTATAGCGGTCGTTATCTTGGCTATTATCTTGGACCGTATTACGCAGGGCTGGGCGAAAGGTAAAGTGAATAAACAAAAGAAATAAGAAACATAGAAAAGAAAGAAATAGATATATGAGACGATTTACGATTATTATTGGATGCTGTATGCTTTTGGTGACCTTACAATTTATTTTCAGTTGTGTGGATAGCAAGGATCGAAAGAAAATATCGATAGCGTACGCTAATTGGGCGGAGGGCATTGCTATGACCAACTTAGCCAAAGTGATATTAGAGGATCAAGGATATCGGGTAACATTAAAAAATGCGGATATCGCCCCGATCTTTACTTCTGTCGCTTCGGGAAAAGCGGATGTGTTCATGGATGCATGGTTACCGGTGACCCATGCGGATTATATGGAACAATACGGGGACCGGCTTGAGACACTCGGAACGGTTTATGAGCATGCGAAATTGGGCTTGGTAGTTCCGGAGTACGTTACCATTCGTTCCATCGAGGATTTGAATGCCCATAAAGATCAATTTAAAGGTGAGATTATAGGGATCGATGCCGGCGCCGGTTTGATGAACTCGGCGGATAAGGCGGTTCAAGATTATTCTTTGGATTTTGATTTGAAATCTTCCAGTGGGGCTACGATGGTTGCTTTCTTGAAGAAATCGATTGATGCGAACGAATGGATCGTGGTTACCGGATGGACCCCTCATTGGATGTTCTCACGTTATCCGTTAAAATTCTTGGAAGACCCGAAAGAGGAATTTGGAGACTCGGAGCATATCGAGGTTATCGCTACGAAAGGATTCTCTGAGAAAGATCCATATGCAGCCTCTTTTTTCAAGAACTTTAAGTTAACCGATGAACAACTGAGCGAATTGATGTATTATATGGAAGACGGGACACGTACGGAATCGCGATCAGCCCGTGCTTGGCTTGAAAAACATCCCGAGATAATCAAATTATTCTTACCTTCGCAGGAGAATCAATTGAATGGGAGCCATGAGACAAATTAAGGGAGTCATATGTATTTTAATAAGTATCGTTATGTGTTGGTCTGCTTCAGCCGCAAACAATAAACGTTATGTGAATATCGTATTTATCGGGAATAGTATCACGTTTGGCGCCGGGTTACCGAAGCCTGTCCATGATGCGCCTCCTGTAAAGGCTGCGTTGTTTTTAAGCAAGTGCCCGGAAGTGGCTTCGGTCAAGTATTCCAATAGAGGACAGAGCGGCTGTACGACCGTTGATTATTTGCCGGATACGAATACGCTCTTCCCGTGGGCCGTACGTGCTGCCGATAAATTTAAGGATGAGACTTGGGCGGATTTGGTGTTCTCTATTATGCTGGGGACGAACGATAGCGCGATAGAAGGCACGAACGGCTGCCCGGTAACGCCCGAGCGGTATTATGAGAACATGAAGACAATTATCAATCGCTTATTAGCTTTATACCCGAATTGCCGTATTGTGGTACATCGTCCTCTATGGTATAGCCCGAATACGTATAATGGAGCTAAATATTTGGAAGAAGGCTTGCGAAGGCTCCAAGATTATTATCCGCAAATACAACGATTAGTCGATTATTATGCGTCTCATTTTCCCGGACAAGTCTTTCTGGGAGATACGAAGGGATTTGATTACTTTAAGGAAAACCATTTGACAGATTTCCAAGCGGAGAAGGGCAACGCCGGAGTGTTCTATCTTCATCCGAATGAGAAAGGAGCGGTCCGGTTAGGCGAATTGTGGAGTGAGGCGATTCGTCAGGCTTTAGGGCTTTGACCTCTATAAAAAAGCCATGCCATCCCAAGAAGACGACATGGCTTTTTAGGTCCATTTATAGGTATGACAAGCAAGTATTCGTTTATCTTTTTCCTAATCGATGATCCATTAATACGGCATGATGTTCTCCGTATAATTTAAGTTTCTCGACAATATTTTTCGCTGTAGCCTCTTCCTCTACCTGCTCTCGGACGAAGCCCCATAGGAAATCTTGTGTCGCCTTGTCTTTCTCTTCGGAAGCGATATCGACAATCTTGTCGATTGATCCGGATACATGCACCTCATGCTCGTAGATATGCTGGAAAATCTCCAACGGCTCTCCCCATGCTGTAGGAACGGAATTAACTACTCCGATCGTCACTTGTCCGCCACGCTTGATTGAGTAATCGATCATTTTATAGGCATGTTCAAGTTCCTCTTGCGATTGTTTTAGCGTCCAATGCGCGAAACCATCCAGCCCTATCTGAGTGAAATGTACCGACATGGATAAATATAGGTTGGATGACCACATCTCCATGTTGATTTGCTCGTTTAGAGCATCTGATAATTTTCTGCTTAAAATCATAATGGCTTATTCTATTTTATGTTGTTTATAAATAGAACAAGCCATTATCGGTTTTGTTGAGTTTTTACGAAGGAAAGTGTATCGAGGTTATTTGATCTCGATTACTTTCTCGGCCATTTTAGCCTCTTCCTCAGTTCTTTTCGGTATGCTGATACTCAAGACGCCGTTTCTCAACCTTCGCCTCAATCTTGTCTTCTCTACTTGTCAGGCAAAACCATGGTTTGTTGGAACTTGCTATAAGAGAATTCGCGTCTCAGATAGCGTCCGTCTTTCTTATCCTCATTCTTTTCTTCTTTTTTCTCCATAGATACGACCAAGTTGTTGTTCTC
>ENA-OQHL01001134-OQHL01001134.1-human-gut-metagenome-genome-assembly--contig:-NODE-1134-length-14806-cov-2.854963_pt1 | contig 14806 bp, 13 predicted proteins | sample MGYA00242565_ERZ504723 | MGnify/ENA primary metagenome ERZ504723 (study PRJEB26092, sample SAMD00036211) | human gut metagenome | host: Homo sapiens | study: EMG produced TPA metagenomics assembly of... | reverse complement strand
GGCTATTCCGTGAGGATAAGGGCGCCACTGCCTTTACAGTGGTGGAGTCGGACGAGCAGATACCGGAAGAAATTCTGGCGGAAATTCAGAAGAATGAACATGTACAGGATCTGATGCTTGTACAGATGTAGGAGGGGCAAATATGGATTTTATTTCAGGACAGACACTTCTGGAAGTGTGTGAAAAAGAAAAGCTTCCGATATCGGAAGTGATGAAACAAAGAGAGATCACCTGCGGCAAGATGCCGGAAAAAGAGATCAGGGAGAAGCTTTATGAAGTGCTGCGTATTATGAAAGAGGCAGTCGAGGAGCCGATCCGGCAACCGAAAAAGTCCATGGGAGGGCTGATAGGAGGAGAGGCAAAGCTGGTGGCAGACCATGAGGGTACGGCCTCCTCTGTCTGTGGGACTCCACTCTCGAGAGCGATTTCCTACAGCATGGCAGTACTGGAAGTCAATGCGTCCATGGGACTGATTGTGGCGGCACCGACAGCGGGATCAGCAGGAGTCCTTCCGGGGGTCTTGCTTTCCATAAGGGACACGAAGCAGGTGGATGATGAGATGCTCTTGAAAGGCGTGCTGAATGCTTCGGCAGTCGGATATATTCTGATGAGAAATGCTTCCGTCTCCGGCGCGGAGGCAGGCTGTCAGGCAGAGGTAGGAGCGGCGTCCGCGATGGCGGCGAGTGCGGTCGTGGAAATGATGGGAGGCACTCCACAGATGTGTTTGGACGCGGCGTCTATCGCCATGGCAAATCTTCTTGGCATGGTGTGCGATCCGATTGCCGGACTGGTAGAAGCACCATGTCAGAGCAGGAATGCTATCGGTGTGGCGAATGCACTGACCTGTGCGGAGCTTGCGCTAAGTGGTGTGAAGAGCGTGATTCCATTTGACGAGATGGCAGAGTCGATGTACCATGTAGGAAAGAGCCTTCCGTTTGAATTGAGGGAGACAGCCATGGGCGGATGTGCCGGAACACCGACCGGATGCAGTCTGGGCTGTGAGATCTGCGGCAGATAAAGAAAAGCGCAGGAGGGAGTTTGCATGGGATAAGGACGGGGGAGTATCCTCCCCCGTTTTGAAATTTGGAAAGAAGGGGTAACGATGAACAGACAAACAAAACCATTAAAACCGTACCATGGTGTGATTGTACTGCTTCTGACCGCGGTCTGCGTCTTTGCGGTCGGGCCGGCTCTTAGCAGCAGGATGGGGCTTTACGGGACATTCTTCAGTGAGCTTTTGATGCTCGGCATCGCGGTGGGATGTACCGTATTATTTCGTGGAAATCTGAAATATGTATTCCCGGTCCACAAGCCGACATTTCCCGGACTGTTTGGCACGTTCTTGTTCTGGATGGGAACGATGGGGATTGCCATGATTCTGACGATGGTGATGACATACTTTTTCCCACAGCAGGTTCTGGGGACGAGCGAGGGGCTGTCCTACGCGTTTTTCAGCGTTCCGGCTCTCGTCTCGATTCTGATCGTATCGGTAACGCCGGCCATCTGTGAGGAGGCGGTCTTCCGGGGCGTGGTATTTAACAGCTTCTGGCCGATCGGAAACAAGTGGATTGTCATTGTGCTGACGGGATGTATCTTCGGGGCATTTCACGGGAGTATTTGGCGTTTTCTGCCGACAGCGATTCTTGGGATGGCGATGGCATATCTGTTGGCGGAGACCGGAAATATGGTTTACAATATGCTTTTCCATGCGGTCAACAATCTGTTGCCGCTGGTGCTGCTCTTTGGCTTACAGTGGGTAACTGAGTGGGTGTACAGTACAGATGAGGCAGCGACCTATACACAGACGTCTGCGGGCGGTCAGGTGTATTCTCTGGCGGCGCTTGGAATTTATGTTGCCGGGACCGGAGTTGCCCTTCTACTGTTGTATGCGGGAAATTATCTGATTCATATGGGAAGAAAAGGATACGAAGGAAAACTCTTTGGAGGCCGCCGGAAGAAGCATCTTTATATTCTGATCGGAGTATCAGCGGGCTGCTTTGTTCTTGGATGCCTGCTTGTCATTGCGGCCGCTGCGGCCGGAACGATCGGCCGTATGATGCACTAGTCACGGTTCGTGGAGCAAGGATGGAAGAAGAGGAGTCGAAGATTATGGGATTGAAACAGGATTTTGTACTGAGAAGACTGGAGGATCAGGGGCGGTTTCTGGCAAGGCTGATTCTTGGAAAGGATGAGGCACACTATGAGCTTCCGGAATACGAGGCCATGGACAACCGGGCGGACGCACTTTACAGGAAACTGCTGGCTCTTGTGGATAACGGAGAGATCAACGAGGCGGAAAACATCCTTCTGGATGAACTGGATACCGGAGATTTGAACATGTTTGAGATAGCGCTTTGCTTTTATCTGTATCTTGCACATCTGGATGAAGATTTTCTGGAGGAGCACCGATACACGAGGGAGGAAATCGGAGAAGGCATGGAAGCTCTGGTGGAAGACTTTGGGGTGAGCGGATTTGAGATCAGTATGGGAAAATAAAGGAGGAATTGTCCGGGTGATCAGTTTCACTAAGGCAGGACACGCCGAAAATGAGAGACTGAAATCCCTCATTGCAGGTGAGGGCCTTCCTTGGGCCGGATACCGTGCGGGGACGGCGCCGGGAGGAGAAGCCCTCCTGAAAGTTGAAAAAATCCGAGACTGGGTTCGGGATGGATGGGGAAAAGACGCCTATCTCTTTATCGGAGCCGCAGGCATTGCGGTACGTAGCATCGCCCCATTTGTAAAGGATAAGCTTACCGACTCGCCGGTTCTTGTGATGGATGAGGACGGATGTTTTTTGATCCCGTTGCTTTCCGGCCATCTGGGAGGGGGCATGGAGCTTGGCGGCAGGATTGCCAAATGCAGCGGCGCAAGGCTTGTTGTGACGACGGCGACAGACCGGAAAGGAAAGTTTGCGGTAGATCTCTTTGCCAGGGCAAACAGGATCAAGCTTACCGGCAGAGTACTTGCAAAAGAGATTTCCGCCCGGATCTTACAGGGAGAGACTGTAGGCTTTTATTCGGATCTTCCGGTGGACGGGGAAGCGCCGGAGGAACTGGACATCAAGACAAGCTATCAGCAGCTTTTAGAGGGAACCGGACAGAAGAGTCCTGGTATTGCGGTTCTGATAAGGGAGCCGGAAGAAAAGAGAGACCATATCTTATATCTGTATCCAAGGATCTGCAGTGTCGGGATCGGATGCAGAAGAGGAGTCGGAAAGGAAAAAATCGAGGAGGTTATCTGTCAGGTTTTTAGAATTTACGGATGGCGGATTTCACAGATCTTTGCACTTGCAAGTATTGACAGAAAGGCAGATGAGGAAGGAATCCTTGCCTTTGTAAAGAAACATGGACTTACGTTTCTGACTTACACGGCCGAAGAACTGAATATGGTAGAAGAAGAGGTATCTGCTTCTGATTTTGTAAAGAAAACAACAGGCACGGATAACGTCTGCGAGAGGGCGGCCCTTCTTGCAGGGGGTGGCGGCAGCCTGATCCATAGAAAAGAAACTTTTGAGGATATGACACTGGCGGTCGTGCAGATGGAAGCGCGGCTTACATGGGATGTAAGACCGAGGGGAAAAAGGCGGCGGCCGGGACGGCAGCGGAAAGGGGGAAGACTGATGAAACATATTTTAATCTTTGCGGGAACGACCGAGGGCAGAGAATTGATGGAAAAGATCAAGCATTTCCAGGTGGAGGTGTTTGTCAGTGTGGCGACAGAGTATGGAAAAGAGTGCCTGTTAAAGGAGCCGGAAAAAGAGCGGACCGTGAGTACAAAGCACGGGGAAGTGCAGGCAGGGAACCTTAATATTATTGCGGGCCGGATGAAAGAGGTTGAGATGAAGCGCTATATGGAGAAGCAGGCGATTGATCTCGTAGTGGACGCGACCCACCCGTTTGCCCGGGAAGTGACAAAAAATATCCGGACAGCCTGCCGGGAAGCAGGAATCTCTTATCTGAGGCTTTTACGAAATCCATCGGAGAAAGATGAGGGAATCTGCTACGTTTCTTCCGTGGAGGAGGGAGTACGGTTCCTTGATAAGACGGAGGGCAAGATCCTGATTACAACGGGAAGCAAGGAGCTTTCAACGTACACAAAGATCCGGGACTATCAAGACCGTTGTTACGCGAGAGTCCTGTCGACTAAGGAAGCTGTGGAGGAGAGCGTGAAGCTTGGATTTGAGGGAGATCATCTCATTGCCATGCAGGGTCCCTATTCCGAGGAGATGAATACAGCACTGCTTCATCATGTACAGGCGGACTTTTTGATTACGAAAGAATCCGGAAATGCCGGAGGGTTTGAGGAGAAAGTAAGAGCGGCGGTGAAGACAGGCACGACCCTTGTGGTGGTAGAGCGGCCGGAGGAAGAGGGCGAAAGCTTTGAGGAAGTCATTGAGAGGGTTCGTCAATGGTCGTTACAGTAACCGGGGGCAGCGGAAGTGGAAAATCCAGGATGGCGGAGGAGATTTCCCAGGCGCTTTGCGGCGGACGAAAGCTCTATATAGCTACGATGATTGTCTGTGATGAGGAGAGCAGAAAACGGATGGAACGCCACCAAAGGCAGCGGGCCGGAATGTATTTTGAGACGGTAGAACGACCATTCGGGCTTGAAAGACTGACATTTAAGGAGAAGGAGCGGCTGATTCTTCTGGAATGTATGTCAAATCTGATTGCCAACGAGCTGTATGGTGGTGAGAATTTTGCCATGCGGGATCCGAAAGAGACGAAAGAGACGATCATCCGGGGCATCGGACACTTGAGAGAGCATGCGGAGCACCTGGTTGTTGTAAGCAATGAAATGTTCCGAAACGGAACATATAGTGTAGAGATGAATGATTATTTGAAAGTGGCTGGTCAGGTAGACCGGTATCTTGCCGGCTGTTCGGATATTGTGATTGAGTCTGTGTTCGGAATTCCATATTTCTGGAAACGGGAGAAGAGACTGTGGTTAGAGAAAGGAAAGTGGTTATGGGACAAAGAGGAATGATTCACGTATACTGCGGGGATGGGAAAGGAAAGACAAGCGCGGCGTTAGGATTGATGATCCGGGCAGCAGGGCGGGGGAAGAAGATCCTGTTTGTCCGCTTTTTGAAAAACGATGACTCCGGAGAAATTGCCGTTTTGGAACAGATTTCCTCCATATGTCAGCTTCGGATGCCGAAAGTGCCCGGATTTTACTGGACGATGACAAAGGATCAGAAAGAAGAGCTGAAAAGAGCATACACAAGGGTCTGGGAGAGCATCGAGGAACAGGCAGGGGAGTTTGACGTGCTCGTAATGGATGAATTCACCTCCACATTCCGCTATGGGCTGATTCCAAATGAGCGGGTGCTTTCGTTTCTTGGAAAGGAAGGAGAGCGGCCGGAAATCATTTTGACCGGACGGGATCCGGACGGGCGTGTCCTTGAGATGGCGGACTACATTTCCGAGATCAAGGCGGTACGCCATCCATTTGAACAAGGGATTCCGGCAAGGGAAGGGATTGAGTATTAGAGGAGGGCAAAGGAAATGAGACTGATGCATATTTCGGATCTCCACCTGGGGAAACGGGTCAATGAGTATTCCATGCTGGATGATCAGGCCTACATCCTGGATGAGATCCTCAGAATCGCGAAGGAAGAAGAAGTGCAGGGAGTTTTGATTGCGGGCGATGTGTATGACAGACCGGTTCCCCCATCCGGTGCGGTGAGGATTCTGGACGACCTGCTGGATCAGTTTGCGGACCGGAATGTTCCGGTCTTTTTCATAAGCGGAAACCATGATTCCAGGGAACGCCTTGCTTTTGGGGCGGCGCTCTTTGAAAAAAGCGGCGTGTATATGGCGGGTGAAGAGCTCTGCAAAAAGATCCGCTGGAAGGATGAATATGGGGAGTTAAATATCTGGCTGATGCCGTTTTTAAAGCCTGCCGAGGTCCGCATGGTATACTCGGAAAAAGAGATCAGTACCTATACGGATGCGGTACGGGCAGTGCTGGAAGGAATGGAGATTGATCCGGACGTCCGCAACATTCTGGTTGCCCATCAGTTTGTGGCGGGGGCGGTCCAGTGCGAGTCGGAGGAGATTTCCATCGGGGGACTCGACCAGGTGGATGTCTCCGTTCTGGAGAGATTTGATTATGTGGCGCTGGGGCATCTCCACAGGCCGCAGTCTGTAGGGAGAGAGACGATCCGCTACTGCGGAACGCCGCTGAAGTATTCCTTCTCTGAGGTCCATGACCGGAAATCCGTGACTATCGTAGAGATGCGGGAAAAAGGCGACGTGGAGATCCACACGGTGGAGCTCCGGCCATTGCGGGATATGAAGGAATTAAAGGGGACCTACTTACAGCTTACGAGCCGTCCATTCTATGAGACACAGGATGTAAACTCCTATTTCCATATCATTCTCACAGATGAGGAGGACGTAATGGACGCTCTGGGAAAGTTGAGAATGATTTATCCGAACTTGATGAAGTTAAGTTATGACAATGCGAGAATCCGTACCGAGTCACGGTATGATGAGATTGAGGCGGTGGAAAGGAAACGGCCGGAAGAAGTGGTGGAAGATTTCTACCTGCTTGTAAACGGAACTGAGCTTTCCGAAGAGCAGAAGAAGCTGACAAAAGAGATCATGGAAGAAGTATGGGAGGGTGAATGATGAGACCGGAAAAGCTGATTTTGTCCGCGTTTGGGCCGTATGCCACCCGGCAGGAGATCCCGTTTTCCAGGCTGGGAAAGCAGGGACTCTATGTGATATCCGGGGACACCGGCGCGGGGAAGACGACGATTTTTGACGCGATTACATTTGCGCTTTACGGGGAGCCAAGCGGCTGCCACCGGAAGGCGGACATGATGCAGAGTAAGTACGCAAAGGACGGGGAGGAAACCTATGTGGAACTTACCTTCTCCGTGGGGAATCTAAGTTACAGGGTCCGCCGGAATCCGGAATATCAAAGACCTAAGCGCCGGGGTGAAGGGTGGATCACCCAGAAAGCGGACGCTGAGCTCATTTTGCCGGATGGTAAGGTGGTCACAGGATCACGGAATGTGACGGAAACATGCGAAGAGATCCTGGGACTAAAAAGGGAGCAGTTCACCCAGATTGCCATGCTGGCGCAGGGAGAATTTCAGAAGATGCTCTTTTCCCAGACGGAGGAGAAAAGTCGGATTTTCCGGATGCTGTTTCATACGGCTCCATACCAGGTATTTCAGGAAAAGATGAAGGAGAAAGCCGCAGGATTTCGAAAATCGTATGAGACGCTGGAACAGAGTATACAGCAATATGCAGACGGCGTGACCGTTCCGAAGGGAGAAGAGGAACTTTGGGCAGCATGGGAAGAAAGCCGGAAACGCCCGGATAAGGGAGAGTGGCTGGAAATGCTTTCCAATCTCATCGGAACACTGGAAGAAGAAACGAAGAGGCTGGACGCGCAGATCCAAAAGGCAGAAGAGGATGTACAGCAGTATAGTGACCGGGTGCGGGAGACGGAGCAGGAGCTTGGCGCTAAGCAGGAGGAAAAAACGCAGCAGGAGAAGCTCGAAAGATTAAAGCAGGAGCAGGGCAAGTGTGTGGAAAGACGGGAAAGAGCAAAGGAACAGTGTGCGGGTAATGAAAAGCTTCAGGAGCGGATCACCAGAGAATCTATGCAGCTTGCCGGCTATCAGGAAGCGGAGAACAGGCGGGCAAAGTGGAGCCAGGATAAGCAGAAAGAGGAAAAGCTTCTTTCCTATCTGGAAGAGGCCAGAAAGGCACAGGAGCAGGAACGAAAGGAACTGGAACAGTGCCGGGAGGAGATTCTTGCGATTCCGGATCAGGAAGAGGCAAGAGCATCGCTGTTAAGGCAGCGGCAGGAGACAGAAAACCGGCATGAAAATCTGCGTGCGTTTTTACAAAGCTTAAGACAGTATCAGGAAGCAGAAAAGCAGCAGAAAGACGCCCAGGCAGAGTATAGGAAGATCCGTGAGAAAAGTCTTGCCATGCAGGAGGAGTACACGGCCTTGCAACGGGCTTTTCTGGACGGGCAGGCAGGTATCCTGGCGGAGACGCTAAAGGAAGGAAAGCCATGTCCGGTATGTGGTTCCCTGCACCACCCGGAGAAAGCAAAAAAGCCGGATGAGATCCCGGATGAACAGGCGTTGAAGAGAAAGAGAAAGCGCTTGCCATGGTGCAGGAAGAAGAGAAGGTAAAGAGCCGGAGGGCGGGCGAGATCCAGGGAAGAGCCCAGGCGGCGGCCGCAAGTCTGAAAGAAAAGGCAGCGATTCTCTGGCCGGGGGAGGAGCCGGAATCCTTGGGGGAAGCCTACCATCGGATGAAAGAGGAAGGGTGTCTCTTAGAAGAAAAGCAAAAGGAACTGTTGCGCCGTGAGAACGAGCTCCAAGTGAAAAAGGAGCAGAAGCAGAGACTGGAGAAGCGAAGAAAAGAGCTGGAAGACCAGGCTCAGGAGCGTGCACAGAGGATTCTTGGACTGGAGCGTCAGGCGGCTACCCTTGGAGCAGGGCTTGAGGCGGAAGAAAAGCGTCTCCGGGAGATCCAGGCGACTCTTACTTATGGCTCCTTCCGGGAAGCAAAAGAAGTCATCGTCAGGATGGAGAAAGAAAAGCAGGAGAAAGAGACGGCGCTTGAGGAGGCAAAGGCAGCGTGCCAGAGTGTGGAAAATGCCATTTCCGCCTGCGAAGCGTCTATTCGGATCTGGACGGGGCAGCAGAAGAAAAGGGAGGCGTCAGAGGAAAGCCTGCGGTTGGAAAAAGAGGAGCTTACGAGGAACAGACAGGCATCCATGCAGCAGAAGCAGAATCTGATGATGAAAAAGGAGCGGCTGATCCCAGCCTTGAGTGCGGATCAGACGGCATATAGGAACATGAGGGAGGCGATCCGGCAGCAGGAAGAAGCCGAGCGGCAATACCGGATTGCGGGCTCTCTTTCCGATACGGTCAATGGGACACTCGGCGGAAAGGAAAAGGTCATGCTGGAGACGTATGTGCAGATGGCGTACTTTGACCGGATTCTTGTCCGGGCGAATCGAAGACTTCTCGTTATGACCGACGGGCAGTATGAGCTTGTCCGCAGGCAGACGGCAGACAATCGCCGCAGTCAGAGCGGGCTTGAGATGGACGTCATTGATCACTATAACGGGACAAAACGAAGCATCCATACCCTGTCGGGAGGGGAGTCTTTCCAGGCATCTTTATCTCTGGCGCTCGGACTTTCCGATGAGATTCAGGCCATGTCCGGAGGCATCCGTATGGAAGCGATGTTTGTGGACGAGGGGTTCGGAACTCTGGATGACGAGGCGCTTGAGAAGGCGGTCCGGGCTCTTGCGTCTATCAGCGAGGGCAACAAACTGGTAGGTATCATCTCTCATGTGGCGGAGTTGAAAGACCGCATTGATAAGAAAATCCTCGTGGAGAAAGAAAAGGCAGGGGAGAGCAGGGCCTATGTCGTCATAGGATGATACTGCCTCTTTCCCGTCCTGGAAACGGAGACACTGCTGTCGGCCGCCCCCTTGACCGGGCGGTTGACAGCATGTTTGGGCGATGGTATTATGGACTGGAATCAAACAATCATTTAAAAGTACCTTGGAAAAGGAGTAAAAGGGAATCCGGTGAGAATCCGGAACAATACCCGTTGCTGTATGAGGGGAGCGTTCTCTGGTAAGCCCACTGTGCGGATGCATGGGAAGGGGGAGAAAGGCAAAGATCCTTAAGTCAGAATACCTGCTTTTAAATGTGTCGGAAAGGTTACGGGATTATGACAAGTACGAGACAACATGGAGCCATCAAAGGGAAAAATAAAAGACGGATATGGAAGAGTGGGCAGAAAGAAAGCTGCCTGTTTTTTCATATCCGTTTTTCATGTCATTCGTCAGAGTCAGATCCGCTCGGGAGGACAATATGAAAAAAGCGATTTTGACGGTGAGCTTTGGGACAAGCCACCTGGATACACTGGAAAAAACAATCGGAGCCATCGAAAGGGAGCTTGCGGAAGCATTTCCGGACCGGACGCTCTACCGGGCGTTTACAAGCGGCATGGTCATCGAAAAATTAAAGTTGGACCATAAGCTTGTGATTTTCCGGGTGGAGGAGGCCATGGAGCAGATGTACCGGGACGGCGTCCGGGAGGTGCTGGTTCAGCCGACCCACATCATTCACGGGCTGGAATACGAAAAGATGAGGAGTCAGCTTGCGCCATATCAAGAACGGTTCTCGCAGGTGCGGATCGGGGCTCCGCTTTTGGAAGCGACAAAGGACTATGAGGAAGCGGCGGGACTGATTATAGAAGACGTCAGACCGGGCGACGGGGAATCCCTTGTACTTATGGGGCATGGGACGGAGCATCATACCAATGCGGCTTACCCGGCGCTTGACTACACATTCTGGGCAAAGGGCTATAAAAATGTGATCGTCGGTACAGTGGAAGGATTTCCGGAGATGGATGAGGTGCTCAAAAAGTTGAAAGAGCAGCAGACAAAGCGTGTACTTCTCATGCCATTTATGGTCGTAGCAGGAGATCATGCCAGAAACGATATGGCAGGAGAGGACGAGGACTCTTGGAAATCCATTCTGACTGCCCGTGGATACGAGGTACGTCCGGTAATCAAGGGGCTCGGAGAAATTCCCGGGATCCGGCAGATGTTTGTCCGTCATGCAAGAGAAGCAAAGGAAGGATCCGGTGAGTCGGTCAGATGAAATGCGAAGATACAGTTATCAAGGGACAAAAAAAGCTGAGAAAAGGATACACCACAGGAACATGCGCGGCGGCAGCGGCAAAGGCAGCGGCCTGGATGGTGCTTTCCGGCGAGGAGATCCGGGAGGTGAAGCTGACGGTACCGGCGAAAGTAACGCTGTTTCTTGAAGTGGAAGAGATCAGGCGGGAAAAGGACGTGGTTTTTTGTGCGGTTCGTAAAGACGCCGGAGATGACCCGGATGTTACCCATGGGATTCTCGTCTGCGCTGAAGTGCGAAAAGAGACTAAGAGCCATGCAAAGCTGCGGGAAGTGCAGGTTCGCCTGAAAGGAGGAGAGGGCGTCGGCCGGGTGACAAAGCCGGGGCTGGAACAGCCTGTAGGTGAATACGCGATCAATCGGACGCCGCGGATGATGATTGCAGAAGCGGTGAAGGAGATGGCAGAGGAACAGGGATTCTTTGGGACGCTTACGGTGACAATCTCCATACCTGAGGGCAGAGAAACTGCCAAAAAGACAATGAATCCAAGACTTGGGATCGTGGACGGGCTCTCGATTCTTGGCACTACGGGGCTGGTGGAGCCGATGAGCGAACAGGCGCTGACACGAACGATTGAGCTGGAGATGAACATGCGAAAAGAGGATGGGGCAACGGTGCTCTGTCTCGTGCCTGGGAACTACGGGAGTGAGTTCCTGGAAGAAAAACTTGGCATCCGCCCGGAGTATGCGGTCAAATGTAGCAATTATGTGGGTGATGCCCTTGATATGGCGGTTGTACTGGGCTTTCAGAAGGTGCTTTTAGTAGGGCATATCGGAAAATTCGTCAAGCTTGCGGCTGGGATCTGGAATACCCACTCACGGATTGCGGATGGGAGAGTGGAAATTTTTCTCTCCGTGCTGGCGGAGCTTGCCTGGGAGAGAGGGAAGAGGGATCCGGAGGGAGCGTTAGACCTGCTTTCCCTCGTGCCGGAGTTTCGGGAGAGTGTCACGACGGATGAAATGCTTAGCATATTGGAGAGAATCGGAATGAGAGAGTCCATTTTGGAGCGGATGATGGAGCGGATTACCTGGAATCTGGGACAGAGGACAAGAGGACAGATTGAGACCGGGCTTGTGATGTTCTCAAGGGAGCGGGGCCTTCTGGGGCAGACCGGACCTGTGGAAGAACTGATTGGGGAGATACAGACAAAGGAAAAAGGAGGATGGCGATGAGCGGAATCTTATATGGGACAGGCGTTGGACCGGGGGAATCCGGACTTTTGACATTAAAGGCAGTGCGAATCATACAGGCAAGCGACTTGATTGTGGTACCGGTATCGGCGGAAGACTTTCGTAGGCCGTGTCTTTTGGAGGAAGAGTCTATCCATCTGAAACGGTGCAAGGCGTATCAGATTGTGCGGGAAGAAGTGCCGAAGATCCGGGAAAAACCGGTGCTTGGACTTCCGATGCCGATGAGAAAAGAAAAAGAAGCGCTAAAGAAGATCCATGATGAAGGAGCGAAGCAGGTGGAAGCCTATCTTAATCAAGGGAAGCAGATCGCCTTTCTGACGATTGGCGATCCAAGCGTTTACTCCACCTATTTGTATATTCACAGGCGGGTGCTGCGGGACGGATATGAGGCGAGGATCATTCCGGGGGTACCGTCTTTCTGTGCGGCGGCAGCGGCTTTGAACCGGGGACTTGCTGAGAACCGGGAGGAGATTCACATTTTGCCGGCCTCGTACGGAATCGAAGAGGGACTGACGCTTCCGGGGACAAAGATCCTGATGAAGGCAGGAAAAAAGATGCCGGTGATCAAGGATATGCTCCGGGAAAGTGGGGAGTGGTTTGCGATGGTGGAAAACTGCGGAATGGAGGGAGAACGGATCTATGAGAATCCAGACGATGTTCCGGACCATTCCAGTTATTATTCTTTGATTGTGATAAAGGAGGGATCCTGATGGTACATTTTGTAGGGGCAGGGCCGGGAGCAAGCGACCTGATTACGGTTCGGGGAGATCGTCTTCTAAGAGAAGCAGACGTGGTGATTTATGCCGGGTCCCTTGTAAATCCGGAGCTTTTGAAGGGATGCAGAACGGATTGCGCGGTTTATGACAGTGCCTATATGACGCTGGAGGAGGTGCTGGAGGTGATCCGGGATGCAGAACGCCGGGGAGAGATGACAGTCCGGCTTCATACCGGAGACCCGAGTATCTATGGAGCAATTCGGGAGCAGATGGATGCGCTGGATCGGATGGGAATCGCTTATGACGTCTGTCCGGGTGTCAGTTCTTTTTGCGGTGCTGCTGCCGCATTGAATCTGGAGTACACTTTGCCGGAAGTATCCCAGTCAGTCATTATAACCCGTATGGGGGCAGAACAAAGGTTCCGGAAAAAGAATCGATCCAAAGCTTTGCCGCCCACCAGGCGACGATGGTACTGTATTTTAAGCACCGGGCTTTTGGAGGAACTTTCCGGGGAACTGATTGTGGGTGGTTACAAAGAGGACACCCCGGCGGCCATTGTCTATAAGGCAAGCTGGCCGGAAGAGGCGGTTTACCGATGCACCGTGGGCACACTGGCGGCGACGGCCAGGGAGAAGGGAGTCGCCCGGACGGCGCTGATCGTCGTCGGACGGGTGCTGGACACAGGAAAAGACAGCGGGTATGAGCGGTCGAGGCTTTATGCGCCGGAATTTGATACGATGTTTCGGAATGGATCCGGGAAGGAGGGGAAATAAGATGGAACAGGAAGAACGCGAGACAGAAACAGAGAAAACAGATGGGGAAATCCTGCTGATCCGCCCCAGAGAGCCTGGAGGGCGGGAAAATTCCCGCCTTCTGAAAGCACTTCGTGAGGGGCTTGCAGGCGTGCGTCTGCAGGAGGTGACGGAGGTTTCCCAGCTGGAAGCCATGACAGACGAGAGCGGCCGCCTGGCCCCGGAAGGGTGGACGGGAAAACATCTGGCGCTGTTTGCCATAGATCTGGGAGAATACGGCGTGAATCTTGAATATACCAGGCTGTTAGGCTGGCTGAGAAGCCATCCAAAGAGCCTGGAGGGCTGGACCGGCGGAGTGACGGCGGACGCGGACAGCGATCTGTACACCAAATCTGCGGCCAGAGAGCTGGTATTTACGGCCAACCGCGCCGGCTGCGCCTTTGTGGGCCGTCCATTAGTGGAGGGCACGAAAACCCTGTCCAACTTTGCAATCGTGGCGTCCAATCTGGGTACGGATCTGTACGGCGCCTATGTGGAGAGCATAAAACTTCTGGTGAAGGAGATGGCCAAGAGCCAGAAGCCGGATAAAAGAGAGGAAAAGGGAACTTCTGGTACTCCACGCCTCCAGCCATAAAAGCTCCAATACCTACGCCGTCTGGCAGGGAGTAAAGCAGTATCTGACGGATATTTCCATCACGGAGATCGGACTGCGCAACGGAACGCTGGCAGACTGCTCCGGCTGTCCTTATAAGATGTGCCTCCACTTTGGAGAGAGGGGAAGCTGCTTTTACGGAGGCGTGATGGTAGAAAACGTATATCCCGCCGTGAAAAAGGCAGACGGTATCCTGCTTCTGGCCCCCAATTACAACGACGCTCTGTCCGCCAACCTGACGGCCTTCATCAACCGTCTGACCGCTCTGTTCCGGACGACCCGCTTCTATGATAAAAAGCTGTTTGGAATTGTGGTATCAGGCTATTCAGGCAGCGATCTGATTGCGGAACAGATGATAGCGGCGTTAAATATGAATAAAACCTTTTATCTGCCGGGGCATTTCGCCATGCTGGAGACGGCCAACCATCCGGGAGAAGCCATGAAGCTTCCGGGAATTGAGGAGCGGATGAGACAGTATGCAAAACGCATACAGAACAATCTGTGAAATACAAAACTTTACAGACCGTCAAAAAGAAAGTATACTAAAGGCTGATATTTTTTTTATTAAATAGAACGGAAAGGCAGTTTCGCCATGAAACTGTAGGATTCAGGGGATATAGAGTATGAGTATCAGACAATGGAAGCGCACTCTTGCCATCGGAGGAGTGATTGCCCTCACATCCCAGCTGTACTGGAACGCGTTTATTGATTATTTTCGAATTTCCACCTCCGTGATCCTGCTTCCTGTCCTGCTGATGACAGTGGGGCTGGAGCTGCACACCTTGACCACCTGCTTT
>ENA-OQHL01001133-OQHL01001133.1-human-gut-metagenome-genome-assembly--contig:-NODE-1133-length-14825-cov-2.990203_pt1 | contig 14825 bp, 13 predicted proteins | sample MGYA00242565_ERZ504723 | MGnify/ENA primary metagenome ERZ504723 (study PRJEB26092, sample SAMD00036211) | human gut metagenome | host: Homo sapiens | study: EMG produced TPA metagenomics assembly of... | reverse complement strand
GTTTATTACTCGGTTCGAATAAAATTTGCATAAGTTTAATTTTTTAAACTGGTTGTATATGAATGAGGAATGATGTATAGTATTTGCGAGAGACACCTTCTTTCGTAAATGTTGCAAATGTTTGTTTTGGCACTTTCATTATACAACACATGGAATCGAGGTGTCTTTCTTTTATGCAAAATCACGAACTTGCTCATTTATAGTATGAAAAAAAGAACTGGGGAAGTGAGATTGCCATCGGATAACAAGGCAAAAAACTAGATGGATTATTTCTAAATAATAAATATCACACATGGGCCTACATAATCGTAAGCTACAGAAGAGGTGTTGAGTGATGTAGAAGTTAAAAGTTTGCGAAAAGTTAATCCTATGGATTAACTATCAGGTGAGGATAATTAAAGTTGTGGGTACAATCGCATACTATAAAGGATAAAATCTATGAGTAAAAAAGTCTGCATAGAAATTTAAGCAGTTGCTGAATAAAGTTATAAAACTTGTTTCTCATGGAAATACATCTCCTTTCTGTTGATAAGGCTGTTATAAAGTGTGAAACAAAATAAAAGTTTGCAAAAAATCAATCCTAGAAATTTAAATATCAGTTGTGTAAATAAAGTTGTGGAAACAACTGCATAATTATAAAGGATAATATCTGCGAGTAAAAAAGTCTGCATAAAAGTTAAGTAGTTGTTGAACAAAGTTGTGGAATTTGTTTCTCATAGAAGTTCATCTCCTTTCTGTTGACAAGGTCATTATAAAATGTGAAACGAAATATTACTTGCCAAATAAATATAAAAGATGGACAAAATTTGCAAACAAGAAGGAAGAGCTGATAAATATGACTGATCAGCTCTTCCCTTTTTATTTATACTTTATATGTTTTTGCGATACTCGGATGGAGATATACCTTTCGTTCTTTGAAAGATTCGGCTGAAATATAAAGGATTATCATAGCCTATTATCTGTGCAATCTCTTTAATGTTATATTGTTTATTTTGTAGTAGTGTTTCAGCATTATTAATTCTTTTTTGCAAAATAAACTGTTTTGGCGTAGTTCCGGTATACATTTTGAAATTGCGTATGAACCAGTTTGTGCTGACGTGGTTCTGTTTAGCATAGGCATCAACATTAATTGCTTCATTATAGTGTTCGCTAAAATAAACAATGGCTTTGTCTATTTCTTCTGCTATCTGGGATGTGTCTGTCATAATCGTTTGCTCAAAATGACGCTGTAATCTAATAAAAATCTGTCTTAAATACATTTCGAGCATTTCGGAATAACCAGATTTACACATCTGTAACTCTTTTATCATAACCGAAAAAAGATTTTTATATTCAGGATCAGAACCACAATAAAAGACACGCTTATCTTTGGTTATGCCATAGGAACGAAGTAGATTTGTGACACTGCTTCCAGTAAAGTGAACCCAATATACTTCTGTGTGATCCTTGGCATAATAGACATATTTTTGAGGTTCTTTGGGGCGATATAAAACCATATGACCAGCATGTACAATGGTATCAGTACCATCCTCATCAAAATAGAAATGAGCTTTCCCGGAAGCAACGTATAATAATTGAAAGTCAACTCTGCCACGGGGTCTCCATGTAGGAAGTTTTGGTTTGGTATATAACTTATAAGTTCCGCACATTGTTACAATAAGTGGATTTGATTTATCCTTTCTGTCTATATGCGAATCATTTAGATATGCATTGTTTGTGTACATTGCTACCTCCGTATATGAAAATAATTAGAAACTGTCTGAAAATTAAACAAAAATGATAGATTTAGTTTGATTTTAACACAAATTTAATGATAAGTCCATTTTTAATAATGGATAACAACGAAAAACAAAAAGTAAAAAGGTTATTTGTGTATGTTTGTTCCATTTATGATATTTATTCTGGCGTAAAATTTTTATATAATTTTTGTAAAATTATATAAAAGTTGTGGAAACTAAAGATAGTTGTTGAAAGGAGAAGTTTCACTGGAAAAAAAAAAGATACCTTAAATGGTATAATAAGGTAGGTTATGGTTCAGGAGATCTGGCAGGAAATGTTGTGTATGCATTTCTATCATCATTCGTAATGCTGTATTTGACAAATACAGTAGGCTTAAATCCGGGTATTATCGGAACGTTGATCATGGTATCAAAGTTATTTGACGGAATCAGCGATATGTTCTTTGGAACTATGATTGACAAAACAAAAAGCAAACTTGGAAAAGCAAGACCTTGGATGCTTTATGCGTATATTGGTTGTGCGGTAACACTTGTAGCAAACTTTGCAATACCGGACAGTCTTGGAACAACAGCTCAGTACGCATGGTTCTTTATCGCATACACACTGTTAAATGCTGTATTCTTTACTGCAAATAATATTGCATATGCATCATTGGTTACATTTTGTACAAAAAACAGCAGAGAACGTGTAGAGATGGGATCATGGCGTTTTATCTTTGCATTTTCGACAAGCTTACTGATTCAGTCTGTTACAGTCCAGTTTGTAAGAGCAGCAGGCGGTGGAGCAGCTGCTTGGAGAACAGTTGCTGTAGTATATGCTATCATCGGATTGATTGTAAATACAATTTCCGTATTTTCAATCAAGGAGCTTCCGGAAGAAGAATTAAAAGCAGGTAAAGACCACACAGAAGAAAAATATAGTCTGGTAGAGGCAGCAAAACTTTTATTTTCCAATAAATATTATCTTATGATCTGTGCTACTTATATTTGTCAGCAGATTTATTCAGCTATGTTAAATATGGGAATTTATTACATGATCTACATACTGAAAAATGAAAATTTATATTCTGTATTTTCATGGGCAATCAATATTCCTGTCATCATCGCAATGTGCATTACACCTATGCTGGTAGAAAAGATGAAAGGTTTATATAGAATGAATCTTGCTGGTTATATTCTTGGAACAGCAGGTCGTCTTGGAGTTGTTTTGCAGGTTATATGGGCAGTGTTCCACTATGCTTGCGTTCACAGCGATAGCAGCACTTGGAATGGCACCATGGCAGGTGATATGGGAGCCGTTGTTGCAAAGCTGTTCAGAATATACATACCTTACAAAACATAAACACATTGACGGAACAATGTATTCTTGTACTTCCTTTGGTACAAAAATCGGAGGAGGAATCGGAGTTGCTCTTTGTGGATGGTTACTTGATGCAAGTGGATTTGTGAAAGAAGCAACAATCCAGCCAGAATCATGCCTGAACATGCTGCATGTTATGTATTTGTGGATTCCGATGGTATTGTCATTGATCATTACATTTATCATGTCAAGAATGAATGTAGAAGATGCGAATGAAAAGCTTAGAAAACAGTTGGAGGAGTGTTAAAAATGGAATACAAGGGTATGAAAGAGGATGAAACGTTTAATTTCAGTTATACCAAGCAAAAGACAGATCGCTTATCAGAATATGGAGTATTTCTGTTTCATCCATTTTACAGTAAATACTTTTACAGGAAGTGAGTGGGGATTAGGCGATGAACCGGAATCTATCTTCAATCCTGAAGAGTTAGATGCTCGCCAGTGGGCAAAGACAGCTGCTGAAGGTGGAATGAAGGGATTAATACTGACTTGTAAACATCATGATGGCTTTTGCTTATGGCCAAGCAAATATACAGAACATAGTATTAAAAATTCACCTTATAAGAACGGAAAAGGTGATATCGTTCGTGAAACAGCAGAGGCATGTAAGGAATATGGTCTGAAGTTTGGAGTCTATCTCTCACCATGGGACAGAAACAATGAATCTTATGGAAAAGGCAAAGAATACGATGACTACTATGTGAATCAGCTTACAGAGCTTTTAACAAACTACGGTGACATATTTGTAATCTGGCTTGACGGAGCATGTGGCGAAGGCAGCAATGGAAAGAAACAGGTTTATGACTGGCAGAGATATTATGAAGTGATGCGTAAACTCCAGCCAAACGCTGTGATCTCAATTTCAGGTCCGGATATCCGCTGGTGTGGAAACGAAGCCGGACAAGTTCGTCCAAGTGAGTGGAGTGTCGTTGCCGCAGATATGACAGATCCGGCGATTACAGCACAGCTCAGCCAGCAGGAAGATAATGAAGAGTTCAGAAATCGTCCGTTAGATGAAACACAGGAAGATCTTGGAAGCCGTGAATGCTTGCGTAATGAAGAAAAATTAGCATATTATCCGGCAGAAACAGATGTTTCTATCCGTCCAGGTTGGTTCTATCATGAGGAAGAAGATGATCAAGTTCGTTCTTTCGAAAACCTGAAAGAGATTTATTTATCTTCAGTTGGTGGAAATACAACACTTCTGTTGAATCTTCCTCCAATGAAAAATGGAAAACTTCATCAGACAGATGTTAATAATGTAAAAATGCTTGGAGATTTTATAAGAAGCACGTTTAAAGATAATTTGGCAGATATCGCTGAAATTACAACAGTTCCGGAAAAGGATGCGGAAGGTAAAAATGCAGATCTCTTAAGAGTAGATGATTATGAGAATGTGTTCAGAAATAAAGCCGGGGACAGAGAATTGACAATTCATCTGCAGTGGACAGAGAAAAAGAAATTATCTTATCTGGTATTAAAAGAGGCAATTCCTTTCAGTCAGCGAGTGGAGAAGTTTTCTGTATGGTATGCGGCAGAAGATGGAAGAAAAGAAAAAATGGTGGATGCTACCACAATTGGTTATAAGAAGATCATCGATTTGCAGGGCGTAGAAACAGATGCAATTGAAATTCGTATTGAAGATTCAAGAGTTGCTCCTGTAATCTCATTTGTAGGTGTATACTAAAATAGAACAAGAAATTTTTAACGAACAAATCCCAAAAATCTTTTTTGGGGATTTGTTTGGAAAGGAAGGAAAAATATGAATGCTGATATGAAATGGTTGGATAATCCGGAAGTATTTAAGGTGAATCAATTAGCTCCGCATAGTGATCATTCCTACTATTCGGATTATTCGGACATGAAAAAAGAGAAAAACCCATTATTTCAGTCATTAAATGGGCAGTGGGAGTTTTCTTATAGTAAAAATGTAAAAAGCAGACCAGTTAATTTTTATGAGGAAACATTTGATGCATCAGGATTCGATAAAATTATGGTTCCGGGACATATTGAACTGGCTGGATATGATAAGATCCGCTACATTAACACCATGTATCCGTGGGAAGGAAAAGAGTACCACAGAGGAGCTTACAGCATGGAGGCGACCGGAGCAGAAAAAGGAATGTTTTCAGAAGCAGAGTACAATCCGGTAGGTTCCTACATCAAATACTTTGACCTGGATAAGAGCATGTGTGGGAAAAGAATCCATATTTGTTTTGAAGGTGTAGAAGAAGCGATGTATCTGTGGCTGAATGGTCAGTTTGTGGGCTATGCAGAAGATAGTTTTACGCCTTCTGAGTTTGACCTGACACCTTATATAAAAGAAAAGGGAAATGTGCTGGCAGTTCAGGTTCACAAGATGAGCACAGCAGCATTTTTAGAGGACCAAGACTTTTTCCGCTTTTTTGGAATCTTTAGAAATGTTACTTTGAAAGCGATACCGGATGTACATATGGATGATGTATGGTTTCAACCTGTGTTGAATCAGGATAATGTAAGTGGAAGCGTATCTGTCAGCATGAAAGTATCTGCACCGGATGCTCAGAGTATCACTGCTAATTTTATTTTAAAAGACAGGGAAGAAAATCTGTTAGTAGAAAAATCTGTACAGTTAAAGAAAGAAAATGACCAATTAGAAGGTACGATTTGTACTGATCTAGAAACTGTTAAACTGTGGGATAATCATGATCCTTATTTATATCATGCGTATGTAGAGCTTAAGGCGGAAGATGGAAGTCTAGTAGAAGTAATCCCTTACGATATTGGTTTCAGAAGAATTGAGATTATTGATAAGATTATTTATTTAAATGGAAAACGCTTGGTTATCACAGGAGTAAACCGTCATGAGTGGAATCCAGAAACAGGAAGATGCATTGGATTAGAAGATATGCGAGCAGATATCGCATGTATGCTCAGAAATAATATTAATTCGGTACGCACCTGTCATTATCCGGATCAGATACCGTGGTATTATATGTGCGACAATGCAGGAATTTACGTGATGGCAGAAACGAATCTGGAAAGTCATGGATCCTTCCAGAAATTAGGGGCAATCGAACCATCCTGCAATGTGCCGGGATCTTTTCCACAGTGGAAAGAGGCTGTACTTGATCGTGCAAGAAACAATTTTGAAACATTTAAAAACCATACATCCGTTTTATTCTGGTCTTTAGGAAATGAATCTTATGCGGGTGATGACATTGAAGCAATGAACGTTTATTTTGCTGAAAAGGAAGATGGAAGATTAGTTCATTATGAAAGTTCTTATTACAATAGGGCATATGAGGATACGATTTCTGACATGGAAACAAGAATGTATGCAAAGCCGGAGGATGTAGAGGAGTATTTGAATAACAATCCGAAGAAACCTTATATATTATGTGAGTTTATGCATGACATGGGTAATTCCATGGGAGGTCTGGGATCTTATATGAAGCTGATTGATAAATATGATATGTATCAGGGTGGATTTATATGGGATTTTATCGATCAGGCAATTCTTGTAAAAGATCCGGTGACAGGAAAAGAAGTTTTACGCTATGGCGGAGACTTTGACGATAAACCTTCAGACTATGAATTCTCAGCAAATGGAATCGTATTTGCTGACAGAAAAGAGAAACCGGCAATGCAGGAAGTGAGGTATTACTATGGCTTATACAGATAAATTAAGAGTGGTCTATGGTGACTATACACTTGGTGTACATGGTGAAGGATTTGATTATATTTTTTCTTATGCACAAGGCGGACTGGAATCTATCGTTAAAAACGGATATGAGTGGCTGTACCGTTGCCCAAAACCTACTTTCTGGAGAGCGCTGACAGATAACGACAGAGGAAGCAAGTTCCATATCAAAAGCGGAAGCTGGCTTTCAGCAGATATGTTTATTGACTGTAAGGAAACACAGGTTATCATGGATGGAGAAGTGCAGAAACCATATGCACCGGACAATAACAGCTTCGGTGGGGATGTTTTTGCTGATGAGATCATTGTAAAATATACTTATGAGACAATATCCAATCCGTCAACAACGGTACTTGTGACATATACGGTTGATGTATCCGGAAAAATCCAGGTGGATGTACATTATAATGGAGTAAAAGGACTGCCTGAGATTCCAGTATTTGGAATGCGTTTTATCATGCCAACACTTGCAGATAAATATATCTATAAAGGATTATCAGGGGAGACATATCCGGATAGAAAAGCAGGTGCCCAAAAAGGTATTTATGAAGTGACGGATTTGAGCCTGACACCTTACCTTGTCCCACAGGAATGTGGAATGAGAATGGATACAGAGTGGCTTGAAATTAGCAGACATACAAGTCTTGACAATAGTAGAACAGATCAGTCACCACAGACACTCCGTATTGAGAAGAAAGACAAGGAATTTGCTTTTTCATGCCTTCCTTATACAGCATCTGAAATTGAAAATGCTCTGCATCATGAGGAATTACCACCAGCAAGAAGAACAGTTTTATGCGTATACGGAGCAGTCAGAGGAGTCGGAGGTATCGACAGCTGGCAAAGTGATGTGGAAGACGAATATCATATCAGTGCGGAAGAAGACATCAGATATTCATTTACCATTTGTTAGTTGCAATGAAGATATACAGGATGTATCGATAAATATTGAACTAGGGGAGTAAAAAATATAGAGCAGCTCAAGATTAGTGAATAGGTTTTTAATATGATGTTTGTGTTTGCATAATTTGTTCTTACAACAACTATTTTCACATAGAAAGGATAAGGATGCTGTATCATACGATGCAGTGTCCTTTTTCTAAATGGGCAGATAAAAATGGGACAATATGACAAAATAAAAGCTAAGAAAAAGGAGTTGGTTCTAAATGTTGTTAGTATATGAAAATAGAGACAAAGGAATATCGGTCGAGTGGAAAAGAGTAGTACACATGCCACCACATTTACATGAAGCCATAGAGATTGTATATGTGACAAATGGTAATATTGCACTTGGAGTGGGGTTAGAGCTATATGATATGAATGAAGGCGACTTCGCAATCGTGTTTCCAAATGTAATACATCATTATCAAGTCTTCAGAGAAAGAGAAAACAAGTCGTTTTTTTACATATTGATCCGGCAGTACTATCTGGATATCTGAAAGAATTGCAAACATATAGTCCTGAGAATCCAGTGTTAAAGAAAAAAAATATGCATCCGGATGTGGTTCACGCAATCAATTTTTTGACAAAAAATCCAGAGTGTAATTCAATATTGGCGCAGGCTTATGCGCAAATAATTATTGCATATGTATTTACTGACATGCCGATGATTGATAAAAAGTCATTAGGAAGTGATGATCTTATTTATAATTCCGTGGAGTATATAGCAAAGAATTTTAGAAATGAAATAAGTCTGGAAAAAATGGCACTCGATTTGGGAGTTGGTAAATATGTATTGTCAAGAATGTTTGCCAAAACCTTTCATTGTAATTTTAATAAATATGTGAATGGAGTACGATTAAATTATGCAGTTGCTGCATTGGAAAATACACAGGATACTATAACTAATATATGTTTTGATTGTGGTTTTGAAAGTCAAAGAACCTTTAACCGAGTTTTCAAGGAAAGATATAGAATATCACCGAGTGACTATCGGAATACATTTGTTAAGGATATGTTATTGTAACTGAAAAATGTAAATAAAGAAAAAGAGCGATGATTTGACATCATTAAAAATGCACAAGATAATTGGATAGAAAAGCAGATTAAATGTAAAACGATAGAAAAAGCAGTTTATGCCGAGACCAGTAAAATGCAGAAAAGTCTGCCATTTCCCCAATGTTTTAGAATTTTTTCCGGCAGATGATACTGAGAAAAAAACACCCATTGTTCTGACGGTAGATGAGTACGAGACAATTCGTCTTTTGGACAAGAAAGGTTATAGTCAGGAGCAGTGTGCAGTATCTATGCAGATCGCAAGAACAACGGTTCAACGGATTTACGAGATTGCCAGGAAGAAAATAGCAGATGCACTCATTGATGGACATCCACTTAGAATCGAGGGCGGGGATTTCAGAATCTGCGACGGTCAGAGTAGCAGCTGCAGCTTTGGAGGATGTTACAAACAGGAGATTTACCAAAAATATGCAGTGGAAAAAGGAGAGGGTATAATGAGAATAGCAGTAACATATGAAAATGGACAGATTTTCCAGCACTTTGGGCACACAGAAACATTTAAGATTTATGATGTAGAGGAAGGAAAAGTAGTACGTTCAGAGGTAGTAGATACGAACGGAAGCGGACATGGCGCATTGGCGGGAGTGCTTAATGCATTAAATGCAGATGTTTTGATTTGTGGCGGAATCGGAGGCGGCGCACAGACGGCTTTAGCGGCAGCAGGCATTAAGCTTTTCGGAGGAGTTTTGGGAGATGCGGATAAGGTCAGTGGAAGCATTTATTAATGAAACACTGGATTATAATCCGGATGTGAAGTGTTCTCACCATGAGCACAGCCACGGGGAAGGACATACATGTGGTGAGCAGGGATGCGGAAGTAACAGCTGTCATTAGGAAGAATCGCAAAAATAATAATACAAAACTTACTTGCCCCTGCTGTGCAGATACACTGCTCTCGTTACTGTTCACACCACCCACCTCAATAAAAAATCAAAAACATATATCCAATCCCTTGTAGATTCAATCTCGATATGCTATTCTGAACACAGAAATAACAACAGCAGAAGTCGATGAAGAATAAAAATACAAGAGGAATTGATGACATGAAAATTCAAGAAAAAATGAGAAAGCCGATGTTGGAGGCGAAATATCTGAATGTAGAGAATACAGACAGATACCGTCCCATCATCCGGCTTTTTTATTTAAAGTACGAAAAATTAAAATATTGGATGTATCAGGAGGAGGTCTTTGAGGAGTTAAAAGAAGATCCTTATTTTCAGGAATATACGATGGAACAGTGTCAGCAGGATCTGGCGGCGCTTGCATCCTGGGGAAATCTGCTCACAATTCAGGATACCCGGAAAGTGACAACCATTGAGGAATTTAAAAACAAGAAGTTCCGCTATCAGCTTTCTGAGACAGCAGTTGAAGTCGAGCGAATGGTGATCCGGATTGAAAATCTGTTGATCGAAGGTTCTTCGCTGGAGCCGACTTTATTGGAGCGGCTTCGGATCAGCCTTGGAAGGCTGGGGGAGATGTCACAGGCAGAAGCGGAAAAGCGGTATGGATGGTGGAATGATCTGAACAGTGATTTTATTCGGTTGAATCAGAATTACCAGGACTATATGAGGGAATTAAACAGTGTAAAAGCAGAAGAGATGATGAAAACAAAAGAGTTTCTTGTGTTTAAAGACCGGCTGATCGAGTACCTTCGCTCGTTTGTAAAGAGCCTTCAGGTAAATGTGACTGCGATCGAGCAGCAGCTTCGAAGTGTTGACCGGGAGGTCGTGAATCAGATTTTACAGAAAGTGACAGAGTATGAGCTCTCGATTCCGAGAATGGATACAGAGATTGATGAGCAGATGATTTATGACAAAATGAAGGGGCGTTGGGAAAGTATTTCCGAGTGGTTTGCAGGAAAAGACGGGATGGAATCGGAAGCAGGAAAAGTGTTTGATACAACAAACGAGATCATCCGGAAGATTACCAGATATGCCACACGAATCAGTGAGATGAGCAATCAGGGCTCAAATCGGCGGGAGGAATATAAAAAGCTGGCGGATATATTTGGAAAGTGCAGGGATATCAACGAGGCACACCGGCTGTCAGCGGTCGTATTCGGGATCGAGAAGCCGCTCCATCTCAAAGGAGAATTGAGCAGAGAGACAGACAGCATTAACAGTGGTGTATATGAGGAAGAAGCATATGCCGTGACAGTCACTCCTAGAGTGCGCACCTACAAACAAAAAGCCAGAAGAAGCGGTATCGTCGACCGGTCAAAAGAGAAGGAAGAGATGCGGCTGCTGATGATCAGGAGGTTGGAAGAGGAGCGGAAGCTGCTCAAGAGTTATATACATAACGGACGACTTGAGTTTGCAAGTCTTCCGGTGATCGAACCGCCTGTACGGGATATGTTTCTTCTGTGGCTTTCAAAGGCTCTGGAAAGGAAGAATCATCGTGCAAAAACAGAAGACGGGCAGATGTATTATATTGAACGGGCAGATGTGAAAGAGTATTGTATGTTAGAATGTACAGATGGAACATTTCAGATGCCTGCTTATACAATTGTGTTTGAAGATGGGGAATCAAAATGAGAACGTTGGAATTATTATTAAACCGCCGATGGATTTTAAAATCCAGAGAGAGGGAGCTTTATTATCAGGTGAAAGAAGAGCTTTCATCGGGAGAAGAGAAGAAATTCCTGATGGAGAAGCTCGGGTATCAGGTGGTCGTGAATCCGTATATGATCAAGGTAGAAAAGATGCCTGCAGTTCCGGAAAACTGGATGGGCATTTTAGAATTTAAAGAGCCGATCGAGTATGTGTTTTTCTGTCTTGTGCTCATGTTTCTGGAGGATAAAGAGGCAGAAGAGCAATTTGTATTGTCAGAATTGACAGAATACGTACAGAGCCAGTATCAGGAGGAGCAGATCGACTGGACAGTTTACCGGTACAGACGTCATATGATCAAGGTTATGAAATACTGCGTAGCCGTCGGAATTCTGAATGTGGATGATGGAAGTGAAGAAGGATTTGCGAAAGATGATACCAGTGAGGTATTATACGAAAATACAGGAGCATCCCGGTATTTTATGAAAAACTTCACGCAGGACATCATGGGTTACACATCTGCAAAGGAGTTTGGAAAAAAGAAGAGTGGATCGATGTGAATGAAGACAGAGGAATCGTGCGCAGGCAGAGAGTATACCGAAAGCTTCTGATGTCGATGGGAATGTATAAGGATGCAGAATCAGGAGGAGGATTTTGCCTATCTGAGAAATTACAGAAATATGATACAGGGGGACCTGGCAGAATTATTTGACTGTGAACTGCATGTACACAGCAGCAGTGCATTTCTCGTGCTGGGAGAAGAGTGCAGACTGGGGAGGTGTTTTCCGGAAGGAAATACACTTTCTGACGTTGTTCTTTTGACAAATCAACTGATACAGAAAAGAGTAACAGAGGGAAGGATTACCGTTCCACTGGACGAACAGATTTGTATTCCAAAGGAAGTTTTTCGTGCAATTGTGGAAGAATGCAAGGAAAAATTCGGAGAAGGTTTTAATAAGACGTACCGGGAGATGACGTTTGCCGAGTTTATCGGGAAGTGGAAAGATATATGGAAGAGCTGATGCTGATAGAAATTGGAGCAGATCATGTGAAAATCAGACCGGCAGCAGGAAAAATCTATGGAAAATATCCGGAAGATTTTTTTGAAAAAACGGAGGAAGAGATGAATAGTAAATGGCAGATAAACAGAGTTGGATTGCTCGATTTTTGGTATTATGATGAGGAAGAATTTGATTTTCTGGATGGACGTATGCTGCTTCGAGGGGCGAATGGTTCCGGCAAATCGGTAACAATGCAGAGCTTTATTCCGCTTCTGCTGGACGGAAACATGCGTCCGGAGCGTTTGGATCCATTTGGTTCCCGCGCCAGAAAGATGGAAAACTATCTTCTGGAGGAGGGAGATGAGAGAGAAGAGCGCACAGGGTATCTTTACATGGAGTTAAAACGCCTGGAAAGTGAAGAATATCTGACACTTGGGATTGGGCTTCGTGCGAGAAAGAATAAAAAGCTGGAATCCTGGTATTTCTGCGTGACGGACGGCAGGCGTGTGGGAAAAGATTTGTTTCTGTATAAAGATGTGGAAAATAAGATTACCTGCTCGAAGGGAGAACTGAAATACCGGATCAGTGAGGGCGGCAAAGTGATGGAAACACAGGGAGAGTATGCCCAGTGCGTCAACCGCCTCCTTTTTGGTTTTGAGACACAAGAGGAATACAAAGAGCTTCTGGAGCTTTTGATCCAGCTGCGTACACCGAAGCTTTCCAAAGACTTTAAGCCGACCGTGATCAATGAGATTTTAAGCAGTTCGCTTCAGACGCTTTCGGAAGATGATCTGCGTCCGATGTCCGAGGCAATCGAAAACATGGACAATCTGAAAACAAATCTGGATACATTAAGCGAAAGCATTCACGCAGCGCGGCAGATTGAGAAGATATACGATCAGTACAATCAGATTGTGCTTTATGACAAGGCGCTGTTGTTTTCAGATGCAGGGAAAGCATATGAGAACTGTATGAAAAATGGAAAACAGATTACGGAAGATCTGGCGATTCATATGGAAGAACTCAGGAAGGAAGAACAGCATTATGAAGCTCTGAAACAGGAAGAGGAAATTTTAAAAGAGGAAAAAACCTCTCTGGATAAAAGTGATGCGGCACAGTTAAAAGAGCAGGAGAGTAAGTTGAAAGCAGAGCTTCTGGAGAGAGTAAAGGAGCAGCAGACAAAAGAGAAACAGGAACAGGAAAAGAAAGAAAAACAGATCGATACAGAAGAAAAGATAAAAGCAGAAACAGAAAAAACAGAACGTATCTGGGACGAGATTGAAAATTGTCTGGAAGAGATGGAAACAGAACTGGAAGAAATTCCGTTTGATGAGTTTACATTTTTGAAGAATGATATCTTACAGGATCGGGAAAAAGAACAGAGTTTTTCTTCACATCACCAGCTTTTGAATGACTATACAAAGAAAGTAGAACAGGGAAAAGAGGCTCTTTTGGAAGAAAAGAACAGCCAGGAAAAATATGATCGCTGTCTTCTGGAGTTGGATGTCTGCAGGGAGGAAAGAAATCTTGCAGAAAAGGAAATGCAGCAATATGAGAACCTTCTGCATGAGACAAAGTCAGAATTGACAGAGCAGATGTATTTATGGGAAAAACAAAATCAGGAGCTTCACCTTCTTCCGGAGACCATGCAGGAAATCTCAAGGAAAATAGAAAGCTATGAAATGGGAAGCGATTATTCAGAAATCCGGGAACTGGCCAGGCCAAAGCTATATGAACTGGAACGACAGTTTTCTGAGAATAGAATGGTACTGGAGCGAAATCTGCAGGAAGAGCAGGAGCATCTGTATCAGGCAGAAACAGAGTTGGAAGAGTGGAAAAATCAAAAGGATCCTGAACCAGAACAGCCGGATTGTGTAAAGGCAAACCGAGAGCTGCTAAAGGAGAAAAAAATTCCGTATTTCCAGTTTTATAAGACCATAGAATTTGACCAGATATTAGAGGAAGAGCGCAGAAATCATCTGGAAGAAGCATTGCTAGAGATGGGCATACTGGATGCGCTGATTGTTCCTAAGGAGTATCGGGAACAGGTCTATGCTCTGGACAAAGGAGTATGCGATCGTTATCTGTTCAGCGATGTGGCACATGTCAGGGAAAGTCTGCAGGAAGTGCTGGAAGTGGAGAATGGGGAAAATGATATTTTGTTTTATCAGAATATTTCCAATATTCTTTCTGCGATTGGATTTGGTGATACACATGCAGAGCACGGAGAATCCTGGATTGATGCCAATGGGAATTACCGCATCGGCGTTCTGGAAGGAACGATCACCGGGGAATATCAGGCGCGCTTTATCGGGGTGCGTGCAAGGGAAAAGTACCGGAAGGAAAAGATAGAAGAATTGACCGGACTCTGCGAACAGCTCAGAGCCAGTGTTGAAGATTTAGAAAAACAATTGGCAGAAAACAGAGCGCGGACAGAAACATTGCAGGCAGAATGGAAGTCATTCCCGGGAGAGGAAG
>ENA-OQHL01001131-OQHL01001131.1-human-gut-metagenome-genome-assembly--contig:-NODE-1131-length-14841-cov-2.950659_pt1 | contig 14841 bp, 16 predicted proteins | sample MGYA00242565_ERZ504723 | MGnify/ENA primary metagenome ERZ504723 (study PRJEB26092, sample SAMD00036211) | human gut metagenome | host: Homo sapiens | study: EMG produced TPA metagenomics assembly of... | reverse complement strand
ATCGTAGCCGCTTCTTTCATATCCTCCTCGCTTCCGTCAGGGTTGCCATATAATATGTTCGAAGCAATATCTCCCGAGAACAGGATGCCCTTCTGCGGCACGTATCCCAGCTTATCCCTCAGTTCATATGTATCTTATGCAAGAAAGATTTTCCCTTGTTTGATTGTCGGTACGATGGTTTTACAGAAAACGCCCGTTCGGGAATTGATGGTTGCGCTTCGGAAATGGCATATCCCGCAGGGATTGATTATTCCTTTGTCTGTAACCGTCCGGTATTTTCCGGCCTTAAAAGAAGAAACCGGCTATATCCGGGATGCCATGAAGCTCCGTAATATTCATGGGGTACAAAAAATTGAGTGCTTACTGGTGCCGATCATGATCTCTGCAACAACAACAGCGGAAGAATTATCCGCAGCCGCTGTTACACGGGGCATTGAAAATCCTGCACCAAAGACAAGCATGATTGAAATGAAGTTCGGTGTGCAGGACTTTTTGTGTCTGGCGGCAGGTTTGATTTTTTGTGTGATTTCAATTACGGTAGGTTAAGGAGGTGTTCCATGTGATCCAAATTCAGGATGTATCGTTTGAATATGAGAAAGAGCAGGGAACGCTTTCCCATATTGACCTGAATATCCAACAAGGAGAATGTGTTGTCCTTACAGGGGAGTCGGGCTGTGGTAAAACAACAGTGACAAAACTGATTAACGGCTTAATCCCTCATTTTGTCGAGGGCGGCACTTTATCCGGTACAACGATTGTGAACGGTATGGAAGTGCCGAAAACAGAAATGTACCGTCTGGCAGAACAGGTTGGCTCTGTGTTCCAAAATCCGAAATCTCAGTTTTTCAATATTGACTCGGACAGCGAAATCACTTTTGGTCTGGAAAATGCAGGTGTCGAACCAAAGAAAATCAAAGAGCGCTATGAGGCCACTGTTTCCGCCCTGAAAATTCAATCGCTTTTGGGAAGAAACATTTTTTCCATGTCTGGCGGAGAAAAACAAAGTCTTGCGTTTGCCTCTGTATATGCCATGAACCCGTCCGTTTTTGTGCTGGACGAGCCGACAGCAAATTTGGATGCCGACGCGATTGACACTTTACGCCAGCAGATTATCCAGATCAAAAAAGAAGGACGGACGGTTGTTATTGCCGAACACCGCCTATATTTTCTGATGGACCTGATCGACCGGGCGATCTTCATTCAAAAAGGAAAAATTGTTCAGGCTTTTTCAAGAGATAAGTTTCGCAATCTTTCGGATGAGCAGCGTATCAGGATGGGGCTTAGAAGTCTTGTCCATCCTGTGCTGGAGCTGCCTCCCGCCGATCCGCCAGGAGCGCAGGAAGGCTTATCCGTAGAAAATCTTTCCTGTGCCTTTGATAAGCAGCCGGTATTCAGCGGCCTTGGCTTTTCTGCAAAACGGGGCGAAGTGTTGGGGATTGTCGGTCATAACGGCGCGGGAAAAACGACGATGACGCGCTGCCTGTGCGGGCTTTTGAAAGAAGTGAATGGAACAGTCCGGCTGGACGGGCAAACACTGAAAGCAAAACAGCGTAATAAGGCCAGCTTTTGTGTTATGCAGGATGTGAACCATCAGCTTTTTTCAGACAGCGTATGGAACGAATGTGAACTGGCGCAGCCAGATTGTCCGCCGGAGCGGATTGAAGAAATTCTCAGGTCTTTTGATTTGCTGGATTTCAAAGACCGTCATCCGATGGCCCTGTCAGGAGGCCAGAAGCAGCGCCTTGCGGTGGCAACCGCTATTCTCTCCGACAAGGATGTGCTTGTCTTTGACGAGCCTACCAGTGGGCTGGACTATCATCGTATGCTGGAAGTGAGCAACATGATCCGCAAGTTGAATGATGAAAATAAAGTTATCATCATTGTTTCCCATGATTTTGAGTTTTTGGGCCGGACTTGTGATAAAATATTTGATATGGAGGGATGCTCCAAAGAAAGGAGGTAGCGTCTATGCCGGAACTGTTCCGGGAAATGTACTACGGCCCCAATGTTCAAAACCTGGTCGAGTCCGATGATTGCAAGGTCATGCGTTTAAGCGATAATTCTGGTGAAGGCATGATGACGCTCTATCATGTCTTTCCCGGTGTATTTCTCATGTATAATGATTTTCACATGAAGGAGTGCATTTCGGGTTTCCAGACAGATATGGACCTGCTTTGTATCGACCACTGCCGGGAAGGGCGCATTGAGCAGGAAGTCGGCCAAAATGCCTTTAGCTATTTAGAGGCTGGCGATCTTCGGGTGGATCGCCGCATCCATCATTCCGGCAAGGTGGAATTTCCACTTTCTCACTATCACGGTATTTCCATTGGCTTTCAGATGGAGACTGCGGCAAAGGAAATCCCGGCCTCTATGAAAGACTTTTCTGTGGATCTTTATGAATTGCAAAAAAAGTATTGCAGCGACCGTACACCCTATGTCATTCCAGGAGAACCGGCCATTGAGCATATTTTTTCCGAACTCTACAATGTCCCGGTCAAAATCAAAAAGGACTATTTCAAGATCAAAGTGTTGGAGCTGCTGCTGTATCTGGACGCACTGGAACTTTCGGGCCATACAGAAGAACGCCCCTATTTTTATAAAGGCCAGGTTGAGAAAATCAAAGCGATCCAGGCACTTCTGACGCAGGATTTGACCAAAAACTATACTTTGGAAGAACTCTCCGCGCGGTTTGATATTGCCCTGACCCCTATGAAAAACTGTTTCAAATCGGTATATGGCAGCCCGATTTTTACATACATGAGAAACTATCGAATGAACTATGCTGCCTCTTTACTGAAATCAGATAAGTCGCTGAAAGTGGCGGAGATTGCGGGACTTGTGGGATATGACAGCCCCAGCAAATTCGCGTCCGCATTTCATCAGACAATGGGAAAAACGCCGTTGGAATATCGAAAATCAATTATCTGATTGGAATAAAAAGGCCGTGTGGAGCGGAAAGAAAAATTGAATTGTGATAGCATTAAGGATGGTTAGCAAAGATTAACCATCCTTATTTCTTTGCTGGCTAAATTGATCGAGAGAGGTGAATTGATATGAAGCAGCAAAAAGAGCATTGGGTCAAAACACTTTTCTCTTTTGCAGGTCCCTGCAAAGGGAAAATGACCCTCTCGGTTTTGTGTGCCATTTTAAGTGTTGCCGGAGGCTTTGTTCCGTTTTGGGCGGTGTATGAAATCCTGCTCCTGTTCATTAACCGGACCGCTACTTTGAACAACATCCTGCTCTGGTGTCTGGTAGGAGTAGGCGGATACCTGATCCGTGTCATCTGCTTTGGCATTTCCACAATTTTGGCACATATCTCCGCTTACACGATACTGGAAGGTATCCGCCTGAAAATCGCAAACCGTCTGATGAGGGCGCCCCTTGGCGAAGTAATGGGACGAAGGATCGGTTACTTGAAGAATATTATCATGGACAAGGTGGAGGATTTGGAGCCGCCTTTGGCTCACATGATCCCGGAGCTGACATCGAACCTGCTCCTTCCGGTTGCTATTTTTATCTGGTTGCTGGCGATTGACTGGCGTTTGGGCCTTGCAGTTCTGATTGCTCCGGTTCTGGCTATGATCCCCATGTTCTTTCTCATGCGGAACTATAACAGCCAGTACGCAGCTTATATGGAGGCAAACAATCATGTAAACAATGTCATTATTGAGTATGTGGAAGGCATTGAGGTTGTTAAGGCGTTCAATCAAAGCACCAGTTCCTATGAGAAGTTCGTGGGAGCGGTAAAGTCCTTTAAGGACTTTACCCTGGCATGGTTCAAGAGTACCTGGAAAACAATGAACCTGATGATGGCGATCATGCCCACCACCCTGTTGGGGGTACTTCCCATTGGTTTGCTGTTGACGCAGAGCAGGAGTATCACGCCTGCTGAATTGGCGATGGGAATTATTCTCTCGCTGAGTATTGTCGGCCCGCTGATGAAGGCTACTACTTTTATCAACGAGGCAAAGTCAATGGAATATGCAGTAGAAGCCGCAAATGAACTTCTGAACCTGCCCGTATTGCCAGACTCTGGCAAAATTGTTCCGATCAGGCACACAGATATTGTTTTACAGGATGTATCTTTCTCCTATGATGGCACCGGGCAAAACGAAGTGCTGCATGACATCAGCCTGAAAATGCCGCAGGGAAGTTTTACAGCCCTGGTTGGGCCATCCGGTGGCGGCAAGTCCACCGTTGCCCGGCTGATTGCCCGATTTTGGGATGTGACCGGCGGTAGCATCTCCATCGACGGCACGAATATCAAGGAACTTTCCATCCGGCAGCTTTCCGAATTGGTCAGTTTCGTGACACAGGACAATTTCCTGTTTAACTGCTCTCTCAAAGAGAACATCCGCCTGGGTAATCCAAATGCTACGGATGAGGAAGTATATGCCGCCGCAAAAGCGGCCTGCTGTGATGATTTCATTGTTCGACTGGAAAAAGGATATGATACCCCGGCCGGTGATGCTGGCAAGCGGCTCTCCGGCGGAGAAAAGCAACGAATTGCTATTGCGAGAGCAATCCTGAAAAATGCGCCTATTGTGATTTTGGACGAGGCAACTGCCTTCACTGACCCGCAGAATGAAGATAAAATCCAGAAATCCATCATGGCCCTTTCCAAAGGAAAGACCCTGCTGGTGATTGCACACCGTCTGTCTACCATTCAAAACGCAGATCAGATTGTCGTTTTGAAGAAAGGACAGATTGTTGATTGCGGAAAGCAGGAGGAACTCCTGGAACGCTGCCCGCTTTATGCGGATATGTGGCAGGCTCATATTGGTGCAAAGAACTGGTCTGTGGGCGAGAAAAAGGAGGTGGCTGTCAATGTTTAAGTCAATGAAACGCATTATCCGGTGGGCTGGTAAATATAAAGGCCGCCTCTATCTTGGTTCTGTGTGTTCCTTTTTCAGCAGTTTGTCTACTGCTATTCCTACAATGGCAGCCGCGTTCGCACTGGATAAAGCGATCCAGGCATACTGGACGAATACTGCGATTGATACTGTTTTAATCTGGCAAATGCTGGGGATCATTATTGGCTCGATTGCATTGAACTTCCTGCTTTCTTATCTCCGGGCAGTATTGCAGGAGAGCATTGGATATGAAGTGGCCGCCGGGCAGCGTATTCATCTGGGCGATGTACTGAAACGGGTTCCCCTTGGGTACTTTTCACAGAACAGTGTCGGTGACATTCTGGCAGGCGTTACCACGGAATTGTCTACTTTGGAATTACAGGGTATGAAAATGGTGGATGTCATCATCAATGGATACGCAAAGTTTATTGCCATCGTTTTATGCCTGATCTTCTTCAGCCCCGTTGCTGCGGTTATTTCCATTGTTGGCGTTGCTCTTTCAGCGCTGGCTTTGCAAGGGATCAGCAGACACAGTGAAAAAAACGCTGCAACAACCCATAAAGCAATGGAAGATATGTCCGGCGCAGCGATTGAATACATCCGAGGGCTTTCCATTGTGAAGTCTTTTGGACAGGAAGGGGCCTCTATTGAGAACTTTCGTAATGCCAGTAAAGACCTGAAAGATATTCATATCAAGGTGGAAAAAGGCTTTACTCCCTTTAACTGTCTGCATTTGTTTGCCTTAAAACTGGCTTCGATGGGAATTGTCTTTATTTGTGCATGGCAGGCGTTGCAGGGACAAATGAGTATGGCATTCTTCCTGATGTTTGTTCTGTTCTCTTTTGTGATGTTTGGCAGCGTGGAGAATATCAATGACGCGGCCCATATGCTCGGAGTTGTGGACTCTGCCATGAATAAGCTGGAAGCGTTGGAGAATGTAAACTATATCGACCGGGACGGCACCGACATAAAACCGACATCCTATGATATTGAGTTTAGGGATGTTTCTTTCGGATATGACAGCCGGATTGTTTTGCATGACCTGAACTTCAAAATTCCGCAAAATAGCACAACGGCCATCGTGGGGCCATCTGGCAGTGGAAAATCTACGCTGTGTAACCTGATTGCCCGTTTTTACGATGTTAACAGCGGAATGATTACCATTGGTGGAACGGATATTCGCAGATTTACCTGCGATAGTCTACTCAAAAATATCAGCATGGTTTTTCAGAATGTCTACCTGTTCCGGGATACCATTAAGAATAACATTAAATTCGGCAGCCCGGACGCTACGGATGAACAGATTATCGCCGCCGCAAAAGCGGCCCGCTGCCATGACTTTATAATGGCTTTGCCGGACGGATATGACACGGTGATTGGTGAAGGGGGTTCTTCGCTTTCCGGCGGTGAAAAGCAAAGAATTTCTATCGCCAGGGCGATGCTCAAGGATGCTCCCATTGTTATCTTGGATGAGGCGACAGCAAGCATCGACCCGGAGAATGAGCATCTGATCCAGGAAGCTATTTCTGCCCTGACACATGGCAAGACCATTATTACGATTGCTCATCGTCTGGCTACGATTGAGAACGCCGACCAGATCCTTGTGATTGATGGCGGGACTGTGGCTCAGAGAGGTACACATAAGGAACTGCTACAACAGGAAGGTACTTATAAAAAGTTTATCCAAATCCGTGAACAAGCCGAGGGCTGGCGGATACAATAAAGGCGGTGGTATATGAAACTTCACAAATCTGGAGAGGATTATCTGGAAGCTATCTTTGTCCTGCAGCAGAAAAAAGGAATGGTTCGCTCTGTTGATGTGGCGCAGCATCTGGGTGTGAAAAAGCCCAGTGTGTGTAATGCGGTTTCCATTTTGGAGCAATGCGGCTTCTTGGTTAAAGATGAGGACCATTTCCTTCACTTAACTGAGAAGGGCCGTAAGACGGCTGAGACAATCTATGAACGGCACTGCTATTTTAAAAACTGGCTGATTGAGGCAGGTGTGGAGGATGCCACAGCGGAACAGGAAGCCTGCAGGATCGAGCATGACATCAGTGAGCAGAGCTTCCAGAAATTGAAGAGATGGAAGGAGCTGGGACATTCTGAAGAAACAAATGGTGATTGAATTTCCAGAGGAGCGGCTGCCGGAGATCTGCAGCTTCAAGAGAAAACTCCAGACTCTGGAAGGTGTGAAGATCTACATGGAGCCGCAGCAGATCCGATATCCGGGATTTTTTCTGGATATGCTCCAACGTAAGGTTATGGTGGAGGAAAAAGAGGTGCCTCTGACTGCCAGGGAATTTGACATCCTTGCAGTCATGGCCCGGCATCCGGGACGTGTGTATACCTATGCTCAGATTTGGCCACCTGATCTATGGGGAAACGGATGTCGGGGAAGAAATGTACAGTAGTGCCTACTGTCTGATCAGCAGCCTGCGGAAGAAGCTGGAGAAGGAACCACGGCACCCCCGGTATCTTGATACCGTATATGGTGTCGGGTATCGGTTTGAGATTGCATAAATAATAATCGTTATAACCATCAAGGGGCGCTGCTTTTTACACAGCGTCCCTTGAGTTCTTTCATAAGATATTTACTACAGTTTCTATTATGAGAACGGCATGGTCGAACCATGGTAACCATCCACATGAAGCGGGAGGACTGTAGCTCCGGCTTCTATTTTTTTTGATCTGCACGTCATGAGATAATCCCAGGACAGCGCAGCCACACGAAACCTTTTCAATGACTGACTGGCCCGATGCCAGGTCAACGATTGCATGGCCGTTCATTGTTCCAATCCGTGTATTTCCATTCAAGCTCAGAATACGGGAGTTGTCCTGCATGGTATGGATCTGGCTATCCCTATATGCATGACGAATAAGTGAAATATCTTTCATCTTATGGACAACTGCATTCTCGCACAAATTAGTGATCATAGCATGGTCATCCAGGCATTGGATTTGAGCGTTTCCCTGAACATTCTTAATGAAAGAGTTTCCTGTGATGACCTCTGTCTGAGCGTGATCCTCTATGGTATCTATGACAGAATCAAAACAGTAGATTTCTGCATCTCCACATACGGTTTCCACCTCACAGTGATATAAGATATGTTTACCGCTGCTGATCAGCTTGATCGTCTCATTTGCCCGCAGGTATTTCTTCTGCCAATCTTTCAGTGCGGCGATTAACCGTTGCTGGATAGGTTTGTTTTTCCATAAAGGTCTGTCCAGCCAGGAATCGGGGGTGAACATAGAAAAGTTCATTTCCTCCTGCTTCGGGCTGATCCACCATTTCCAACAATATGGATGCAATCTAAAAATAATGGGATAGGTGCCGTCCTTAATATATCCGGCATCGGCTGAAGATGCCAGAATATCCTGTACCCCTTTATCCCCTCTTGCTGTTGCGTAACCTTCATTTTCAAATAATACAATACTAAATTCTAAATCCATTCTTTTCTCCCTTTTTTGTGGGTGTTCCTCCGGAAATTTAATTCAATCCTCCTCTCCTGCTTTCAGGCATAAAAAAAGAGAATGATGCCGGATGCTCATTCTCAAACTTCGTACAGAGATCTCTGCAAAATAAAAAGCCAGAAGGTACTGCCCTGGTGGCAGAATATCCCTCTGACTGATTACAAACCTAAACAGCATATCCTTTTCCGGATAAACACAATTAATGATTACAGAATAAGTATATTACTATATCTGGTATATGTCAAATTATATTGCAACAAAATATAGGAATATTTCTGCTTTTTCAATAAAAGTTGCTATCTGCATATCCCATACGTATGAAATAAGTAACAGAGCCATATGAAGCGTTAAGGAAAGATATAGTATTGAACAAACAGAAAATCATCCACTCTGCGAAAATGCAGCCCTATTATTCTTATGAAAAGTAAAAATACAGGAGGAAATTACTATGGTAAAGAAAAAAGGCGTTTTATGTTATGACCGGGAGTCTGGGAGGTATGACATCTATTTTGGAAACGGGAGCTATTACGGTGGCCTGCATTGTGGGGACTGCTTTGATGTGGAGATGGATGGAGACTGGGTGCCAGTCCGGATTGAAATGGATGACGACTGGTATCTTGTGGGAGTTCCGAAGATCCGGCTGGACGGCCTGACAGTTCGGGCGGATTGGTACGAATAATCTTGTCAGGAGGGCGAACATGAAAAAGGAATGGGTGAAACCTGAGATCAAGTTTATCACGGATCCGGATATTATCCTGGGATGCCTCTATGAAGTGTATGGACAGGAACAGAAGTCTGTATTGGCTGGGAAGAATATCCGGCATACGATGATCTTCCCTTTTCTCCGGATGCTGGCAAATAACACGCAGGGAGATGTCAGGGATCTGGAAGCTCTGCATCAGCGGCTCTGGAAGATATATGAAAAAGAACCGGAAAAGCAGGTGTTTGTACAGCAGGGAGAGAAAATCCTGGAAGCTGTCAGGAAAGGAGAAGATGGTGGATGATTTCCTATGAAAAAGCAAAAATGGGGAAGCAGCTGATGAAACAATTCATTGCGGAAGGGGAACTGGAAAAAGCAGCGTTTATCGGGCTTATGTACCAGATGCCGATTCGGATAGGGGATGCGATAAAGCTGCGGAAAAGTGACCTTTCCGGGAGGAATGTTTTAAAGATCTATGCCAAATATGGAAAACCTTATACGAACCGGCATGGCAATCCTTATCGGATCACCAGACAGCTGAGGAGTCTTCTAAATTCTATCAACAGGGACTCTGATTTCATCTTCACATGGAAGAAGGAGTATTATATACATTTATTCCACATATATTGGGGGTATTATCATCTAAATGACTTCCGGTGTGAATATTTGAGGAACGAAGAACTGCTTGAATGTCAGAGACGGAAGAAACAGTCCAAACCAGCCCAGCGCTTCACCGTTGAGGTAAAGGACGGGAAGCTGATTTTCAAAAGGGTGAGCGGCACCTAAGCTGCCCCCTGAAATCATCCAGATCGGACAGCGGAAAAAAATCTGCTGTCCTTTTTGCGGTATGACGGGCATGCCGTCAGTCTGTGGTGAAAGTCCACAAGGGGCGTAGTTGCCGACGAACCCCAGAGCGACTCCCAAGGTTTGTATCGTGAGGTACAGGCGAGAAGAAGGGATAGCGAAATCGTAGCCTGACGGACAGAAACCTGATATAAGGCGTACATGGCGGATAAGCTGCCCGCAGACAGCGAAGTCCAAAAGGCAATCGTAACCCATGTGCGTAGATCAGACAGGTAGACGAGGAAAGACTGGCAGGCTTATCCCGTGAGGTCTCACAGGCGGGGGAAATCTCACCGTAGTAACAACGAACTGTGAGAAGTCAGCAGAAGCCGTAGTAGGCAGAGCCTTGAGATAGGCGTTGCTGAAGGGCTGAACAATGTAACCGTGTAATCAAATGTATGCTCCATGGAATACCTGACAGCAGAAAGGGCGAAACGTAAATGAGCAGGTACTGCACAACTTATGGCGAATCCATGGAAACGGAAAGGAGAAAGCACACAAGGCAATGTCAGAACTGTTGGAAAAGATATTGTCCAAAGACAACATGAACGCCGCATACAAAAGAGTCTGTGCCAGTAAAGGTGCAGGAGGAGTAGATGGGGTGACAGTAGAAAAACTTGGTGATTATATCAAAGAGAACTGGGACAGTATCAGAAATCAGATCAGGAGCAGGGAGTACAAACCACAACCGGTCAGGAGAGTGGAAATCCCCAAGCCGAATGGCGGGGTGAGAAAGCTGGGGATCCCAACCGTAATGGACAGGGTTATCCAGCAGGGCATCGTACAGGTGGTAAGCCCCATGTGTGAGCCTTTGTTTTCGGAGTGGAGTTATGGTTTCAGACCGAACAGAAGCTGCGAAATGGCAGTAAGGCAACTGCTTGTATATTTAAACGAGGGATATGAATGGATTGTGGACATCGACTTGGAGAAATTTTTCGACAATGTACCGCAGGATAAGTTGATGAGTCTGGTTCATGACATTATCAACGATGGCGATACAGAATCCTTAATCCGTAAATATCTGAAAGCAGGAGTCATGACACCGCAAGGCTATGAGGAAACAAAACTCGGAACCCCGCAGGGCGGAAATCTGTCACCATTGCTGTCAAATATCATGTTGAATGAATTGGATAAGGAATTGGAAGCAAGAGGGCTGCGGTTCACAAGATACGCAGATGATTGTGTGATAGCGGTCAAAAGCGAATCGAGTGCAAAAAGAGTGATGCGGACGGTATCGGATTGGATACAGAGGAAACTGAGGTTAAAGGTCAACATGACCAAGACCCACATCACAAGACCGATGAAGCTGAAGTATCTTGGCTTCGGGTTCTACAAGGACAGCAGGACGAAGGAATGGAAATGCAGACCCCATCAGGAATCTGTGAAGAAGTTCAAGGACAGATTGAAAGGATTGACCTGTAGAAAAATGCCGGGAACAGTCACGGGCAAGATTGAGAAAATCAATCAGGTAACAAGAGGATGGATTAACTACTATGCCCTTGGTTCCATGAAAACAGTAATGACAGAAATAGACGCACATTTAAGAACAAGACTCAGAGTTATCATCTGGAAACAGTGGAAGGTACCAGGAAAGCGACAATGGGGATTGCAGAAACTGGGAGTTGGAAAAGACCTTGCAAGACTGACAGCGTATTGTGGAGACCGCTATTATTGGGTAGCAACGAAGACATGCGTTGTCAGGGCAATCTCTAAAGATGTATTAACTAAAGCAGGGCTTGTAAGCTGTCTTGACTATTACAATGAGCGCCATGCTTTGAAGTTATGTTGAACCGCCGTATGCCGAACGGCATGTACGGTGGTGTGAGAGGGGAGAGAAAATCTCCCCTACTCGATTTTTTATGCTGTGAAACGTATGGAATATATATAGGAAGCGTGTCAGAACCGTGCCATTTTCTGAACACAACATAATAGCAATTATGTTGTGTTGGAGGCATGAAAGACAGAAGAAATCCTATCTGGACGCAACATAATTACGCAAATCTCACGGAGAAGTGAGCGCAACATAATCGCAGAGAGGAAGGAAAACCGTGGCATTACTGGATGATTATAAAAAGTTCCTGAGAGGACAGGGCAAGTCAGAGAATACCATTAAGACCTATAGCGGTCATGTAAATGAATATTACCGGTGGTATATGGATACCTTCGGGGAGGCACCGATGCTGCTTTACCATACCAACATTTTGGATTTTCGCTCATACCTGCAGAACATCAAGAAGTTGAAATTCAAAAGCATTGATACGAAACTTTCTTCTTTGACCAGCTTTAATGAGTTCCTGGTGCAGATTGGAGTTCAGAAAGATCTGGTCATCACGGCAGAGGACCGGCTGAAATTCCAGCAGGAAATTGCAAGCCCGACGGAAATAGAAAAGAAAGATGTGGAGGCGTTTCTCCAGAAGGTACTTGTGGATACCGGAAAGAGAAACTATGCGATTGCGGTGATCCTTGCATATGCCGGCCTGCGTGTCAGTGAGTGTATCAGCATCGGCCTGACAGATATTGACTTTCAGGCAAGGGAACTGCTGGTGACTGGAAAAGGCAATAAGCAGCGGATCGTATTCATCAATGACAAGATCATCCATGCAGTCCGGGAGTATTTGAAAGTAAGAAACTCCCAGTCTGAGTATCTGTTTGTCAGCCGGAATGGTGGAAAACTCCACCGCAGCAGTGTGAACCGATTTTTCAATCGGTGTTCGGACCGGATCACGCCGCATAAGCTCCGGCATTATTTCTGCTCTCATGCCCTGGAGATGGGATATACGATTGCGGAAGTCGCAAATCAGGCCGGCCATGCCAGCGAGCGGACAACGCTGATCTATACCAATACGAGCCGGGAACAGATGAAGGAGAAATCGAACCTGCTGTAAGTAACTATAAGAATAAAATTGCCTTTGTATAAACAGACAATAAGTTGATTATAATAAAAGTGTGAGGTATAATAATGACAAAACTAACGAGGACGTGGAATGTATGGAGATGATAAGACGAAATTTGTATTTGAATAAGATACGTCCATTCATTGACCAGGATCTGATCAAGGTGCTGATCGGCCTTAGAAGAAGTGGAAAGACGATCCTGCTCTCCCAGATCCGGGATGTTCTTTTGGAGCGGGGCGTTTCAGAGGAAAATATCATAGAGATCAACTTCGAGTCCCGGCGTTTTAAAAAGCTGGAGGATGCGGATAACTTCTATCAGTACGTCATGGAACGGGCAGAGCAGGCGGAGGGAAAAGTATATCTCTTTTTTTGACGAGATCCAGCATGTGAAGGAGTGGCACTCAGTCATCCCATCCTTCCGGATTGATTTTGACTGTGATATCTATGTGACAGGCTCTAACAGCAAGCTGCTGTCCGGGGAACTGGCGACCAATATGGCCGGAAGGTATGTTTCTTTCCATGTGTATCCCTTTGTGTTGTCGGAGATACAGGAATTTTATGAGGTCAATGGCCTCCCATACACCAGGGAACAGCTTTTTACGGATTACCTGAAATATGGCGGTCTGCCGATGCGCCTGGTGCTGCCGGATGAACATTCCGTCCGCACATATCTGGAGGATGTCTATGATTCTGTCGTGATGAAAGATATTCTCTCCAGATATGCCATTCGCAATGAGAGTCTTTTGCGAAAGCTGCTGGAATTTCTTCTGGACAACATCGGAAATCCGTTTTCCGCACGCTCGATCAGCCGCTCCCTGCTATCCGCCGGGCAATCGACCACCGTGGACACGGTGCTGAATTATATTGATAAGCTGCAGGCTGGAATGATCCTCTCAAAAGCGGAACGATATGATATTAAGGGGAAAAACATTCTGGCATCCACAGAAAAGTATTATGCCGGTGACATCGGGCTTCGCAATGTGTGTAAAGCCAGTGAGCAGATCGACACAAGTAAGCTGCTGGAGAACGTGGTGTATCTGGAAATGTTAAGCCGGGGATATGAGGTGAAGGTAGGGAAACTGGATAACCAGGAGATTGACTTCGTATGCTACAAAGGACAGAAGAAACTTTATATCCAGGTGGCCTATGTGCTGTCAGAGGACTGCATAGATAGAGAATTTGGCAATCTGGAGAAGATTGATGACAATTATCCAAAATATGTGATCAGCAGCGACATCGTAGATCTGAGCAGGAAGGGGATTGTTCATTATAATATCATAGATTTTCTGCTGGAAGGGAAGGATATATAAATCAGCGAAAAAGGAGCCGTCCGTGAGGGCGGCTCCGAGCCGTTTGTATGCGCCATTTGAGGACTACACCATGGCAGAGGTGGCAAATCAGGCCGGTCATGCAAGCGAGCAGACTACAGCTGTTTATACGAATATGACCTGGGAGATTATTATACCTTGGATATAAGGTTTCCTATTTGGAAACTTTTCGCAGAAAAGTTAAATGTGTGTCTATTGTCTGTTGAACATAGATTATAAGCAAAACGGCCTGCATCTGCAGGCCGCCTTTGTTAATGGTATTCTGTTCAGTCTTTGCGCCGGATCACGGGAACCTGTTTTACCTTTTTGCCCTCGGTCAAGTCAGATTTGTTGAATAGCTGTCCATTAAATTCAACGGTTTCATTAGAATCTATATCCTCAGAAATAGGGGTCAATGCCTTTAATAAATCTTCGCCTGTAACACCTAACTGAGCATCATCACTTGCAAATGGAATCCGCAACAAATATTCTCCGTCTACTTCATAAACATATACATAAATACCAGAACCGATGTCTTGCGTATCACCTAAGAATGAAAGGACTTCCTCTCTTGTCATGGTCGGTGTTAATTCTCTTATCTGTTCAGATGTTACCTGTGTTGGTGTTTCAATCGGTTCTTTATTATCTGGCAATCGGTTAAGTATTTCTTCGGTCAATGGACTACTTTCTCCGGCGTCAATCGTTTTTGCGGCTTCCTTTATTTCTTTTCGAGAATTAATCGCTTAAATCTTCAACAGGAATACCGAGAGAAG
>ENA-OQHL01001130-OQHL01001130.1-human-gut-metagenome-genome-assembly--contig:-NODE-1130-length-14861-cov-1.933216_pt1 | contig 14861 bp, 11 predicted proteins | sample MGYA00242565_ERZ504723 | MGnify/ENA primary metagenome ERZ504723 (study PRJEB26092, sample SAMD00036211) | human gut metagenome | host: Homo sapiens | study: EMG produced TPA metagenomics assembly of... | reverse complement strand
AGGGACTCGGAAGCCCGGCTCCTTATGTAAAAGGGAATTATACTGACCATACTGTGGCGACTTATTATGGTGAGGCAATGGCAGTTGTACAGGCAGATGGAAACGGACCGGTGAAGGTTACCGTGGCAGATGAAGAACGGTTTTATGTGGTGGAAATTCCATGTGAATGAAGTGAAAGACTTATGATTTAAGGTGGAAAAGAGGTTGAACAAATGAAGAAAAAAGGTTTTATCATAGGTGGAATCTGTCTTGCTGCTATAGTTGGTATTCTCGGTTACAATCATGAAGCTGTTCGTGTGGTTTTTCATAATGTATACTCTCCATCAGTGAAATTGGATGATTCTTCCAAATGGAATGGTGGAAAAGCTTATGAGAAGCTGCCATATTCTGAGGCTTCCGAAAATGATTATCTGGATCTGTATGTGCCGGACAGTGAAGAACCTATGCCGTTGATCATATTGGTACATGGGGGCGGTTTCGTATACAATGACAGCCAGTCCCGTCAGGCGCAGCTGATGTACCGCTATTTCCGCGATCATGGATATGCATGTGCATCCGTTAACTATCGTCTTGCCCAGGAAGCAGCCTTTCCGGCAGGAGTGGAAGATGTGAAATCAGCGATCCGTTTTCTTCGTGCAAATGCAGAGAAATATGGATACGATCCGGAGCGTTTCGCAATCTGGGGAGAGTCAGCTGGCGGGTATTTATCAGTGATCTGTGGCGCTTCCAATGATGAGGAATTTAATAGTGTTCCATTTATCGGAGAAGATGAGAACCATCCTGTTTCCAGTGAAGTTCAGGTGATTCTGGACTATTACGGCTGTATGGAATTCGGAACTATGGAAGATGATTACAGGGAGCTGAGGATTCCAAAAATTGTCCGCTGGGTGGCCAGCCTGTGGCTTCAGGGGCAATTAAAGATACCGGCTACGAGGATGTGGAATCTTATTGGATGCGCAAGGATGTAAAAGCTCTTACTAAGGATGAGAAAAACAACTATAGTCCATTGTATTATATTGAGAAAAATCTTACGAAGGAAAACAGCCCGGATATATTGATCTGGCATGGTGATGCGGATTTAGATGTTCCGTATCTGCAGTCTGAGAGACTGAATGCACTGCTTACAAGAATTGTTGGGACAGATAAGGTGGAATTTAAGCTTTTTCATAATTATAAGCATGCGGCAGATCAGCTGTACAGTGATGAAAATCTGGGAATCCTGAAAGAATATCTGGATGAGAAATTTGCATAAGGGAAGTCGCATACATTAATATGAGCGTGATTACCGGAGAATCGGCAGACACATAAGCTGACAGAAACGAAGAAAATATCTGGCACAGGGCAGAATTGCCCCGTCAGATATTTTTTTGCCCTCAAATAAAAAGGTTTTAACAAAATCTGTCAAAACCTTGAAAAAGCTAAATGGGTTTGATATGCTATCTATGTATATCTTTTGATGAGTTGTAAGTCATTGTTTACAGGTAATATTCTGTGCGGGTAAATTTTGCACAGAATTGCAGCACAAGGTGATCATTGTGCACTTAGTGAGCAGTGCTATTTTATGTAGTAGGGAGAAACTATGAAAATAGAAAAAAAATCTATGGATCACCCTGTTCGTATTTGGATTGTTTGCAATTGGTTTTTCAGGTTGGATATTTCAGTCAGAGTACAGCCAGGGAAAAATTGCTCTGGGATAATAACGATTAGGTTTGAAACAAAAAAACTGACAGAATGGAGAAATCAAATCAGAGAATATTGCTCTGCCCGAAGACTTCGATGATCCCAGATCAATCTTATTTAAAACCACACACACCATTGCAGAAGTGTGGCTGGACGGAGAAAAAAGTATACGAATACGGAAATGAAGAAGATGCTCCCAGCTTTATGAAGTCACCGGGAAGCTGCTGGCACATTGTGAATATTCCGGAAGACAGCGCTGGTAAAAGTCTTGAGGTCAGAATTATTCCAGTATATGACAACTATTATGGAAATGAAGTCAGCATTGTATACGGAACACGAGGCAATTGCGTTCTGAAAATTTTAATGGACAGCTTTAAAACCCTGTTACTCAGCTGCGGGATCCTGTTTGCAAGTATCATCTGCCTGCTGCTTTATTTGGGAGCAGTGCGAAGAAAAAGAAGAGACAAGACAGAAACGAAGATAGAGGTCTTTTTAAACCTTGGATTTTTCTCATTGCTGATTGCAGTATGGACACTGGCACAATGTGGATTCCTGCAGTTTTTGATTCCGGATGGAAGAACTTTGTATTTTGTAGATTATTTTTCATTCTTCCTTTTCCCGGTACCCTTTAATTTTCTGCTATATGATATCTGCAAAAGCAGATACCACAAAGGTGCATTGATTTTTCCCATTCTTTATCTTGCGAATATGGCAGCTGACGTTCTGCTTCAGTGTACGGGAATTATTGATATATTCCGGCTGCTTCCCGCAACCCATGTTATTATGGTTGCCAATGCAGTTTACACAGTTGCCCTCATTCTTTACGAGGCCAGAAAAGAAGGCAACGATGAAGCCAAGAAATTCCAGTATCCTATGTGTGTGCTCATAGTATTCGGAATGGCAGAAATGTTCCTTTATTATTTGAGGAAATTTCAACAGACATCCATTTTGCTTCCCATAGGAACCCTGCTGTTTATCATTATGCTGATCTGGATCCAGGTTTCCCAATATTACGATCAATACATCCAGAAACAAAAGGTGATCTATCTGCAGAAAATAGCCAACATGGATATGCTCACAGAGGCCATGAACCGAAACGCTTACGAGGACATGGTGAAATATCTGGAGGAAAGTGATATTAAACTTCGTACAACAGGTGTAGTTCTGTTTGATCTGGATAATCTGAAAGTGATCAATGACAATTTTGGGCATGAAAAGGGAGACGAAGCGCTGAAGCTATGCTATCAGTGTATCAGTCAGGCATTTCAGAATGTAAAGAACTGTTTTCGGATTGGCGGCGATGAGTTTGCATATGTATATCATAGCGATGAGAAGGATATGATTCCGGAACGGCTGAAGGCGCTGGAGCTGATTTTGAAAAAAAACAGCGGTAACGAACAAGCTGGAGTATCCACTCAGCATGTCAGCCGGATATGCTTATTATCAGCCGGATATAGATTTTGACTTTAAGGATATTGTAAGACGAAGTGATACCATGCTGTACCGTCAGAAGCGTAGAAAGAAGGTGGCACGGTCAGCAGGTCTGGACAATCTGCTCTCCCGTATGAGTAAGCAGTCGACAGAGGAGATCACAGATGAGGTGATCCTGCAGGAGGAAAAAAGTTTCAGAGCATGTCTGTGGATGAGCTTTGCAGTGTGATCGATCTTCTTAGTCCGACTACAGATAATTACCCATATGTGGTTGACTTTCGGTCGGAATTTTATTACATAGCAAATCAGGCTCTTGAACGCTTCTGTATTCCCCAAAAATGGTTTTCATAATGTAATTTCGAAGCATAAGGAATTTGTATATGCACCGGATTATGAAAAACTGAAAGCGGAATTTGATGATCTTCTGGAAACAGACCGCTGCACCCATAGCATGGAATATCGTTGGCTGGATCTGAAAAAAAAGCCGATCTGGATTCATTGCAAAGGGTATCTGGTCCGTGACGATAACATGAAACCTCTTTACATGATTGGTTGTGTGAACGAAATTGGAAAGAGACAGAAGGCAGATAATGTAAGCGGACTATTGGGAGAGTCTGGTTTCCGGGAGTATATGAACCAGCTGGATACTCCTTTGGAGACAGGATATCTGCTTCGTATAGGAATCGATCATTTTAAGGAAATCAATGATAACTTCGGACAGGAGTACGGTGACTTTGTACTTAAGAAAACGGCGGAGTGTATTTCAGGCTGTACATCAGAAGGACAGAAGGTGTACAAGCTTGTGGCAGATGAATTTCTGATTCTGGATGTTGCTTCTGACGAAGCGAAGGATGCGGATAAGCTTTATGATAAAGTGAGAGAGGCAATAGACAGATTTATTGAAACCAATGAATTTAAAGTCATGTATACGGTTTCAGGAGGAATTGTACCATTTGCGGCATTAAAGGGAAATCAGTGTTCAGAAGCATTGAAGCTGACGGATTTTGCCCTGAATGAGGCGAAGAAGCTGGGAAGAAACCGTTGTTATATATTTAATGGGGAAACCTACAGAAAATTTCTTCGGAAAAGGGAGATCACCCAGGAACTGCGGGAAGCTGTAATTAATGGATTTCAGGGCTTTACAGCTTTTTACCAGCCTGTATTTGCTGAAGATAAAAAAGTGCCTTATGGAGCAGAAGCTTTAATGCGTTTTACCTCTGAAAAATTCGGAATGATTTCACCGGCGGAGTTCATTCCCATTCTGGAAGAAACAGGTCTGATTATTCCTGCTGGCCGCTGGATGATGAAAGAGGCTATGGGAAAATGCAGTGAGATCAGGAAGATACTTTCAGGGTTCCGGATGAGTATTAATATTTCCCAGGTACAGGCCTCTAAGTCTGATGTGATCCAGGATATCAGTGTAGAAATGAAAAGGGTAGGGCTGCCGCTGGAAGCGGTGATCGTGGAATTGACAGAGAGCGATCTTCTGGAACAAAATATAAATGAGAAGCATTTTCTTACAGAATTGAAGCGAATGGGAATCAGTCTGGCGCTGGATGACTTTGGAACCGGCTACTCGAACTTCCATTATCTCAGCGAGCTGAAACCAGAGATCATTAAGATCGACCGTTCTTTCACTGCGAAAGCAGTTGCAGATGAGCAGGAATATTATCTTCTGAATCAGTTTTGCACCATGATTCATAATCTGGATATGAAGATTTGTATCGAAGGTATAGAAAGTGCCCAGGAATGGCTCAAAATCCGAAAGCTGTGCCCGGAATTCACACAGGGATATTTCTGGGGGAAGCCTTGTGGGTATGAAGAGTTTGTGAGAAAATTTGTACAAGAAAAATAAGAGAAATCCGGTACAAAGTGTATAAAAATGCTTTGTGCCGGATTCTTTTTATGTGTGTATAAAATAATCTGCTACAGCACATAAAATTAAAAAATATAAATACAAAGTTTTAAAAATACATTTTAAAAACTTGAAAAAATATCAGTGATAAGCAGTTAGGAAATGAGTGAGAAAATGGAAAAAATGATAGAGATAATTTGATACTGGATGTTGATGGCAATAAATTAGATAGATTTTGCAAATTGACGTTGCGTGGGATTTAACCTATAATGAAATTAGTTTTATGAGTGAAATGGGGGAAACTATGCGCGTTGATGAGGTCATGACAGAAATTATACAACGGTGCAGATTGTATGGGGCACAGAAGATAATTCTGTATGGATCCCGGGCAAAGGGAACTGCGACAGAGCGGAGCGATATTGATATTGCAGTGTCTGGAGTCGCTTCACACGAAATTCTTGATTTGCAGGAGAATTTAGAAGAGATTCCAACATTGTACACAATTGATCTGGTTGATCTTGATACTTGTCAGAATCAGCTGTTGTTGGAGGATATAAAACAATATGGACGAGAAATTTATAAGAAGATTTGAGTCGTTTAGAAATTCACTGGACTCTCTGGCGGAGGCGAAACAGCGTGATTTGTCAGATTCTTTTGTACTTAGTGGAACCAGTGCTAAATTCAGTATTACATTTGACTTGGCGTGGAAGGTTATGAAAGATATTCTGGTACAGTATTATGCAATAACTGGATTTGTCACTGGCTCACCAAGAGAAGTTCTCAGAGAATCATTTCAGGCGAATCTGATTACTGGTGATGAGTGGATGGATATGCTGAAAGTAAGAAATCAGCTTGCACACGACTATGATGGAGTGATTGTGAAAGAACATTGCGGGACAATTGTTCATGTGTATATTGATAAATTATATGATTTAAAAAAAGGCTGTTGAAAAAATTGCTGAAAGAATAATACATCGACCGGGGCATGCCCGGTCGGTTGTTTTTAGGGAGTTTGGGTTATGGCTAAGGTGTATTTTGTGAGGGAAGAGATTAGTATAGAGGTTCCGGTGGGAATCAGCGTGCTGGAGGCAGAGATTCGGGCGGGGCTTGCGCCGGATGCGCCTTGTGGGGGGCAGGGAACCTGCGGGAAATGTCTGGTGAAGGTGGATGGAAAGCCGGTGCTGGCGTGCCAGACAAAGGTGGAAAAAGACTGCCGGGTGGAGATCCCTGGAAAGAAAAAAAGGGGGAAGATTTTAGGCGAAGGTTTTTCCAGAAAGGTGAATTTCCAGCCGGAGCTGCAGGTGAAAACGGTGCGGCTGGAGAAGCCGGAGACTGGGGAAAAAAGGTCGGAGTGGGAGCGGCTGCTGGAGGCTGTTTATGAGAACCCTGAAACTGAAAAAGCTTCGCATACGATTCAGCGAAACATAAAAACAGATACAGAAATAGCTGGAAGTCTTTATAAAAAAAGAATCTCAGAGGCAGAATGGGACGTGATTTACATAGATGATGAAATTCTGGATTTGCAACCATGTTTCGCTTCACAGGATGCTTCAAAGGAAAGACAGGAAGATAATTATAAAGGAGTACACCCACTGTTGTTTACTGCGGCAATTGATCTTGGAACGACCACAATTGTGGGGTATCTTCTGGATGGAAGAACAGGGGAGACATTAGCTGTGGAGAGTAGAATGAATCCTCAGATGCAGTACGGTGGAGACGTGATCCAAAGAGCGAATTATGCGCTGGAACATGGAGAAGATGTGTTAAGTGCGTGTGTACGAAAGGTAATAAATGAAATACTGGAAAGCCTTAGTGTAAAAGCCCGAAAAGCCATTCCAATAGATATAGAAAATCGTAAAAACGAAGTAACAAATGAAAAGAAAGAAGCGAATGAACAGGCTGTCAATGGCAAGCTGGGAAGCGCTGAATGGATGCCTGGAGTGGAAGATATCTATCAGGTAAGTCTTGTTGGAAACACCTGCATGCACCATCTGTTTCTTGGAATTTCCCCGGCGTCTTTGGTGCATGCACCATACACCCCTGCAATCAGTAAGCCCCTTACCTTGCATGCTGCTGACTATGGTATTCGCATCCACCCAAAAGGTCAGCTTCTCCTTCTTCCAAATATCGCCGGTTACATAGGCGCAGACACCAGTGGATGTCTGCTGGCGCTTCGACAGGATTTGAAAGAAGAAGTAACATTAATGTTGGATATCGGAACCAATACGGAAATGATTCTTGGAAATAAATATGGCCTGGCAGCCTGCTCTGCGGCATCTGGCCCAGCTTTCGAAGGGGCGAAGATCCAATGCGGAATGAGGGGACTTCCGGGAGCTATTGACCATGTGAAATATGAGAATGGAAAATGGCAGTATACCACAATTGGCGGTGAGAAGCCTGTAGGCCTGTGCGGTTCCGGACTGATCGATCTGGTGGCAGAGCTTCTGCGGACTGGATTGATAGATGAAAATGGAATTCTTCACAGCGGGCAGGAAAGATCAGACACGTTTATGCTTGTGCCACCACAAGAAACTGGTTTTGCCCAATGTGGGCAGAATATGTCAGAGGATGAGCAAAGTGAGAAAATGGAGTGTCCACAGAGAAATGAAAAAAATGAGAGTGGGCAGTTGCGTGTTGAGAATGATTGTGGAGTCTATCTTACCCAGAAAGATATCGGTGAGGTTCAACTTGCCAAAGCAGCCATTGCAGCTGGAATCCGACTCTTATTGAAGAAAAGAAACATAGAAGAATCTCAGATCCAGACTGTATATCTGGCTGGTGGATTCGGCAATTATATGAATGCGGAAAATGCAGCCCGGATTGGTCTGATCCCGGAAAGCTTTGTGAAGAAAGTACAATGTGTGGGAAATATCGCCGGGGAAGGTGCTAAGATTGCATTGCTAAATAAGAATGAGCGTCATGAGATCGAAAGAGCGGTACAGAGCATTGAATTTCTGGAACTGGCGGCCTGCCCGGAATTTCAGGATTGTTTCGTAGATGAGCTGGGATTTGAAAGGTAAAGAGATTTCCGTGTTTATTACAGGAAATTTTAGTGCTGATTTTATAAAAATAGAAGCAAGATAAAAAATAGAAACAAGATATAAAAATAGAAGACAGAGAATTATAAAAATGTTTTTTGCATATTGTTATCTGTGGATAATAATGATTAAAAAAGGATTAGAGACATGAATTTCAAAGACTTAAAACAACTATGCCTGTCCCACGGTTTCACCAACGTGGTACCTCTTGCCTGCGATACCATTGAACTAAAGCCAGAAGTACGCCAGATGTGCGCCTCCGATTCCTGTCACAAATACAACAAATGCTGGAGCTGTCCGCCCGGCTGCGGAACCCTGGAGGAATGCAAACAAAGAGTAAGAAAGTATAAACTTGGAATCTTGGTACAGACAGTGGGACAGCTGGAGGATTCCATGGATGGGGAAGGTATGATGCGCACAGAAGCTATGCACAAAGCCTCCTTTTACAGCCTGGAAAAAGATCTGCGGAAATTTTACCCGAATATGCTTCCAATGGGCGCAGGCTGCTGCACAAAATGCAAAACCTGTACTTGTCCGGACGCTCCCTGCCGCTTTCCGGATCAGGCCTTTTCCTCCATGGAAGCATACGGAATGCTGGTCATGCAGGTCTGTCAGGCAAACCATCTTGACTATTATTATGGCCCTGGAAAGATTGCGTATACTAGCTGTTATTTATTAAAATAGAACTAAGAAAAGATAACTTCCCCAATAAGAACTGAAACACAGACAGGTATTTATTATATTATTTTAAGATTTTCTCCAAAGAAAAATTGTGTATGTGTCTAGCTACGACAACCGAATTCGAGGGAAATGTACTGTAAAATGGAGCGTGCAGATTTTGCGTTGATATCCTGCATATGCATTTAGTTGTGAAATTATTCACAGTAAGATAGTATAATCGAATGAGAAAATAACAGAAGAGGAATTTCCCCAAATTGATATAAAATGAATTTGTAAAAAGCAAGTCCATTTAGCGGAGGACTTGCAGCGGAGAGAACGAAACTGTTACAGCTTGCGGAGAAGATTGTGACAGAAAATTACAAGTTACTGGTCGCGGAGTGAACAGTAGCAATTACAATTTCATATTGGAGGGAAAATGCCATGATTATTATTGGTGAGAAGCTGAACGGATCCATTCCGTCAGTTGCAAAAGCCATCGCTGAGAAGGATGCGGACCTGATCAGAGAAAGAGCCAGAATGCAGGCAGAAGCGGGAGCCACATTTCTGGACGTATGTGCCTCAGTAGAAGAGGCTGTAGAAGTAGAAACCTTGAAATGGATGATTGACCTTGTACAGGAAGTGACAGATACACCAATCTGTGTGGATAGTCCAAGTGCCAGATCCTGCGTTGCAGCCATTCCATTTTGTAAAAGACCGGGACTTATTAACTCTGTTTCCCTTGAAGGAGACAAAATTGACACGATTTTTCCAGTGATCGCAGACACAGACTGGGAGTGCGTAGCCCTTCTCTGCGATAACGATGGAATTCCGGATTCCGTAGAGCGTCGTATGAAAATTTTCTTCGGAATTATGGAAAAAGCGAAACAGTACGGCATTGCACCAAGCCGTTTACATATTGACCCACTGGTTGTAACCCTGGGAACAGACCAGACTGCGCTGACTGTATTTGCAGACTGCTGCAGAAGAATCAAATATGAATATCCGGAAATCCATATCACCAGTGGACTTTCCAACATTTCCTTCGGACTTCCGGTGAGAAAAAATATTAACCAGGCATTTATGGTTCTTGCTATGAATGCTGGTATGGACAGTGCCATCGTAGATCCGACCAACAAAAACATGATTGGTATGATCTATGCAACAAACGCACTTCTGGAGCGTGATGAATACTGCCTGCAGTATATTGATAAATTCGGAAACAAAGCATCCGAGGAAGCCGCTCAGCCGGCTCCTGCATCTCCGCTTGATGAGAAAATGCAGAAGGTTTTCAAATTAACCCAGGATGGAAAAAATAAAGAAATCGGACAGGCTGTCCAGGAGGCACTTGATGCAGGCTGTGATCCAACTGCAATCCTCAACGACGCCATGATCGGCGCCATGGCAGTTGTTGGCGATAACTTTAAGAAAGAGATTATTTTTGTACCACAGATGCTGGCTGCAGCCAGAGCCATGAAGGCTGGTGTGGAAGTACTGAAGCCATATCTTGCAACCGGAGAGGCCGGAAGCGCAGGAACCATCATTCTTGGAACGGTTGCCGGAGATCTTCATGACATTGGTAAAAATCTGGTTGGAATGATGTTCGAAAGTGCAGGCTTCGAAGTAATTGACCTTGGTGTTGATGTGCCGATTCAGACTTTTATTGATGAGGTAAATAAGCACAAAGAAGCAAGCATTGTAGCACTTTCCGCTCTTCTTACCACTACAATGCCGTCACTTCGTGACACAGTATCAGCACTTCTTTCACAGCCATTCAGAAGCCGTATTAAGATTATGGTTGGCGGTGCGCCGATCAGCCAGGAATTTGCAGATGAGATCGGAGCAGACGCTTACACAGAGGATGCAGCTTCTGCGGCAGAGTGTGCAAAAAAATATGCGGAATCCGGATTCTGTGCAAAGGCAGCAGCCGGGGAATTTGACCAGGTTTCAGTAAAGGGCGAGGAAAGCGTAACTGCAGGTGCGGAAGACAAAGAGAAAAATATTGCGATGACTGATGCGCAGACAAAGTCAGAGCCGGATGCAGAAGAAACTCCGGAAGATGATTCCTACGAAACATCCGAAACCAATGGTACCTGGGTACGCAGACCGCTTCATGAGGCACCTCATTTTGTGAAGGATAAAGTGAATCTGAGCAAAATTCAGCTTCCAAAACCTGGTGAAGGCTACAAAGTAAATATGGAAGCTGCCAAAGAGAAATTCCGCAACTACTGGGCGCATAAGAACACGGGAAGACCGCTTATGTGCGTAATCGCAAGAAGACCTGAGGTGGAGCAGTACTCCGACGGAACACCTGTAGAGGGCGGTTATCTGGATCAGATTTGTCAGGGAAAATACTATAATATGCCGGAAGAATTGAAGTGGAAAGATATGGAGGACAAATACCAGAACCCTCAGAGAATTGTTGACCGCTATCGTTACTTCTGCCAGACACATGCATTCCTTGGAGAGAGCTTTCCGAATCTGAATATTGATTTTGGACCAGGCTCACTTGCTTCTTATCTTGGTTCTGAAATTGGGTTTAAGAAGATACAGTATGGTTTAACAAATGTCTGGACGGCTGGGACGGGTGTGCCGAAGCTGACCTTTGATCCGGAGAATAAATGGTTTAAAAAACATCTTCAGCTTGCAAAGGATTGTCAGGCACTTGCCGGAGATGACTTCTATGTGGATATGCCGGATCTTATGGAAAACATTGATGTTCTTGCCTCTCTTCGCGGAGCGCAGGATATTCTGTTTGATCTTCTGGATGAGCCGGAAATGATCGGGGAAAGAATCCAGGAGGTAACGGACATTTATTATGAATATTATGACCGTTTTTATGATGTTATCAAAGATGAAGAAGGCGGAAATGCATACACCGTATTCCAGATCTGGGGACCAGGCAGAACGGTGAAGCTTCAGTGCGATTTCTCAGCAATGATGTCACCGGAAGATTTCCGTAAATATATCCAGCCGTCCTTACGCAGTCAGTCTGAAAATGTAGATCATGTACTTTATCATCTGGATGGTCCGGCTGCAATTAAGCACATGGATGCGCTTATGGAAATTGAGGGAATTGATGCTCTTCAGTGGACCAGCGGTGATGCCGGTCCGGACGGAACCCTTCCGGATTGGGATGTGATCTATGATAAAGCAATTGCAGCAGGCAAATCCATCTGGGTAAAGGTATATTCCGGTGAGTTTGAAGACTGGATCCGCAACGTAGACCGAATTGTAAATAAATACGGCTCCCACAGCCTTTTCCTTCTTTTTCCCGGAAATGTCCATGGAGCAGGCTGCATATCTTCTTGATTATGCAGACCGCAACTGGAGCGATGTGAAGGGAACTTTTTGTAGAGTCTCTGGGACGCTGAAACATATGCAATCCTATTGACGGAAGCAAACTCATATTCAAATTAAGTTTATTTTGTTAACTCCATAATAAAAACCACAAAGCGCCGGCAGGTAAATCTGTCGGCGCTTTGCGTTGTCTGTATGAGATATACAACGTGCAATAATTCATATAAAACTAATAGGAATAATTATAATATTTGTGTAATTAGTACAAAAAACAATAAGAAAGTATAAAGTAACAGGAAGAAAATAGAAGAAAAAGTTTTTTTAAAAGATATAATTGAAATTAATACGCGGGGGAAACACAAAAATTGAATGGGGAAAAGAGGTATTTCAAACTATGAAACAGAAAGCTATGGATGTAAAAACTTGTTGTAAGACCATTGATCGGTTGTCTGACACATACTCATTTCTGGGAGGGACCGTGCCGTGCCGGACGAAAAGAAGACATGACTGTAGAGGCAGAGACAAAGGTTGCTGATGAAACCTTCAAAAGCTCTGTTGAAGCACTGAAGGATGTGATCAGTGAAGTGGAATTTAAGGAGCCTTTGGATGTCAGATACAATGAATCTTTTGTTGTAGAGAAAGAGATGTTTGATAAAATCGGTGAAGACGTGGACGAAATTGACTGCTTCCTTTGCATGGGATGGAGAATCCCAAAACTGGAGCGTTACAGAAAACCGGTTATCATCTGGCAGAATGGAAATGAAGGAATTGATTTTGCCGCTTATTGCCGCTCCATCGGAGTTGAGGCATATGTGGCTATGGATCTGCAGGATGTAAATGAGATTGCACATATTCTCTGGGTAAGAAAAGCAGTGCGAAATACAAGAGCACTTGTACTCACAGCCGGTTCCCAGCCAACCTTTGGAATTCAGAGTCTGATCCGTGATCCGGAAATTCTCAGACAGCGCTATGGCTTTGAGGTTATCAAGCTTCCATTTACTTCTATTTTCAAATACATGGATGAGATCACAGATGAAGAGGCAAAGCCGATTGCAGACAAGCTGATCGCAGGTTCCACAGATACGCAGGTAAATACAGACTGGTTTATCAATGACGTTAAATATTATCTGGCTGCGAAAAAGATGATGGATATTTATGACTGCAATGCATTTTCCACTGCCTGTCATGAGCTTTGCACTACTGAAATCCCTCAGAATCGGAAATTTACACCATGTATGTGCCATTCCATTATGAAGGATGAAGGAATTCCAAGCGGCTGTGAAGAAGATCTTAATGCACTTATGGCAATGCTGATCATGCAGTATGTTGCCAACCGACCGGCATTTATGGGCAATCCGAACCATGAAACAGATGAGCTTCTTAGAATTCATCATGCTGTACCGGCGCTTTGCATGAACGGTTACGGAACAAAGCCTCTGGAATATAAGTTATGGGCATTTACAGGACAGGGCTTCGGTGGCAAGCTGCAGGTTGATTTCACTCAGAATGACGATGACTATGTTACTCTGGGACGTTTCAATCCTGCCGGAGATACCATGTGTATCAAAAAAGGCAAGGTGATCCGCTCAGAATATGCAGAAACCTACTGCAGTCCGTACTACTACATCCAAATGGATGATGCAAGAGAGTATATGCATAATCTGGCTGGCTTCGGACATCATCAGGTACTGATTTTCGGTGACTATACAAAGCTGATCAAAAAGATTGCAAAGGTTATGAATTTTAATATCCTGGAAGGATGATTTTTAGTGATTTATCTGAACAATGGGGCCACTTCCTGGCCAAAACCTTCCTGTGTATACGAGGCGGTGCAGGCGTGTCTTACAGGCACGCCTGCTTCGCAGTTCAGGGGAGGAAGCGATATATTAAAAAAAGATGCAGAAGAGCTGTGCAGGGAGAAGCTTGGAAAGCTTTTAAATATCAGTGACTATCATCGGATTTTTTTTACCTCAGGCGCAACGGAGAGTATGAATACATTGCTTTGCGGCCTGAATTTCGGGGAAGAAGGTCAGGCTGTTCTTGCAACACAGACAGAGCATAACAGTGTACTTCGGCCGCTGATGAATCAGACAGTGAAAGACACACATCCTGTATGGATCGTTCCCTGTGGGAAAGATGGGGCAATAACAGAACAGGCTCTTGAGAATACATTGAAGAAAGCAACAAAAACAACTGGAAAAAAGCCATCTGCCATGATCATCAATCATTGCTCCAATGTGACCGGATATATACAGGATATGAAAATGGCAGCTGATTTTGCCGAAAAAAACAATCTGCTTTTAATTGCAGACATATCCCAGAGTGCAGGATGTATTCCTGTGGATGTAGATGGCTGGAATGCAGATGCCGTTGTTTTTACAGGGCACAAAAGTCTTCTTGGAATCCAGGGAACAGGCGGGTTTTATATCAGAGAGGGCATTTCCCTGAAACCATTAAAATACGGAGGTACAGGGCGAAACAGTCAGCAGCTCACCTATGAAAATGGTGATTACGAATATGAAGTGGGAACACAGAATATTCCGGGAATTACAGGGCTTCTTGCAGGGACTGAGTATATACTCCAAACAGGGCTGGACTGGATACAGAAAAAAGAAGAAATGCTTATGGAGCTATTGTATGAGGGACTGAAAAAAATAGATGGCATTCAAATTTACGGCAGTCCAAAAGGGCGCAGAGGGCCTGTTTTGAGTATGAATTTCGATGGCTTAAAGGCTTCTGATGCAGCTTATATACTGGAAAGCGGATATGGGATCACAGTCCGCGCTGGACTGCACTGCTCGCCGCTGATCCATCAGGCAATGGGGACAGAAAATGGTGGAACTGTGAGAGTCAGCATCTCCTGGTTTACCGGGGAAAAAGATATTCAGGCTTTTCTGACA
>ENA-OQHL01001128-OQHL01001128.1-human-gut-metagenome-genome-assembly--contig:-NODE-1128-length-14865-cov-5.737142_pt1 | contig 14865 bp, 12 predicted proteins | sample MGYA00242565_ERZ504723 | MGnify/ENA primary metagenome ERZ504723 (study PRJEB26092, sample SAMD00036211) | human gut metagenome | host: Homo sapiens | study: EMG produced TPA metagenomics assembly of... | reverse complement strand
ATAGGGCAGAGGTGGAAGTACGGTAACGTATGGAGCTGACTGTTACTAATCGGTCGAGGCTTTAACCAAAGAAGGCTGAAGTGTAAGAGATGTAGAAAGATTCTTGTATGTTGTTTTGAAGGTATATCCTTTATATATAGATTTAATATGAAGATTCAAGCATTCTTAGGGATAAGGATGTTTTTTTTTTATTGCATAGGAAATTTCGATGAAATCCCCTATGCAATAAAAAGCCCTCCGGGCAGGATCACACTGCAGCGGAAAAGATTGTTAAATCATAGTAAAATAGGTTGACGATATCAGAAAAATCTGATAATATAACCCAGAATGAAAACAAAGAATGCTGAGAGATATTAGTAAAGATGTGAAAGGAGGTGTATGTTCATGGATAGTTGCGATCGTATAGGACGAAGTTGTATGCGGGGTCAAAAAAGAAAATATAAGATGCGAATGCTGCTCTCTGTGAAGATACATGAATAGCAACATTTGTATTATGATATCCTTTTTGATACACCGCGAAACAGAAAGTTCTTTACATCACAACAGAGTATGTGATCTGCTTTAGGAATTTCAATCTGAAGCGGTGTATTTTTGTGCCTAAATATTGGTGTTTTGCAACCAGATTTAGGAAAAGAAGGAGGATATCATGAAAAATGCAAGAAATCAGCATAGAACAGATTATGCAAAAGAATTGGTCAAGATCGTACAGACAACGAAAGATAGAGAAGAATTAAAGAAAAAGATCGCAGCTTATCACGAAAGAGATATTGCAAATGCGATCGTAGAATCAGATAAAACAGTTAGAAAATGTATCTATGACATTTTAGACATTGCAGATATTGCAGAGATTTTTTCTTATATCGAAGAGGAACCAGGAAAATATCTGGAAGAAATGCCAATTGAACAGGCAGCGAAAGTTGTATCAAACATGGATTCAGATGATGCGATGGATCTGTTTGAAGAATTAAATGAAGAAGATAAATACAAATTATTAAAGAGACTGGATAAAGAAGCAAAAGAAGATGTTCAGAAACTGCTGTCTTACGAGGAAGATCAGATCGGTAGTTGTATGACGAATAATTATATTGTAGTAAGAAATGATGTAACGATTCGTGAGGCAATGAGTACACTTGTAAAGCAGGCAGGAGAACATGATAATATCCAGACACTTTATGTGATAGATGAGAATGGGATTTTTTGCAGGAGCGATCGATCTGAAAGATTTGATCATCGCAAGAGAACATGATAATCTACAGGACATCATAAGCAGTTCTTATCCTTATGTATATGAACATGAAAAAATCAGTGAATGTATGGAAATCTTAACAGATTACGAAGAAGATTCCATCCCAGTACTGACACAAGATAAGAAAATCGCAGGAATCTTAACATCTTCCGATATTGTAGAATTGGTCGATGACGAGATGGGAGATGACTATGCAAAACTTGCTGGTTTAACAGAAGAGGAAGATTTAAATGAACCCACGATAGTTAGTATGAAGAAGAGACTTCCATGGTTGATCGCATTGTTATTCTTAGGAATGGCAGTATCCTCAGTTGTTGGAATGTTTGAATCTATTGTTGCGGTATTGCCAATTGTTATCTGTTTCCAATCACTGGTACTTGATATGGCGGGAAATGTTGGAACACAATCTTTAGCTGTAACAATCCGCGTATTAATGGATGAAAATCTGTCAGGTAAGAAAAAGATTGCTTTGTTATTTAAAGAAATGAAGATCGGTTTCTTAAATGGAGCAAGCCTAGCGATCATGGCACTCGTATTTTTAGGAGTGTACATCCATTTATTTAAACATTATCCATGGATTTCTTCATTCCTGATTTCAGGGTGCGTAGGAATTTCACTGATCGTTGCGATGGTGATCTCAAGCCTTGTAGGAACGATCATTCCAATGTTCTTTCATAAGATCAACATTGACCCAGCAGTGGCTTCTGGTCCATTGATCACAACCATCAATGATCTAGTCGCAGTTATCACATATTATGGACTTTCTGGTCTTGTGTTGATCCAGTTATTCCATATATAAAGAAGAGAGTGGCAAAAGTAAATTCTTGCCACTCTCTTTTTTATATGTTTGGTGCTTTATTTTTCATGATCGGAATATATTCATAAGTTGGTTCAAGATGATGTTTGCTATATAACTTATAATATTCGATAAAGATACGATCCATGATCTGAGGTATCTTTGTTTCATCAGTCTCAAATAAAATGATTAGATACTGCATGGAACTGTAATGGGTACAGACATCAACTTTTCGAATTTTTTGACGGATTGCCTGTTCCATGCAATCAAGAGCATCCTCGATGTTCTCGATATACATGATATGATCCGGATTTGTTTCCATCGTGACCATCACAAGATAACAGTGATATTTGTAACGGTTACCCAGATGATGCATATATTCATAGATTTTAGCAAACTCACGATAATCAAGATCAAGTACACCAGAGTAATTACCATTTTCACGTAATGCTTTTGCAATTAAAGAGAGATCATTTTCAACCGTGTGGTCGTCACACTCAGATTCAGGAATCTGCCGATAGAAGGAGAAGTCGCTTTTTCCATTTTGTTTTACAAAATATAGTGCTTTATCAGCTTTCGTATAACATTCTTCAAAAGAATCTCCAATATTACACATATATAGTCCGGCAGAAATGGATGCAGCATGAAGCTCAGGATCTTGTTCCTTTCGAGTATTAAATTTCTTAAAAATAGCAGTTATAACTTCTGTAATACTATTTTGATCAGCATTTGGCATAAATAATAGGAATTCATCTCCGCCAAGACGACAGACAAGACATTCACTGGAATATTCTAATAATAGATTACCAAGAAGCTTCAATACACGGTCACCAGCTTTGTGGCCATAGATATCATTGATGGTTTTTAAATTGTCCATATCCATAAAGACAAGACATCCGCTGTGGTGTTTCATCAACTGCGCAATGGCTTGCTCACCTTTATTTCTGGTTGGAAGCCCAGTTAAAAAGTCGAGATTTTCTTTGGCTTTTTGCGTACGGATCGTGCTCATGATGTCAGAAATGAATTGACTCATTTCGATTTCAGCTTCAGGAATCTGAGTATTCTCAGTGATACTTAAATGATCTTCTTTAACATGAATACGGTCTTCCCTTAATAGTTTTAAAAAGATATCTGTGATCTCAGGATCAAACTGAGTTCCTTTATTATTCTCTAATTCCTGTATGATCTTTTCTGGCGGAAGTTGATTTCGGTAAATTCTTTGGGAACTCATAGCATCATAACTGTCAGCAACCGCAACAATTCTTGCATGTAGTGGAATCTCTTTCCCTTTTAAACCGTCAGGATAACCATTTCCATCATAACGTTCATGATGATTGCGTACAATTTCTTGTACGTGATCGATCAGAGAAATATTCTTTAAGATATTTGCACCAATGGTCGTATGTTCCTTAATAATAGAAAATTCTTCCTCAGAAAGTTTGCTTGGTTTATTTAAAATGGTATCAGGAATAGCAATTTTGCCGATATCATGAAGATGAGCAGCATTTTTAAGATTACTAAGTTCTTTTTCATTCCATCCAAGTTCACGCGCGATCAAAACGGAATACTCTGCAACACGATGAGAATGTCCTTTCGTATATTCATCTTTTGCCTCGATCGTGGTGGATAACATCTGCATCAACTGCAGAGACATCTCCTCTATATTTTTTTTACGTTTATCGAGTTCTTCTTGCTGCTGGCGTTTGATGATATCACGGATGATATGGATCGTATAGACCACATTCATAAACAACAAGATCAAAATAGCAATACCGACAAATACGCCAGAAACAGATACTTTGTAATATACAGAAATTGCTTCAAAGATCACAGCAAGCATCGTAATAAGCAGTCCAAAGAACAACAGGCAATCACTTCGACTCCGATGATTCCACTGTCCGATCAGGAAAGTAACAATGACAGCAAGGAAAGTAATAATAAGGATTGTATGTGCTGCTGGCATTGTCTCAATATAATCTGCAATACCTGTAAGATGCAGGATCGTACATATGATAAAATTCAATAAAGCAATAAAACAGATTGATTGAAAGATCTTTTTATATTTACCTTTCTGAAGATTATTGACATATAAGGAAATCGGCAGAGGACATAACATGATCATAACAAAACATGAAGTTGCAAGTCCAGATGCATTTGGAACAAGAAGCTGTCGCATTTTTGATTCTCCGATCATCCAGACAGATCCCATAAGCAAACACCATCCAAGATATTCCATATTAAACTTGGTTTTGTAAACAATTCCAAGGGCGATACTGAATAAGATTGTGACAATCGATGCAAAAAAGATAAATGATCCGATCACGGTTGTAGAGAAATTATGATTAAAAATATAACTCCAGATCTGCATTTGATCTCCACAGTAAATCGTATTGACAACACCAGAGTAGTTACTCGTATATGTTATAAGTTCCAGACGAAGTTCCTTTCCGGCATCTGCAGACGAAGTATTGCAGAATATATAACGGCTGGCAGAGTTTTTGCCAAATCGGTGCAGACTTTTTGCGTTATATTCCTTTCGAAGTTTTCCATCAATGTAAAAACGTACATCCTGAAGGGAAGAACGGATCGCGATCACATTCTCGTTATAATCATCTGGAAGTGTAGTAGTAATGATCATCGTCTGTTTTGCTGGAACTTTATAACGTCCAGGAACAGAAATGTTTTGTTTTGTGCCATCGGATTTCTTCCATGTAAAAGTACCATTATAGATGATAGAATGTCCAGATTGGTCAAAAAACTGTTCATCAGGTCCCAAAATCTGCATTCCAATAAACCAGACAAAGATTATCGCTATCAAAATATAAAATAGTCTGGAAATATTTTTATTAGTTTTGTATGATTGTTTGATCAAAATAGTCCCCCTCCATTTGTTGATCGTATTATATATCAAAATCAACATAATTAATTTTATTATACGTTTTTATGTATCAATTTGCAATTTAAACTATACTTGACAGATCAATATTTTTTTGTTAAAGTAATCAAACAATCAATATTCCATGAGGGAGTAGTTCGCGTCATACAAAGACGTGATTTGTCAACAGACTCGGTAATGACTCGCAGACATCAAGCAAGTCAGCCTGGCAAATATTAAAGAATGAGACTCATGTATGTTCTTATAGTACATCTGGAACATACATGAGTTTTTCTTATGTACAAATAAAAAGACAATTTTGAAAGGAGAAAAACAAATGGAGAAATTTATCAACCAATCCCCATTATTTTTAGTGATCATCTGTCTGATCATAGGATTTGCATTTTTAATGAAAGGAGCAGACTATTTTGTAGAAGGAAGTTCAAGTGTCGCCAAACGTTTAAAAGTTCCTTCTATTATCATTGGATTGACGATCGTAGCCATGGGAACATCACTTCCAGAAACTGCAGTCAGTGTAACAGCGTCTATTGCCAATAATAATGCCCTGGCGATCAGCAATGTAGTTGGTTCTAATATCTTTAATATGATGTTTGTGATTGGAGTCTGTTCAATTTTAGCAACGATCGGTGTAAAAAGAGAAACAATTATAAGAGATATTCCATTATCTCTTGTATGTGCGACATTACTTCTCATATTTGGTTATCTCGCATTCGGAGATAGATCACATATGATCCTTGGACGTTTTGATGGAATCATTTTCCTTATTATATTTGCCGTATATGTTCTTATGATGGTTTTTCAGGCAATGCGTGCCAGAAATAATCAGGAAGTCGTACAACTTGAAACAATGGAAAATGAAGAATTGATGATCATGTCTTATCCAAAGAGTCTGTTATGTATCGTTGGAGGTGCAGCAGCCATTGCATTTGGTGGAGATCTTACAGTTGATGCCGCAAGCAGGATTGCCATAGATTTTGGAATGAGCCAGAATCTTGTAGGATTAACGATTGTTTCGATCGGAACGTCTCTTCCAGAACTGGTCACTTCCATCGTAGCCGCAAGAAAAAATGAAGTTGATATGGCGGTCGGGAATGCGATCGGTTCCAATATCTTTAACATCCTTATGGTACTTGGAATCGCATCTGCGATCAGTCCATTACAGCTAATTGGTGAAAATGTGATTGACATCATAGTTTTAGTCGTATTTTCAGTTGTAGTATGGATCTTTGGAGCAACGAAAAAAAAGATTTCAAGAACCGAAGGAATTGTAATGATCTGCATGTATCTTTGCTATAGTGTGTATATTATTATGCGGTAGGCGTGATCATTGACATTACACTGTCACAATTATAAAATATAAGATATATGATGGAGGAGAATCAATGATCAGACTAGCAACGATAGGAACCAATTTTATTACAGACTGGCTGATGGAAGGAATTTTGGAATTAGATGAAATCCAATTAACAGCTGTATATTCAAGAAATTTAGAAAAAGGGAAGCAGTTTGCAGCAAAATATAATGTAGAAAAAGTATATGATAATTACGAAGAGATGGCAAAAGATCCAGAGATTGATGCGGTTTATGTAGCGAGTCCAACTTATATGCATTATGCACATTCGATCACAATGATCAATTACGGAAAGCATGTGCTTTGTGAGAAACCTGTTTGCTCCAACCGTGAGGAATTAGATATCCTGATCAAAGCAGCTAAAGAACAAGGAGTTGTATTTATGGAAGCCATGAAGAATGTACATTCTCCAGGATTCCATGCGATGATGGACAATCTTCATAAGATCGGAACAGTGAGAAGAGCAACGATTCAGTATTGTCAGTATTCTTCAAGATATGATAAATTTAAAAATGGAATCATTGAAAACGCATTTAATCCCAAATTATCGAATGGAGCACTGATGGATATTGGATCTTACTGTATCCATTTCCTTGCAAGTTTATTTGGGAAACCAGAAAAGATCCTCGCAGACAGTTTGTTCCTTGAAAATGGAGTGGATGGTGCAGGAAGTGTGATCGCATCTTATGGCAATAAACAGGCAGAGATCATATATTCCAAGATTACAGATTCCAAACTGCCAACACAGATTCAGGGTGAAAATGGATGTATGGTCATTGAACAATGTCCGATCATCAAGAAGATCACGATCTACTATAGAAATGGAGAAACAGAAGAATTACAATTTGACAAAAGAGATAATCCGATGATCTATGAAACAAAAGATTTTATCAGATTGATCAAAGAACATAAAGTGGATCATCAATTTTTAAGAGCATCCGAGATCGAGATGGATATCACGGATGAAGTGCGAAGACAGACAGGAATTGTATTTCCGGCAGATAAGATCCGGGAACAGTGATCGCAAGTGAACAATCTCTTAAAACAGAAAGGAAAGCAAATATGAGAAAGATCATAGCAGCAGGATGTCTGATGGCAGCCATGACACTTTGTGTTGGGTGTTCATCTGCAAAAGACGGCAGCAAAGATACAACAAAAGCAACAACAGAAACAAAGATGAAAGTGCAATCAAAATATAAAGTACCAAAGATCACAGCAGCAAAGAAAACAGACCAACTTGCGGATGCACAAAAGGGAGAAACGATCGTCACTATGAAAGTCAAAGGTTATGGAGAAATGCAGTTTAAGTTCTTCATGAAGAAAGCGCCTTTGGCCGTGAAGAATTTTGTAACTCTTGCATCGAATGGATACTTTGATGGACAGATCTTTCACAGAGTCATCAATGATTTTATGATCCAGAGTGGAGATCCAACAGGAACAGGAACAGGCGGAGAAAGTATTTGGGGAGAAGACTTTGATAATGAAGTATGTGAGGAACTTCTGCCTCTTCGCGGTTCTTTATGTATGGCAAATTCCGGAGCAGATACGAATGGAAGTCAGTTTTTTATCGTGCAGGCGAAAGCAGATACAGCGAAGAAAGGTCTGGAAGAAGGGAATGTAGAACTCACAAAGAAACAACAAGCGTTATTCTTGGATCAGGGTGGATATCCATCCTTAACAGGAAGCTATACTGTGTTTGGACAAATGATCAATGGATATGATGTGTTAGATAAGATTTCAGGATGCAAGACACAAGATAATGGAAGTGGAGAAGTAAGCCAGCCAGTGAAGAAAGTTGTAATAGAGAAAATGACTGTTTCAAATGCAGAATAAATTAGAGGAAAACAGGTGGTTATATGCTGATCGTTGCACTTGATACTTCAAAAAAAGAGCCGTTATATGAGCAGATTTATAATTCTATCAAAAAAGAAATTATAACAGGAGTTTTGCCCTTTGGGGCCAGACTCCCTTCTGCAAGGAGACTTTCCAAACATTTAGATGTCAGCAGGAATACTGTGGACACTGCATATGCACAGCTTTGTGCAGAAGGATATATTGAATCAAAACCAAAACGTGGTTTTTTTGTCTGTCAGGTAGAAGAACTGGCAGAGCTTCACATTCCAGTTAAGATTGAAGAAGAGGAAGAAGAAATACGACCAGAGAAGATACCATACGACTTTTCATCAGCAGGAGTTGATATGGAACAGTTTCCTTATCATATCTGGAGAAAACTACTAAAAGAGATCATGATCAATGATAACAGTGAGTTATTTCAAAAGGGGAATTTTCAAGGAGATTTGGAATTGCGCAAAGCGATCATGTATTATCTGAGACAATCCAGAGGTGTTCATGTTCATGCCAGCCAGATCGTAGTGGCAGCAGGAATGGAGAATCTGCTATTTTTACTACGTCAGATTTTAGGAGAAAAAGTTTCCATTGGAATTGAAAATCCAGTTTACAAAAATGCGTATGAAATCTTAAAGGAATTGGATTTTAAGATTCATCCGATCTCCATGGACGAAAGTGGAATGTGTGTAGAACAATTGCAGAAAACAGATGCGAACTTAGCATATGTAACCCCGGCACACCAATATCCCACAGGCGTGATCATGCCAATAGGGCGAAGAAGTCAATTATTAGGATGGGCTAAAAAAGATCCAGATCATTATATTATCGAAGATGATTATGACAGCGAGTTCAGATATCATGGAAAACCAATTCCAGCGATGCAGGGATTAGATGATGGAGAAAATGTGATCTACATGGGAACATTTTCAAAAGCGATCGCACCAGCGATCCGAGCAAGTTATATGGTGCTCCCAAAGAAACTTGCAAAGAGATATCAGCAGATTGGCCAGACATTTTCCTGTGCAGTATCAAGGATCGATCAGAAAGTTTTGACGCTGTTTCTGACAGAAGGGCATTTTGAACGACATTTAAACCGTATGAGGAATATTTATAAGGAGAAACATGATCTATTGATCAAAGAAATTAAGAAGTTAAACTCCGATATTCAAATATATGGTCATGGAGCAGGAGCACATATCATCGTAAGATTCCCTGTCAGTGATCAAAAAGAGTTTCAAAAAAAATTAAGACAAAAAGGCGTGATGATCTATCCGCTCTCATGGTATTATATAGAAGGAAAACCATTGAAAGAAGAATATATTTTGGGGTTTACGAGAATGAAAAAAGAAGATATGATAAGAGGGATTGAAATTATAGGAGAAGTACTCTATTCAAAATAAAAAGTGGGGGACAATCATATGTCAGAAGAGAAAAATCAAAATGAGATTGAGGAAGTAACAAATGAGGATGAACACAAAGATGTGGAACATTACTGCTATCTTTGCAGACGTCCGGAATCTGCAGCCGGTAAGATGTTAGAACTTCCGAATAATATTTTTATATGTACAGATTGTATGCAGAGGACATTAAATTCTATGGGCAATGGTCAGTTTGGATTTATTGACGCAAGAAATATGGATCTTGACAGCATGGATATCACAAAGATGATGAACGATATGCAGAGCATGCAGCCAAAAGCGGAAGTAAAGAAGAAAAAGAAAGACAAAAAAGAAGAGCCAGAGTTTACATTAAAAGATATTCCAGCACCACATCAGATCAAGGCAATGCTGGATGAATATGTTATTGGACAGGATTATGCGAAGAAAGTTATGTCTGTTGCTGTATACAATCATTATAAACGAGTGGTTACAAACACAATGGATGAGATCGAAATCGATAAATCGAATATGCTGATGATCGGACCAACAGGAAGTGGTAAAACATATCTGGTCAAGACACTTGCAAGACTGTTAAAAGTACCACTAGCGATCACAGATGCTACATCCTTAACAGAAGCAGGATATATTGGTGATGACGTAGAAAGTGTTTTATCAAAGCTCTTACAGGCGGCAGATAACGATGTAGACCATGCAGAACATGGAATCGTATTCATTGACGAGATTGATAAGATTGCCAAGAAACAAAATACAAACAGCAGAGATGTCAGTGGAGAATCCGTTCAGCAAGGATTGCTAAAACTCTTAGAAGGAGCAGAAGTCGAAGTGCCAGTCGGAGCTACAAGCAAGAATGCAATGGTACCACTCACAACGATCAATACAAGGAATATTCTTTTTATCTGTGGTGGAGCCTTCCCGAACTTAGAAGGAATCATCAAAAAACGTCTGATGAAGAAAACATCGATCGGATTTGGAGCAGATTTAAAAGACCGTTTTGATGAGGAAGAAAACATCATTGTACAGGTTACGAATGAAGATTTGAGAGAATATGGATTCATACCGGAATTCATCGGAAGACTTCCAATGATATTTACATTAGAAGGACTGACAAAAGAGATGTTAGTCAAGATTCTAAAAGAACCAAAGAATGCGATCTTAAAACAGTATCAGAAGTTATTAGAATTAGATGAAGTAAAATTAGAGTTCGATGAAGGGGCTCTGGAGGCTATCGCAGAACAAGCTCTGAAAAAGAAAACAGGAGCCAGAGCATTACGTGCAATCATCGAGAAATTCATGCTCGACATTATGTACGAGATACCAAAAGACGACACGATCGGAAGCGTAACGATCACAAGAGATTATATTGAGAATCATGGAAATCCAGAGATTCATCTAAGAGATCAGTAAATAAGAATGATACGCCAATATGTATAAATGAAATGCAGCCAGAAAGTTAAATCAATAACTGTCTGGCTGCATTTTATGTTATTTAATATTCTATTAACGAAAGTCTTATTTAATAACCTTGATCCATCCTTCAGGGGCTTCAATATGACCCATCTGGATTCCTGTTAAAGTATCGTATAATTTCTGGATGACAGGTCCCATCTTTTCCATTCCGCTTGGGAAGCAGATTTCATTACCGTGATCATAAATCTTTCCTACTGGAGAGATAACTGCGGCTGTTCCACATAATCCACATTCAGCGAAATCTTTGACTTCATCAAATAATACTTCACGTTCTTCGACTTCAAGTCCAAGGTATTCTTTGGCTACATAAACTAAAGAACGACGAGTGATAGATGGAAGGATACTGTCAGATTTAGGTGTTACAACTTTACCATCTTTTGTAATAAAGATGAAGTTAGCTCCACCTGTTTCTTCTACTTTTGTTCTTGTTGCTGGGTCAAGATACATATTCTCATCAAATCCCTGACGATGAGCTTCCATGATTGGGTAAAGGCTCATAGCATAGTTTAATCCGGCTTTGATATTACCTGTTCCACGAGGAGCAGCACGATCATAATCACTGACACGGATAGTAATAGGTTTAGCTCCTTCTTTGAAGTATGGTCCTACTGGTGTAGTAAAGATACGGAACTGATATTCATTTGCTGGTTTTACACCGATCACAGGATCACTTCCGAACATATAAGGACGGATATATAATGTAGCACCAGAACCGAAAGGTGGTACGAATGCTTCATTCGCTGCAACGACTTTCTCGATCGCTTCTACAAATTTATCTTCAGGGAATACAGGCATCTCAAGTCTTCTGCATGAATCTGCCATACGGCTTGCATTTAAGTCAGGACGGAATACAACGATATGTCCATCTTCAGTTGTGTAAGCTTTCATTCCTTCAAAACATGTCTGAGCGTACTGTAATACACCGGCACATTCAGAGATTGTGATGTTGGCATCTGTTGTTAATTCACCTTCATCCCATGCTCCATCTTTGTAATTAGCTACAAAACGGTAATCTGTTGGCATATAACCGAAACCGATGTTAGCCCAGTCGATATTTTTCTTTTCCATAATATTAATGCACTTCCTTTTATTCGTATTGTAGAGTCGTTAGCCAGTCTATGGATGGTCGGCTAAAAATTCTTATTGCTAACAGTTTACACCTGAATATTTATAACGTCAAGAGATTTTATGCATCGTAACCATGAATGTTTTTCACCGATGGACCATATGTGAGTCCAACACCCTGAGAGCTGTTTGGTCCTTTTGGATATCCAATACCACTGTAATAAATATAATAAATTCCATTTTCCACAAAAAAGCTGCTACGGTAAATACCACGGTTGTCCCATGCTTTTTCCTTTTCAGATGGTTTTAAGACGTAATACATTTCTTAAAATCATGCTCATTTTTGGATGAAGTATAATAAAGATTCATTTCCCGATGCCTATGCCCTTTGTAGAAGGCAACGACGAGCATTTCATAGCCTTTCTCTGTATGAATGACATCCAGATGCCAGCTTCGAAGTCTGTCAGATGGATATTTTAACGGAATCGTGCTTGGAGTTGTCCAATGAAAACCATCTTTACTTTCACGGTATAAAACAGGGAATTTTCTTTTACAGTTGACAGTCCACATCTTATATCGTCCGTTTTCATAAATGATCGCAGGACTTAGAATACGATCAGTGCGTGCATCGGAAACCAATACATTCTGAGCTTTACTCCAGTGGATACCATCGGTTGTTGTACGTTTCATGATCTTATCGATCCTGGTACGATTATCGACTTGGCGCCAGTAACATTCTAAGGTGTCGATATCTTTTCTATATACAAGATGGGTGTCTGAATTATACTGTTTGTCAGGGTCTTCAAATGGGGTCAATGGATCAAGTGAAACAGCTTTTCCCTCTCCTTCAAATGGCTTCCAATGAATCCTGTCATTGGAGACACAGACGTGTGGATTTTCTTTTCGCTGATCTGCACCTGGATATGGAGTGTATGCCATCCAATAGCGATAGCCGTTCCATGGTTTTTCAAAGTTTAAGACTTTTGGGTGAAATGCCTGATCATCACCGTAAGAACTGATGATATCAAGTTTTGATCTGCAAAGTTTCCTCTCCCAAGAGGCACTTGTTTTGGCAGGTTTATCAATTTCTGCCTGTGTGTTTTTTGGTGCACAAGAAGATGTGATGATCAATAAAGCTAAGATCATCACCAGTGCAATGCTTTTGTTCTTTTTTAACATAATCTCCTCCTTATTGTAAGTAGCCTGTGAAGATCAAGGACAGTAAATATGGAAATTTACATAGATTTTACCTAGGCTGTTTACAGTATAACATAAGAAACAGCCTTGTTTTCATAAAAGTATAATAATTAAGGAAAATGAAAGAAAGTTATTGGGAAAGTATGAAAAATAATGCTATAATATTACAGAACAATCAAAAAAGCGTAAACGAAAGGGGAGACTTCTCATGGACCAGATGAAGTATCTAAAGGAACTGGCAGTGCGTTATCCAAATGTCGCAGCTGCTTCAACAGAGATCATCAATCTTCAGGCAATCTTGCATCTTCCCAAAGGAACAGAGCATTATGTTTCTGATGTTCACGGCGAATATGAGAAATTCAGCCATATCATAAGGAATGGATCAGGAGCGATCCGAAGCAGGATTGAAGATGAATTTGGGAATACACTGACAACAAAGCAAAAGAAAAATCTGGCATCAGTTATTTATTATCCGGAGCAGAAGATGGATTTAATGGAGGAAGAATTACCAAAGAATTTCCTTCTTGAATGGCAGCATGATACGATGGTACGTCTGGTTCATGTTGCAAGATCAGTCGGGAATAAATATACAAGATCAAAAGTAAGGAAAGCAATGTCACCAGAATTTGCCTATGTGATGGAAGAATTGATGGTAGAACACCGGAGAGCTGATAAGAAACGCTATGTAGAGCAGATTCTTGAGACGATCATCATGACAGGAAGGGTCAGACAGTTTATTGCAGCGATGGCCCATCTGATCCAGGATCTGACGATCGATCATCTGCATGTGATCGGAGATATTTACGATAGAGGATCTGGTCCACACAGGATCATGGACTGCATCATGAAGACAGCGAATGTTGATATTCAGTGGGGAAATCACGATATTTTATGGATGGGAGCTGCATCTGGGCACCGCGCATGTATTTGTAATGTTGTAAGAATCTGTGCAAGATACAATAATCTGGATGTTTTGGAAAATGGTTATGGCATCAATCTGATCCCGCTGGCAAGATTTGCATTGGAGTGTTACAAAGATGATGAATGTGAATTATTCCATGCATCTGGAGAAGTGGACGAGAGTAATATCCGAGAAGAAGAATTGAATAAGAAGATGCACAAAGCCATTGCGATCATGCAGTTTAAAGTAGAAGGTCAATTGATCAAACGCCGTCCAGACTTTTTGATGGATCAAAGATTACTATTAGACAAGATCGACTATGAAAAAGGAACGATCACATTAGATGGAAAAGAATATGAATTAAAAGATAAGAATTTTCCAACGATCGATCCAAATGATCCATATAAATTGACCAAAGAAGAAGAATATGTGATGGAACATCTGGTAACTGTGTTTAAATACTGTGCTTATCTTCAGGAACATATAAGATTCTTATTTGCAAAGGACACTTATACAAGGTATTCAATGGAATGCTTCTATATCATGGCTGTGTACCACTAAACGAAGATGGAACATTTCGTGAAGTAGAGATTGAAGGAAGAAAGTACGCAGGGAAAGAACTTTATGACGTCTTAGAACATCTGGCAAGACAGGGCTATTATGAGGAAAAAAGACATGAAAGCAGAAATGACGACAGG
>ENA-OQHL01001126-OQHL01001126.1-human-gut-metagenome-genome-assembly--contig:-NODE-1126-length-14874-cov-5.837933_pt1 | contig 14874 bp, 13 predicted proteins | sample MGYA00242565_ERZ504723 | MGnify/ENA primary metagenome ERZ504723 (study PRJEB26092, sample SAMD00036211) | human gut metagenome | host: Homo sapiens | study: EMG produced TPA metagenomics assembly of... | reverse complement strand
CGAGGAAGCCACGGCTAACTACGTGCCAGCAGCCGCGGTAATACGTAGGTGGCGAGCGTTGTCCGGAATTATTGGGCGTAAAGAGCATGTAGGCGGCTTAATAAGTCGAGCGTGAAAATGCGGGGCTCAACCCCGTATGGCGCTGGAAACTGTTAGGCTTGAGTGCAGGAGAGGAAAGGGGAATTCCCAGTGTAGCGGTGAAATGCGTAGATATTGGGAGGAACACCAGTGGCGAAGGCGCCTTTCTGGACTGTGTCTGACGCTGAGATGCGAAAGCCAGGGTAGCGAACGGGATTAGATACCCCGGTAGTCCTGGCCGTAAACGATGGGTACTAGGTGTAGGAGGTATCGACCCCTTCTGTGCCGGAGTTAACGCAATAAGTACCCCGCCTGGGGAGTACGGCCGCAAGGTTGAAACTCAAAGGAATTGACGGGGGCCCGCACAAGCGGTGGAGTATGTGGTTTAATTCGACGCAACGCGAAGAACCTTACCAAGGCTTGACATTGATTGAACGCTCTAGAGATAGAGCTTTCCCTTCGGGGACAAGAAAACAGGTGGTGCATGGCTGTCGTCAGCTCGTGTCGTGAGATGTTGGGTTAAGTCCCGCAACGAGCGCAACCCCTATCCTATGTTACCAGCAAGTAAAGTTGGGGACTCATGGGAGACTGCCAGGGACAACCTGGAGGAAGGCGGGGATGACGTCAAGTCATCATGCCCCTTATGTCTTGGGCTACACACGTACTACAATGGTCGGAAACAGAGGGAAGCGAAGCCGCGAGGCAGAGCAAACCCCAGAAACCCGATCTCAGTTCGGATCGCAGGCTGCAACCCGCCTGCGTGAAGTCGGAATCGCTAGTAATCGCAGGTCAGCATACTGCGGTGAATACGTTCCCGGGCCTTGTACACACCGCCCGTCACACCACGAAAGTTGGTAACACCCGAAGCCGGTGAGGTAACCTATTAGGAGCCAGCCGTCTAAGGTGGGGCCGATGATTGGGGTGAAGTCGTAACAAGGTAGCCGTATCGGAAGGTGCGGCTGGATCACCTCCTTTCTATGGAGACATGAGATAGTAAGATATCTCGTAGACTTCAAGTCGACGCACATTCGTTGGTTAATGTTTAGTTTTGAAGGCTTAGCCTTCTTTTTTGAACCTTGAAAACCATATAGAAGAGACAAACAGTTTATTACGAAAATGATGAGTGAGTAGTAATAGACACAAACCTCTAATCAAAATGCTATATTTGATGAGAGTTAACGAGAAAAAAGTCTAGGAACGTAAGTTTCTTAGCAGCTGAAAAGTCAAGCTACTAAGGGCATACGGTGGATGCCTAGGCGCCAAGAGCCGAAGAAGGACGCGGTAAGCTGCGAAAAGCCACGGGGAACTGCAAGCAAGTATTGATCCGTGGATATCCGAATGGGGAAACCCGGCCATCGTCATGGATGGTCACCCGCAAGGGAGGGAACCTGGGGAACTGAAACATCTAAGTACCCGGAGGAAGAGAAATCAAACGAGATGCCCACAGTAGCGGCGAGCGAAGAGGGCAGAGCCCAAACCGAGAAGCTCCGGCTTTTCGGGGTTGAGGACCGGCAGAATCGAAGTCAGGCCTAGTTGAATTACCTGGAAAGGTAAGCGAGAGAGGGTAAAAGCCCCGTAGACGAAAGGCAGAGCAGAGAGGCCGAGATCCAGAGTACCACGAAGCACGAGGAATTTTGTGGGAAGCAGGGGGGACCACCCTCCAAGGCTAAAAACTACTTGGCGACCGATAGCGCATAGTACCGTGAGGGAAAGGTGAAAAGAACCCCGGGAGGGGAGTGAAATAGTACCTGAAACCGTATGTCTACAAGCAGTCGAAGCGAAAGCGACGGCGTGCCTATTGAAGAATGAACCAACGAGTTATCTGCACTAGCGAGGTTAAGTGGAAGACACGGAGCCGCAGCGAAAGCGAGTCTTAAGAGGGCGCTAGTTAGTGTAGGTAGACCCGAAACCGCAGTGATCTACCCATGTCCAGGTTGAAGCGCAGGTAAAATTGCGTGGAGGACCGAACCGGTGAGCGTTGAAAAGCTTTCGGATGAGATGTGGGTAGGGGTGAAATTCCAATCGAACGCGGAGATAGCTGGTTCTCCCCGAAATAGCTTTAGGGCTAGCCTGAGGTAGTAAGTATAGGCGGTAGAGCACTGATCGGGCTAGGGGCCGTAAAGGTTACCGAACCCTGTCAAACTCCGAATGGATATACTGTAGAGCCTTGGAGTCAGACTACGAGTGATAAGATCCGTGGTCAAAAGGGAAACAGCCCAGACCACCAGCTAAGGTCCCCAATGTCGTACTAAGTGGAAAAGGATGTGGGGTTTCATAAACAACCAGGATGTTGGCTCAGAAGCAGCCACCATTTAAAGAGTGCGTAATAGCTCACTGGTCGAGAGACCCTGCGCCGAAGATTCCCGGGGCTAAAGTACGAAACCGAAGCTGTGGCTGTATACGTAAAGTATACGGGGTAGGGGAGCGTTCCCATAGGGTAGAAGTCGAACTGGAAGGTTCGGTGGACTTGTGGGAAGTGAGAATGTTGGTATGAGTAGCGAAAAGAAAGGTGAGAATCCTTTCCACCGAAAGCATAAGGATTCCTGAGCAACGATCGTCGTCTCAGGGTAAGTCGGGACCTAATCCGAGGCAGAGAGCGTAGGAGATGGACAACTGGTTGATATTCCAGTACCGGTAGTAATTGTTTGAGCAATGGAGTGACACAGAAGGGCAGGCAAGCATGCGAATGGAAGAGCATGTGTAAGCGTGTAGGGTGGTGCATAGGCAAATCCGTGCACTGAAAGCCTGAGGCGTGATGCGGAGTGAGCAGAGATGCGAGCGAAGTTGTTGACCCCACACTGTCGAGAAAAGCTTCTAGTGAGAGAGCTACCGCCCGTACCGTAAACCGACACAGGTATGCGGGGAGAGAATCCTAAGGTGCGCGGGAGAACCCTCGTTAAGGAACTCGGCAAAATGTACCCGTAACTTCGGGATAAGGGTAGCCACTGTTGTGAAGTCCCATGCGGATGGAGCATAGAGTGGTCGCAGAGAAGAGGCCCAAGCGACTGTTTACCATAAACACAGGTGCCTGCTAAAGCGAAAGCTGACGTATAGGTGCTGACACCTGCCCAGTGCCGGAAGGTTAAGGAAGGATGTTCGGATTAGTCCAAAGCATTCGACTGAAGCCCCGGTGAACGGCGGCCGTAACTATAACGGTCCTAAGGTAGCGAAATTCCTTGTCGGGTAAGTTCCGACCCGCACGAAAGGTGTAACGATTTGGGCACTGTCTCAACGAGGGACCCGGTGAAATTGAAATACCTGTGAAGATGCAGGTTACCCGCGACTGGACAGAAAGACCCCATGGAGCTTTACTGTAACCTGACATTGGGTTTTGATACATTACGTACAGGATAGGTGGGAGGCATGGAAAGCTGGACGCTAGTCTGGCTGGAGCCGACGTTGGGATACCACCCTTGATGTATTGAAATTCTAACCGCGAGAGTAACGAAATCCGGGACAGTGTCAGGCGGGCAGTTTGACTGGGGCGGTCGCCTCCGAAAGAGTAACGGAGGCGCCCAAAGGTTCCCTCAGCGCGGCCGGAAATCGCGCGAAGAGTGTAAAGGCAGAAGGGAGCTTGACTGCGAGTCAAACACGACGAGCAGGTACGAAAGTAGGGCTTAGTGATCCGGTGGTACCGAGTGGAAGGGCCATCGCTCAACGGATAAAAGCTACCCTGGGGATAACAGGCTAATCTCTCCCAAGAGTCCATATCGACGGGGAGGTTTGGCACCTCGATGTCGGCTCATCACATCCTGGGGCTGAAGTCGGTCCCAAGGGTTGGGCTGTTCGCCCATTAAAGTGGTACGTGAGCTGGGTTCAGAACGTCGTGAGACAGTTCGGTCCCTATCCATCGCGGGCGCAAGAGATTTGAAGGGGGCTGCTCCTAGTACGAGAGGACCGGAGTGGACGAACCGCTGGTGTACCAATTATCCCGCCAGGGGTACAGTTGGGTAGCTACGTTCGGAAAGGATAAACGCTGAAAGCATCTAAGCGTGAAACCAGCCTTAAGATGAGATCTCTCATAGAGCAATCTAGTAAGACACCTTAAAGAAGATGAGGTTGATAGGTCGGGAGTGTAAGTACAGCAATGTATTGAGCGGACCGATACTAATATGTCGAGGGCTTGACTTAAGTGAAACCCTGACAGAGGCAAGCGCAAGCGAAGCCAATGGCAGGAAAGGTTGAACTTATATCGAAAAAGCGACCTAAGGGGAGCGTTTTCGATGAAAGTGAATCGCCGAAAAGAAGTAAAAACACACAGCGAACTCAAAAGTTTGTACTCTTCTATATAGTTTTGAAGGCTTAAAGAAAACCTTCAAGGATATCGTAAAATTTCTTCCCTGTTCAGTCAGGAATTTTGCGTTAGCCTGCGGCACTATTGTTAGCGTCGCAAAAGCTGCTCCTAAACAATAGGCGCAAGCGTCAATCCGGTGGCGATAGCTAAGGGGATCCACCTGTTCTCATCCCGAACACAGTAGTTAAGCCCTTAAACGTCGAAAGTACTTGGCTGGAAGCGGCCTGGGAGGATAGAAAGCTGCCGGTTAGTAAAAGGACCTATACCTTATGGTATAGGTCCTTTTGTCATGTTATAAATACTGAAATTGAATAAACGGAATATTTATTTTTATGGAGAAACTTTATTGTTTAACCCTTACTTATACTTTAAAAATCTTATTGTTATCGATAAGTTCTTAAATGACATATTAATTTAACTATGGTCGTTTGTACATTTTATCAGGATATGTTATCTTAATCTTAGCAAGAGGATCCCTTCGCTGTAGTAAAAGATCTTTGAAAGAAATAAAAATATTAATAAGACCGTTAAGGAGTGATTTATATGTCATTTAAATACAAAAGATTAGATAAAAATGATGCTGCTGTTTTGCTCATTGATCATCAGACCGGATTGTTTAATCTGGTTCGGGATTTTGAACCGATTCAATTTAAGAATAATGTTTTAGCGCTTGCGGACAGTGCTAAATTCTTTAATCTTCCTACTATTCTCACTACTAGTTTTGATAATGGCCCTAATGGTCCATTACTTCCTGAAATTATAGAAATGTTTCCTGAAGCTCCTCTTATCAGACGTCCGGGACAGATTAATGCATGGGACAATGAAGAGTTTGTTGCGGCAGTCAAAAAGACTGGTAAAAAACAATTGATTATAGCTGGTATCGTAACTGATGTCTGTGTGGCTTTTGCAGCTTTATCAGCTGTTGAAGCAGGTTATGAAGTTTTTGTAGTAACAGACGCTTCCGGTACCTTTAATGCAGAAGTACGTGATGCTGCGTGGAGACGTATGGAAGCTGCGGGCGTACAGCTGGTAAACTTCTTTAGCGTCGCCTGTGAGTTACATCGCGATTGGCGTAACGATATGGAAGGGCTGGCTGCTTTACTTGGAAAATACATTCCAGCCTATCAAAATATTATGACAAGCTTTAGTGCAAAATAATAAGCAGATAGTGGAATATAATAAATGAAAGATCCCTGAATTCTATTGCTGAATTCAGGGATTTCTTTGTGTCTAAGACTTTCAGCACGGGTATGTATAGGTAATTTAGGTGTTTTTTTGACAAACTTGTGATATAATTGCTCTAGTTATATGAATGTCGGAAATAAGGGTGAATTTATATGCGTATAGTAATAGTCGGAGCTGGCAAACTGGGGTACAGTATTGCTCAGTTACTGGCCGAAGATCAGTATGATGTGGTAGTCGTTGAAATCGATGAAAAACGTCGCGAGGTAGTAAAAAATTCCTTGGATGTATTGACTATTGGCGGCAATGGATGCAGTCCTAATACATTGGACGATCCGGATATCAGAGACGCCGATGTGCTGATCGCATCTACGGATAGTGATGAAGTCAATATGGTTACCTGTATGATGGCTAAAAACTATGGCGTCAAGCACACCGTTGCCCGTATCAGAAATACGGAGTATGCTTTGACTGCGAAGGATTTACTTAATCAGGGAATGAATATTGATTTGATCTTAAATCCGGAACGCATTACTGCTACTGAAATAAATCATATTTTAATGACGCCTTCTGCTTTGGATGTAGATGATTTTGCCGAGGGCAAGGTAAGGATGTTTGAGGCGCGGATGAGCGACGCTTCTCCGTATGTAGGTGTACCTCTGAAAGATTTGGAAATTCCCAAGCAGATACTGATTGCTATGCTGTTTCGCCGGCATAAGATGATTATTCCTCATGGCGATGATATGCTGGAGCCTGGTGATAATGTTTAATTTTGTTGGACAGCAAAGTGCTATTAAGGAATTTGAGGAAACTTTCGTTAATACTTATGAAAAAATAGAACGGGTTATGATCATAGGTGCTGGACGCACCGGCAGATTTTTGGCTCCTATGCTGGAAGAGCAGGGACTGTTCGTTAAAGTTATTGAGAAGAATAAAGACCGCTGTCAGCTGATTGCGCAAAAGCTGGAAAATGGTATTGTTTTGTGTGGTGATGGCACAGATATTGATTTATTGACAGAAGAAGGCATTGCCGAGGCTGATGTCGTTATCTGCATTACTGAAGATGATAAGCTGAATTTACTGTTGGCACTGATGGCAAGCACCTGGGCGCAAAAAAAACTATCGTCCGTGTTGCCCGTAACGAATATGTGGAGCTGATGGAGAAGGTCGGTGTCGATATCGTACTTTCGTCACGTTTGCTGAGTTCCGGCGAAGTGCTGCGTTTTGTGCGCAAAGGCGGTATTGTTTCTGTTTCACTGCTGGAAGGTGCAAAAGCAGAAGCGTTGGAAATTATTCTACCTGATGACTGTGAGGTCATAGGTAAAAGTTTGAAGGATATCAAGCTGCCGCGGGCTTGTCTGGTCTGTGCAGTAGTTCACGATAATGAAGCCGTAGTTCCTAATGGTAATACGGTATTATATGCCGGAGATAGAATTATTATTTTCGTCAAGAGTGAATTTGTAAAACGCGTTATGCCGTTTTTTGAAAGTAGAGGATAATCAATGAATATCAGGCTTGTGATGTATCTGCTGGGTAAGCTGAGCATCGCCTGTGCCGTAGCAATGGTCGTGCCGATGATAACGGCCCTGTTGTTAGGGGAATACATGTTCCTGGGCTTTATCTTTTCTTTTATGATCTGTGCATTTATTGGTGGTGCGCTGATAGGTAATGGTGAAAAGAACAAACGTGCTCATCTTAATTTGCGCGAGGCTTTGGCAACAGTGGGCTGCGGCTGGCTGCTGGTCTGTTTTTTAGGGGCTATTCCTTATTATCTGTCTGGACTTGTCAGCCCTGTAGGTGCAATTTTTGAAAGCACTTCAGGATTTACGACTACTGGTGTAACTACTTTATCATCGTTGAGCAACTTTCCTGACAGCCTGCTGGTATGGCGCAGTATGACGCATTGGACTGGCGGTATCGGTGTTATTATGTTATTTATTACGATTATGCCTCAGGTAGGCAGCGGCGCTAATTATTTATTTAACGCTGAAATTCCCGGTCCGGCTGCAGAACGTACACTTCCGAAAATCAAGGAATCGGCTTTCGTTATTTTTACTGTTTATATATTTTTTACTATTATTACAACAGTCGCCTTAAAGGTAGCAGGTATGAGCTGGTTTATGGCAATGAATTTGGCGCTGGCATCTGTAGCTACAGGAGGATTTTCATATCAGTACGAAAGTCTGATGGAATTTGAAACTGTTTATGTCGAAATGATCGTTATTATTGCTATGGTCGCCGCTAGTTTGAATTTTGCTCTTTATTATAAGATATATCAGCACAATTTTAAGGTTTTTTGGATTGATACAGAACGTAAGGCATACTTTTGGATTATTGGTATCGCCACATTTTTGATAACCTGGAATTTGTATTATACCGGTTATTTTGATGCCGCTACCAGTTTCAGACATGCGTTATTTCAAACCGTATCAATAGCCAGTACAACTGGTTTTGCTTCCAGTGACTTTAATTTATGGCCTGATTTCAGCCGTTATGTACTGTTACTTTTAATGTTTGTCGGAGGCTGCTCCGGTTCTACTGCAGGCGGTATGAAAGTTTCCCGCTTTGTGATTTTGCTGAAGGTAACATGGGCAGAACTGCGCAGGACGATCCATCCACGACTGGTTTACAGTATAAAAATGGGTGGACGCAATGTTCCGCCTGTGGTTGTAGGCAATGTTACAAGATTTTTTTATTTGTATATGATAGTTTTTTCGACATTGACACTGCTGATTTCATTGACTGGACTTTCGATGCTTGATTCTATGGGTATTATTGCTGCCTGTATGAGCAGTGTCGGCCCGGCTTTTGGTATCGTTGGCCCTACGGCTACTTATGCAGATGTATCTACTTTTGGAAGATTAGTAGTTATTGCAGCAATGATTTTAGGGCGTTTAGAGATTTTTACATTACTCATTATTATGAGACCTGATTTCTGGCGTGTAAAACGCAACTGGTAAAGGCAGGTCCTTGGAGGCTGTATTTTTTATGAATTTCAGTCTGATAGCTTTTTTATTGGGCAGGCTCAGCTTGGCGCTGAGTGCTATATTGTTGCTTCCTGTGGGACTGGCGATTTTTTATGAAGACGGTTCTTTTGTGGAATTTGCTATTACTTCTTTTACAGCTTTTTTTGTAGGGTTGGGCTTTGTCCAATATGGAAAGTTTGATGAAAAAGAAAATATATCACTGCGTGAAGGTTTTGCGACAGTTGTGTTTTCCTGGATTCTGACTTGTATTATCTGTGCTCTGCCATATGCGTTTTTGCAGATCCTGGACCCTATCTCAGCTGTTTTTGAAAGTATGTCTGGTCTCACTACTACTGGAGCTACAGCTATTACTAATCTGGCAGCCGTACCAAAAACAGTTTTATTTTGGCGCAGTTTTACGCATTGGTTGGGTGGTATTGGTATCATTGTACTGTTTATTGCTTTACTGCCTCAGGTAGCAGGCGGATCTGTACATCTTTTAATGCAGAGGTAAGCGGCTTTGGGCAGGAACGGCTGCTGCCGCGTATCAGAACAACAGCGGGAGCATTATTTTTATTTATTGTTTATTTACCGTTATTGGTACTGGCTTTTGGTTATTTGCGGGATGACTAATTTTGACGCGATCAATCATTCGATGTCGGCAATAGCCACAGGTGGATTTTCTACTTATGATAACAGTGCCATGCATTACAATAGTGTGTCGATTGAAGTAGTATTAGCGATGATCATGTTTTTAGGCGGCGGTAACTTTGCTCTGTATTATGCTGTTACACAGAGAGGGATTAAAACACTGTGGCGTGACAGTGAATTTAAGTCTTATATGATGATCATCGCTGTTTTAACACTTTTGATTACTCTGAATCTGTTTTTCAGCGGTGGGCTGCAGTTTTTTGAAGGTTTGCGCTGCGCATTTTTCCAGGTAGTTTCATTTGCGACTACAACAGGTTATGTGTCTTATGATTATGATACCTGGCCAACTTTTTCTAAGCTGCTGCTGTGTCTGTTGTATCTGGTCGGAGCCTGTGCAGGGTCTACGGCAGGTGGTATTAAAGTAGGACGCTTTGTAGTAATGAGCCGGGCCATTGCGGCAGAATTGCGCAGAGCTATTCACCGCTGATCTTTTACAGTCAATTTTAACGGCAGAGTGATGCCGATTTGCAGTAGTCGCAGCAATCAGCAGATTCTTCTTTGTATATATAATGACGATAGCCGTTATGTCGCTTCTGGTGGTTTCAACTGGACTTGGAATCGAAGAATCAATTTTGCCGTCGCATCCTGCCTGAGCAGTGTTGGCCCTGCTTTTGGAACAGTAGGGGCAACCGGTAATTATGCTGATAATTAACTGGTTTGGTAAACTTGTGCTTTGTGTAACGATGCTGCTTGGACGGTTGGAATTATTTACAATGCTGGCATTGCTGCGATCGGAGTTTTGGAGCAGCAATAGAAACTGGTAAAAGGCGGATGTTTTGTAAACATCTGTCTTTTATTTTTACTTAAATAGGAGTATAATAAATTTACTAGTGTAAAAATAGAGGAGGAAAATTGAAGTGAAGAAATATCAACTCCCTTATGGAAATGGATTTCAAGAAGTTACATTACCTGAAGAAAAAGTACTGTATGATATACATGGCAACAAGGCAGATGTACAGGAGGATATCGCTGCTGCAACTTTGGCCGCTGTGCGCTGTCCAATTGCCAGCCAGCCGTTGCAAAAAGTTGTCCGGAAAGGTGATAAGGTTGCTGTCATCGTCAGTGATGTTACAAGACTTGTTCGCACAGCTGAGTTTTTGCCTGTAATTATCAGCGAAATTAATGCTGCGGGTGTCCCGGACGAAGATATTACTATTATTGTTGCCACTGGTACTCATCGTGCACATACACATGATGAAGATATCGCTGTTTGCGGTAAAGATATCGTAAAAAGGATCAAAATCCATCAGCATGACAGCAGGAACAACGAAGAGTTGACAGATTTGGGGGTGACCAGCTTTGGCACACCGATCCTGATCGATTCTTATGTGGCTGAAGCAGATAAGGTAATTATTACAGGTGCAGTTTCACTGCACCCTATGGCAGGCTTTGGCGGCGGCCGTAAGGCTGTTATGCCAGGTGTTTCCGGGCATGCTACTATTATGCACAATCATGCTATTGCGCTGGCTCCTAAAGTTGGCGATGGTTGTAATCCTCTTTGCGAGACAGGTATATTGGAGGGTAATCCTTTACATGAAGATATGGTAGAGGTAACGAAAAAATTAGACCCTGCATTTTTAGTGAATATGGTTTTCACACCTGAAGGCAAGCTGCATGAAGTAGTTGCAGGACACTGGTATAAGGCATGGGAAAAAGGCTGTAAGGATCTTGTTGCTATGGCTGGCGTACCTATTAAGGAGCTGGCCGATGTTGTCTTTGCTTCGGCAGGTGGCAGTCCTAAGGATATGAATTTATACCAGAGCTGCAAAGCTCATATGAATGCTGTTTTTGCTGTAAAAAAGGGCGGTATCATGATACTGACACTGGAATGCCCTGACATTAAAGAACCGGCTATTTTCACAGATTGGTTTTCAAAATCAGATGTGTTGCAGTTTGAAAAAGATGTACGGGCAGATTTTTCTATACCTGCTTTTGTTGCTTTTAAAACACGCTGTATCGTAAATTCATTAACTACATATTTAGTTACCAAACCGGAAAATTTTGAGTTCGTAAGGCAAACCGGTCAAATACCTGTTGCCAGCCTGGAAGAAGCGTGGCTGCTTGCTCAACGGGAACTTGCCAAACAGGGTAAGGATGATTATAAAATTACGATTATGGGACATGCTTCGGCGACAATGCCTGTATTGGAAGCGTAACCGTTTTTGAGGGAGAGCATATATGGCTTTAAAAAGATACGATTTAAACATCGGTAAGCGTATGGAAAGCATTGAATTGCCGGAAGAGCATGTAGTGCAGGTCATTGACGGCGGCAGCGTTTCTAAGATTACCGATATCAAACATGCTACGCTGGAGGCAGTGCGCAATCCTATCGGGACACAGGCATTAAGCAAACTTGTGCATGAGGGAGATAAGGTAGCGCTTATCGTCAGTGATATTACGCGCACCTGGTCGCGTACTAAAGATTATCTGCCGGCCGTTGTAGAAGAGCTAAATAACAGTGGTATTCCTGATGCAGATATTTTTGTAATTATTGCCACTGGCACACACAGGGACAACGACGATGAAGAGAAACGTTTAATTTTAGGTGATGCTTTATTTGCAAGGCTACAGGTTTTTGACCATGATGCGTATGGCTCTGAGGCAAACGTTTTTTTAGGAACTACAAGCAGAGGCACGCCGGTGTATATCGATAAGAGAGCTGTGGAAGCAGACAAGGTTATTTTAACAGGTGGTATTACAACGCATCTGTTTGCAGGTTTTGGCGGCGGGCGCAAGAGTGTTATGCCGGGGCTTGCCGGTGTGGAAACTATCAAACATAATCATTTGCTGGCTTTGACGGATGAAGTTGGCGGCGGTGTGAATCAGGAAACCTATCTGACTAAAATAGAAGGAAATCGTGTCAGTGAAGATATGTGTGAGGTCTGCGCTTTCTTAAACCCCTGTTTTTTGGTAAATTCGATTATGGATGCTGAAGGAGATTTTGTCCGTATCGTTGCCGGCCACTGGTATGATGCCTGGTATGCCGGTACTCAGGAAGTGATGAAATTGCAGGGAGTGGAAGCAAAAGCCAAAGCTGATGTCGTTATTGGTTCTTCTGGCGGTTATCCTATGGATATCAACCTGTATCAGGGAATGAAATCTTATGCACCGGCACAAATGGCAATGCAGCCAAATGGTATTTTTATCGCTCTTTTGGATTGTCCTGATATTTATGAACCGCCTTCTTTTTTTGATTGCTTTCGGTTTAATGATGAATTAAGTATGGAAAAAGAACTGCGGGCTGGTTTTACGATACCATTTTATATTGCTTTCTATATGTATTGTATGTCGAAGCAGTTTACTGTTATTATGGTTACCAGGCCAGAAAACTTTGACGCAGTGCGCAGAACAGGTCAGATTCCTGCGGCAACTTTGGCGGAAGCATGGACGCTGGCACAGAAAAAATTAATGGCACAGGGCAAGGCAGAAACTTATACAGTCAACATTATGCCGCACGGAGTAAATACCGTGCCAATGTTCAAATAAAAACAAGTGAGGGAAAAGAAATGGCATTGAAAACATTTAAATTTGGTATCGGTGAGGGTTATCAGGAAATTTCCTTGCCGGAAGAACATATTTTGCAGGTAATTGAAGGGAATGAAGTTCCTAAACTGGATGATGTTCAGGCAGCAACTATTGAAGCACTGCGTAATCCGATCAACAGCAAGCCTTTGCAGGAGGTTATCAGCAAAGGCGAAAAAGTCGCTGTCATTGTCAGTGATATTACACGCGGCTGGATTCGTACTCCTGAATTTTTAAAATATGTAATAGACGAAATTAATTTAGGCGGCGTGCCTGATGAAGATATTTGCATCGTTATTGCACAAGGTACACATCGTGCTCAAACCAGAGAAGAGGATATTGCAGTCTGCGGGAAGGAAGTTGCAGACCGTATCAAAATATATCAGCACGACTGTCTGGCGGAGGACCTGGTGCATGTAGGTGATACGAGCCGTGGTACACCAGTGTGGATAGATAAACATGTTGCTGATGCAGATAAAGTAATTATTACCGGCGGTATCACTGTACATCTGATGGCAGGTTTTGGCGGTGGACGAAAGAGTATCCTGCCTGGAGTTGCTGGTGATGAAACAATACAGAAAAATCATGCTTTGGCATTGGCTGATGAGGTAGGTGCCGGTATCAGTCAGGAAACAAGGACGACTTTAATCGATCATAATCGGTTGAACGATGATATGTGCGAAGCAGCAGCTTTGGTAAATCCTTGTTTTCTAGTGAATTCTGTAATGGATACGAATGGTGATTTCGCTCGTATTGTTGCCGGTCATTGGTATGATGCCTGGCTGGAAGGAACGAAAGAGGTTATGAAGATCCAGGGAGTTAAGGTCAAGGGACAGGCTGATGTAGTTATTGCTTCTCCAGGAGGATTTCCGAAGGATATCAATCTTTATCAGGGCTCTAAAACCTATGATACGGCAGAAATGGCACTTAAACCTGGCGGTATCGTTATTTCTCTTTTGGAAGCTCGTGAAATCAATGATCCGCCTGAATATATGCAGAGCTTTCATTTCAATGATGTAATTGAGATGGAAAAAGCTGTAAGGAATAAATTTACGATTCCCTTTTTTATTGCATATCGTTTGTTCCTAATGGATCCCAGGGGCAGGCGCCTTATATCAGCAAGGAACTGAGCCCTCAGGTAGAAGGAGTGGTAGTCATAGCCTCCGGAGGAGATAATGCAGTGGTAAAACAGAATATTACTGAAGCAGTTCAAGCATTATTTGGGATAGACACGCATAAGATTAGGATAATGAAGAAGAATTCATAAACGATGTGGCAAGGTAGGAGGATGAACAGTGAAACGAATCTTTAAAAAGAACCAGATTATTATTGCAGCATTGGCCGTAATGATTGCGGCGGCAGGATATCTGAATTACTCCGGAAAAATTATTCGGGGATAAGGATACGGCAGAAAAGACGAATGCAGAACTTGCAAATAAGGAACTTCTGGACATATCTGAGGAGGATGTGACGACAAGCGCGTCCGATGATATCAAGAGCCAGGACGGCACCGACAGCGACGGAAGCGTGGACGGGACGCCGGGAGAGGCTGTACTAACAAGCGGCGAGGCAAGCGCCGTGGTTGCAGAAGCAAAGGTGACCAGGGAACAAGTAAGAGCCAAGAACAAAGAGTCCCTGATGGAAATCATCGACAACGAGAACTTAAGCGATGAGCAGAAACAGGACGCAGTGAACCAGATGGTGGCAATGACGGATATTGCGGAAAAAGAAGCTACAGCCGAGACGCTTCTGGCATCCAAAGGCTTCAGCGAGGCCGTAGTAAGCCTGACCCAGGATGCGGCAGACGTAGTCGTGAATGCGGCAGAATTAAGCGACGCCAACCGGGCGCAGATCGAAGACATCATTACCCGTAAGACTGGCGTGGCGGCACAAAACATCGTGATTACGCCGGTGTATTCCGAAGAAAAGTAGGGGGGATTGGCGACCCGCCCGCGAGGCTGGGGCGGTGATTCCTGCGACGCTTTGGCGCCTGCATCTCTTGCACTGATCTGTAAGCCCGCGAAAGAGTCGCCGATAGCGGCTTATCACCCGCAGACTATACATAAAACTACATAAACCAGTTTGCAGGCCAGTCTAATAGGAGGCAATTATGCTTCTTAT
>ENA-OQHL01001125-OQHL01001125.1-human-gut-metagenome-genome-assembly--contig:-NODE-1125-length-14884-cov-3.482280_pt1 | contig 14884 bp, 15 predicted proteins | sample MGYA00242565_ERZ504723 | MGnify/ENA primary metagenome ERZ504723 (study PRJEB26092, sample SAMD00036211) | human gut metagenome | host: Homo sapiens | study: EMG produced TPA metagenomics assembly of... | reverse complement strand
GTTTTTGCGGAAGAACCATATAACTGATTCTGACAGAGGGAAGAAGTATCTTTGAAAAAGAGCCGAGATAAACCGTGTTTTCGGTATCATAATTCTGTACGCACGGCATAGGGTGCGTACTGTATCGCCATCCGGGGGAGAGCGGCATCATTTACTGCCTGACCCGCAAAAACGTGGAAGAAATCTGCGAGCGCCTGCGCGCGGATGGCTTTGCGGCTACCCGGTATCATGCGGGACTCAGCGACGCAGAGCGGCGGCAGAACCAGGATGATTTCCTCTATGACCGTTCGCCCATCATGGTAGCCAGCAACGCGTTTGGCATGGGCATTGACAAATCCAACGTGCGGTTTGTTCTGCACTGCGGCATGCCGAAGAACGTGGAATCCTACTATCAGGAGGCTGGAAGAGCCGGCGTGACGGGGAACCGGCAGAGTGCATTCTCTATTACAGTGGCCAGGATGTCATCACCAACCAGTTTTTCATTGAGAACAGCCAGGAAAACCAGGAGCTGGATCCTTACACAGCTCAGATCGTAAAAGAGCGGGACCGCGACCGTCTGCGAAAGATGACCTATTACTGTTATACCAACGAATGTCTGCGGGAGTACATCCTGAAGTATTTTGGCGAGTACGGTTCCTCCTGTTACTGCGGCAACTGCCAGAACTGCCTGACGCAGTTTGAAGAGGTGGATGTGACCGAGTATGCCATCGGACTCATCGGCTGCGTGGCTGCCTGCCGGCAGCGCTATGGCGTGAATGTGGTTCTGGATACCCTGCGCGGCGCAAAGACGGCGAAAATCCGTCAGTACCGCATGGATGAGGTGCCGCAGTATGGCCAGTTCGCCAAGGTTCCTGCTTACCGCATGCGCCAGGTATTAAACTATCTGCTGATGCACGATTACTTAAGTGTAACCGATGACACCTACGCCATCCTGCAGCTGACGAAAAAATCCGCGCAGCTTCTGGATCCGGAACAGCAGGCAGAACATGGCCCGCTTCTTATGAAAATGGCAAAGGAGCAGGACAAGGCACCGAAGGAATCTGCCGATACAAAGGGTAAAAAGAAGAAACTCAAAACAGCGGCTTCCGTGGTTCTCACGGAGGAGGAAGAACTCCTTTTCGAGGCGCTGCGCGGCCTGCGAACCGAGATCGCAAGGGAAGAGAGTGTGCCGCCTTACATTGTATTTTCTGATAAGACCCTGGTGCTTATGTGCCGCCTGCGTCCGGAGAACAAGGCAGAAATGCTGGAGGTATCCGGCGTGGGAGAGCATAAATTTGAGAAGTATGGCGCACGGTTTCTGCAGCGGATTGCGGAGCATGTGTGAGCAGAAAGGAGTTATCAATATATATGGAAGAAAAGAATCAGAACAGGAATCAAAACCCGGAACAGCAGCAGACACCGCACAAACGCCGCGTCCGCTACAAAGGAACTCATCCGAGAAGATTCGAAGAAAAATACAAAGAGCTGAACCCGGAAAAATATGCAGATACCATTGAGCATGTCATTCAGAAGGGCGGAACACCGGCCGGGATGCATATCTCGATCATGGTAAAGGAAATTCTGGATTTTCTACAGATCCGGCCGGGACAAAAAGGCCTGGATGCAACTCTGGGTTATGGCGGCCATACGCGTGCAATGTTAGAGCAGCTGCAGGGCGAGGGCCATATCTACGGCCTGGATGTAGATCCGATCGAGTCTGTAAAGACAAAGAAACGACTGGAAGATCTGGGATTTGGCGAGGACATTATGACTGTGCGCCAGATGAATTTTGCAGATATCGACCAGATCGCGGAGGAGGCTGGTCCGTTCGATTTTATTCTGGCGGATCTTGGCGTATCCTCTATGCAGATCGATAATCCGGAACGCGGTTTTTCCTACAAATTTGACGGCCCGCTGGATCTGCGTTTAAATCCGCAGGCCGGCATTTCTGCCGCAGAACGGTTAAAAGAAGTAGATCGGGAAGAACTGGCCGGGATGCTGGTGGAAAACTCCGATGAGCCATATGCGGAGGAGATTGCCCGCTGCATCACCGGTGCGGTCCGCCGTGGTGAGAAGGTGGACACTACCACAAAAGTGCGGGAACTCATTGAAGAGGCTCTCAGCTTTATCCCGGAAAAAGAGCGCAAAGAAGCAGTAAAGAAAGCCTGCGCAAGAACCTTTCAGGCGCTGCGCATTGACGTAAACAGTGAGTTTGAGGTGTTGTATGCCTTTCTCGACAAGCTTCCGCATGTTCTGGCGCCGGGCGGCCGGGTGGCTGTTCTGACTTTCCATTCCGGCGAAGACCGCATGGTAAAGAAATCTTTTAAACAGTACCGGAAAGCAGGACTTTACTCTGAGATTTCAGACGATGTCATCCGCCCGTCTGCAGAAGAATGTGTCCGCAACAGCCGCGCAAGATCTACAAAGCTGCGCTGGGCTGTGCGAGCAGAATAAGAAATAGCAGAATTACATCCGGATCAGTTCATAGTCACGGCTGCCGAGTCCGATCTTCTCAGCATGCTCCAGGCAGGAACGCCATTCTGATTCCGGGGTGGAGTTTGTGAAATGGTCATGGTGATCATGAAAGTCAGGATCTGCCAGATGCTTTGCCAGCTGGCTTCCCGGCATTGGCTGTGCGGCCATGCAGGCATCTACGCAGGCCTGATCAAGGGCAAGCGGTCGAGGACGCGAACATGCCGATGTTTGGTAGGATCCGGGACATCGTTTTCGCCATGGCAGTCACAGTTTGGAGAAACATCCACGATCAGGGAAATATGGAAGTTCGGTCTGCCGTCTACGACAGCCTTGGTATATTCTGCCATGCGGCAGTTTAACAGTTCGTTTGCGTTATTATTATCGAAATGGATGGCATCAAAGTTGCAGGCTCCAAGGCAGCGTCCGCAGCCGACGCAGTTCTCCTGGTTTACGTGCATTTTTCTGGCTGCTTCATCGAAGACCAGGCCGCCGTTGGCACATTCCTTCTGGCAGCGTCTGCAACCGCGGCACTTACGTTCCTTGATATATGGTTTTCCGCTGCAGTGCTGCTCGGTTTTTCCGGCACGGGAACCGCAGCCCATGCCAATGTTTTTGATGGTGCCGCCGAAGCCGGTCATTTCATGCCCCTTGAAATGGGTCAGGCTGATAAAAATATCTGCATCCATAACAGCACGTCCAATCTTGGCTGCCTTTACATATTCACCGCCTTTTACCGGAACTTCGATATCATCGGTGCCCTTTAATCCATCGCCGATGATGATAGGGCAGCCAACAGAAAGCGGAGTAAATCCATTTTCCCAGGCACATTCCAGGTGCTCCAGAGCGTTTTTCCGGCTGCCCGGATACATGGTGTTGCAGTCTGTGAGGAATGGCTTGCCGCCAAATTCTTTTACCACATCTGCAACGGCCTTGGCATAGTTCGGTCGGAGATAGCTGATATTGCCAAGCTCACCAAAATGCATTTTGATCGCTACAAATTTGCCGTCCATATCCAGCTCTGATATGCCGGCTTTTTTAATGAGTTTTTTCAGCTTTGTAGGAAGACCGTCACCAAATGCAATCGTGTGAAAGTCGGTAAAGTATACTTTTGATCGTTCCATGTCAGATAAATTCCTCCTGTCAGTTCTGTTATGTAAATCCCAAAATATATTTTATTATAATCGAAAAAATTTTTCAACAATTCCCTATGATCGCTTGATAATTATTTTACATTTGCATTGCTTTTTCCTTTTAGAACGTGTACTCTTATAAAGACAATTTGTGTAAATGATGATGCGGAACAAAGTATAAGAGAAAAGGATAGGTGACTTGCGTGGAAAGACAGAATGAAATAGAGCCAGATAAAATTTATGTTCAGATGTTCGGAAGCTTTCGTATGACATATCAGGGACAGCAGATCCAGCTGGGAAAATGGCTGAGTGCCAAGATGATCCATCTGCTGTTGCTGCTGATCTGCAGGAGAGGAGAGGGGGTTACCAGAAGTGAACTGATCTGGCGTCTGTACGGAGCAGACGAAAATGATAGTCAGTCCAGCAATTCCCTGCGCGCCATGATCTTCCGGCTGCGCCGAAGCATCCAGGAATCCGGGCTTCCGGAAGGAGAATACATTTCTACCAAGGGCGGACGTTATACATGGAATAACCAGCCACTGGAGACAGAGCTGGATGTGGAGACATTTCAAAAACTGGTCAAGGCTGGCTTTGAAGAAATTGATCCGGTGCACAGAGTGGAGCTTCTGACGGCTGCCTGCAAAACCTGCAGTGGAGATTTTATGCCGGATATGGTTTCGGATGAGTGGGTCGGAAAAACCAGCTGGCGTTTCCGGGAATTATACATGAGGGCACTGAGGGAACTGACGAGTCAGTTAAAAAGCCAGAAACGTTATGCTGAGCTGTTAGAGGACTGCGAACTGGTATTAAAACGCTATCCGTCTGAAGAATGGCAGTGTATGAAGCTGGAGTCACTCAATGATATGAAACGTTACCGGGAAGCCGTGGAGTATTATGAAGCTCTGGAGACGGAGGCGCGGCAGACTTGCACTCCGTTTCTGTCACAGGACTTAAAGGAGCAGTATCTGAAGGCAAAAAATATGATGCAGTATGAAGTGGTGGAAATGGAGCAGATCCAGAAAGACCTGATGCCGATGCTGCTTAAGCCGGGAGCAACTTCATGCGAGTATCTGGAATTTGTTGACATTTACCAGTTTATGATGCGGGTTTTTGCCCGGGAGGGAATTTCGTCCCAGCTGCTTTTACTGACTCTGGTCGGCCCGCAGGGAGCGGAGCTGGAATCTTCAGGGATGCTGGAAGGTGCCCGTTCCAGCCTGGAAAGTGCGATCCAGAAAACAATCCGCTGCTCTGATCTGTACACACGCTATGGCAGCGACCAGTTTTTGGTACTCCTGGCAAGCACAGGGCAGCAGGGCGGTGAAGCAGCAAGGGAGCGTATTCAGGAACGCTATTGTGCGATCAACCGGAATCCGCAGATCACATTGCGATGTGAGCTGCGCGATATCTGTCCGCATGAGCCATAATGTGGCTCATGGATATTGTCAGGCGGTAATAAATCCTTAAGAGAAACGTTCATAATAATCAATGGTAATTAAGAGATCTCTCTGTTATACTGTGGGTGTGTTAAGGAAACAGCTGAAAACTGTAACCAATACGATACGGAGGCAGGAAAAAGGTACCCCGGGGTATCTTCCGTCACCGAACCATGATTACGGATAAGGAGATAGAAATTATGAGCAGAAAAACTAACAAGACCATTACCGCTGTCGGCATGGCAGTACTGATGACAGCAGCCGGTGTCCTCACCGCCATGGCAGCACAGTCCCCGACCATTACAGCGGGAAACGGCATGAGCCAGATCGAGGCAGTCGGACCGGGGGTACAAAGTCCGGACGCAGAACAGGAGCAGGCACCGATCTGGGGAAGCATCATCAGCGCAGATAACGGCAGTATTGACATGGATTGTCCGTCCGGCAATATCTATGAGGGCGAGGTGATCGTGAATATTTCCGGTGATACTCTGATTCTGGACGGCGAGAACGGTTATCCGCTGGAGGCAGAGGAGCTTCAGGCAGGCGAGACGGTATATGTCTACATCGGACCGGCCATGACCATGAGCCTGCCGCCGCAGACAACCGGCGAGGTTGTCATTGGTAAGATTCCGGCAGACCAAAAGGCACCGGAGTATATCACAGCAGTGTCTATGACGGCTAACGCAGATGGAAGCTGGACTCTCGTGTCTGCAGCAGGTAAGGAATATGCAGTTTCTGCAGACTGCCGCATCATGCCGTATCTGACCAGACAGATTGTTTCTCTGGAGGACGTGGAGCAGGGCAGCAATCTGCTGGTATGGAGTGATGACCAGAACCAGGCACAGAAGCTGGTATTGTTTGCAAAATAAAAATTCAGCAGCACAGTCTGGCTGACAAAATAAGCAGGGAATGTCCTGTCCGCATGAAAGAGATTGCGGCAGGGCATTTTTCTGCATCACTGCGATGAAAATGATATGGGAGGGATGGATGATGGACGCAGCTGCCGCATTCCGGTTGTCAAAGACGCAGACGCATGGGAGTGGAAGATCAACGGTGTCAGCGAGTATGAATGTTTTGGAATGCTGCCATATGCAGGATAAAAAAGGGGATTAAGAAAATGAGAAAACTTCGTGCGGATTTTCACACACACACAACCTACTGTGACGGCAAAAGTACGCCCCGCCAGATGGTGGAGGCGGCATACGGCATGGGCCTGACAGATTTTGGTATTTCCGGCCACGCGGATTATTCCATGTGGGAGCAGGGATTTTGGCATGTCGGATGCGATATTGTCTAGCCTACAAGCGGGAACTGGAGGCACTCAGGGAAGAGTATGTCCGGGAAGATGAATATTTATATCGGAATTGAACTGGATACGCTGGGGCCGGTACAGCAGGCAGAGTATGCCATCGGCTCTACTCACAGCATATTAAAAGACGGGCATCTGGTCACGGTGGATGACACGGAGGAAAAGCTGGTGCAGGCTGTGGAAACATTCTGGAACGGCGACTGGTATGCCATGGCACAGGATTATTTCGAACTGGAGGCCACGGTCTACGATAAGCTTCACTGCGACTGGGTGGGGCATTTTGACCTGCTCACCAAGTTCAATGAAGCCTATCGATATTTTGATGAGACAAAGGATGACTATCTGGAACCGGCACTGAATGCTATGAAGAAGCTGCACAGCCAGGGACTTCCCTTTGAGATCAATACCGGCGCCATGTCCCGCGGCTACCGTACTGCGCCATATCCGAATCCGATTCTCTTAAGAGAACTCCATGCCATGGGCGGCCGCATCATGATCAATTCCGACAGTCACAGCGTGGACACCATTGCCTACGCTTTCGATCAGGCAGGAAAAAATTGCGTATGAGTGCGGCTTTCGGAAGGTAACAGTATGGAGCAAAGACGGTTTCCGGGAAATTCCGTTAGGATAAAAAAGGGTCCTTTCCTTCCGTTTCAAAATATTCCCTGGTCAGCTTAAATACCGTTTTGGACAGCAAGAATACACCAATCAGGTTTGGAATGGCCATGAGACCGTTGAAGGTATCTGCAATGCTCCATAACAGGCCCAGATCTACCGTGGCACCCAGGATGGCTACCAGAGAGTAGGCGACCATGAAGGGCTTGATGATCTTTTCATCGAAGATAAATTCAATACAGCGTGCGCCGTACAGTCCCCATCCGATGATGGTGGAGAAGGCAAAGCAGCACATGGATATGGCGGTGAAGATGGATACCCAGTTTCCGTAGGTGGAGGTAAAGCCGGAGATGGTCAGCTCTGCGCCGGCTGCCTGTCCATAGTTGACAGTAACACCGCTGCACAGGATGACCAGCGCGGTTAATGTGCAGATGATAATGGTATCGGTAAATACCTCAAAGATGCCGAAGAACCCCTGCTTCACCGGCTTCTTGGTATCGGCACATGCATGGGCAATGGAACCGGTACCGAGGCCGGCCTCATTGGAGAAGATACCTCGGGATACGCCGCGTTTCATGCTGGTGAAGAAGCTTCCGATGACGCCGCCGGTTACTGCCTGCGGATGGAAGGCACCCTCAAAGATCATGGAAAATACCAGTGGAATGCGGTTTGCGTGAAGCAGGATTACGCCAAGGGCCAGCAGGATGTAAAACAGTGCCATGAAGGGAACCAGCTTTTCTGCTACGTTTCCGATTCTTTTTACGCCGCCTAAGAGCACGAGGGCTACCAGAGCAGCCAGCACAATGCCGGTCACGAGGCAGACAACAGGTTTTGACTGGTCTGAGATCAGGCTGTAGTTTTCCAGGGCAGAGTTGATGGCGGTGGTGATGGTATTGACCTGGGTAGCATTTCCGGTTCCGAATACAGTCAGCACCCCAAAGGTAGAGAAGAGGACTGCCAGCCAGTGCCATTTCGGGCCAAGACCATTTTTGATGTAGTACATAGGACCACCTACCAGGTCGCCGTTTTTATTGGTCTCCCGGAAATGGACGGCCAAGGTTACTTCGGAGAATTTGGTGCACATGCCCAGGGCTGCGGAAACCCACATCCAGAAGACAGCACCCGGTCCGCCGATGGCAATAGCGCCTGCTACACCGGCAATATTTCCAGTGCCGACGGTCGCTGCCAAAGCCGTACAGACCGCCTGGAACGGTGTCATGGCACCGTCCGAGGCATTGCGCTTGCGGAAGATGCGTCCGATGGTCACGCGGATTGCGTAAGGGAATTTGCAGATCTGCAAAAAGTGCAGGCCAAAGCTTAAATAAAGGCCGACACCGATGATGCAGATCATGGCAGGAACTCCCCAGATGAAATTGTTGATCACGTTGTTGATGGATTCGATGGTGTTTAACATAGGGATACCTTTCTTTCATAGTAAAAATACCAGAAAATGATACCATAATCGGGAAAAAATGTATAGCAAAACGTGGCGCAGTAAGGAAAAAACGTTACTGGGTACACATGTGTGAACAGTACCAATAAAACGAAAAAAAATAAAGTACCGGTTCTTTAGAAGAACAGATGCTCGATCAGAATTTTGAGGCCGATCAGGATCAGGATGATGCCGCCGGTCCGTTCTGCTTTGGACTTGTAGAGGACTCCGAATACAGTGCCGACTTTAACGCCGATCACAGAAAGTATGAACGTGGTACAGCCGATAAAGCTGACTGCCTGCAGAATCCGGACATCCAGAAATGCGAAGGTGACGCCGACGGCCAGTGCGTCAATGCTGGTGGCTATGGCCAGAATTAGCATGGTTTTGACATCGATGGAGGCATCACAGGACTCGGTCTCATTGTCCATGGATTCCTTCACCATGTTAAAACCGATGATGCCAAGCAGGATAAACGCAATCCAGTGATCGTACGCTTTGATGGCACCCTGGAAACGGATGCCCAGCATATAGCCGATCCAGGGCATGAGGGCCTGGAAGCCGCCAAAATACAGGCCGATTACGAGCGCATGCTTTGCGCGCATCTTCTGCATGGAAAGGCCCTTACAGACGGAAACGGCAAAGGCGTCCATGGAAAGGCCTGCTGCCAGAAGAAATAATTCGATCAGCGACATAGGAAAATCCTCCTGTTTCTTTCATACATTTTATGTGGAATGCCGCATGATAAAACGCAATTTCCGAATGATATAAAAAGAGACCTGTCTGCAGAAAAAATCCTGCAGACAAGTCTCATCATTTGCTACATCTTTATGCATTAAGCAGAACCAGATGCGTATGCACCAGTGTGTTGACTCTGCTCCAGGCTGGCGCCTGGCGACTACTCCCTTATCTTCTGCTTATTCTACTCAACAGAGCGGGAGTTGGTCAATGCTAACCATCCTGAAAGGGAACTTTTCATACGACGCTTGAATTCATAATACATATTGACATAGTGGGTTAATTGCTTTATAATTTCGTTCGAACACATGAAAGCTGAGGAACCTGCCGATGAACCGAGAATTGAAATACGCACTGGGAAAGACCGTTCCGATCATGTTCAGTTATTTATTCTTAAGCATGGCATTTGGAATCATGATGAACCAGGCCGGATTCCCATTTTATTGGGCTTATCTGGTCAGTCTCACGGTTTATACCGGTGCGTTTCAGTTTGTTATGGTATCGTTCCTTTCCGCGGCAACAGGGATTGCTACTATTGCGTTCACGGCTCTGGCTATGAACTGCCGCCATATGTTTTATGGAGTAACCTTTTTAAAAGAATTTAAGAGTATGGGAAAGCGTTATCCGTACATGATCTTTTCTCTGACAGACGAGACGTATGCACTGTACTGTTCCCTGGAGTATCCGGAGAATCTGGACCGGCATCAGATTATGTTTGACATTGCGTGGCTCAGCCGGGCATACTGGCTGAGCGGGACTTTGGTGGGCGCACTTTTGGGGCAGATGATTCCTTTTGATTTTGATGGAGTAGATTTCTGTATGACGGCGCTGTTTGTTACGATTCTGATCGATCAGTGGAAAAAGTGCAGGAACCATGCTCCGGCAGTTATTGGCGGGACAAGTGCAGCAGCATTTCTTCTGGTCTTTGGCGCATCGCGGTTTATGCTGCCATCACTGCTTGTAACAACGGTGCTCCTGTTGATTTTTACACCTGGAAAAGAGGAACAAGTACAATGAGATCAATTCATATTTTATTGTCGATTCTGGTTCCGGCTGCGCTGACCTTTGGTCTGCGCGCATTGCCGTTTCTTCTATTGAATAAGAGGGAGCTTCCAAAACGGATGGAATATCTGGGTAAGGTATTTCCTATGGCAATTATGGCTACTCTTGTGGTATACTGCCTAAAGAGTATTCCAGAGTCCGCGCTTCAGGATAATCTGATTCTGCTTGCAGGTGTCGCGGTAACAGCAATGGTCCATCTCTGGAAGAAGAGTTCCATTTTGAGCATCACCGCGGGAACGGTGGTGTACATGGCGTTGGTACATATGATTTAGAGAAAGGTAAATACGATGTTAAATCAGTTTTCAAGAACAGAATTATTATTTGGGAAGGAAGCCATGGAGCGGCTGGCACAGTCCAGAGTCGCCGTGTTTGGTGTCGGTGGAGTAGGCGGTTATGCTGTGGAGGCACTGGTGCGCAGTGGTGTGGGAGCCATAGATATCATCGATGACGATAAGGTGTGCCTGACCAACCTAAACCGTCAGATCATAGCCACCAGAAAAACCGTTGGAAGATATAAGGTAGACGTGATGGAAGAGCGCATCCATGATATCAATCCGGAATGTAAGGTTACCACCTACAAATGCTTTTATCTGCCGGAGACGAAAGATGATTTTGATTTTTTCCAAGTACTCCTATGTGATTGATGCAGTGGATACAGTGACGGCAAAGCTTCAGCTTGTCATGGAGGCACAGGAGAAACAGGTGCCGGTCATCAGCAGCATGGGAGCTGGAAATAAATTGAATCCGGCTATGTTTGAGGTGGCGGACATTTATAAAACGTCCGTCTGTCCGCTGGCAAAGGTTATGCGTCGGGAGCTGAAAAAGCGCGGCGTCAAAAAGCTGAAGGTCGTGTACTCCAAAGAGCAGCCGATCAGACCCGTTGAGGATATGTCCATCAGCTGCCGAAATCACTGCATCTGTCCGCCGGGAGCCGAGCACAAATGTACCGAGCGCCGGGCCATCCCGGGTTCCACTGCATTTGTTCCGTCCGTGGTGGGACTGATCATTGCGTCAGAAGTCATCAAAGATCTGGTAAAATAAAAATTTGAGTTACAAAGCTAAATAAAGGTCCGGAAGTGAAAGAGACCGCCTTCCTCTATTTTCACATATCGTTGTTTGCTTGCTCTCGCTAACACGCGTTCGCCTGTGTCGGATTAACATCCGCCACATTCGGACGTGTGTGCTCAAGATGCAAACACCTGATATGCTGAAAATCCCGGAAGGCGGTCTCATTCACTTCCTGCTGTATTGGCTTCGCTACGAAAGATAGTGACTGCAGCCCATATTAACTAAGCAGAAGTTCCGGGCACCCCATACAGAATGAGCGGCACATTGGAATTTTCCTCATGCGCGAGCATAGCGCCAGACCGCACGAGGTACAAAATTCCACTTAGTGCCGCGTTTCTTGTATGGTGTGCCCGGAACTTCGGACTTTACGGATGATGATTTAAATTGCGATTTTAAATTTCCTTCCCCAGGAACATCGTAAAGTTTCCCGTTACCAGCAGTTCTTCTTCCTCCCCGGTGATATCCACCCGGCATACGGCGGTGTGCCTTCCTTTATAAACGATATTGGATTCCACATAGATCGTTCCGCTGTTTATGCCGCGCACGAAGTTAATTCCGGCGCACTGGGTGACGTTGGTGACTTCGCAGGCGTAGGTGGACATACCTGCGGCAATATCGCACAGAGAGAAGAGAAAACCTCCGTGAGCGTTGCCGTATAGATTCAATGCCTCCTTCGGCACTTCGATTGAAAGGCGGGCATGTCCCGGCTCTATCTCTAAAATCTTTAAATTCTCCTGACCGCCGATATGCTGAATGTGACGGCGGATTCCTTCCATTATCTCAGGTCTGTTAATCATGTTAAGCCTCCGTTTGTCGAAAATATATCATTATAATGAAGAATACGCGTGCGCGAAAAAAGAAAAAATACCGGTTTTTACGCCAGATTATACCTTCACACGCTAGACTATATCACTGGAAAAATCCTTTTACAAGAGTAAAAGGAATTGATAGGTTTTTCCGATGAATCTGTTTCGCTTGTCCGGTCACAGCCGATTGGATATTTCTGGAAGGGCACGTTATAATAGCATTATCAAGATTGTTAAAGAAATGGCAACATTCAACGAAGAAAAAACAATCAAAATAAACCACTCATATAAGGAGGATATCACATGAGCAAGTTAACAAAGGAAGAGTTCCAGGCTTACTTAAAACAGATCCGCGAGCTGGCAGAGGGACCGCTGGAGGAGATCCAGAAAGAGGTTGAGGTAACCAACAAGTTCCCGCAGGAGTTCTACGATCTGGCAATCGAGAACAACTTATACCGTTGTTCCTTACCGGAAGAGTACGGCGGATGGGGCTTAAACGAGCTTGAGATCTTACAGGTACAGGAAGAGTTCTCCAGAGGCCCGGGCGGAATGAGAATGCATCTGCACTATGCAATGGACTTAAACTGGAGAATCCTCGATGATTACGGCAGCCCGGAGCTGAAAGCAGAGTACATGTCCAAGTTCCAGAATAAGGAAGTGTTCACCTGCTTCGCCCTGACTGAGGCAACCGGTGGTACCGGCGCTGACCTGCATACCCTGGCAGTAAAAGATGGCGACAGCTACGTATTAAACGGTGAGAAGACTCTGATCTCCCACACCGACTGCTGCGAATTTGCTTATGTCATTGCAGTGACCAACCCGGATTCCGACAAAGACGACAGACTTTCCGCATTCTTCGTACCGATGGATGCACCGGGATTTGAAGTCATCAACATGCCGCACATGATGGGCTGCCGCGGCGCAGGACATGGCGATCTGAAATTCACCAACTGCCGCATCGACAAGAAATATCTGCTGGGCCGTGAGGGACAGGGCCTTGAGATCGCAATGCACTCCTTATCCGTATCCCGCGCTCATATTGCAGCAAGTAACCTGGGTATGGCACAGAGAATGTTAGAGCTGTCCTTAGCATACGCTCATGACCGTGTAACCTTCGGCAAGCCGATCGGAACCCGTCAGGCAATCCGCGTAAAGATCGCAGATATGTCCATGATGGTACATGCGCTGCGCTGCATGGTTTACGATTTCGCAAAGGCTTACATGGAGAATCCGACCGGCGAGTACATCGAGGAGAAGGCTGCAATGTGCAAGCTGTTCAGTATCGACACCACCAGAAAAGTCAGTGATGAGATGCTGGAGATCTTCGGCGGCGTAGGCTACTTTGAGGATTGCAAGTACGGCCCGGTTGAGAGACTCTACCGCGACTGCCGCGCAATGTGGCTGGAAGAGGGCGCTCCGACCGTTCAGAGAATCACCATCTCCAGAAATACCATCAAACACGGTGCTCACATGGAGTACGTGCTGTAATTACAGGAAACAAAGCATTACCATAATCGCGTAAAAATGCGAAACGACTCATACGATAACCAGAAAGAATATAGAAATGCCTAAAACAGGGTCATCAGGTTCTTACTTGGACCTGGGGCCCTGTTTCCCTTTATACCGGTCCGGGAGAGAACGTGACCGGACCGAAACGGAGGATATAATATGAAACCTTTGGAAGGAATTAAAGTTGTTGACCTGACAACGTATCTGGCCGCGCCGACTACGGTGCGCGTACTGGGCGAGTGGGGAGCTGACTGCGTAAAGATCGAATCTGCAAAAGGTGATCCGGCGAGAACCCAGGGGGCTGTATTCAATATGCCCTATAGCGATGAAGAAAATCTGGCTTTTGATGTAGCTAATTTAAATAAAAAATTTATTACTTTGAATTTAAAGGATCCAAAAGGTCTTGAAATCGCATATAAACTTCTGGCAGAGGCCGATGTGTTTGTGACGAATACCAGAACTAAGTCCCTGGTGAAGCTGGGACTCGATTACGATACTCTGAAGGAAAAGTTCCCACGGCTGGTCTTTGCACAGGTATTGGGGTACGGTGAAAACGGTCCTGAGAAGGATACGGCTGGATTTGATGTAACCTGCTATATGGCAAGAGGCGGTGTATTCGGAACCACCGTAAACCGCGGTGACGCGCCGATGATCCCGACCAACGGCTTCGGTGATTTCCAGGTTTCCCTGGCACTGGCTTCCGGCATCTGCGCCGCTTTATTTGGAAGACAGAGATCTGGCAAGGGCGACAAAGTAACCGTCAGCCTGCATCACGCAGCCGTTTACGCCCTCAGCACAGGCCTGATCTCCGCCCAGTACGGCAACCAGTATCCGAAGAACCGTACCGAGGTGGTAAACCCGTTTAACGATGTGTTCCGTACCAGCGATGGCAAGTGGGTATGTATCTGCTGTCCAGAGTATGACCGCGATTATGAAAAGATGTTCACTGTGCTGGACGCACCGGAGATGCTGACGGAGGAGGCGAAAGAGAAGTACCGCCGCTGCGAGAGCATCAACGCCAACGGCCTGAACCCGGAAGTGGTGGCTGCGTTAGACCGAGCCATTGCGAAGTTCACCAGAGATGAACTGATGGAGCGGCTGAAAGCCAACGATATGCCGTGTGAGGCCTGCATGGAGCCGGTGGATATCTACCAGGATGAGCAGGCAGCAGCCAACCATATCCTGGCAAAGATCCCATATCCGTCCGGTGAGCGGTTCATGCCGACCAACCCGATCCGCTTCGGCAGCATGGGAGAACCGGAATATGTGATCGGTGGTTCCCAGGGTGCCCATACGATAGAGCTGATGAAGCATCTGGGATACAGTGA
>ENA-OQHL01001124-OQHL01001124.1-human-gut-metagenome-genome-assembly--contig:-NODE-1124-length-14901-cov-4.387640_pt1 | contig 14901 bp, 10 predicted proteins | sample MGYA00242565_ERZ504723 | MGnify/ENA primary metagenome ERZ504723 (study PRJEB26092, sample SAMD00036211) | human gut metagenome | host: Homo sapiens | study: EMG produced TPA metagenomics assembly of... | reverse complement strand
TTCTGAACTTAGGGCATATGTTACTACTGTATATGGAGAAACTTATTGTATTAGTAGAGAGTATGCCACTCAAACAACTATTCAAAGACTTGTTGAAAATTGAGATTAGGCATAGTTCCTCATATATTTGTACTAATTTTCTTCTCCTTTATGCTTTAATCACCTTATAACTTAATAATTATAATATGATGAAGAATGTAATAAAACTTATCTTTTTGCTTTTTGATTTAGTTATCGGTTGCTGCGTTTTGCTTCATGCCCAGGTAGATGAAAAGTTGAAAGCCGACATCGTCAGCACGGGCTACGTGCACAGTCCGTTACCGCTCGACGAGACAAAGGCTTTCGAAACATTCGGCTTGAAAAAGAAAGTGTTGGAAACCGTGATGCTGTGTGATATGGAGGATTTCTCCAAATGGTCGCATAAGGGCATCGGTAAGATTGGTTTGACTGACGAACGGAGCAAGTCCGGCAAGCACAGTCTGCGTCTGGAAGCTCCCGCCCATCCGGAGAAGATTCTTGGCTGGGGTTTGGGACGCGGCACTTGCATGGCCTCTTATGATATAGGAGGTGTGAACTGGGAAGGTTACAACCGCCTGAAGTTCTATATCTATCCCACGTGCGAAGGAGCACGCAGCATCTACCTCAACCTTTATGTGGAGAATGACGGAGAAATAAAAGTACCCGACATTTACGGTCGGGAAGGCTACCACGAAATCAATCTGAAAAATAACCAATGGAACGAATGCTTCGTCGAGATGTCTGGACTGGCGCGCGACAAGGTAACCAAGATTTCATTTGCCATCGAAGTGTTCGGCAAAGAACGTACTATGGGCGACTTCCTTCGCTTCGATGTAGATGCCGTGGAACTTCAGAAGGTGGAGAACCCGGAAACCGTGAAAGGCTGGATGCCTGCACAGAACCGCATCATCTTCTCTACTACCGGTTATAGTATAGAGAGCCCCAAAAGCGCCATTGTCAATGTGGAAAAGCACGGCGGACAGTTCCAGTTGAAGGATGCCGCTACGCAGGCCATTGTTTATACCGGTCCCGTTCGTAAGGAAAAGACCGGCCTGGGAGAGTTCGAGACAATAGACTTCTCGGACTTCAAGACACAAGGCCGTTACGTCATTCAGGTAGGGGATGTCACCACCTTGCCTTTCTATATCCATCAGGATGTGTGGGATGATTCTGCCTGGCGTATGGTGAACTTCCTGTTCTGCGAGCGTTGCGGTTATCCCGTTCCCGGAAAGCACGGGGCTTGTCATAATGACCTGCATGCCACTTACAACGGACATATCATTCCTATAAACGGAGGATGGCACGATGCCGCCGATATGTCCCAACAGACCTTACAGACGGGAGAGATAGCCTATTCCTTGCTCTTGATGGCCGAACGTGCCAAAGAAAAAGGCAATATAGACTTGTACAACCGCCTGATGGAAGAGGCTTTGTGGGGAATGGACTATGTGATGAAGACCCGTCTGGGCGATGGCTACCGTGCACAGACATGGGGCACCAACCTATGGACCGACGGTAAGGTGGGCACCGACGATGATGCCGGTCGCCGCGAACTGCTTGTCCATAACGGAGCTTTGGAGAATTTCCTGCTTGCAGGAATTGAAGCGTATGCCTCCATGAGGATTGAAAATGACGAGTCGCTTAAGGGTAATCTGAAGAAGATTGCAAAGGAAGACTTCGGCTATGCCATGAAGCGCTTCAACGAACTTGGCTTTGCCGAGCTGATAAAGAAGGGTGGGGGACATGCCGCCATGGCATCCGAGAGCCAGTATCACGCCAACATCTCATGGGCGGCCAGCATGCTCTATAAGCTGACCGGCGAACAGCAGTATGCCGATGAGGCTGTAAAAGCCATCCGCTACACCTTGCAGTGCCAGCGCACCGAACCGTTGAAAGACAAAGACAAGACCTGCGGCTTCTTCTATCGCGATTTGGCAAAGAAGTCCATTGTACACTATACTCATCAGTCTCGCGATTATGCCTACATGGAAGCCCTTGCCGCCCTCTGCGAAACGCAGCCCCGTCATGCCGAGTATGAGCAGTGGATTCGTGCCATGAAACTCTATGGCGGTTATCTGAAGAACATCATGAAGTATGTATATCCTTATGGAATGGTGCCCAGCGGCATCTATCACAAGGATGAAGTGAAGGACTCCGTCAACTTCTACGCCGTCCAGGTAGGCATTCGCAGTGGTGCTGCGAAGGATTTCAAAGAACAGCTCGAGAACGGTATCCGTCTGGATAAGGAGCATTACTTGCGTATATTCCCCGTCTGGTTCTCGTTCAAAGGAAATATTGCCGTACATTTGTCTACCGGAAAAGCCGCAGCCATTTGCGCCAGAGTGTTGAAGGACAAGGAACTGAAAGACATTGCCGAACAGCAGCTCTTCTGGGTTGTAGGCAGGAATCCTTTCGGACAGTCCATGATTTATGGGGAGGGCAGCAACTATCCGCAGCTCTATACGGCACTGCCCGGAGAAACGGTAGGAGAGATACCCGTAGGTATGCAGTCTTATTTCAATGAAGATGCTCCCTACTGGCCGCAGTTCAATACGGCTACTTATAAGGAAGTCTGGGGCTCTTCGGCTGCCAGATGGCTGATGTTGGTTTCCGAATTCTAAAGCAAGATGATATGAGTGACAAGACTGTTTATTCACGGCGCAATCCGGCCATTGACATGCTGAGGGCGTTGACCATGTTCACCATGATTTTCGTCAATGACTTCTGGAAAGTGCATGACGTACCCCATTGGCTGGAACATGCCGTTTATGGTGAAGACTTTATGGGACTGGCGGATATTGTATTCCCCTGCTTCTTGTTTGCAGTGGGAATGTCCATACCATACGCCATCGAACGCAGATATGCCAAAGGCTTTTCGGCAGAATCCACCTTAGGACATATCCTTTCCCGCACCTTTGCTTTGCTGGTGATGGGGGCATTCATCACAAACTCGGAGTTCCGGCTTTCACCGGAAGCTCCCTATCCGATAGGGGTATACTGGTTCTTGATGGCCATAGGCTTTATCGGCGTGTGGAACCAATATCCGAAACCGGCTTCCGGTACTCAGAAGAACCTTTTCCGTGCTTTCAAGATAATCGGCGTATTGGTTCTTCTCTACCTTGCCTTTACCTTCCGCAATCCGCAGGAAGGTGTATTCGGGGCTTATTGGGGAATATTGGGATCCATCGGCTGGACTTATCTGGTATGTGCCGTAATCTATATCTTCAGCCGTGACCGGTTGCAGTATCTGCTGCCTGCCTGGGGTGCCTTTATCCTGATATGCCTGCTGGGTACGCCTTTGCGCGAGGGCTTTGGCGGTGAGGCTATCCTTGCCTTTCCCGAACGCAACTTCTATCAGGGCATGTTGTCCATCCTGCATATCGGCAACGGGGCTTTGCCCGCATTTACAATGGGAGGTGTCATCCTTTCCATTCTCAGCGCCCGCTATGCCGGCAAGGGTGACGGCTGGAAACTCCGCAATGGGCTGACAGTTGCCGTTCTGCTTCTGCTGGTCGGAATTGGGACACACCATTTCTGGATTGTGGCCAAGATGGGTGGCACTCCTCCCTGGGTGTTCTATGTGACTGCCATTTCCGTGGGGCTCTACACACTGCTCAGCTATCTGGTCAGCCATCAGGTCACAGGTTGGTTCAACCTGATACGCCCTGCCGGAACGGCTACGCTGACCACTTATCTGGTGCCTTATGTCTTCTATGGCTTTGCTGATGTGACCGGTGTTGTCCTGCCGGACTGGTTCACACATGGATTCATGGGGCTGGTCAACTGCCTTTGTTTTGCCTTTGTGGTAATCGGCGTTACCTGGGTGATGGAAAAACTGCATGTTAAACTTAAAATTTAGATAGAATGAAAAAGAGCTTTTTACCTGCATTCTTGCTGCTGTTCCTTGCGCTGGGCATGTTCTCGTGCCAGCAGGGAGCTAAGAAAACAACCAAGGAATATCCCATGTTCTGGACGTGGCTGGACTATCGTCCCGGCATGAACTTCGACTCCATCTGCCAAGTGATGAACGACATCGGCATGGATGGAATTATGCTGAATGCGCCGACTCCCGACGATTACCGGGCTGCCATACCGGTTGCCCATAAACACGGAATCGAAGTGTATGCCTGGTTATGGACCATGAATCTGGAACACGACCGTGACAAGATATTGAAGGAGCATCCCGAATGGTTCAGCGTGAATCGTAACGGCAAGAGCCTGGCAGACACTACCGCCTATGTAGGCTATTACAAGTTTCTCTGCCCGGCATTGCCCGAAGTCCGCGAGTTCATCAAGGAAAAAATCAAGGCCTACTGCGAAGTGGAAGGCTTGAATGGCATTGCCATCGACTATCATCGTTTTGTGGATGTGGTGCTTCCCACCACCTTGTGGCCCCATTATGGCATTGTGCAGGACCGTGAATATGCTGCGTGGGATTACGGTTACCATCCGGAAATGCTCAGGTTGTTCAAGGAGCAGTACGGTTATGACCCCCGCGAGCAGAAAGATCCTTCCCTCGATGTGAAGTGGCGCCAGTTCCGTTGCGACCAGATAACCGAAGTGGCCAATATGATTGCCGAAGTGGTGCACTCCTACGGCAAGACAATGGCTGCCTCCCCGTTCCCCACCCCGAAGATGGCTTCACGCATGGTGCGCCAGGACTGGGGCAAATGGAATCTCGACATCGTGTTCCCGATGGTTTACCATACCTTCTATACGGGCGATGCCAGCTTCATTTCCGACTGTACGGTTGAGAATGTACGCGACAAGAACGATATGACTACACTGTACTGCGGCATGACCGCCACCGACGGCCCGATGATGTTCGAATGCATGGATGCCGCTCTCAACAACGGCGCCCAGGGAATTGCCGTATTTACCATTCATGGACTGCGTTCTCCGGAGGTGAAGAGGCAGTTCAAGGCTTATACGGACAGTGTCAGAGCCGTGCGTGCCGCCAATGGCGGGGTGATAAAGGCTACCCATCCCGAAGTGGCGGATCCCGACCCCTTCAAGCATGAAGGCATTATGAAGCTGATGCAGGAACGCATGCAGCAAATCATAGCCAAGGCTGCCGGCAAGGAAGAGCCGGCTCCGCTGGCATTGGGCGAGTACAAGGAGGTGGATTCCTATGACGCGACACGCTGCTACCAAGTGGTGGATGAGAATAGCAAGACTACTTTTGACGTGACATTCTATCTTTACGGCGACGTTGTTTCCGGTTGGGATGTAGCAGTAGCAGACAAGGCTTCTACTAATAAGAAATGAAAGGACGTTTTATGATAGTGAGAGATTACGGGAGCAAACTCCTTCTGCTCTTGGTGTTTTCAATGGTAGGCATGGTTTGTTGCAATGCCCAGAGTGGAAAGAGCTTGTCCGTAAAGAAAGTAATGTGTACGGCTTCACCGGAAGGTGAGGCTGTGCCGTCCTTGCTGGACGAGAACGGGATAGAGTTTCAGCCCCTTGATATGGTCAACTGGAAAGATTATCCCTACAAGCCGGAAGTGAGTTTCCGCATAGCCCATACGGGGCGCGAAATCCTGCTCCACTACAAAGTGAAGGAAGCCAGTGTGCGTGCAGTGGCCTCCGGAGACAATGGCCGGGTATGGGAAGATGCTTGTGTGGAATTCTTCGTATCTCCCGAAGGTGACGACCGCTATTACAATTTCGAATGTAACTGCGCCGGCAGGCTGCTGATTCAGGGAGGTGCAGTCAATGAGCGCCGTCCTACGGCGAGTCAGGAGGTGCTGGGCATGGTGAAACGTTGGAGCTCGTTGGGCGGCGAACCTTTCGAGGAACGTTTGGGCGAGTGCAGCTGGGAACTGGCCATGGTTATTCCCGTTTCCGCTTTCTTCCAGCATTCCGTCGGTTCTTTGGACGGAAAAACAATGAAAGGGAATTTCTACAAGTGTGGTGACAAACTCCAGACTCCCCACTTCCTTTCTTGGAGTCCTATCGGGCTGGAACGCCCCATGTTCCACTGTCCGGCCTTTTTCGGCACCTTGTCTTTTGAATAAATCTTTAGGGTGTTCTGGTGGAATCATTTGCCGTTAGCATTACTTATTGGATTGACAATTGCGGAATTATGTGTTTTTTTATACCTTTGCACTTCCTAAATTGTAAATGCATATATGATTACCGCAGAACAACTGAAAGATATCAAAGAACGTACCGAGGCGTTGAACCGCTATCTGGACATTGAAGGAAAGAAGATACAGGTGGAAGAAGAGCAGCTCCGCACCCAGGCTCCCGGTTTCTGGGACGACCAGAAGGCTGCCGAGGCTCAGATGAAGAAAGTGAAGGGCTTGCAGCAATGGATTTCCGGCTACAATGAGGTAAAGACCTTGGCTGACGAGGTACAACTGGCTTTCGACTTTTACAAAGACGAACTGGTGACTGAAGAGGAAGTGGACGATGCCTATGCCAAGGCAATCACTGCTGTCGAGGCCCTCGAACTCAAGAATATGCTTCGCGAGGAAGCCGATCAGATGGACTGTGTGCTGAAAATTAACTCTGGTGCCGGTGGTACGGAGAGCCAGGACTGGGCAAGCATGCTGATGCGTATGTATCTGCGCTATGCCGAGACTCACGGCTATAAGGCCACCATCGCCAACCTGCAGGAAGGAGACGAGGCAGGTATCAAGACTTGTACCATCGAGATTTCCGGCGATTATGCCTACGGCTACCTGAAAGGTGAGAACGGTGTACACCGCTTGGTGCGTGTTTCGCCCTACAATGCCCAGGGCAAGCGTATGACTTCTTTTGCATCCGTGTTTGTCACTCCCTTGGTAGATGATACCATCGAGGTGAACATCGAACCTGCCCGCATGTCATGGGATACCTTCCGAAGTGGTGGCGCCGGTGGACAGAACGTCAATAAGGTAGAGTCCGGTGTCCGTCTGCGCTATCAGTATAAGGATCCATATACGGGCGAAGAGGAAGAAATCCTGATTGAAAATACCGAGACACGAGACCAGCCCAAGAACCGCGAGAACGCTCTCCGCCTTCTCCGTTCCATGCTTTACGACAAGGAACTCCAACACCGCATGGCCGAGCAGGCAAAGGTGGAAGCCGGTAAGAAGAAAATCGAATGGGGTAGCCAGATTCGTAGCTACGTCTTCGACGACCGCCGCGTGAAGGACCACCGTACCAACTTCCAGACCAGTGATGTGAATGGTGTGATGGATGGAAAGATAGACGGCTTTATCAAAGCTTACCTGATGGAGTTTGCAGGAAGTGGCGAATAAATTTTCTCCCTTTCATTTGCATTCTTCCCGAATTTCTTCTTACTTTGTTCATCGTTGAACTTTAAACTATAAAACACACCATGGGAAAAAGTAAAAAGAAAGCAATGCACAGCCAGAAGGAAGAGCAACAAGCCAAGAAAGTGATGATGACGATGGGAGTAATAGCCATTGTATTGGTCATCGCCATGTTTGTGGCTTACTCTTACTGGGGCTGATAAAATCACTGGAAACGACATGCCGCAGGAGATAGAACGGAAATTCCTCGTGACGGGAGAATACAAGCCACAAGCGTATGCACACAGCCGTATCGTACAAGGATACATCAGCAGTGTACGTGGACGGACAGTACGGGTGCGCATCCGCGATGAACGGGGATTTCTCACCATCAAGGGTGCATCCAATGAATCGGGAACCAGCCGCTACGAGTGGGAAAAGGAAATTCCGCTGTGCGAAGCGCGGGAATTGCTGAAGCTGTGCGAACCGGGTATCATCGACAAGACCCGTTACCTGGTGCGCAGCGGACAGCACGTCTTTGAGGTGGATGAATTCTATGGCGAGAATGAGGGACTGACTGTGGCCGAGGTGGAACTCTCCTCGGAAGACGAGCCTTTCGTGAAACCTGCATTCATCGGACGGGAGGTGACGGGAGATGTCCGCTACTATAACTCGCAACTGATGAAACACCCTTTCACCACATGGTAGCAAACCAATTGTATGCCGTACTTGTTTAATCGTCATGGAGAAACTTTACGACTACCTGCCAAGAGAACTGGTCACCTTCCTTTTGGTCACTGTATTCTCTTTACTCATCGGGCTTTCACAGCGTAAAATCAGCTTGAAGCGCGAAGGGGAAACTACGCTTTTCGGTACCGACCGCACCTTCACTTTTATAGGCATTCTGGGCTATCTGCTCTATATCCTCGACCCTACGGGCTATCGTCTGTTCATGGGAGGAGGAGCCATTCTGGGACTGCTGCTCGGACTGAACTATTATGTGAAGCAGTCACAGTACCATGTGTTCGGAGTAACCACCATCATTATTGCACTCATCACCTACTGTATTGCTCCCATTGTGGCCACGCAGCCGTCGTGGTTCTACGTCATGGTCATAGTGACCGTCCTGCTCTTCACCGAGCTGAAACACACCTTCACGGAACTGGCCCAGCGCATGAAGAACGACGAGATGATTACGCTTGCCAAGTTCCTTGCCATCAGCGGCATTATCCTGCCGATGCTGCCCAATGAGAATCTTATTCCCGGCATCAACCTGACGCCATACAGTATTTGGCTGGCCACGGTGGTTGTATCGGGCATTTCCTACCTTTCTTATCTGTTGAAGCGTTACGTTTTCCATGAGTCGGGCATTCTGGTTTCGGGCATCGTGGGAGGCTTGTACAGCAGCACGGCTACCATTTCCGTACTGGCGCGAAAGAGCCGTAAGGCTTCTGTGCAGGATGCTCCCGAATATGTGGCAGCCATGTTGTTGGCGGTCAGCATGATGTTCCTCCGTTTCTTGATATTGATAGGTATTTTCAGCCGGGAGACGCTACTGGCCATTTATCCCTACCTGCTGATAATGTCGGTGGTAACGGCAGCCGTGGCATGGTATCTGCATTCCAAGCGGAAACGGGTGGACGACGGCACGCAGACCACGGAGGACGAGGACAGCAGTAATCCGTTGGAGTTCAAGGTAGCGCTGATTTTTGCCATGCTGTTTGTGGTGTTCACTATCTTGACCCACTATACGCTGGTGTATGCCGGCACGGGTGGACTGAACTTGCTCTCTTTCATTTCGGGGTTCAGTGACATTACTCCTTTCATCCTGAACCTGCTTCAAGGAACGGGCAGTGTGGCGGTGCTGGTGATTACGGCTTGCAGCATGCAGGCTATTGTCAGCAATATAGCGGTAAACATGTGCTACGCGTTATTCTTTGCCGGTGGAAAAAGCCCTTTGCGGCCGTGGATATTGGGGGGATTCGGCTCTGTTATTGCCGCAAATATCTGTCTGTTACTTTTCTTCTATTTTCTCTAAATTGCTTTCTTTTTGCTTTTTTAACTCCGAAAGTCTCGTAAATGCATGAAAAAGGGGCTATTTTTGCCGAATTCATTGTGACAAAACTCGAACGGGAAACGTCTAATACCAAGACAATAAACATGAATAGTCACTAAATATAAAAACGCAATGAGAACAAAATGGACTGTGCTGCTATGGATGCTGATGATTTCGGGACTGCTTGCAGCGCAAAACACGGCAAACACTTCTTTCCAGGTTAAAGGAATTTTGCTCGACTCACTCACCCAGGAGGGTGAACCTTATGCTACCATTAAAATCGTGAAGAAAGAGGCCCCTGCAAAGGCGCTGAAAATGCTGGTAACGGACATGAAAGGCCAGTTCCAGGAGAAAGTACCCGGTACGGGCAACTTCGTGATGACCATCACTTCCGTGGGACGTACTCCCATCGTGAAGGACTTTTCTGTGAAGGCAGGGGAGAAGCTGGTGGACTTCGGCACGCTGTATATCGTAGATGCCTCCAATGAGCTGGGGCAGGTGGAAATAGTGGCACAGAAGCCTCTGGTGAAGGCAGATATCGACAAGATAGAGTACAATGTGCAGGATGACCCTGACGCCCAGTCGAACTCCGTGCTGGAAATGCTTCGCAAGGTACCGTTGGTAACGGTGGATGGCGAGGACAATATTCAGGTGAACGGGAGTAGCAGCTTTAAGGTATATGTCAACGGAAAGCCCAACAACATGATGAGCAACAACCCGACGGAAGTGCTGAAAAGTATGCCTGCAAACAGTATCAAGCATATTGAAGTGATAACCAATCCCGGCCCCAAGTATGACGCCGAGGGTGTGGGCGGTATTCTGAACATCGTCACCGTGGGCAGCGGACTCGAAGGCTATACGGCTACGTTCAGTGCCAACGTCAGCAACCGCGGTGCAGGCGGCGGGGCATTCGGTACCATAAAGAGCGGAAAGCTGACCGTCAGCGCCCGCTACAATTACAATTACAACGACCAGCCCCGCAACTACAGCAGTGGTAGCCAGCATGTGACACCGGAAGCTGTTACGGAGAATTCTTCCAATCTGGACTATGACGGCAGCAACAAGGGACACGGTTCTTTCCAGTCGGGCAGCATGGAGGCCAGCTACGAAATAGATACATTACGCTTGGTTACCATGTCTTTCGGACTTTGGGGCGGTGGGAATAAGAGTAACGGCTCTACGGACTACATCGCCACCTTTCCAGAGAACATAAATGCTGCTCCCATTTACAGTTATTCTGCCTTTAACCGCAGCAAGTCTTCCTGGTATTCTATCGACGGAGGTATCGACTACCAGCGTCTGTTCAAGGTCAAGGACCGCATGCTGACGTTCTCCTACAAGATAAACACCCGTCCGCAAACGTCGGATTCCTATACGGAATATGAAATAGACAATGGCTATAACCCCGATTGGGCGGACTATCTGAACCGTTTGAAGAACCAGCATAACGACGGTGAGCAGAATACCACGGAGCATACGTTCCAGGCCGACTATACCACGCCTATCGGCAAGCTGCATACCTTGGAGGCAGGTGCCAAGTACATTCTGCGCAACAACTCCTCCGAAGACGACCGTTTTGATGCGGACGATACCGGAAAGTATGAATACAACAAGAACCAGAGTTCACACTACAAGCATTTGAACGATATTATCGCCGCCTATCTGGGATATGGACTGAAGGTGAAGAGACTTTCGGGCCGTTTGGGATTACGCTACGAGCATACCATCCAAGATGTGAAGTATCTGGTGGGCCGCGGCGAGGATTTCACAAAGAACTTTGACGACGTAGTGCCTTCCGCTTCTATCGGCTACAAGCTGACGGATATGTCCAATCTGCGTTTAGGATACAACATGCGTATCTATCGTCCGGGAATCTGGTCTCTGAATCCTTATCTGAATGATACGGACCCCTCCTACATCAGCCAGGGTAATCCGGAGCTGGACAGCGAGAAGAGCCATGCTTTCAACTTGAGTTACAGTAACTTCACACAGAAGTTCAACATCAATATCTCGGCCCGTTACTCGTTTACCAACAACAGTATTGAGAATGTGACAAGGCTCATGCCCGATACGGAGATTGAGGGATTGAAGAATCCCACGGGCAAGGATGTGCTTTATTCTACCTATGCCAACATCGGCAAGACCCGTTATGCCAGTGTGAACGGCTACGTCAACTGGAATGCCACTCCACGTACACGTATCTACATGAACATGAGCGGCAATTACTCTTATCTGGAGGGCAGTGAAGGCATGCGTAACGATGGCTGGAGCCTCTTTGCCTACGGCGGTGCACAGCAGACGCTGCCCCATGACTGGCGCATCAGTCTGAATGTCTTCGGACAGACGCCGTGGATTATGCTGCAAGGTAAGGGCAGCAGCTTCTTTGATTATGGCTTGAGCGTCAACAAGTCCTTCCTGGACAAGCGCCTCACCTTGTCTGCCTTTGCCAGCAACTTCTTCAAGAAGTATATGGACCAAAGCTCCACCACCGAAGGCAGCGGTTTTATACGGGAAAGCAATTATAAGTACAGCCGCCAACGCTTCGGCATAAGCGTCAGCTACCGTATCGGTGAGTTGAAGGCAAGCGTGAAAAAGGCTGCGCGCACTATCAGCAATGATGATGTGAAGAGCGGTGGCAGTGGTTCTGGTGGCGGCGGTGAATAGGTTGTAAATACATCCCCTTCTGAAACTTGTACCTCGCTATTCATCAGAGAATACAAGTTTCAGAAGGGGATTTTTTATGATAGTAAGTTACTTGCTGACTGTTGAGAACCCCAACTCCTTCAACCCTTTCTGCACATCCGGATGACTCATGAAGAGCTTCCACAGCAGTCCCGACCGATAATTCTCGAGCATGACGGCTATCGGGCCCTGGTCAATGGCGAGGTAGCGCTGCGGATACCAGTTGTCCGTTTCGCTGAAAGCATCGTAGAAGCCATAGGGGCCGAAGACCTTATCTCCCATCTCGTAGAGGTGGCGCATCACTTGCAACGACTGTTCCGGGGTATAGACGATGGATGACAAGGCGGCAGTTGGAGAGATGACTCCCTGGTCGTCGCGTTCGTTGGGAGCGTGGGCGGCATATCCGTTGACGGAGTAGCTGGCTGTCAGTCCCCAGCAGTCGGGCCCGAAACCTTTGTAGTGCTTGGGGTTGCGGACACAGTAGGCACGGTTCACAAGCGTCAGGTTACGCATCTCGTCGAAGTAGTTGGCGCAGTATTCATCCTTCAGCCCGATGGGGTCGAGGCCGAGGAACGAGTATTGTGCCCAGAAGAGCGGTCCGGCTTCTGTGCCTTGATAGCGCAGATGCAACTCGATATTCTCCACTTTATGAGGGTCTACAATGGCCCCGTTCTGCGCCCAGCCCTCGTGATAGACTGCTGCAGGCACGCCGTGGGTAGGCGAGGCGGCAGCAAGGATATACATGATGAGGCATTCGTTGTAACCGTGTACGGGAAAGTTCATTTCCCAACCGTATTCCGGACTCCAGTGCCAATAGAGCACGTTCTGGCCGTTCTGGCGGTAGAAGTTCCAGTCCACTTCGCGCCACAACTTGTCGATGCGGGCGGCGAGGGCTTGCTCGGCGGGCGAACCGTCGATGTAGTACTGGTGGACGGAGAGCAGCGCCTGCATGATGAAGGCTGTTTCTACCAGGTCGCCGCCATTGTCTTTCTGCCCGAAGGGTTTCACCTTGCCCGTATCGCCATACCACCAGTGCGGGTAGGCACCGTGGAAACGGTCAGCGGTTTCGAGGAAGGAGACGATTTTCTCCATTCGTTCCAGCCCTTCCTGGCGGGTGACATAGCCGCGGTCTATACCGGCAAGTATAGCCATGATGCCGAAGCCGCTTCCACCGGACGTGATTACGTTCTGGTCGTTCTCCGGATAGACACCGTCTATGTGGATGCGTTCGCGTGCCAGTCCGCTGTTGGGCTCGGCACCTTCCCAGAAGTAGTTGAAGGTACGGCGCTGTACGGTGTCCATCAGGGCATCGTCGCTCAGCCGGTCTTCTTTGGCGGCGGGGCTTTTGCATTGCGTGAAACCGAGCAACAGCAGGAACAATAATAAACTGTATTGTATTTTCATTGTACCAATGCTTACTTGTTTTTTTATCATTTACTTATCTATATTCATTGCACGGTCAATTCAACAAGTATAGGACAGTGGTCAGAAAGATAACTGTTCTCCGGTTTGTCTTGGATAACGCGGTAGCGGTCTATCTTTGCGCCTTTGGTCACGAAGACATAGTCCAGCAGTACGCGTTCCTCCACCGGCAGACGGCCGAAGTCATGGAAAGACCAGGACGGACCGTAGGTGACGGCAGCTGTCTTTGCGGCATTTTCCATTCCTCCCTTTTCCAGCGTTTGCAGAGGTTCTTCACCGGGCGTACAGTTAAAGTCACCGGTGATGATGGCGGGCATGTCCGGTGCTATCTCCTTGATTTTGTCGAGAATGAGTTGCACGCCCTCTTTGCGGGCTGTCTTTCCGTCGTTGTCCAGATGGGTGTTGAAATATACAAACTTTTGTCCGTTGTTCTTTTCCTGCAGTATCGCCCAGGTGGTGACACGGTTGTAGGAAGCGTCCCAGCCCTTGATGCCGATAGTTTCGGGTTGCTCGCTGAGGGAGAAATTGCCGTATTCCAACAGTGTAAACCGGTCGGTCCGGAAGAATATCGGGCAGTATTCGCCTGCTTCCTTGCCGTCGTCGCGCCCACACCGACGTGCTGTGTATTGCGGCAGCCGCGTTTCGGTTCTTCCATTTGGCTTGTGAAGCACTTCCTGCATGCCCAGCAAAGTCGGGGCTGTAGTAGGCTATCATACGGCAGGCGTCACCCTTGCGGTAATTCCAGTTGTTTACACTGTCCGAAGGAATATCCAGGCGGACATTGAACGTCATCACTTCCAGCGGCTGTCCGTTCTGTGCGGATGCTCCATTGCTTCGGCAATCGGAGTCGGCGGGGCAATGGTATTTCTCTATGGAGGCACATTAAAAAATGTATATGCAAGTGTCCGTACGATGACAGCCGATATATCAGGAATGATATGCGACGGAGCCAAACCCGGATGCGCATTAAAAATAGCCACCTCGGTAAATGCGGCAGCAAGAGCGGCCCAGCTGGCGCTGAATGGCATAGGAGCGACACAGCAGGATGGAATCGTCAGGGGGAACGTGGAGGAAACCCTGGAAAATCTGGGAAAACTGGGAAATGAAGGAATGTCCGGAACAAACGGCATTATTCTGAACATGCTGCTGAATAAAGCGGCAGCGGATTTATGCAGCTGACAGAAAGGATGAAAATGTTATGGATAAAAATGAAAAGGGTTTACTCTGGACAAAATGACTTTTTTGTTATTTACAATAATACCATTGGTACTTTATACTTTTTTTTACATCATTTCAGTGGTATCGGGTATGTATTACAGTCTTACAGACTGGAATGGCCTGAACCCTACTTATAACTTTGTGGGAATATCCAATTATATCGCTTTATCTAAAAATATATTTATGTGGCGCTCATTAGGGAGAACCCTGTTATATGCGCTGATGCTTGTGGTATGTATCACCATTTTGTCACTTATTATTGCT
>ENA-OQHL01001120-OQHL01001120.1-human-gut-metagenome-genome-assembly--contig:-NODE-1120-length-14944-cov-5.868057_pt1 | contig 14944 bp, 10 predicted proteins | sample MGYA00242565_ERZ504723 | MGnify/ENA primary metagenome ERZ504723 (study PRJEB26092, sample SAMD00036211) | human gut metagenome | host: Homo sapiens | study: EMG produced TPA metagenomics assembly of... | reverse complement strand
GCCAGACGTGGCTTGGTAATGTAGCTGCCTCCCAGGTTTCACTTTGTGCTGGTTCTCCGTATTTCATGGAAGTGTAGGAGGAGGAGTTGCGGCTCCAGTCCAGGTAGTTGTAGTCGGCGGTCAGCACCCAGCGTTCGGTGGTTATGCTGAGGCCGGTGCCGAGGTGCATGGGCAGATATTGTGTACGGCTGTGGTATCCTTTATCGAGGTTCTCGCTGGTAGATGAGTTGCTGTAAGTCAGTGTATTGTCGTGGCTGATGGGAAGGGAGGGAGCAAATACCAGCCCTGCCGCCCACTTCCGTTGTCCGGTCGCACCCCATTCGTAATGTATGCCGAAGTCCGCATAAAAGGCCTGTTTAGAAGATTCGTACTTTACGACGGCGCTTTCCTGCGTTTCGCTTTGCGTCACTGTGCCCGCTATCATCCCCAGGTTGATGCCGACCGACAGTTGCCTGCTCAGTGCAAAGGCATTGGTGACGTAGCACCGGTATAGTCCGCCCGTACCCTCAAAGAGCGAGTAGGTGTAGTTGCCGGGCATTCCCTCTATCTCTTCTTCGGTCTGGATGACATAGCCCACACTGCTGTATGGTGCTGCACCTACAAGGGCATACCAGCGCGGCAGGACACGGAAGCCCATGCTGATGCGGTTGGGGTTGCCGGTGAAGTTGGAGCTGTGTTCGCTCAGAAAGGAGTAGCGGGCATATGAGGCAGATACACCCACATCGAACGTGAAGCAGGCGGTGTCCATGCGGGTGATGGCTGCGGGGTTCAGCGTGTTCAGAAATCCGGTACGGTTCAGGGCGATGCCCGTGTTGCCCATGCCGGCATAACGTCCGCCGTCACCGGCACTCAGTTCGCCCACTCCGTACATGGAGGTGGGCAGGTGGGTGGTGTTTTGTGCCACGGCGGTGAGGCTTGCCGTACACAGACTGCACAGCAGAAGGGGAATCCGGTAATGGCGTTTCATTGCTCGTTGTATATTTTGAATCTTACGTCTAATCTGCATTGTCTCTCTTGTTCGGGGTCGTTGGTGAAGATGACCTGGTTGAAGGTGGTGGTGCTTTCTTCGTCTGTCAGACTCATCAGCAGTTTCTGCCGCTTGATGCCCGAAGTGCCGTAGTTGTTGCGGATGAATTCGGTGAGGTCGAAGGAGTAGTAGGTCTCTTTCCCGTACATCTCGTCGATGGTCAGGTCGCCGGTCTGTACGGTTACGCCGTCACTGCCGTATACGTAGTCCTCCAGCACATTGTTCTCGTCCGTGATATAAAGGCGGATGTCATTGGGAAGCTGGCTCACTTCGTTGTAGCTCCGGGCCAGAGGATAGAGGTAGAGTGTGGCGCTCTCTATGGAGACTATCTGTCCGGCACTTCCGAGGCTGTTGAGGTAGGGGAATTCCAGTTGGTTGTAGTAACCCGTCAATCCCTGCATATAGGCCAGGCAACCCATGTCGCTGGAGTGGACGAGGTTCTCTATTCCGCTTTTCAGGGAAGCAAGGTGGGTGCCGGTGGGGTCGTGCCGGATACCGGTATAGGCATAGTCGGTGTTTACGTTGAAAGTCAGCACTTGTCCGGTACGTTGGTTGGAGACTTCCTGATAGTGGAGGTTGATGCTCATGGCAGAGTCGTTCACCATGAATCCGGTGATACACTGCCCGTCGTTTTCGGGAACAAAGACCAGTCCGGGGAATTTCTTCTTGAACTTGTCTTGGGTATCGAAGTAGTCGTCCTGGGCCACGAGGTCATTCAGCAGTTGTTGTCCCCATGAGTCGGGCAGGCGGACGCTTACTTCCTTCTTCCGCCCCGGGCAGGGGGTGAAGGTAAAGCTGAAGAGCGGGGCATCTTCCGTCGGGAGTACGGTGCTGTTGTAAAGGTCCTCGTCGTTGTCCAGCACGATAGGTTTTTTTCAGCCGGTAGATGGAGATGCGCTGTTGCGTCAGGGTATCTCCCCAGAAATGGCCCGAAGGTATCATTCGCAGTACGAGGGAGTCGAGGGTATAGGTATAGTCTGTGTTGGGGGTGAAGTCGGACGTGGAGTATTCGGCATAGTAGGTGGCGGATACTTCTCCCCAGGCGCTGCTCCGGTAATGTCCTAGCTGGCAGATGCTGTCGCCCCGGGTCTCTATGGAGTCTAGCAGGATGGTGCTGATGTCTACCGAGCAGGTGTCTGCGTATACATTATAGAAGGAGCTTTCCACGAGGCTCTTTCCAAGCTGCGAGTTCTCGTCCTGGCAGGCGCAGAAGATAGCGAGGACTGCGAATAAGCTGTACAATGACTTCTTCATTTCTGTTCTTTTAGTTGGCGGCAAAGGAAAGGCAAAACTTTTATATCTTCCTACAAAAATCGGCGTTCGGACGTTTTTTATCGGTAAAGGCGTTTAACGGGAATTTCGGACTGTTCGTCGGTTATTTTTGTCGGTGTGGTTGCGGTGGTTTACTTTTGCGGACAGACAAAAAGGACCTCCCGCAGCTTCTTGTTTTGGAAAGTGGGAAGTATAAAGCTTAATCATTAAAAAAACAATAAACAATGAACAGACTATTGGTAGGAATAATGTTGCTGGCCATCGTGTGCATTGCCGGCAGTTGTACGGACGAGGATGAATACACTCAGGGGCAGTGGATGAAGAAAGCCAGCTATAACGGTGTGTACCGCGCTTATGCCTCCGGCTTCACCATCGGCAATTATGGATATTTGTGTGGCGGCTTCTACGGAGCGAACAAGGATTACCTGAACGACCTTTGGGAGTATGACATGAGCCGGAACAGCTGGACGCAGTGTGCCGACATGCCCGTTGCCGGGCGCAAGGCTGCCGTGGGCTTTGCCGTGAATGGCAAGGGATACATTACGACCGGTTCCGTAAAGGACGGCTCCTCGTCCTACTGTGTAGCAGATACCTGGGAGTATGACCCTGCCACGGATACCTGGACACGGAAAGACGACTTCAAAGGTGGAGTACGCGATGGTGCCCTGGCTTTCAGTATAGGCGGATATGGCTATGTCGGTACGGGCTGCAACAGCGACGCTACCGGCAGCGAGAGTGCCTACAAGATGGACTTCTACCGTTTCAACCCCAATGGCGCCGAAGGTTCGCAATGGGAAGCGGTGAGCGGGTATGGAGGCGAGAAGCGCTACTTCGGTACGGCATTCGTCATCGATGAGGTGGCCTACATCTGTTGCGGGCGAAACAACAGTACCGATCTGGTGGATTTCTGGAAGTTCGACGGAAGCAACTGGACCCAGTTGCGTGACATTGCCGATACGGACTCCGACAATGACTATGACGATGACTACGCCATCACACGGTCCGAAGCCGTATCCTTCGTCATCGGTGGAAGGGGATTTGTGGCTACGGGAATACGTAACAGCACTTCCTTGAGCAGCGACTACTGGCTGTACGACCCTGACAAGGACTTATGGTACGGCGATTCCGATGACGACTTTACCCCCATTACAGATGTACATAATTATCCTTCCGGTGCTTCTTCGCGCAGGGCTGCCGTTGGTTTCTCTACCGGCGAACGTGGTTTTGTGCTGACAGGAACAAGTGGTACCAGCTACTTTGATGATGTGTACGAACTTCTACCCGATGAGGAAGAGGAAGTCTGATTCGCCCCATAACTGAACGGAACTTATGAAGCTGATGTTTATTATGATAAAGATAGGTGTACCGGCTGTGATGGCGGTATGCCTTTCTTGCTGTTCGGGTCATACTGCCGGCGGTGGCAATGAGTTGAAATGCCGGGTGATGGAGGTGGAAGGCGGTTACGGCTACGTGGTGCTGCATGGAGCCGATACCCTGATATATCAACCTTTTATACCTGCTTTGAGCGGTCGCCTGCCATTTGCAACAAAGGTGGAAGCGCTGGCGGCCGGTCGGCTGGTATGCCGTAAGCTTGCCGATGGGCAAGCTCCGGCATTGAGCAGGGAGGAGGTGGAGTCTTGTCTGACAGACACCGGACTCTAATCTTCTAAAGAATCCTTTACTTCGTGATGTATTTCCGAGCAGTCATAAGGGTATCTCTGCATGAATTTACCCTTGAGTACCTTCTTTGTATCGCTACCGGGACGTGAAAGAGTGGCGGTGAATGTCACTTGAAGCCGTTTGTAGTAGATGGTTGAAGTGTATATGTTCCATTTCATACCTACTATGTCTACTTCAAAATGTTTATATCTCAGTTCGTCTTCTTTGTAATACTTGCCTTGGTTGATGAAGAATAACAGTTGTTGTCCCATGATTATTTTTCCGTCTTCTATGTGGTTGGGCAGATAGATGCTACGTTTCTCCGGGTCTATGCTTTTGAAGGTTTCATCAGAGTGCCCATCGGGTATGAATGCGTATTCTGTCCATTTATTGATGAATGGATAGTAGTCATGCTTGTCGGTTGTGTTTCCCAGATTTTCATTTTTATAGGTACTCTTATCAGGTCCTGTTCCGGCTTCTTTCACTCCGTCACCTTCTTCCACGCTGTATTCGATGGACTCTATCTGATAGAAGTTAGTGCACGGTTCTTGGTGTATGATGATTTGTTCCTTGTAGAGTCCCGTTTTCATCTCAAGGTTGATGATGAGGCTACGGGATTCACCTAAGTCAAAGTTGTCTTTAAAGTACAGGATGAGATGGCTGTCGGTGTCCCGTTCCAAGTCCCACCATTTATAATGCAGGCTTCCCGTACCTTCCAGTTGTGGGAGCTTGTTGCCATCCATCATGAGGTCTCCCCATGGGGTGGTGATGGAGGTTATGCGCCAGTCGCCGCGTGTTAGGTCTATCTGCAGGGTAGAGGCTTCGCCCTTCACGGTAGTTTCCTGAAAGGGCGAGAGGCGGATTTCATCGCTATCATTGCAAGCCGTCAGGCCGCAAAGGAAAAGAGCGAACAAAAGGATGGATTGGAATAAGTCAGTCGTTTTCATGTTGATTATTATTTGATTTATGTCCATTGGACGTGGCATTCTTTATAAATGCTGCACGACAAAGATAATTATTTCCTCTTTACGCTGTATTCTCCGAAAGAAAGAAGTACTCTTTTTTGCCGGATAATACGGGTTTTATTAACTTGCGCACAAATTATCGCTAATCATTAACCACTAACCATTAATTCCATGAAATACCAAGTTGCCATTATCGGTGGAGGTCCTGCGGGATATACTGCTGCCGAAGCTGCCGGAAAAGCAGGATTGAGTGTCGTACTATTTGAGAAGCAGAGTCTCGGTGGAGTGTGCCTGAATGAAGGGTGTATCCCTACCAAGACCTTGTTGTATTCGGCCAAGACCTATGACGGAGCCCGCCATGCTGCAAAGTATGCGGTCAGTGTGCCCGAAGTATCGTTCGATTTGCCCAAGATTATTGCTCGCAAGCAGAAGGTAGTGCGCAAGCTGGTATTGGGAGTCAAAGGAAAGCTGACTGCCCATGGTGTGACGATTGTCAGCGGAGGGGCCACAGTGACGGACAAGAATCATGTGGAGTGCGGCGGAGAAACCTACGAATGCGATAACCTGCTGCTCTGCACCGGTTCCGAAACCTTTGTCCCTGCCATTCCCGGCATAGACAAAGTGTCCTATTGGACTCATCGTGATGCACTGGATAACAAGGAACTGCCCGCTTCGCTTGCCATCATCGGCGGCGGTGTCATCGGTATGGAGTTCGCTTCTTTCTTCAACAGCCTGGGAGTGCAGGTAACCGTCGTCGAGATGCTGGACGAGATACTGGGAGGCGGTATGGACCGAGAGCTGGCGGGTATGCTCCGTGCAGAGTACGCTAAGCGGGGAATCAAGTTCATGCTGAGTGCAAAAGTAGTGTCTGTCATGCCGGATACTGCCGAAGCTTCTTCCCTTATCCAGGTGAATTATGAAACAGCCGACGGTCCCGGTTCCGTCGTTGCCGAACGGCTTCTGATGAGTGTCGGGCGCCGTCCGGTAATGAAAGGCTTCGGATTGGAGAATCTGGGCTTGGAAAGAACGGAGCGCGGAAATGTCTTTGTCAACGGACAGATGCAGACTTCAGTTCCCGGAGTATATGCTTGCGGCGACTTGACGGGATATTCCCTGCTGGCGCATACAGCCGTCCGCGAGGCGGAAGTAGCCATACATTCCATCATTGGCAAGAAGGACACTATGAGCTATCGTGCCATCCCCGGCGTAGTGTATACCAATCCCGAAATAGCCGGTGTGGGCAAGACAGAAGAATCCCTGCAGAAGAGAGGCGTTGCCTATCGTGCTGTGAAGTTTCCGATGGCGTACAGTGGTCGCTTTGTAGCAGAGAATGAAGGAGTGAATGGCGTCTGCAAGTTACTGTTGGGCAGTGACGATACCGTATTGGGGGCACATGTCTTGGGTAATCCCGCTTCGGAAATCATCACGCTGGCAGGCATGGCTATTGAACTGAAACTTACTGCCGATGAATGGAAGAAGATTGTCTTTCCGCACCCCACGGTGGGAGAGATATTCAAGGAGGCATTGTAGAACCCATGACTATTGTTTCATATAAACATAAAAGATGAAAACCGTAAAGCTAATCACCTGCGACGATGCCTTTCAGGCACATGTTATTCAGGGTGCCTTGAAGAATGAGGGCATTGCGTCTGTTTTGCATAATGAAAACATGTCTTCCGTGATGCGCGGATATGTCCGTGATGTCACGGGAGTGGATATATTTGTCTATGAGGACGAATATGACAATGCCCTCCGTCTGCTTGAACGGAACCAGATGATTCCGGAACAGTTGAGGTACTGCCCCCATTGCGGTTCGGATGAGATTAAGTTTGTGCTGAAGAAGAGCCATCGGGTGCGTGCTGTGGTGGCTGCTGTTATTGCGGCATTGTCGGCCGCACCTCCGGGCACTGAGCATTGGGAGTATGTATGCAGGAAGTGCGGCACTCATTTTGAGAAGCCGGTGGCGAAAGGAACAGTTGAAGAATAATCAGGTGTTTATTCTTTTAACCGCTTTTCAATCCAGTCCCGGTTTTTACGTCCCAATCGGCTTTCCGCAAAATCCAGGAAAGCCGATGTGTCTGTTATATGGGCTTGGATGACACCTGCCAGAAAGTTGAAGAAAGGTTCTTCACCCACTCGGACAAGCAGGTCGGCGAGTAGTACTGACCCTTTCCTATAGAGGGCAAGATGCGCTTCGCGGTCGTTGCGGTCAATACCCCAGATAGGACGGATATGGCGTGTTTCCTTACGGTAGGCGTCGATGTAAGCGGCATAGGCTTTTTCGCCGCGGGCGTGGCGTATGTATTGCAAAGCACTGAATTCGGCAAAAGATTCGTTCAGCCAGTCGTGCCAAGATTCCACCGGAGCCTTGTTCCACCAGAAGTGGCCGATTTCGTGGGCGGTGTTCTTGAGTACATATTCATTGAATGTTCGGGAACTGAGCATAATGAAATTTTTACGGCTGTACCCTCCTGAGGTGCCGGAAGCTGAAAGCAGGAATTTCATGTAAATATCCTCATCTCCCGCAATTTTATAAAGGCGTCGGAAGAATTTCAAGGCATTGTGGCAACATTGAAGTGCCGAGTCTGCACCGGCATCCGGGAAGTCTGTATAGATAAGTTCAATGGTAGTTCCGTTATCATTGATGCGGCGGCTTTTCAGCATGGGTGAAGCCAGGATAACATTGTCGAAATTCTCCCAAGGTTGCTCCATTTCCCATATCCCTTCTTCTGTATGGGAAATAATACCTGAGCCGCTCACCGTATAACCGTCAGTGATGCCGATTCGTAAGTGCGAATAATCTGCCCGGTTACCGTTGCAGACAGGATACCATCCCGTATAGTAACCAAGTTCAATCCAATGGTCATTGAATGATTTTGCAGGGCCCTGCACTTCCTGCATGTAGAGTGTGTAACGGGTATTTATGCGGCAGCGGTCATCGGCTCCTGCCGGCCGGTAGAGGGTCAAGGTCCGTCCGTCGGGAATGAATTGGGCAGGTGCTGGGGCAAGCGTATCGAAACGGTAGGTTATCTCCCGGCTGCTGTGGCGTAGTGTGTCGATACGGGCATGGCGCCATAGTACCAACGAGATTGAGTCACTGTCATGGAAATCGACTTCAAACGAACCGCCAACTTCGACTTGTCGGTTCGGTACATCAATCTGTACGGTTAAGTCATAACTGACAATGCGCGGAGATTCTTGTGCCCGAAGCATGGGGGAGAAAAGGAGGCATATTGTAAAGCTGGCAATTGTAAGTTGTAGTTTCATGGTACATCAATTTTAGAGTGATAGTAACTGGGAGATTTTGCCTATGCAATCTATGCAAAAGTAGTATTTTTAAAGGAATATTAAGATGGATGGCTGGATATAATTTATGAAAAGACTACCTCGTTGTTGTTCATTTGTAAGATTGTCGTACTTTTGCCTTTAAAGATAAATATATTTATGAAAAGGATATTGTTGCTGTTAATTTTATCCGTCTGCCTGCTCCCATTATGGCCCCAAGAGACGGTAACTCCGGTGAAGCCGCTCTCTGCGCGGATTGATGCGTTGATAGAACACAAACTTCCCGCAGGCTCTAATGTGGCCATTTCGGTCTATGACCTGACTGCCGGAAAGCCCTTGTACGGCTATCAGGCGGACAAGCTTTCCCGTCCCGCTTCCACCATGAAGCTGCTGACCACCATTACCGCCCTTTCCCGTCCCGAAGCCGACGAGCCGTTCCGTACGGAAGTGTGGTATCAGGGAACCATTGAGCGCGATACCTTGCAGGGGGATATGTATGTGATAGGCGGTTACGACCCGGAGTTTGATGAAGAGGCATTGGATTCCCTGGTGGCTACCGTGGCCCGTTTCCCCTTCTCTGTCATCAAAGGCAAGGTGTATGGAGATGTCTCCATGAAAGACTCCTTGTACTGGGGCAGCGGCTGGTTGTGGGATGATACTCCCTATTCCTTCCAGCCCTACCTCTCACCGCTGATGCTGAATAAAGGAGTGGTGAAGGTTACCGCCACACCCGGCGAACGGGGCGACAGCGCACGCCTTGAATGCACTCCCGCCTCTTCCTATTATACACTGACGAACAAGACCCAAAGCCGTACCCCTTCTGCCGGACGTTTCCGTGTGTCGCGCGACTGGCTGGTGAACGGGAACAACATCACCGTGACGGGCAACGTCGATGCCCGCCGTGCAGGTACGGTCAATATATTTTCTTCGCAGGACTTCTTCATGCATACCTTTATGGAACGGTTGCAGGCACGGGGCATCCGGTGCATTCCGGCGGTAGATGCGGAAGTCTCTTACCTCTTCGGCGAGTTCAGGCAAGACAGCCTCTCCGTACGGATGGCTTCCTACGAAACTTCCGTGCAGGATGTGGTGAAACAGATAATGAAGGAGAGCGATAATCTCAATGCCGAAGCCATGCTCTGCCGGTTGGGTGTGCAGAGCAGCGGAAAGAAGCGTGTCTCTGCCGAGGACGGGCTTTCTGCCATCCGCATGCTGATAAAAGAGATGGGATATAACCCCGATAGGTATAATCTGGCAGATGGTTGCGGTCTTTCCAATTACAACTACATTTCACCGGAACTCTTGGTTTCTTTCCTGCGATATGCCTACTCGCGTACGGATGTTTTCCAGAAACTTTATAAGGCTTTGCCCATTGGCGGCGTGGACGGTACACTGGAGTTCCGCATGAAGAAAGGCACCCTTTCCCACAGAAATGTACATGCCAAGACGGGTTCCTTTACCGCCATCAACTGCCTGGCCGGCTACCTTAAAGCCCGCAACGGACACGAGATAGCCTTTGCCATCATGAACCAGAATGCACTGTCGGGCAGGGAAGCACGCGCTTTCCAGGATGCGGTGTGTGATGAAGTGATACGTTGAGGTTTAGCCATCGTAAAGTTGACCTTTAGCGTCGTAAAGTTAAGGTTTAGCTTCCTAATGCAGACCTTTACGGAGTGAGCCCCAAGAGTAGGGGAAATCATTCCTCTTTCGTATTGCGGTAGCGTGCCGGAGACATACCCAGATAAGACTTCACATACTTCCCGAAGAAAGACTGGTTGGGGAAATTAAATTCTTCTGCAATCTCCTTGATGGACTTGTCCGAATGCTTCAGCCGGTACTTGATGTGCTCGATGGCACTTTCGTTAATCAAGTCCAGCGGTGTACGTCCGCATGCCTGCTTGATGACCTTCGAAAAGTGTTTGGGACTATAGCAGAGTGCATCGGCATAATATCCTACAGAACGGTGTATGCCGTTGTCTTTGGACAACATCTCTATAAACTTACGCAGGATATAGTCGGACTGTTTGATGCTTTCTTTTGTATCGACTGTCATTTCTGAAGGGTTCACTTCTTTGTTGAGGTGTCCCAACATCTCACAGAAAATGGCAGAAAACAAGTATTGCATCACTTCCCTGTGATAGTGATGAGGCTCGTCGTTTATCTTTGCCATAAGCAGTTCCCGGTAGAATTTGAAGATTTCCTTGTCCCCTTCCTCCCCGACAGACTTTATGGGATTGTTGTGGATATGCATAACGGTATTCCATGTATCCTTCTCCATCTTGACCACGCGTTGTAGGAACTGTGTGGAGAATGCGGCAAGCCTTATCTTGTGCTTTGGGCTTACCATCGCGTGGCTGATAATGGTATTGGGAAGGCCGAGCAGTAAGTCGCCTGCTTCCAGTTGGTAGGTTTTGTAGTTGACGTCCAACTGGATACAGCCTTCTAGACAGATAGCGATAAGGAAGCATCCTAATCTTATTGTATCTTCATTGTAGGGGCTTCCCTCCAGACTATTGATTATGACAAAGTCATTGTCTACATAGTCAAGGACATGTTCGCTGTTTTTAAAGTCCGCGATTTCTACGATTTTTATGTTCCCTTTCTCCATATTCTTCCTTTTTCGTTTTGCAAAGTTGGTGAATAATGGGAAATATGGGATGTTCCATTATGCGGCTTTCTTGTTCTATATGTCATTTATAGACAATTCATTAGCCTTAAAAAAGATGAATGTCGAAAAAGGAACATCTTTGGTGTGTAATTGGTCATTATGGCGTTGTTCCTTTCTCCTACTTTTGCCATCGGTTTTAACAAAAAGACAATGAGAAAAAGTATGATTACATTGAACAGGAAATGGATACGGCTGATAGGGATTGTCGGTTGTACAATGTGTTTGGCATCTTGCAAGCAGGCATCGGATGCTTCCGGAATGAAACCTTCTTATGCTACCATGAAAGTGGAGGCGACGGACAAAGAGCTTTCCACTTCGTACTCAGCAACGATACGCGGACGGCAGGACATAGATATTTATCCGCAAGTGTCGGGTACCATCGAGAAGCTTTGTGTGACCGAGGGGCAGAAGGTGCGCCGGGGACAACTGCTTTTCATCATCGACCAGGTTCCCTACAAGGCTGCACTCAAAACGGCCGTTGCCAATGTGGAAGCGGCACGTGCCGCACTGGCTACTGCCGAACTGACTTATAACAGCAACAAGGAATTGTATGCGCAGAAAGTGGTTTCGGAATTCAGCCTGAAGACTGCCGAAAACAGCTACCTTACCGCCAAGGCGCAACTCTCGCAGGCCGAGGCCCAGGAGATAAGCGCACGCAACAACCTCTCCTATACGGAAGTGAAGAGTCCCAGCGACGGGGTGGTGGGGGCATTGCCCTACCGTGCAGGGGCATTGGTCAGCCCCAGCTTGCCGCAACCGCTGACAACGGTCAGTGACAACAGCGACATGTACGTTTACTTTTCCATGACCGAGAACCAGTTGCTCGCCCTGACACGCCAGTACGGCAGCATGGACGAGGCGCTGAAGAACATGCCGGCAGCAGAGCTGCGTCTGAACGACAATTCCGTCTACGACAAGAAAGGTACCATCGAGTCCATCAGTGGTGTCATCGACCGCCAGACGGGTACGGTAGTGGCACGCGTGGTCTTCCCCAACGAATCGCGCCTGCTCCATAGCGGGGCATCGGGCACGGTGGTGGTGCCTGCCACGTATAAGAACTGCATTGTGATTCCGCAAGAAGCCACCGTACAGTTGCAGGACAAGACGTTGGTATACAAGGTAGTGGATGGCAAGGCCGTCTCTACCCTGATTACCGTGGCAGGAATAAATGACGGACGCGAATACGTGGTGCTGGACGGACTGAAAGTGGGTGACGAGATTGTTTCCACAGGTGCCGGACTGCTGCGCGAAGGAACGCAAGTGAAATGATGATTGCTATTTTATCAACTATCAATGACCCATTAAGATGAAAGGAAACATATTTATAAAACGGCCGGTGATGGCTATCTCCATCTCCGTACTGATTCTGGTGATAGGGCTCATTTCGCTCTTTACGCTGCCGGTGGAACAATATCCTGACATTGCGCCTCCTACGGTATATGTCAGTGCCAACTACACCGGCGCCGATGCCGAAGCCGTGCTGAACAGTGTCATCATGCCGTTGGAGGAGAGCATCAACGGTGTGGAGAACATGATGTACATCAGCTCTACCGCCACCAATGCCGGTTCTGCCACCATACAAGTCTATTTCAAGCAGGGCACGGACCCCGACATGGCTGCGGTGAACGTACAGAACCGCGTATCCAAGGCGCAGGGACTGCTGCCCGCCGAAGTGACGAAAATCGGTGTGACTACCCAGAAGCGGCAGACCAGCTTCCTGCAAATCGGCGCTTTGGTGAGCACCGACGGGCGCTACGACCAGACGTTCCTTGCCAATTACCTCGACATCAACGTGATTCCGCAAATCAAACGTATCGAAGGTGTGGGTGACGTAATGGAGCTGGGTGATACCTACAGTATGCGCATCTGGCTGAAACCGGAACGGATGGCGCAGTATGGACTGGTCCCTTCGGATGTGACCGCCGTATTGGGCGAGCAGAACATCGAAGCGCCTACCGGTTCGCTGGGCGAGAATTCAAAGAACGTGTTCCAGTTTACGATGAAGTATCGTGGACGCCTGAAGAGTGTGGAGGAATTCCAGAACACGGTGGTACGCTCGCAGAGTGACGGTTCCGTGCTCCGTCTGAAGGACGTGGCGGATGTGGAGCTGGGTACGTTGACTTACAGTTTCCGCAGTGAGATGGACAGCAAGCCGGCTGTGCTTTTCATGATGTTCCAGACGGCAGGCTCCAACGCGACCGCCGTCAACAAGCAGATTACAGCACAGATAGACGAGATGAGGAAGAGCCTGCCCGAAGGGACGGAGTTTGTAACCATGATGAGCTCCAACGACTTCCTCTTCGCTTCCATACACAATGTGGTGGAGACACTGGTCATTGCCATTATACTGGTAATTCTGGTGGTGTATTTCTTCCTGCAGGACTTCAAGAGTACGCTTATACCCTCCATTTCCATTATCGTGTCGCTGGTCGGCACGTTTGCCTGCCTGGTGGCTGCGGGGTTCAGTCTCAATATCCTGACGCTGTTTGCGTTGGTGCTTGCCATCGGTACGGTGGTGGACGATGCCATCGTGGTGGTGGAGGCGGTGCAGTCCAAGTTCGATGCCGGATACAAGTCCCCTTACCTTGCCACGAAGGATGCGATGGGCGATGTGACGATGGCCATCATCTCTTGTACCTGCGTGTTCATGGCGGTATTTATCCCCGTGACGTTTATGGGCGGTACTTCGGGCGTGTTCTATACGCAGTTCGGTGTCACGATGGCAACGGCGGTGGGCATCTCCATGATTTCGGCATTGACGCTTTGTCCCGCCTTGTGCGCCATCATGATGCGTCCGTCGGACGGTACGAAGAGTGCGAAGAGCATCAACGGACGGGTGCGTGCGGCATACAATGCCTCGTTCAACGCCGTGCTGGGCAAATATAAGAAAGGTGTGATGTTCTTCATCCACCACCGCTGGATGGTGTGGACTTCATTGGCGGCTACCGTCGTATTGCTGGTTTACCTGATGAGTACCACCAAGACGGGGCTTGTGCCGCAGGAGGACCAGGGTGTCATCATGGTGAACGTCAGCACGTCTCCGGGAAGCACGCTGGAAGAAACCACGAAGGTGATGAACAAGCTGGAGGACATCCTGAAAAACACTTCCGAGATAGAACACTATTCCAAGGTGGCAGGATACGGACTGATGTCCGGTCAGGGCACTTCCTACGGTACCATCATCATCCGTCTGAAGGACTGGGGCGAGCGGAAGGGGAGCGAACACACGTCCGACGCTGTGGTGGCCCGCCTCAATGCACAGTTCTACGGTGTGAAGGAGGCACAGATATTCAGCTTCCAGCCGGGTATGATTCCGGGCTATGGTATGGGTAACTCCCTGGAGCTGAACCTGCAGGACAGAACGGGTGGTGACATGGCTACGTTCTACGAGGCAGTGATACAGTTTCTGGGTGCGTTGAACCAGCGTCCCGAAGTGGCTATGGCGTATACCTCTTATGCCATGAATTTCCCGCAGGTATCGGTAGATGTGGATGCTGCCAAGTGCAAGCGTGCGGGTATCTCGCCGGGTGCGGTGCTCGACGCATTGGGCAGCTATTGCGGCGGTGCCTATATTTCCAACTACAATCAGTTTGGCAAGGTGTACCGCGTCATGATGCAGGCATCGCCCGAATATCGTCTGGACGAACAGGCACTGGGTAATATGTTTGTGCGCAACGGTACGGAGATGGCTCCGGTCAGCCAGTTTGTGACATTGAATCGGGTGCTTGGTCCGGAGACGGCCAACCGCTTCAATCTGTATAGCGCCATCTCTGCCAACGTGAATCCGGCGGAAGGATATTCGTCCGGTGAAGTGCAGAAAGTGATTGCGGAAGTGGCAGAACAGACATTGCCGCTGGGCTACGGTTACGAGTACGGAGGTATGGCACGTGAGGAAGCCAATACTGGTGGTGCGCAGACTGTCTTTATTTATGCCATCTGTATCTTCCTTATCTATCTCATCCTGGCATGTCTTTATGAGAGTTTCCTGATACCGTTTGCGGTCATCTTCTCCGTACCGTTCGGGCTGATGGGTTCATTCCTCTTTGCCAAGGTTCTGGGATTGGAGAA
>ENA-OQHL01001117-OQHL01001117.1-human-gut-metagenome-genome-assembly--contig:-NODE-1117-length-14973-cov-8.356999_pt1 | contig 14973 bp, 15 predicted proteins | sample MGYA00242565_ERZ504723 | MGnify/ENA primary metagenome ERZ504723 (study PRJEB26092, sample SAMD00036211) | human gut metagenome | host: Homo sapiens | study: EMG produced TPA metagenomics assembly of... | reverse complement strand
GTCATTTTGACTGGTTCGCAGCAAATTTGGTGCATTGTCTGAGCGAAGCGAGTTATGCAAGGAAAATTTGCGAATCAGCGACCGGTCAAAATGGCGAGCAAAATTTCTGGTCTGGATCTTCGATTCTTTTATTTCGTTTTTCTAAGATACGGAAAGACTACAGTGAATCAAACCAACAATCACAAATTAATCAGATTCTACTTCGCATGTAAATCCAGCATCCGTGATCGTCTTGATCGTATCTTGAATTCCCTGTCCATCTGCAGTCAGATATCCTGAAGCAAAGATAGAATTCACAACGGTCAATAATTCCTTTTCCCTTCCTTTAAAATAAATTTCACGTCCAGCGGCACAGCGGATATCAGATGTTGGAACCAGTAATCTTGCCAGACATAATACTTTCAGGCAGTATTCTGGTGTCAAATTTGAAGTATCTCTATCCTGCAGAGGTGTTCCTTTGATCGGAATTAAGAAGTTGATCGGAAGTGCTTCTGGATTGATTTCTTTCAGATCCAATAACATATCAACAACATCTTCCTTACTCTCGCCCATACCAATGATACCACCACTGCAGATTTCAAATCCAAGGTCCTGTAACATATGAATGTTGTTTACACGCTGTTCGTATGTATGTGTTGTGCAGATATTTGGATAATTGGAACGGCTTGTATTTAAGTTATGGTTGATACGGTCTAATCCAGCTTCTTTTAACATTAAGGCTTGTTTCTTTGTTAAAAATCCGATAGAGCAGCATAAATGTGTACCCTCTTCTTTCATCTTACGAATTTTAGAAGCAAGTTCTTCAATCTCATCATCGCTGAATTTCATACCGCTTAATCCGATACAATGACGGGAAAGTTTATGATCATGGACAAATGTGTTATCTCCATATAATTTTTCATCATCGACCCATTTATATTTTTCAATATCTGCATGGGAACGACAGGATTGTGCGCAGTAAGCACAGTTCTGGGAGCAGTTTCCGCTTCTGGCATTTGTTAAAAGATGAATGCTTACATGATTTCCTTTATATTTTTTACGAAGTGCTCCGGCACGTTCGATCAGTTCATTTAATTGTTCATCAGGTGTATTTAAGATCGCGATGGCTTCTTCACGGGTTAAATTTTGTTCTGAATTCATATGCTATATACCTTCCTTTGTTTAAATTCAAAATATCTTATTAACTTGAACTTTAGCATGAACAAAATTGAATGTCAACATGATGAGATGTTATAGTTAACAATAATAGAATGACCATTGGTAAAATTGTACAAAAATTAACAATCAAAATAGAGCATAATGCCGAATTGTTAAAATTGCATTGACAGAAAGACAAAACAGGTCTATAGTAAGAATCAAGAAATGGATACATTATCATATATTAAATATAAGATAAAGAAAGTCCATCAAGAAGGAGGTTTTTATGAGTCCATCAACTATTACATTATTATTTCTGTTATTTGCAGTGGTGATGTTTGTGTTCGAGAAAATTCCGCTAGGTCTTACATCAATGATCGTGTGCTGCGGTCTGGTCGTTACTGGAGTTTTGGACATTCAGGAAGCATTTACAGGATTCATCGACAGCAACGTTATTTTATTTGTAGCAATGTTTATTGTCGGTGGCGCATTGTTTGAAACTGGAATGGCGAACAAAATCGGAGGAGTCGTTACGAAATTTGCAAAGTCAGAACGAATGCTCATTGTTACGATCATGGTAATCGTAGGATTTATGAGCGGTGTGTTATCAAACACAGGAACAGCAGCAGTTTTAATTCCAGTAGTTATCGGAATTGCAGCAAAGTCAGGTTATAAGAGATCCCGTTTATTAATGCCACTGGTATTTGCAGCGGCTATGGGTGGTAATCTTTCCCTGATCGGAGCTCCAGGAAATCTGATTGCACAGAGTGCCTTAAAGAATATCAATTTATCCTTCGGATTTTTTGAATATGCGATCGTAGGACTTCCTATTTTAATTGTAGGTATTATCTTTTATGCAACGATCGGCTTTAAGATTCTTCCAAATAAGGAAGCACCAGCCGATGATGATAGTGTATTTGATCAACAGCAGGATTTCAGCAATATTCCAAAATGGAAACAGATTTTATCTTTGGTGATCTTAGTTCTTACATTATTAGGAATGATCTTTGAAGAACAGACTGGAATCAAGTTGTGTATCGCTGGATGCCTTGGGGCATTAGCATTAATCGTGACAGGAGTTATCTCAGAGAAAGAAGCATTAAAAGCAATTGACCTTAAGACAATCTTCTTATTTGGAGGAACACTGTCTTTGGCGGCGGCACTTGAGAAAACAGGAGCCGGAAAATTAATCGCCGATAAAGTAATCGGAGCACTTGGAAGCCATCCATCTCCATATATTCTAACTTTTGTCGTATTTATTCTATGTTGTATTATGACAAACTTCATGTCTAACACAGCAACGACAGCATTAATGGTTCCTATTTGCCTGTCAATCGCCCAGGGAATGGGAGCAGATCCAAGAGCTGTATTGATGGCATGCGTCATTGGTGGTTCATGTGCCTATGCAACACCGATTGGAATGCCAGCAAACACAATGGTCGTTGGAGCCGGAGGATACACCTTTATGGATTATGCAAAATCCGGTTTCCCAATGATTATTATCGCAACTGTGATCAGTATGATCATATTACCTATAGCATTTCCGTTTTACCCTTAAACAGAAATGTTTCAATAAATTATTTATTAATGAGTTTTTAGGAGGAAAATGATGAGTAAAAAAGAACAGGTAGAACAGCTTACCAATTATATGGCAAACTTCGTAGACCATATTGGAAAAGTATTACCAGACGACATTATCAAAAAACTAGATGAGTTAGCTGAGAAAGAAGACAGCCCATTATCTAAAACAATCTATAAAACAATGAAAGATAACCAGAAGCTTGCGAAAGAATTAAACAGACCAAGCTGTCAGGACACAGGAGTTCTTCAGTTCTGGGTAAAATGTGGAACAAACTTCCCATTGATCGGAGAACTGGAACCATTATTAAAAGAAGCAGTAGTAAAAGCTACATTCCAGGCACCACTTCGTCACAACAGTGTTGAAACATTTGATGAATACAACACAGGAAAGAACGTTGGTAAAGGAACACCTACAGTATTCTGGGATATCGTACCAGATAGTGATGAATGTGAAATCTATGCATACATGGCAGGTGGAGGATGTACTCTTCCAGGAAAAGCTATGGTATTAATGCCTGGTGCAGGATATGAAGGAGTTACAAAATTCGTTTTAGATGTTATGACATCTTACGGATTAAATGCCTGTCCACCATTATTAGTAGGTGTTGGAGTTGCAACATCTGTGGAAACAGCAGCTCTTCTGTCTAAGAAAGCATTAATGCGTCCATTAGGAAGCCACAACGATAACGAAAGAGCAGCCTACATGGAAGAACTGTTAGAAAAAGGAATCAATGACATTGGACTTGGACCTCAGGGAATGGGTGGTAAATACTCAGTTATGGGTGTACATATTGAAAACACTGCAAGACATCCATCCGCAATCGGAGTCGCAGTAAATGTTGGATGCTGGTCACACAGACGTGGACACATCATTTTTGATAAAGATTTGAACTATAAAATTACAACACATACGGGGGTAACTTTATAATGGTAGAAGTAAAAGATGGAAAGAAAATTTTAACAACACCTGTATCAGCAGAAGATTTAGCTGATATTCATATTGGAGATATCATTTATTTAAATGGAGACATGACAACATGCCGTGACGTTGCACATCGTCGTCTGGTAGAAGAAGGAAGAGAACTTCCAGTTGATGTCAAAGATGCAGCAATCTTCCATGCCGGACCAATCATCCGTCCATTAGAAGATGACAAATTCGAGATGGTTTCTGTAGGACCTACAACAAGTATGCGTATGGAAAAATTCGAGAAAGAATTCGTAGAGCAGAGCGGTGTAAAGGTTATCATCGGAAAAGGTGGAATGGGACCAAACACAGAATATGCATGTAAAAACTACAAAGCGATCCACTGTGTATTCCCAGCTGGAAATGCAGTAGTAGCAGCAACAGAAGTCGAAGAGATTGTTGAAGCTCAATGGCGTGACCTTGGAATGCCTGAAACATTATGGCATTGCCACGTAAAAGAATTCGGACCACTGATCGTATCTATTGATACAGAAGGACGTAATCTGTTTGAAGAGAATAAAGTCATCTTCAATCAGAGAAAAGACAAAGCTATTGAAGAAATCTGCAAACACGTAGGTTTCATTAAATAGAAAGATTATTAGCATAGCAATTTTCCTAAACTCACAAAAAGGAGAAGAGATTCCTCGCTAAAATTGGCGGGGAATTTTTTCTTCTGATAAATTTTCTGTTTTCAATATAGAAATAATACCTTTACGAATTCACAAAAAATGGATACAATATTAATTGTAATAGGATTAAAGGAGAATGACAAAGTTGAAGATGGAGAGAATAGGGATTCAGAAGAAACAGGGGAGTGTCGTTGAGATTTTGAAGAATGAGATTCTGCTTGGAAATATTCCAAGTGGAACAGAGATGACACAAAATGAACTGGCGACAAGTCTTGGAGTATCAAGAATGCCGGTCAGAGAAGCCTTGATCCTTCTGGAATATCAGGGATTAGTCGACAGACTGCCGAATAATCATGTCAGAGTTTCTCAGTTATCAGAAGAGTATTTTCAAAAGATTTTTGAGATGTTTTTGCAGATGGAACAGGATGCATTTTTATATGTGATCAAAGAGAAAGATGAATTACCAGAAGATGAGATGAATTTTCATCGTTTCTTATATGAAAATTATCCATATAGTTTTCAGAAGAAATCTATGGAAACAGTTGTTGAGATTTATCTTTCATTTGCGATAAACAGCTATTCTTATAACAAAGAAAACTGGACAGAGTTATCAAAAGCAATCAAAGATTTCCAGTCTGAGAAAGATCAAAACAAATTACATACTGCATTGGAGCAATATTATAAGGAAATCCTTAAAACGATTATGAAAGAGAGTGTGTGAGTATGTTAGGTTTAAAACCAATCAAATTACTGCCGGCAAGGGAGCGTGTAGCATCGGCAATCCGAGAAGCGATCATTCAGAAGAAGATCAAAGAAGGAGAGATATTGACGCTTGATACAACGGCACAGGAATTAGGAGTATCAGTTACTCCAGTCAGAGAAGCATTTCAGATTCTCGCAAGGGATGGCCTGATCGAATTAAAGCAGAACAAAGGAGCAATTGTTTTGGGATTTAATGAGACAACGATCAGAGAACATTATCAGATCAGAGCGGCAATGGAGAGTGAAGCATGTGAGCTTTGCTGTGAAAATAAAGCCGATCTATCCGCGATTAAAAACTGTGTAGATGCAGCAACAGAAGCGTTAGAGCACGATGATTACAGTAGTTTTATAAATTACAACCAATCTTTCCATTATGAAATCTGGCGTGCAGCTGGAAATGAAAAGATGGAACATATGCTAGCTGAACTATGGAATGGATTATCTCTAGGAGTCCAGTCAACGGTAGAAAAATACGCCAAACGTTCCAATGAAGAACACAGAGCAATCTACGAAGCAATGGAGAAGAGAGATGCAGAAGCTTCCAGAAAGGAAATGAGATATCATATTTATCGAAGTATGGAAGACATGCTGACTAGATATGAATAAACTATTGGTAAAATTGTATAAAAATTTTCTCAAAAATAAGGCAGAATGACGAATTATGAAAAGAATATTGACTTTGAACGGATTCTGTCTTATATTAAACATAAGAAATGGATACATTATCATATATAAAAGATAAAATCAGGAGGAAGAACGATGGCAAAAGGGAACATGAATGCCAGAGAACGAATTGAATACTTACTGGACGATAACAGCTTTGTTGAGATCGGAAAGTATGTAACAGCAAGAAATACAGATTACAATCTAAACTCTGAGAAAGCAGAAGGAGACGGCGTGATCACAGGATATGGTGTGATGGACGGACGTATGGTTTATGTATACAGTCAGGACGCCAGTGTTCTTGGAGGATCTGTAGGAGAGATGCATGCGAAGAAGATTGTAGCACTCTATGATCTGGCAATGAAGACAGGAGCACCAGTCATTGGAATGATCGACTGTGCAGGAATCAGATTACAAGAAGCATCCGATGCGTTAGAAGCATTCGGAAATATTTTCGCAAAACAGGGACAGGCATCTGGAAAGATCGTACAGATCAGTGCAGTCTTTGGAATGTGCGGAGGAGGATGCGCAGTGATGTCAGCGATGTCTGATTTCACATTTATGGAAAGAAAAGAAGGATCTTTATTTATTAATAGTCCAAATACATTAGATAACGAGAAATTAAATCCGGCAGAAATTGAAAAAGATGAAATTGAGAATATTGATTTTGTATGTGATTCTGAAGAAGAATTATTAACAGATTTAAGAGAATTAGTAAGCATTCTTCCATCTGATTATGAATCAAAGAACTTTTTATCAGAATGTTCTGATGATCTGAATCGAGTGATTCCAGAATTAAATGATTCAGCACATGATGCACAGTATTTATTAAAAGCAATCTCAGATGACAATTTATTTGTACAGATCAAGAAAGAAACAGCAAAAAGCATGGTGATCGGATTCATCAAATTAAACGGTGAGACGATCGGTGTTGTAGCGAACCAGTCAGTTAACGGAGAAAGCGTACTTGAGACAAAGGAAGTGGATCAGGCAACAAGATTTATTAAGTTTTGTGATGCATTTTCCATTCCAATCTTAACAGTGACAGATGTGGAAGGAATGAAGACAAGCCGCGAAGAAGAAAGAAAGATGGCAAGAATTCTTGCCATCTACACAAAAGAAATGATCAGCAGTACAGTACCAAAAGTAAACCTGATCGTAGGAAAAGCATTTGGTACGGCAGGAGTGATCATGAATTCTAAGTCTATCGGAGCAGATTTTGTACTGGCATGGCCACAGGCAAGCATCGGTATGATGGATCCAGAACAGGCAGTCCGTATCATGTATGCAAAAGAAATTGAGGAAAATGACGATCAGATCGCACTGATCAATGAAAAGACAGTGGAATATGCACAGATGCAAAATAGCGCAGAGAGCGCAGCAAAACGTGGAGCGATCGATGATATCATCATTCCAGATGCGACAAGAAAACGTTTGATCATGGCATATGAGATGTTATACGGAAAGAAACAAAGAAACGAAGATAAGAAACATACAACAATTTAGTGAGGTGAAAGGTTATGGCAAACATTGCAACCGCATTCGCGAATACCTTGATGGGAATGGGAACCGTATTTGTAATGCTGATCTTTATCTCATTACTGATCTCACTTTTTGGATATATTCCAAAATTAGAAGAGAAGATCAAAAATATCGGGAAAAAACCAGAACCTGTAAAGACAGAAGAATCAGCCGCAGTTGTAGAGGAACCACAGACACAGGCAGTTAATCTACAGAAAGATGAACAGTTAGTTGCAGTGATCACAGCAGCGATCATGGCATCCTATGGAAGTAATGCAGTGAGTGCAGACAAGTTAGTAGTAAGATCCATCCACAGAGTTGATGGAAGAAGAGCATAATATTTGGGAGGTAATCATGAAGAATTATAGAATCACAGTGAACGGAGTAGCTTATGATGTAGCAGTTGAAGAGATGGGTGAAGAAGCAGCAACTTCTGCACCAGCACCAGCCGCTGCACCAAAACCAGCAGCACCTAAGGCAGCACCAGCTGCAGCAGGAGCCGGAGCAGTTAAGATCAATTCTCCAATGCCAGGAAACATTTTATCCGTGAAAGCATCTGCAGGACAGGCAGTGAAAAAAGGTGATGTATTAATGATCTTAGAAGCAATGAAAATGGAAAATGAGATCTGTGCACCACAGGATGGAACAATCGCAAGTGTTCAGGTAGCAGCAGGAGACAGTGTTGAAAGTGGAGACGTATTAGTGACGATGGACTAGCCATTGCCTGAAATGGAGGAATTTCTATGAGTTATGTTATCAATACCATGACCAACTTGGCAAGCCAGACAGGATTTGCATTCTTAAAACCGGGAAATTTCATAATGGTAGTTGTAGCACTGATCTTTTTATACTTAGCGATCGTCAAACAATATGAACCATTGTTACTGGTGCCAATTTCTTTTGGTATGCTGTTGGTTAACTTATATCCACCAATCATGCAGGAAGGTGGACTGTTACATTATTTTTATTTGTTAGATGAGTGGAGTATCTTACCATCCCTGATCTTCCTTGGGGTTGGAGCATTGACAGATTTTGGACCACTGATCGCCAATCCAAAGAGTTTCCTTCTTGGAGCGGCAGCCCAGTTTGGTATCTATGCAGCTTATTTTCTGGCAATCTTCTTACAGTTTCCAGATAAAGCGGCAGCAGCGATCTCCATCATCGGAGGAGCCGATGGACCAACTTCTATTTTCCTTGCAGGAAAACTTGGCCAGACAGCTTATATGGGACCGATTGCGGTGGCAGCATATTCTTATATGTCTTTAGTCCCAATCATTCAGCCGCCGATCATGAAATTGCTGACAACTGAAGAAGAACGTAAGATTAAGATGGAACAGCTTCGCCCGGTATCAAAGACAGAGAAGATTTTATTCCCTATTATTGTCACCATCGTTGTCTGTCTCGTATTACCTACAACAGCTCCTTTGGTAGGAATGCTGATGCTTGGAAATCTGTTCCGTGAAAGTGGCGTTGTAAAACAGTTATCAGATACAGCTTCCAATGCACTGATGTATATAGTTGTCATTATCCTAGGTACCTCAGTAGGAGCCACCACCAGTGCGGAAGCATTCTTAAATGTGAGTACGATCAAGATTGTAGTTTTAGGTTTAGTTGCATTCTCCGTAGGAACAGCCAGTGGGGTCTTATTTGGAAAATTAATGTGTAAACTGACACATGGAAAAGTAAATCCACTGATTGGTGCAGCTGGAGTATCTGCCGTACCAATGGCAGCCAGAGTTGCACAGAAAGTCGGGGCAGAAGAAGATTCATCAAACTTCCTTCTGATGCATGCGATGGGACCAAACGTAGCAGGAGTTATCGGAACTGCAGTAGCAGCCGGAATCTTTATGGCAATCTTCGGAGTTTAAGGAAAGGAAAGTTACTATGTCAGAGAGAAAACCAATCAAAATTGTTGAAACTGTGCTTCGTGACGGACATCAGTCATTGATCGCGACAAGAATGACAACAGAACAGATGTTGCCAATCATAGAAAAAATGGATCAGGTCGGATATCATGCCGTAGAATGCTGGGGAGGAGCTACATTTGATGCATCCCTCAGATTCTTAAAAGAAGATCCATGGGAAAGATTAAGAAATTAAGAGATGGATTTAAAACACAAAATTACAGATGTTATTTCGCGGGCAGAATATCCTAGGATACCGCCCATACGCAGACGATGTTGTAGAATATTTTGTACAGAAATCTATTGCAAATGGAATTGACATCATCCGAATTTTTGACTGTTTAAATGACCTTAGAAATTTAGAGACAGCAGTAAAAGCTGCCAATCACGAAAAGGGACATGCACAGGTAGCCTTAGCTTACACATTAGGTGATGCATATACCCTTGATTATTGGAAAGATACGGCAAAACGTATTGAAGATATGGGAGCCGATTCTTTATGTATCAAAGATATGGCCGGATTACTGGTTCCACAGGAAGCCACAAAGTTAGTAGAAGCATTAAAAGAAGCCACTAGTCTTCCAATCGATCTACATACACACTATACAAGCGGCGTAGCTTCTATGACTTACATGAAAGCTGTGGAAGCGGGAGTTGATATGATCGACACAGCAATTTCTCCATTTGCACTTGGAACATCCCAGCCAGCAACAGAAGTTATGGTTGAGACATTTAAAGGAAGCGAATATGATACAGGGCTTGATATGGAACTGTTAGGAGAGATCGCTGATTATTTCCGTCCGATTCGAGAAGATGCCATCGATACAGGATTATTAAATCCACGTGCATTAGGAGTTAACATTAAAACACTGATGTATCAGGTACCAGGTGGTATGTTATCTAATCTGTTATCTCAGTTAGAGGAACAGAAAGCTTCAGACAAATATTATGAAGTACTGGCAGAGATTCCAAGAGTCAGAAAAGACTTTGGAGAAGCGCCACTTGTAACACCATCCAGCCAGATTGTTGGAACTCAGGCTGTATTAAATGTACTGGCTGGAGAGCGTTATAAGATGATCACAAAAGAGTCCAAAGACCTCTTAGCAGGTAAATATGGACAGACAGTTAAACCGGTCAACAAAGAGATTCAGAAGAAGGCGATCGGAGATGAAAAACCGATCACATGCCGACTTGCAGATACTTTAGATCCGGAACTTGAGAAATTAGAAAAAGAAATGGCACAGTGGAAAGAACAGGATGAAGATGTATTATCTTATGCACTGTTCCCACAGGTAGCAACAGATTTCTTTAAATACAGAGCAGCACAGAAAAATAAGATCGATCTATCCAAAGCAGACGTTGAAAACGGAGCTTATCCAGTATAGATCAAAAAGATGATAACAGGGACTGCCCCTGATATCATATAATATGCCTGTTACTCAAGCAGGAAACTCATTTCCCAACTTGATTAATTCCATATAGCAAAGAGACAGTACTCGTTTTGTTTATGTTTTGAGAGTACTGTCTTTTTGTGTCTATATTGATATAAATTTCAGAAAAGAGAGATAATCAACGCAATGAAAATAACTGTTGACATTCATTTTTATTCTCTGTATAATACTAAAAAGTTAGGAAGCTAACCATTTTGAAAAGAAAGGGATGAGTGAATGCAGGATATAAATGATAAGATCAATAACATGCACATGGGAAAACTGATCCATATGTTATCACATGAGATGAAGAGGAATCAGCCAATTGATAAAGTGATCAAGGCTGATCTTACCATCATGCAGAAACATATTTTAAAGTTTATTTTATTAGAAACAATGCATAAAGATCTTTATCAAAAAGACATTGAAGAAGAATTTCAGATCCGCAAATCAACTGTGACAGGATATGTACAGTTGATGGAGAAGAATGGATATCTGACAAGAGAAAGTGTCAAAGGAGATGCTAGAAAGAAGCGGCTGGTACCAACAGAGAAAGCCGAAGGATTAAGACAGGCAATCTTGGAAGATATTAAGCTTAGTGAAAAAATGAATGGAAAAAGGCATTCCTGAGGAAGATGTCATAACATGCAAACATGTTTTATATCAGGTATTACAAAATCTTATAGAAAAACACAAGGAGGAAGGAAAAGAAAGATGAATAAGACCCTATTAAAATCAGTCCGAGAATACAAAAAACAATCCATACTTGCTCCAATCCTGGTAATTCTTGAGGTACTGATGGAAGTTTTGATTCCGATGGAGATGGCAAATATCATTGATATCGGAATGACAAGCGGAGATTTACATTATAGTTATCCAGCGAGGAGTGATCCTGGTTGTTATGGCAATGTTATCCCTGTTTTTCGGGATTTCAGCTGGAAATATGGCAGCCGTTGCAGGTGCCGGATATGCAAAGAACTTAAGACACGATATATTCTACAAAGTGCAGGAGTTCTCATTTAAGAATATCGACCACTTTGCAACATCAGGACTTGTCACACGTATGACAACAGATATTACAAATATCCAGATGGCCTATATGATGAGTATCCGACTACTTGCCAGAGCACCGATCATGATCATTTTATCATGGGTAATGACATTAAAGTACAGTGTGAAAGTAGCGATACTATTTTTGATCGTGATTCCATTACTAGGAGGAACATTGATCTTTATTGCAAAAAAAGCACATCCACACTTTATCAAAGTATTTGATGAATATGATATCTTAAATAATTCTGTACAGGAAAATGTAAACGCATCCCGTGTGGTAAAAGCATTTGTACGTGAAGATTATGAAATTGATAAATTCCACGGAATTTCCAAGTATGTATATACACTGTTTACAAAAGCAGAAAAGATCGTTGCATGGAACTCACCAGTTATGCAGTTTACAATGTATGTTGTTATACTTCTGCTTGTAGCGATCGGTGGAACAGGGATCATCCATGGAACAATGGGAACTGGAGAATTAACAAGTATCATCGTATACGCATTACAGATCATTGGTTCTCTGATGATGGTAACCTTCGTATTCGTAATGATCATGATCGCAGAAGCATCTACAGACCGTATTACAGAAGTTTTGGAAGAAGTACCAGAAATGCAGGATAAAGCAGATGCAGTAACAGAAGTGAAAGATGGAGAGATCATCTTTGATCATGTAAACTTCAGTTATGCAGGAGAAGATGGAAATCTTTCCTTAAAAGATGTTGATCTTCATATCAGATCCGGACAGACGATTGGAATCATCGGTGGAACAGGTAGTGCAAAATCTACATTAGTACAGTTGATCCCAAGACTTTACGATGTTACAGAAGGATGTGTCAAAGTCGGCGGCATTGATGTCCGTGATTACAACTTAGAAGCATTAAGAGACCAGGTATCCATGGTACTCCAGAAGAATGTATTATTTACAGGAACAATTTACGATAATATCCGTTGGGGAGATGAAAATGCATCCGATGAAGAAGTTCAGAGAATGTGTAAATTAGCACAGGCAGACGGGTTTGTAAATGAATTTCCATCTGGATACAATACACAGATCGTACAGGGTGGAAACAATGTTTCTGGTGGACAGAAACAGAGATTGTGTATCGCAAGAGCGTTATTAAAGAAACCAAAGATCTTGATCTTAGATGATTCCACAAGTGCGGTTGATACAAAGACAGATGCATTGATCCGTAAGGCATTCCGTGAAGAAATTCCGAATACAACAAAGATCATCATCGCACAGAGAGTATCTTCCATCGAAGATGCAGACCAGATCATCGTATTAGATGATGGAAAGATCATGGGTGTTGGAACATCCGAAGAATTATTAAAGACAAATGATATTTACAGAGAAGTCTATGAATCACAGGTGAAAGGGGGAGAAGACGATGAGTAAAAGACCAGAAAAGACGATCAACAAAAATACGGCGAAGACAGCAAAACGTCTTTTAAAATATGTAACAGATACTTATAAATTACAGTTTATTCTCGTGTTTGTCTGCATTTTCATCAGTGCAGCAGCTTCTGTATCTGTATCTTTATCATTGAAATTTATGCTCGATGACTTCATCCTGCCTTTGGTTGGACAGAGCAATCCAGATTTCACAAATTTTTACCACGCAATGATCGTCCTTGGATGCATCTTTGCAGCAGGTGTCATTGCAACATTTATTTATACAAGGATGATGGTATTTATCGGACAAGGAGTCCTAAAACGTGTCAGAGACGATATGTTTGAACATATGCAGACATTACCGATCCGTTATTTCGACCAGAATACAAATGGTTCGATCATGAGTTTATACACAAATGATACGGACACATTAAGACAGATGATCAGCCAGGCAATTCCTCAGGCATTGATGTCATTTTTCACGATCATTGTAACATTTATTTCTATGTTAGTATTAAGTCCGATTTTAACGATTCTTGCAGTTGTTGTTATCGGAATCATGATCACGGTGACAAAAGCGATTGGTGGAAACAGCGGAAAATACTTTATCCGCCAGCAAAAATCATTAGCCGATGTGACAGGATTTATCGAAGAGAGAATGAATGGACAGAGAGTTGTCAAAGTCTTTAACCACGAACGTAAATCAGAAGAAGAATTTGACAAGTTAAACGAATCTCTGTTTGAAAGTGCTGCAAATGCCAACAAATATGCAAATATCATGGGTCCAGTTGTAGGTAATATCGGAAACCTTCAATTTGTATTAACAGCGGTATTAGGTGGTGTGTTAGCTATTGAAGGTATTGGAGGGATCACATTAGGTGTCATGGCATCATACCTTCAGTTTACAAAGAGTTTCACACAGCCATTTATGCAGGTCGCACAGCAGTTTAACTCTATTGTAATGGCACTTGCAGGTGCAGAAAGGATCTTTGCCCTGATCGATGAAGAACCTGAGACAGATGAGGGATATGTAAGATTAGTAAATGCGAAGAAAGATGAAAATGGAAACATTATCGAATGTGAAGAAAGAACAGGAATGTGGGCATGGAAACATCCACACTCTGCAGATGGGTCTGTAACATATACAGAATTAACTGGAGATGTAAGATTTGAAGATGTAACGTTTGGCTACAACGAAGATAAAACCATCCTTCATGACATTAGTCTGTTCGCAAAACCAGGACAGAAGCTAGCATTTGTAGGATCCACAGGAGCCGGAAAAACAACGATCACAAACCTGATCAACCGCTTTTATGACATTCAGGATGGTAAGATTCGTTACGATGGAATCAACATCAAGAAGATCAAAAAAGACGACTTAAGACGTTCCTTAGGAATTGTATTACAGGATACACACCTGTTTACAGGAACGATCAAAGACAATATCCGCTACGGAAATTTAGGGGCAACCGACGAACAGATCTACGAAGCAGCCAAATTAGCACACGCAGACCAGTTCATCAAAATGCTTCCAGATGGTTACGACACTGTGATCAGCGGAGACGGAGAAGGATTATCTCAAGGACAGAGACAGTTACTATCCATTGCCAGAGCAGCCGTAGCCAACCCACCAGTACTGATCTTAGATGAAGCAACATCAAGTATTGATACAAGAACAGAAAGCATTGTACAGCGAGGAATGGATAACCTGATGAAAGGTAGAACTGTATTTGTAATCGCCCATCGATTATCTACGATCCGAAATAGTGATGCGATCATTGTGCTTGAACATGGTAAGATCATTGAACGAGGGGATCATGAGGATCTTATTAAGAATAAAGGAACTTACTATCAATTATATACTGGTAAGTTGGAATTATCTTAAATTTGTGATTGGCCAACTGTAGATTTTTGAGTATATGATAAAAATAATAAA
>ENA-OQHL01001115-OQHL01001115.1-human-gut-metagenome-genome-assembly--contig:-NODE-1115-length-14975-cov-3.527613_pt1 | contig 14975 bp, 14 predicted proteins | sample MGYA00242565_ERZ504723 | MGnify/ENA primary metagenome ERZ504723 (study PRJEB26092, sample SAMD00036211) | human gut metagenome | host: Homo sapiens | study: EMG produced TPA metagenomics assembly of... | reverse complement strand
ATACTTTCATTTGTTCCATTAACTATTTTATTTAAAGTAATATTTAAGTATTTTCCTACTTTATATCCTTTTGTATTTGTTTCAATAAGTTCATTTGTTTGTGCTTCTTTTACTTCTAATACGATTTCTATTTTCTTACCTTCTGCTACTTCACTTAATTCATTTGCTGTTATTTCTTTGTTTTCAATAAGGAGATCTATAATTTCATCTCTACTTATTTCTACATCTCCTGTTGTTTTAACAGTAAATGATCCTGTTCCTATCTTATCATTTTCTTTTGGTAAGATTGCATAGCTATATTTAAAGGATCCTGTATGGTTATTTCCTTTAGCTTTGATTGTTAGAACATGTTTTCCTTCTTTCGTTGCTTGATTATCTAATACTTCATAATCTTCTTTATTTAATGCTTTTCCATTGACTAAAACTTGTTCTACTTCTTGTGTTTGTTTTTCTCCTGTATATTTTAAGACATTTCCTAATACAACTGTTCCTTTATCAATCGATAATGGATTAATTGTATATGTTCCATCTTTAAAAGTAATATCATAATTTGGATTTGATCCTTCTTTTTGACTTACTTTTATCTTATATGTTCCTACATCTTCTCCTTCTTCTCTTGTAAGAATAATTCCAGTTAATCGATCACCTCTTGCAAGTCTATCAAAACTATACATCAATTCATAACCTTTTTCTCCGTATGTTTTTGATAAATCAATTGCTGAAACTCTTGTTTTCATTTTTTTGATTGTAAAATTTTTTGTCACTGATGATTTTTCATAATTGTCATCTGCTGGATATGTAACTCTTACTGTATATTCTCCTGCATCTTTTGGTTTTGTTGTTGTATATTCATTCTTTCCTTTTACTGAATATTCAACAACTGGAGTAGTTTTATTGTTAGATGTTGATTTTACATCTACAACTTCATATCCATCATACGTTTTATCTAATTCATTTTGAGTAGTTGTAATTACTGTATTTGATTCATCTGTTTTACTAATTGTCACTGTTAATGTTGGCCATGCAGTTTCTGATAATTCATAGTTATCTTTATCTTCACCACTTAAAGCAGATTTAGTATAACTTACTGCTTTATTTTCTCCTGCATTTGAGCTTTCTACTGTACCCATTTTTGGCATATCAATAGATACTTTATCATTTCCAACAACACCTGTAAGTGTTCCACCTTGTAATGCAACTTCACTAGTACCATTGTATTTTCTATTTACAGCTTTTAAATCTTCAATAGATAACGTTTTTTTACCAATTGTATAACTTGTTGTGACATCTTCAGGTAACTTATAATTTTGATTACTTACTTTTGTAGCTGTAGCTTCATAAGTACCTGCATTTTTGTGTTGAGCTCCATCAACGGTAACCTCACATTTATCGCCATCTGCTAAGTTATTAACTGTAGCTGTTGGTAATTGTTCTTTTCCATTGTAAGTTAACTCTTTATTCCAGTTTAAATCAATTGTTCTAGGATTGATTTTATTTGTGATTTCTTGTACATCTACATCTTTAAAGTTTTTATTTCCTTCTACTTTGTAGTAAACTGTATATTCTTTGGCAGCTTTCCCTGTTGGAATTGATGTTGACCAGTTTTTGTTGTCTAAAGAATATTTTACTGTTCCTCCATTAGTAGATGCTGCATTTACTAATTCTTGTTCACTTCCATTATATGTTAGTGTTTTTGTTGTTGGTTTCGTAACAACTGGTGTTGCTTTAGTAATATTGAATTTTACTGTTGTATCAACAGTACCGTCTTCCCATCTATAATTTATAGGATCTTTTAAAGTTAATTGAACAACATATTCATTTACATCAATACCACCATTATTTTCTTTAACTGTGTATAAACCATTTTCTGAAATATTTGCAGTTAATGTTTGTCCTGTATATACTTTGCTTTCTACGGTTGGTTTTTTAACTTTTTCCCAGTTAACTGTAATCTTATTTAATTGTTGTTTATTTCCTGTTTTATCTGTTACTTCGATTGTATATGTTCCTTTTTTTGGAACCAATGTATAACTACCATTAGTTAGGTTCAACTGTTTTCCCATTCTACTTTTACTGTTATCTAAATTATTATCAGTTACTGTAAATGTTTGTGTTTTCGTATATGTTTGATTGCTTTCTACACCTGATACTTGTGGTGCAATCGTATCAATTACGATACCATCTGTTGAAACATATTTAATATTTCCTGCTTTGTCTGTTACCTTGGCATAAATAACATAATTACTATCTTCACTAAATGTAACAGATTCTCCTTCTTTCCAATCTACTGCTTGTAATTGTTTTTCTGTTAGTGATTCTTCACTACCTGATTTATCAACATAATAATAGTATTTATTAACTCCACTACCTTCATCTGTAGCTGTAATTTCTGCTTTTTGTGTTTCTTTAAAGAATAAACCAAATGTAATTTTATTTAAAATACTTTTCCATGTTTTATTGGATACCTTTATTTCTGTATCAGGTGCTGTTATATCAGCTACTCCTTCAACTGTAATATTTGTATCTTTTTGAATATTTTTAATTGTGTATTGATTATTGTTATTTAATTGAACAGTTTCACCATTGACCTTAACAGCGAAATTTTTTGTTTTTGAATAGCCTTTATTCAAGGCAAATGTAAGAGTACTTGATTCATTATAATCAACAACTGTATTACTAACACTTAAAGTATATCCAACTTGATTAGCTGGAACATTTACTTTGATTTCTTGTCCATTGGCAATATATACTGCTTTTTCAGATGATGCATAATAGTTTTTACTATCTTTATATCTTACATAATACTTACCAGTAGATAATCCTTCTACAGTATCTCCAGTAATACTATGCCATTCATTTTCACCATCTTTTCTATATTCCATTGATGAATCAACATTATTTAATTTACCATCTGTTCCACCCTTATATGTTGTTCCTGTGGCTGTTACAGATGTTGGTGCTTCTCTTTGGGCTTTGACAATTTCGAACGTTACTGTTTTTTGTGCAGGTAATTTATAATTAGAATTACTCAATCCAGTTGCAGTTGCAGTATATGTACCTACATCAGTTTGTTCACCAGAAACAGTCACGTTACATTTGTCATCTCCAACTGTATTAATGACAGTTGCTGTTGGAACATGTGGTTTACCATCATATGGAATTTTAAATGTATTTGTACCATCTAGTTCCCATGATAAAGTTGCTGTTCTTTGGGTAATAGTAATAAATTTTTGAGGAGCCCAGCCAGGCTTATAAAGATCGGATCCCGAATTATATATACTTAAATAATATTTTCCTACGTCTGGATATTCTTTATCTACCTCAACATCTGTATCTCGATAATAGTATTTAAATGAATATTGACAATTATTTAACTTACTTTCAGGGACAAGTTCTGGTTGCTCTCCATATTCCCATGTATATTTAACAATGCTAGGTGGAGTAGGTTTTGCTTTAGTCACAGTAAATTTAAGTGATTCTGTTGTTAAACGCAAATAATGATTTGTTTCAGAAACTACTCCTCTAATAAAATAAGTACCAGGTTTTAGACTATTTAACTCAGCTAATAGCTTATCTGAACTTATTGGTTTATATGTACTGTCGTCATCATCACATTTCTTGTATTCATAAGAAACAACTGCATTTGAATCTACATAATTTGGATCCATAAGATGACCATACCCATCATTGACTTTTACATATGGACCAAATTCTGATTGATATCCTTGATAAGTATATTCACAATTATCTTGTTCTTTCCAGTTCTTATCTTTGAAATATATTTTATTTGTATAATATTCTGCTTTCGTAATTGTGAATTCTCCAGAAACTGAAACTTGATTCATTGTTAGAGTTACTGAATAATCTCCTGGTTCTGTTGGTCTTTGTGATAATTGTTGTCCATTTTGATAATATGTTAATTTGTATGAATCTCCTGATATTGGAAAACTAGAGGTATTCTTGCCATTGGCATTTTCAACCCAAGCATTGTCTCCTTTCTTATACCCTCCATCTTTTGTTTTTAATACTATTTTCGCTGTTGTAGTATCTGGATCCTGATAATCACATTCACTCTTTCTATCTTCTTCACTACAATAACCTTTTATTGTTTTTCCACTTTCATCGCTGTTATCAAGTACATAGTTCCATTTGTGAACATGTTTTGCTAAATAAATATATTGACCTTCACCATCATATTTAAGATCAACCTTGTATAATTTACCACTATTTTTTACAAACTTGATTTTATTCAAATCAGCTTTACTTACTCCTCTAGGAGAAATTCTATGTTTCTTTCCATCGTTTATTTCATAATCAATATCAATTGTAATAGCATTTCCATTATATTCTGAAAGATCAATGGTACCATTACTACCAAGTTTAACGTCTGTTCCACAATTTTCAAACGTGATATTTTTAAGTTTAAGTACTGCCTCTTTAAGTCTGTCCCTTTATTGTAAATACCTATACTATTTGCTTTAATTGTTGCATCATTAACATTCAAAACTCCCTCTATAGAGTTAAGTCCAACTTCATCAGATACAATCGTTCCACCACTACCATTGATTGTCATTGTTCCTGAATTTCCAACAAATCCGCATAGACTGTAAACATCATTTCCACTATAAGTAAATGTATGACCATTCATATTAATAGTTACATCAGTATTACTGTCAGCCCTAATAAAATCAAACCTTCCACTTTTTTCAGGATTATTAACAACATCGCCTAATATATTTAAAGCTATCGTTCCTTTTTTAGAGCTATCATATTGTATATAAACTTTTGTACCTGCATCAGCCCATGTAGAATATTTCTTAGTATAATACGTACCTCCAGGTAAATTATATGTTCCTGGTGTACTTGTACGATACGTATTTCCATCATTTGAAATATTAGTATCTGCCGCAAATACATTTACAGGCACTTGTGTAAAGACCATCATAAATGTAAGTACGCTTGCTATTATTTTCTTAATTTTTATCTTCATAACTTTCTTTTCCTCCCCTTATTAAAAATTATTATGTTTAAAACTACTTATTTATTTGTTAATAAAAACCTCCCTTGTCTATTCGTATTTTACTATTTATGATACTTTATTTTTTCATTTGTCGCGAAATGTCGTTTTTAGGGTGTGAAATGCAAAAAGACCTCTTTCGAGATCTCCTAATAAATAATTTTTTAATATTTTTAAAAGAAGTCCACTAGGGACTTCTAAGTAGTCTATTTTCTCCATTGAGATGGAGCAAATAATAATAACATTGGGAATATTTCAAGTCGTCCTGCTAACATATCAAAAGATAAAACAAGTTTTGATACATCCGATAATGATGAGAAATTTCCTACTGGACCAACAACATTCATTCCTGGACCAACGTTATTTAAACACGTTGCTACAGCTGAAAAAGCACTTGTAAAATCTATTTTATAACAAGATAATATAAGTAAATAATTAAAATGTTCTGTTACTTTAAATTCAACAGCTTCTACTTCACCATCAACAATTTTATAAAGTGTTTTAACAGCTGAATCATGATCTTTAGTCATTTTAGCACGTACATATCTAATAATTTGACTAGCAACAATTTTCTTTGGTGCAACAATACTATCAACCTTTAACACATCTGATAACCCTGTGTAATTCATTCTTGTTACTTTCGCAATTGTCTTTTTATGATATAAGCTTTTTGCGGATAATGATAAAACAATATTTTCTTCATCTAATCCTGTAAGTGCCAGAACTGCATCTGTATTTTCAATACCTTCTTCATTTAATAATTCATCATCACTACCATCACCATGAATAATTGTGACATATGGTAATTTTTCAGCTAAAATTTGACAACGATTTTTATCCTTTTCAATAATTTTAACTTTAATTCCTTGAGTAGATAATTGTTTAGATAAATAATAGGCAATCTTACCGCCACCAATAATAACATTTTTAATACGATTTGTGATAACACCGATATCTAAATAAAATCTTGATAAATCTCGATGTGTCCCTGTAATATATAAATGATTGCCTGGTTTAATGGCATAATTACCATCAGGAATAATTACATCTTCATTATGACTTACAGCACATATTAAAATATTTGGTTTTGTAATTTTATGTAATTGATTTAATTCAACTCCATTTAAACGACTATGATCTTCCACAAAGAATTCAGCAAGCTCAACTTTTCCTCTTGAAAAAGTATCCACTTTAACAGCTGAAGGAAAAGATAAAACACGACAAATTTCACTTGCTGCTTCAAGTTCAGGATTAACGATCATTGAAAAGCCTAATTGATTTCTCATAAAATCACGTTGTGATGAATCATCAGGATTTCTAACACGTGCAATCGTATGTCTAGTACCCATTTTCTTAGCCATTAATCCTGCTAAAATATTTAATTCATCTGAAGTAGTTACACAAATAATAAGGTTAGCATCTTCTGCTCCTGCTTCCATTAATATATCATATGAACCGCCATTACCTACAACACCTATAACATCATATTGGTTTACAACTTCTTCTACTTTAGTTGCATTTTGATCAACAACAATAATATCATGATCTTCATTTGACATATGTTTAATAAGTGTTTTTCCGACTTTACCGGCTCCCAAAACAATGATTTTCATAAAAAATGAAATCCCCTTAATACAGATAGATATTTTTACCCTTTTTCTTTAATTACTCAACCTATTTTACATTAACCAAACTAAATATCAATGAAAAAATTATTTTTATACAGTATAATAAAAAACTCCACTATATCGTGGAATTTTCATTATTTTTCAACTGCATTATTTACAATAATACGGCTTGCTTGCATACGAGATAAATCTCTTTTGAATCCTTCTAAATCAATTTTTTCTAAAACTTGTTCTTTAGTCATTTGATTAGCTTGTGCAACCATATTTAATTGTTCTTCTAATACTTCTTCAGTAACAACAATATTTTCAACAGCAATAATTTCATCAATTAAAGCTTCTAATTTAGCTTGTTGAGTAGCAGATGGTTTCATTTGTTCTCTTAATTTTTCTTCATCCATACCTGTCATTTGTAAGTATTGATCTAATTGAATTCCTTGAGCCATCATTTGATTTGCCATATAAGACATTTGTCTATCTAATGCCTCATCAATTGCATCATCATCTAATTCAACTTCACTATCTGCCATGAAAGCATCAAAAATTGTATTTTCTTTTTGTGCTTCATATTGTTGATCATGTTGTTGTTGTAAACCTTCATTAATATAAGCTTTTAAATCTTCAACTGTTTTAATTTCAGGTACACCTAAACCTTCAACAAAATCATCATTTAATTCAGCTTCTTTTTTTACAGATAATTTTTTAACTGTTACTTTGAAAACAACATCTTGTCCAGCTAAATCTTCTGCTTGATAATTTTCTGGGAAAGTTAAGTTTAAATCTCTTGTTTCATTAACTTTCATACCAATCATTTGTTCTTCAAACCCTGGAATAAATGATCCTGAACCAATTTCTAAATCATAATCATTTCCTGTTCCACCTTCAAAAGCAACATCATCTTTTAAACCAACAAAATCGATTGTAGCGATATCACCGTTTTCAACAGTATCTCCATCTTTTTCTTCTGTTTGACTTGATTGAGCTAAAATCATTTGAATTTGTTGTTCAACTTCTTCATTAGATACAGGTACTTTTTCTACTTTAAATTCAATTCCTTTATAGTTACCTAATTTAATTACTTTACTCATTTATCTATTTCCTTTCATTATATGCCTGTTTATTCTATCATAAAGAAAACTTCTTGTCTTTATTTAATCTTAATATCCTTAATATTATTTAAAGTAATTGTTGAATATCCTGACATATCTGTTTCGGTTGTAATATTTTCATGATTTAAATAATCTTCAACATTTAATTCAATAATACGATCATCATCTAAAACCAATTTACATCTTGACATACGATCTAATGAAAGTGGGACATTAACAATTTCATCATCTTCTTCAATTCCTAGATCTCTCATAATCGTTTCAACTTCTTCTTGTGCATTATAATCATCACCCATGACCTTCTTCGCAATTTCCATTGGTTTTAATGGTAAATGTTCCATTACTAAATCAATCATTTCTTTTTTGACCATAGCTGTAGGATCACCTTCAAAAACATTATATTCACTATCGACTTTTTTAACGACTTTATTGACAATACTCAATTTTTTGTTTATCTGTTAATTTAGGTTCACCTTTAATATATTGTTCATTAAGATAGTAGCCTGGTTTTCCATCTATTTGAAATCTTTTTTCAATTAAAGAAACTGTGTTTTTATCAACATTGATAATAATTGCTTCTTCAACAGCTGAAGTTTTAGGTGGAAGACTTTGTCTATTAACAAATTTAATAAATCTTTTACCATCTACTTCTTCCACAATAGAAATAGGGGTCACTTTATAATTTAACTTCATGATGAGAATCATCTTTTCTCCATCTACTTTACATTCAACAAACATTAAATTACTATTAGGCATTTCTTCAACATATTTGCTGACAGCAAATAGATCTTGAGCAATCTTTTTAGATTCAGCAATAAATTGTTCATCATCAATGATCATATTTCTAGCCGCTTGTAATAAATGATGTTCACTTCCGACAATGAGTTCTTTAATGGTTGTATTCGTTAAACATTTTTCTATTTTTTTTATCATAATATTCAGTTGTTCCTTCTATTAAATCAATAAATTGATCAGAATAAATAATTTGACTATGTTCCATATCGAGCATATGAATTAATATCTTATCTATAATTGTTGTATTCATCTTTATCACCGAATGTAGTATATCATAATTTTTTATTTTAATATATAATGGATGTGGTGAAGTCTATGAAAATTATAATTGCTGATGCAAAAAGTTTAAAAGAAAAGCATTTTCCTATTGAAAAACAAACACCATTGTTTTTTAATAAAGCAGAATCTTTAAGAAAACAATTAAAAGAATTAGATATTGATCAAATTCATGATTTGATGAAGATTTCTTTTAAACAATCTTCATTAATTTATGATTATTTTCATAATGAGGAAACTTTTGCAGCCATAAATTTATTTAATGGCGTTGTTTTTAAACAGCTTGATTTAAAGAATTATCAAAAAGAAGAATGGGATTATTTAGATAAGCATTTACTAATTAATTCTCCACTTTATGGAATTTTACGTTATAATGATGCTGTAAATTATCATCGTTTAGAAATGAAACATAAATTAAATGAAATAAATTTATATCAATATTGGTATAAAGAACTAAATGATTATTTAAAAAATGAAGATGTTATTCTTTCTTTAAGTACGAAAGAATATGAAAAAATGTTTGATCTTCCAATCATTCAACTTGATTTTGTGATAAGAAATGGGCATACTTTTAAACGAAATGCCGTGTATTTAAAAAAAAGCAAGAGGAATGATGCTCAATTATTTGATTGAACATCATATTGAAGATATTAAACAAATAAAAGAAATTGTGATCGATGATTATCATTTTAGTGAAAATGATTCAAATGATGATCATTGGGTTTTTATAAAAAATGAAAAAATGAAATACATCAAAAAATAGGAGGTTATTTATCATGTATAAAGTTGGTGTTTTAGGAGCAGGTACATGGGGGATGGCTGTCGCAAGAGTATTATGCAATCGTCATCATTCAGTGATGGTTTGGTCAGCTTTACCTCAAGAAATTGAATATATTCAAAAAAACAGAACACATCCAAAATTACCTGAATTAGAAATTCCTGATGATATGGAATTTACAACAGATATTAAAGAAGTATGCAATAGCGAGTATTTAGTGGTTGCTGTTCCTTCCATTTTTATGAGAAGTACAATGGAAACAGCTAAAGATTATATTAAAGATCAAATCTTAATCGATCTTGCTAAAGGGGTTGAAAAAGATAGTCTTTATACAATGTCTGAAATTATTCGAGATGTTTTAGGAAATCAAGCAAAAATCGTAGCTCTATCAGGTCCAACCCATGCTGAAGAAGTTGTAAGAGATATGCCTTCAACCATTGTTTCAGCTTGTGATGATTTAGAAGTTGCTGAAAAAGTACAAAATCTTTTCCAAGATACATGCATGCGTGTTTATACAAACATTGATGTCCGCGGGGTTGAATTATGTGGTGCTTTAAAAAACATCATTGCTTTAGCAGCTGGTATTTCCCATGGGTTAAATTATGGTGATAACACTCGTGCTGCCCTTATTACGCGTGGTCTTTCTGAAATGACACGTTTAGGAACAACAATGGGATGCCTTGAACAAACATTCCATGGTCTTGCTGGAATTGGTGATTTGATTGTCACAGCAACAAGCGTGCATAGTCGTAACTTTAAATGTGGAACATTAATTGGACAAGGTTACAATGTTGATGATGCTACAAAAGAAGTTGGTATGGTCGTTGAAGGTTTAAACGCTTTACCTGCTGCAATGCAACTTGCTAAAAGATATGATGTAGAAATGCCAATTACTGCCATGGTCGATGCTATTGTTAAAGGTAAAGTTAGTCCAAATGAAGCAGTCAAGGCATTAATGAATCGTGATCGAAAAACAGAGCTAACAAAGTCTGTTGCAGATATTAATTTTGAAAATAGTATTATTAAAAGCAAAAGAGGGTTAGGTATGAAAAGAGTTATTACTTATGGTACATTTGATTTATTACATTACGGACATATTAATTTATTAAAACGTGCGAAAGCTTTAGGTGATTATTTAATTGTTGCTGTTTCAACTGATGAATTTACACGTTTGAAAAAAGATAAAAAATGTTATTTCTCTTATGAACAAAGAAAAGGTCTACTAGAATCTGTACGTTTTGTAGATTTAGTTATTCCTGAAGAAAATTGGGATCAAAAAATCAAAGATATTAAAGAATATCATATTGATACTTTTGTTATTGGAGATGATTGGAAAGGTAAATTTGATTATCTAAAAGATGAGGGTGTAGAAGTTATTTATTTACCAAGAACTCCTGAAATTTCTACAACTCAAATTAAAGAAGATTTACATCATACAGAAGAAAAATAAAGGCTATAGCAATCGCTATAGCTTCTTTTTTATAAAGGATTGTTATGAAAAAATCATAACAATTCTTTTTGATTTAAATAGTTTTCTAAAAATTCAAAGAATCTTTCCATTTGTTGGTCAGTACCAATCGTAACTCTTAAATACTGATCAATCAATGGTTTATTCCAATGACGCACAATAATACCTTCTTTTCTAAGTGCTAAAAATAATTCTTCCCCATCAATCTTTGGATGTTTTACAAATACAAAGTTAGCATAACTATCTGGAACCACAAATCCTAATTCTTTTAGTTTCGTTTTTGTATATTCTCTTGTTTGAATTACTTTTTGACATTTTTCTTTCATATCTTGACTATTTAAAACAGAAACAAGTCCAATTTGTTGAGTTATATAATCAATAGGATACGAGTTAAAAGAATTCTTTACATCATATAGATGAGAAATAGCTTCTTTATTTCCTAAAGCTACTCCTAATCTAGCTCCAGCAAAAGATCTTGATTTAGAAAACGTTTGAATAACCACTAAATTTTCATATTGATGAATAAGTGGGACACATGATTGTCCTCCAAAATCAATATAAGCTTCATCAACAACAACAATACTGTCTGGATTACTTTTTAAAACTTCTTCTATAAAATCTAAAGAAACAAGTAATCCTGTTGGTGCATTAGGATTAGGAAAAATAATTCCTGAATTTGGTTGTTTAAAATCTTCAACATACATTTTAAAATCTTGATCCAAAATAATTTCTTTATAATTCATTTGGTAAAGATCACAATAAACTGGATAAAATGAATAAGAAATATTTGGAAATAATACTGGATCACTTCCATTAAAAAATGTTAAAAATGTAAGTGCTAAAACTTCATCTGAACCATTTCCTAAAAAAACTTGTTCATCTTTTAAACCATGATACTTAGCTAAAGCATGTCTTAATTCTTCTCCATCACTATTTGGATAAAGTTTTAATTTTTCAATATCGATTTCTTTTAAAATATCTTTTATTTGTTTACATGGACCATATGGATTTTCATTCGTATTTAATTTAATCATATTGTTGATTTTTGGTTGTTCACCTGCTACATATGGTTCTACTTGTCTTAATTTATCTTGCCAACTCATTGTTATTCCCCCTCTAACATATCGTTGATGACTTCATAAACATAATCAACTTGTTTTTCTGTCTTTTCTTTTATTTGTTTTTCTACACGATTAAAAGTATAAGCATGATCAGCTTTTTCAAACATATCTAAATCATTATAAGAATCTCCTATACAATAAGAAATCACTTCTTGATTTAATAATGAACAAAGCTTTTTAAGTCCACTTCCTTTAGTACAATCTACTGTAATATCTAAATAAACAACATTAAGTGTTGCATGAATACCTACATATTTTTGGTGGATTTGTTTTTGAATTTCAAGTATTTCATCTAATTTTTCTTGTGGATGAAAAGCACATACAATATCAATATCATCTTGAGTATGATCTAATATTTCTAAAAAATCACCTGCTATTTCTTGATAACCATTTTCTGTTAAAATACATGTTTTTTGATTTATATATCCATATGTTTGTTGACCATCAAAAAATGTATAATTTAGATAAGGATATTTTTGATAACTTTCTTTAAGTATTTCTTTAGCAATTTCATTTTTTATTTGTTTTCGATAAATGAACTTGATCATTTTGATCAACAATTCATTGCTCCATTATTTAAAACAAGATAATCATATTCAAAATGTGGTGTGACAAGTTTTGTTTCTTGAATATTTCTTCCTGTACAAAATGAAAAATAATGACCTTGTGTTCTTAATTTTTTTACAGCTTCTTGATCTTTATAAGTAATGGGTAAATTGTCCTTAGCAATTGTTCCATCAATATCACTAAATAATATTTTTTTCATATCTTCTCCTTAAGCTAAGTCTAAAAATAATTGATATAAACGATCATGATTTTCATTTTTTTCAATTAAAGCTTCTTCAATATTTTTAGATATAATTTGATTATCTTTCATACAGATACATAAACCACTTTTTCTTTTTTCTAATAAACAAATGGCTTCTTCTGCCATTTTAGATGCTAAAATACGATCTTCAGGAACAGGTGATCCACCTCTTTGAATATGTCCCAAAACAATTGATCTTCCTGAATATCCAGTTTCTTCGCTAATACGATTAGCTAGTTTTTCAACATCTAATATTTTTTCACTTACAATAAGTATCGCATGTTTTTTATGATACTCTTCTTCACAAATTTTAAGTTCTTCAATAATTTTATTTTCATCATACTCTGTTTTATCTGTAATAACAATTTCACTACCACATGCAATTGCAGAATATATAGCAAGATTATCTGCATGATTTCCCATAACTTCAACAACAAAACAACGATGATGTGAACTAGACGTATCTCTTAATTTATTAACAGCATCGATAATGTTATAAAGTGCTGTATGAAAACCTATTGTTTCATCTGTTCCATTAATATCATTATCAATTGTTCCAGGAATAGCAATACAATCAATTCCTTTTTGACTAAGTGCTAAAGCTCCTTTATAACTTCCATCTCCCCCAATAACAACAAGCCCATCTATCCCTCTTTGTTTAAGCTGATGAATTGCTTGTTCTTGAACTTTATCTTCCTTAAATGAAGGTAATCTTGAAGATTCTAAAATAGTTCCCCCTTTAGATAATATTTCAGAAACATCACTATACCCTAATTTTTTGATATTCCCTGCTACTAATCCTTTATATCCTTCATAAACACCATAAACCTCAAAACCTCTTTTTATTCCTACACGAACAATAGCACGAATAGCCCCATTCATTCCTGGTGCATCTCCTCCTGAGGTTAAAACTGCAATTTTTCTCATCGATTCACCTACTTTTTCCCTATAATTATCCCTATTATACTTGTTTTACATAAAAAGAAAAAGCCAATTTCTTGGCTTTATATAAATTTTTCTAAATTTAAATTTGAATCATAAGAAAATTTTAAACGATATGTATCTTTATAATTAAATATTCTTATTGAAGATTGATCGTTTCCTTTTGATTGTGTCATTCCTTTTCCATAATGAGAAAGTGTTTCTTTTGTAATTTCAGCTTCATTATTTTTTAAATCATTTAATGTTTTTTGAATTAATTCTTGATTATCTTTTTCATTAAATAGTGTAATGATTTGATTTATTTTTGTAACTTGTTGATTTAATTGTTGATATCCATCATCTAATTGTTGAATATCATTTAAATGATATTCAAACTGTAATTGGCTTTCTTTTGATAAATCATAATCATAAGAAATACTCATTGTATTTTGTTTATCTAAAGAAATATCATATTGAACAGATACATAAAGATTATTATTATTTGTTATTTGAAACAAATATTCTGAATCCATATTTTTTGTTTCCAACTATTTTTTCTAAAGACGATTCCATGTTATTAATCTTATTGACATATTTTTTACTATTTTTAACATTTTTTGAAAATTCTTTTAAGGAATCATATTGATATACAACTGTTTCTTGATTTGATTTTGTATATGTTTTTAATGTTGCTGTTTGATTGATTCCACTATCAGATAATGTATTAAATGCAAAGAAATAAGAAATTCCCATAGGTAAGAAAACAAGTGCAATAATCAAAATTGGATAAATGAATGCGTATTTTCTTTTAGGGGTACGTTTCATTGGTTGATAGCCAGATTGAGGTGTTCCACAATAAGGACATACTTTTGCATTACTTGGTATATTTTTATGGCATTTTGGACATTTTTTCATATTTTATCAATCCTTTCTTTTAATCTTGGTATATTTGGTCTAGCCAAGATGAAAGTTTATCAATATAATCCCGCTTCTTTTCTTTTTGTTTTTTGCTTGGTAATGAATAATAATCTTCATCTAAAAAAGTATATTGATCTAC
>ENA-OQHL01001113-OQHL01001113.1-human-gut-metagenome-genome-assembly--contig:-NODE-1113-length-14982-cov-2.512016_pt1 | contig 14982 bp, 14 predicted proteins | sample MGYA00242565_ERZ504723 | MGnify/ENA primary metagenome ERZ504723 (study PRJEB26092, sample SAMD00036211) | human gut metagenome | host: Homo sapiens | study: EMG produced TPA metagenomics assembly of... | reverse complement strand
TCGGACCGTGGCTGACGGCATTGAGCGCGGAAGCCTCCGACATGAGCGGCTGGCTGCTTATGGGCCTGCCGGGCGTCGCCTACTTCACCGGCGCGGCCGACCCGATGTGGACGGCCATCGGTCTGGCGCTTGGTACTTACCTCAACTGGAAACTCGTCGCACGCCGTCTGCGCCGCTACTCCGTGGTGGCCGGCGACGCCATCACCATTCCGGACTTCTTCTCCAAGCGCTTCCATGACGATCGCAATATCGTATCCACCATCGCTGCGCTCATCATCCTCGTATTCTTCTGCGTGTACGTCGGCAGCTGCTTCGTGACCGTCGGCAAACTCTTCTCCACGCTGTTCGGCTGGGACTACCACCTGACCATGGTGATCGGCGCCGCCATCGTGTTCGCGTACACCATCATCGGCGGCTATCTGTCCGTGGTCGTGACCGACTTCATCCAGGGCCTGCTCATGTTCTTCGCACTGGCCGTGGTGTTCATCGGCTCCGTGGCGTCCGCCGGCGGCATCGACAACACCGTCGCCTTCCTCAAGGGCATTCCGGGATTCCTCGACGGCACGCATGTGGCCACGCCGATCCTCAACGACGCCGGCGAGCAGATCGTCAAGGCCGGGCAGGCCATGTTCGGCACGCCCGCCGACTACGGCATCATTACCATCATCTCCATGCTCGCGTGGGGCCTGGGCTACTTCGGCATGCCGCAGGTGCTCGTGCGGTTCCTGTCCATCCGCAGTTCCGAGGAAATCAAGAAATCCCGCATCATCGCCACCACGTGGTGCGTGATCTCGCTGGCGTGCGGCGTGTGCATCGGCCTGGTCGGCCGTGCCATGATGCCGACGCAGTTCGCCACGCAGGCGGCCGCGGAGAACATCTTCATCGTGGTGTCGCAGGCGCTGCTGCCGAGCTTCATGTGCGGCATCGTCGTGTCCGGCCATCTTCGCCGCGTCCATGAGCTCCTCGTCCTCGTACATGATCATCGGCGCCTCGGCCGTCGGCGAGAACATCTTCCGCGGACTGCTGCACCGCAAGGCCACCGACCGCCAGGTGATGATGGTGGCGCGCATCACGCTGCTCGTCATGTTCATCTTCGGCATCGTGGTGGCGTTCGACCAGAACTCCTCGATCTTCCAAGTGGTCTCGTACGCGTGGGCCGGCCTCGGCGCGTCCTTCGGACCGCTGATGCTCACCTCGTTGTACTGGAGGCGCACCAACAAGTACGGCGCGATCGCGGGCATGCTGTCCGGCACGGCCACCGTGCTCATCTGGCACAACCTCGTCAAGCCGCTCGGTGGCATCTTCGCCATCTACGAGCTGCTGCCGGCGTTCATCGTCTCGCTGCTGTTCATCGTGGTGGTCTCGCTGCTCACGCCTGCGCCAAGCGCGGAAGTGCTGCACGAATTCGACCACTATCTCGACGATCCGGACGACCGTCACGTGGACGACGACCTTGTGGCCGCAGAAATCGCCGCAGGGGAGAAGCGCTCGCAGATCTGAATCGCCCCGCGGTGGGTGTTGCACCTCCTGCAACGCCGAAGGTCGGCCTTTGGTGCCATGTCGCTTGTTTATGGCAGATTCCGACAACAGGGAAATGTCAAGTGGCTTGTTTGTGGCACCTGATTCAGGAAACCCCGTGTATGTCCATTGGAATTCCGACGGACATACACGGGGTTTCCCGTTTTCCATGCCACAAATAAGCCACCTAGCAGAACGGTAGCCTCTGAATCTGCCATGAATAAGCGGATTGGCCGTGCTCCCGGAGGAACACGGCCAATCCGCTAACGCGTCAGGATGCCGATTGCAAACTTAGTAGCGCATGCCCATGGCGTCGCGCACCTGCTGCAGCGTCTCATTGGCGATTTCGTTCGCGCGCTTGTTGCCGTCATGCAGGATGTCGCGGATGGAATCCATATCCTTGGCCAATTCGGCGCGGCGCTCGCGGTGCGGGGCCAGGAACTCGTTCACGGATTCGATCACGTACTTCTTCAGCGCGCCTGCACCGGAGTCGCCGATTTCCTCGGCGATGTCCTTCGGATCGCGGCCGGTCACCAGACCGGCGGTGGTCAGTAGCGCGGAGACCTGCGGGCGGGCAATCGGGTCGAAGGTGATGCGGCGCTCGGAATCGGTCGGGCTCTTCTTGATGAGCTTGGCGGTCTCCTCCGCGGTGGCGCCCAGCATGATGGAGTTGCCGTAGGACTTGCTCATCTTGCGGCCGTCAAGACCCGGAATCTCCGGCGCTTCGGACAGGATGGCGCTCGGCTCCGGGAACACCGGGTTCTTCTTCGCGTAGCGCTCGTTGAAGCGGCGTGCGATGGTGCGGGTGATTTCGACGTGCGGCAGGTTGTCCTTGCCGATCGGCACCACGTTGGCCTTGCAGAACAGGATGTCGCAGGCCTGATGCACCGGGTAGGTGAGCAGCAGGCCGGTCAGCGCATGGCCGGAAGCCTCCATTTCGGACTTCACGGTCGGGTTGCGGTGCAGCTCGGCCTCCGTGACCAGGGATAGGAACGGCAGCATGAGCTGGTTCTCGGCCGGAACGGCGGAATGGGTAAAGATCATGGTCTTGTTCGGGTCGATGCCGGCGGCCATGTAGTCGAGCACCAGGTTCAGCACGTTGTCTTGGATGTGCTCGGTGGTGTCGCGGTCGGTGATCACCTGGTAGTCGGCGATGATGATGTTCGTGTTGACGCCGCGCTCCTGCATGGCGACACGCTCACGGATCGAGCCGAAGTAGTGGCCGAGGTGCAGCCGGCCGGTCGGGCGGTCGCCGGTCAACATGGTGAAGGACGACGGCTTGGCCTCCAGCTTGGCGAGCGTTTCGTCCGAACGCTTTTTGGCCGCGAGGAAGCTCGCGCTCATCTCATTGCCTGCCGCTGTCAGTTGCTGCTCGTCGGTCATGCGAAAATCCTTTGAATATGCCCTAAATAAACGCTTTTTATGGTAAAAGTGTGAGCCGACAACGAACAAGCCACTATTAGTGGTACTCTCTATTGTTGATGAATCGAACAGCACAGTAATCGCAGGGGGTCAGATGGGCCGCGGACGTCAGAAAGCCAAACAGCAGAAAATAGCCCGAAAGCTCAAGTACCTGACCACCGATACCGACTACGATGAGCTGGCAAAAGAGCTGAGCGAGCAGGAGCCGGGAATGGGCTCTCCTGACCCGTTCGCCGACATCGATGACCAGTATGCGGACAAGGATGTGGATTCCGCTGCTGATGACCACGCTTCCGGTGCCGCCGAGGCAGCTCCCGCTACGCAGGAGGATGACCTCGACGAGTACGCCAAGTGGGCTGCCGAAGCCGCCGCAAAGGCGACCAGCGGCGAGTTCCCGGCCTCCGCGCCTGCCGCACCGAAGCCGGCCCCGCGCAAGCCGATTCCGATGCCCATGCCTTCCGCGCTCAAGCCCAAGAAGAGCTGAACGCCGGTCTTCTCGTAATAATCCCCTTGTGCTTGGTTGAGCACAAGGGGATTTGTGGTTATGGCTGATGGTGCCGCCGCTGGTGGCTTACTTACGCTTCGCGCCTCACAGCGGCAGCAGGTCGCTCAGGTCGTCGCGCTCGCCGACCGCGCTGATGTGGCCGGCGTCCTTTTCCTCTGCCCATGTGGTGATGCCGCAGGCCAGCCGCAGCCAGACTTCCGGGTCCAGCTCGATGACGTCCGGCGGGGTCAGGTTATGCGGGTCCGATTCCGGGCCGTCCAAGATTTTGACCGCCCCCCACGGCGCGACACGCACCTCCACGCCAGGGCCGGGTGCGCGCCGCTCCAGCAGAAACAGCGAGTAGCGCACGGCCATCGCCCACACCGGGCGTGGCAAGACAGGGGAGACGGTCAGACGATGTGGTGTGTTGTCCGCCAGCTCCCGGGCCGCGGCACGCCATTGCACCAGCGCGTCATGCCCGCGTTTCAGGTCTTTTTCAAGAATTACTGCCATGTATCCCATCATGGCACCGGAGCCGGAAGATCTTCCATAATGCAAACGATGGCATACGGTGTGATGCGGAATATCGGGGCATGTGCTACGCTCTAAATGAGAACGTATGCAAGAACGCTCCGCCATCGTCGTTACGGAGAGTTCATGCTTACGTTTGTGCGACGATACCTATCGCGCGGCATAATAAACACGGGCACTTATCCCGGAAGGAAAGTCAGAATGACCGAAATCACCGCACCGAAGTCTCCTGTCACGGCGGAACAATTCGCCGACGAGATTCGTGAACAACTGAAATACACTCAGAACGTCACCACCGAGCAGGCTACCCCTGCTGACGTGTATGTCGCCGCATCCAAGGCCGTGCGCAACCACCTTGCCGACTCCTGGTTCAAGACCCAGGCCGACACCGTGAACGGCAACACCAAGGCCGTCGGCTACCTGTCCGCAGAATTCCTGATGGGCAAGCAGCTGCGCAACGCGCTGCTCAACGCCGGTCTGACCGAGCAGTTCGACAAGGCCGTGGAAGCCCTCGGCTTCAAGGTCCAGGACGTCGTCGACGCCGAATACGAGCCGGGCCTCGGCAACGGTGGCCTCGGCCGTCTGGCCGCCTGCTTCATCGACTCCCTCGCCTCGCTGGGCGTGCCGGCCTTCGGCTACGGCATCCAGTACAAGTACGGCATCTTCAAGCAGGAGTTCGACAAGGACGGCAAGCAGGTCGAAACCCCGGACTACTGGCTGGCCAACGAAGAGCCGTGGGGCCACATCGACTACAACCGCGACCAGAAGGTTTCCTTCGGCGGCAAGGTCGTCGAGAACGCCGACGGCACCAAGACCTGGCAGCCCGCATGGTCCGTGCGCGCCGTGCCGGTGGACTACCTGGTCCCCGGCTACAAGTCCGGCCGCGTGAACACCCTGCGCCTGTGGAGCGCCAAGAGCTACGACGAGTTCGATCTGCTCGCCTTCAACCGCTCCGAGTACATGGAAGCCGTGACCCCGCAGGTCAAGGCCGAGAACATCTCCAAGATTCTCTACCCGGAAGACTCCACCAAGGTCGGCAAGGAACTGCGCCTTGAGCAGCAGTACTTCTTCGTCTCCGCCTCCCTGCACGACGCCATCCGCGTCTTCTACCCGGGTCAGGACAAGCCGGATCTGACGACTTTCCCGAACAAGATCGTCTTCCAGCTCAACGACACCCACCCGGTGATCGGCATCCCCGAGCTCATGCGCATCCTCATCGATGAGTACGGCTACGACTGGGATACCGCGTGGTCCATCACCACCAAAACCTTCAACTACACCTGCCACACCCTGCTGCCGGAGGCCCTTGAGGTCTGGCCGGCCAGCCTGATCGGCGAGCTGCTGCCGCGTCACCTTGAGATCATCGAGAAGATCAACGCGCAGTTCGAGGACGAGCTCAAGTCCAAGGGCGTCGACAAGAACACCATCAAGGACATGGGCCATCTACACTGGCGACGCCGTGCGCATGGCCTACTTGGCCACCTACGGCGGCTCCCACGTCAACGGCGTGGCCGAGCTGCACTCCCAGCTCCTGAAGGACGTCACCCTCAAGAACTTCTCCGACGTCTACCCGGACAAGTTCACCAACGTGACCAACGGCGTGACTCCGCGTCGCTTCGTCAAGCTCGCCAACCCGCGCCTGTCCGACCTCATCACCGAGGGCCTCGGCACCGACAAGTGGCTCTCCGACCTGGAGATGCTCAAGGGCCTCGAGCCGCTGGCCAAGGACGATGAATTCGTCAAGAAGTTCGCCGCCGTCAAGAAGGCCAACAAGGTCGACTTCGCCGCCTACGCCAAGCGCGAGTACGGCTTCGAGCTCGACCCGAACACCATGTTCAACACCATGGTTAAGCGCCTGCACGAGTACAAGCGCCAGGCCCTGAAGATCCTGTCCGTCATCTCCACCTACGCCGACATCAAGTCCGGCAAGGTCAAGGCCGAGGACGTCACCCCGCGCACCGTGTTCTTCGGTGCCAAGGCCGCCCCGGGCTACTACCTGGCCAAGATGACCATCCAGCTCATCAACAACGTCTCCCGCGTGGTCAACAACGATCCGGACGTCAAGGGCAAGCTGGCCGTGTACTTCCCGTGGAACTACAATGTGCGCCTCGCCCAGCACCTGATTCCCGCCACCGACCTCGACGAGCAGATCTCGCAGGCCGGCAAGGAGGCCTCGGGTACCGGCAACATGAAGTTCGCCCTCAACGGCGCGATGACCGTCGGTACGCTCGATGGCGCGAACGTCGAGATCCGTGAGCGCGTCGGCGCCGAGAACTTCTTCCTGTTCGGCATGACCGTCGACGAGGTCGAGAAGAAGTACGCCGAGGGCTACAATCCCGCCTCCTACTACGAGGCCGACCCGCGCCTGAAGCACGCCATCGATATGGTGGCCGACGGCACCTTCTCCAACGGCGACCGCAACGCCTACTCCCCGCTCGTGGCCGACTGGCTGACCAAGGACTGGTTCATGACCTTGGCCGACTTCTCCGCCTACATGGACATCCAGTCCGAGATCGAGGCCCTCTACGCTGATGAGCTCGAATGGAACCGCAAGGCCCTGCTCAACGTGGCCAACTCCGGCTACTTCAGCTCCGACCGCTCCATGGAAGACTATTTGGAACGTATCTGGCACACTGCTCCTCTGGCTGACTGAGTGAGCGAGTTGCTAGCGTGCGGTTTTCACGAAATCAGCCTTGACTTCGTGAAAACCGTACGCTGAGTTGGAGTAAGCGTGCGGTTTTCACGAAATGAACCTTGATTTCGTGAAGAACGTACGCTGAGCGCGACTCAGTGTACGGTTTTCACGAAGTAGGGCTTTATTTCGCGGAAACCGTACGCTGACTGAGCTACCTCTAGCCCCCTCTGATGAGGGGGATGTCAGCGAAGCTGACTGGGGGAGAGACTTCTCCCAGACGCCCAAGACATACAAGAAAGCCCGCATGATATATCGATCGACGATATATCAGTTGCGGGCTTTCTTGTGTTGAAAGAAGAGAGGGGGTATCAGGCCTCGGCCGGAGCTTCGGCTGCGGGCTTGTCCTCATCCTCGGCCTTATTCAGACCCAGGTCGACCGGCGAGGAGCTGTTCTCCCATGGCTCCTCCCACGGATCGTAATCCGGGTTCTGCTGCTTGTAGATGTACAGGCCAACAAGCGCGGCGAGCAATCCGCCGAACAGCAGCGCGAAGAACTTCCAACCGTTAGAAGACTTGTTCTCCATGACGGCTCCTTTCCCTAGGGATCGTCTGGTCGGTATGCCCATTCAGACCGACTCTGCTCCCTATTCTAGGCCGCTGTTTGTGACGATTGGGTGGAATGACATTCGTGGGCGATTCATCCGCGCCCGTCTGCCCTTGGCCGGCTCGGCATCTTCGCGGCGCGTGGAACGCATCCGAGACCTTCGATACAGTGGGCTGCATGCATATTCCTACACAACGGGAGATTCGATACCAGTGGGAGCGCGGTGGTCCGGTGATGACCTGGGCGCTGATTGTTGCGTGCGTGGCAGTGTGGCTACTGGAGGTATTGTTGGGATTTATTGCCCCGGGCCTGAGGGCTTGGTTGATGTACCTCGGCATGGCGGCTCCGGTCAGACTGGTGGCTGAGCCGTGGACGCTCATCACCTCGATGTTCCTGCATGCGCCGAACTCGCTATTGCATATCCTGTTCAACATGATTGCTCTGTATTCCGTGGGCCCAGTGCTGGAACGAATGATCGGCCACTGGCGGTTCTTGGGACTGTATGTGATTTCCGGCCTTGGCGGCTCCCTGGGACTTATGGTGTGGGCTGCGGTGGCTCCGGGAGGCATCGGCTGGCAGATGGCAGCCTATGGGGCTTCTGGAGCCTTATTTGGCCTGTTTGCATCATTGCTGGTGGTATATCGCCGTATCGGCGCCGATATCCGCTCCATGTTGATCTGGATGGCGGTGAACTTCGCCTTGCCGTTCGTGGTCGGTGGCGTGGCGTGGCAGGCGCATGTCGGCGGCTTTGTAGTGGGTGGAATACTCACATGGCTGCTGGTGGGTGGTGTGCCGGCGTGGCGCGGTAAAAGCCTGAAATGGCGCATGCAGGTGTACGGCTGGGCCATGGTGGTGCTGGTCATTGCGTTGATTCTGTTGTGCAATATGGCCAATCCTTACGGGTGGATGAGTTTCGGCTCCCTGCACTGATATGGCTTGATATGGCTGTAAAAAAAAACGATTGATGCCGGGTATTGCGGAACATGCAGTGCCCGGCATCAATGTATGTGCGGAAAGCGGCGATGTGGATATCGTCGTTCGGCGAGTGGGTGTGTGCCGTATGAAGATATCCACAGTAATGAGATGCGCGCAATGACGAGTTATCCACGATAATGAGTTATCCACAATGGTGACTTGTGCACAAGTGTGTAGAAAAGTGCATAAGACTGTGGATAACTTATGTGGATAAGTTAGGAATGCCGCGGTATTATTGGGTTTGTTGCAGTGGATAACTCGGGTGTATAACTGTTCCCTCGCTGTGGCGATGTATGCCAAGCCAAAGTTATGCACGAGATATACACCGAGAAACGCCGCTTATCCACCACTTATCCACATGGTTTTCCACATTCGGTGGAAAACTACATGGGTGTAATTCATCCACAGGCTGTGGATAACGTAGTGGATAAGTCGTGGATAAGTGGTGGATAGCTGTGGATGAACAGGCTAAGGCACGAAAAAGGCCGACCTCCGCATACGGGAGGTCGGCCTTTCTCATAAGAATTAAGGACAACCTAACGATAGAAAAAACAATCTACCGATAGATAAGCGCAACGAGCCGGAACTCAGCGCCATCCCATCGTCATCAGGAATCCGATCATGATCAGGGCGAAGCCGATGCCGAGGTTCCACGCACCGATGTTCGGAATCGGCCAGGAACCGGACGGGGAGAGGTAGTACACCACGCACCAAATCAGGCCGATGATCATCAGCGCGCAGAACAGCGGGACGAACCAGCGCGGGTTCGACTTGGTGCCCTTAATGGTTTCTTCAACGCGCTTGGTGTTCTCCGCTTGGCGGTTCATCATACGCTGCATCTGCGGGGTCAGCGTGGCCTTATCGGCAGTGGCGTTGAGCACGGCCTGCACCTGCTCCATATTCACGCCGTAAGCCGCGCCTTCCTCGGCAGAAGCGTTCTCTGCGTTCTGCTCGGTGTCTTTGCTGGCGGTCTCGTCAGCAACGGTGCTGGATGAGGTCTCGCTCTGCCAGTCCTTCTGGTTGTTCGAGTCGGTTTCGTGCAGCTCTTCGTCAGCCATCAGCATAGTCTCCATTCAATAGGCTAAAAGTCATAATAGTGGCTACACTCGAAAGCGGCGACCAGAGTCGGCAAGAAGACAGGAAATTCATGGCCAGACATGTAGGTAAGCACGGTGCACGGCACTCCCTATGGGGTGGTGTCGCGGTATTCGTCGTCATTGCCTTGACCGGTTTTCTGCTGAGCACCAACGTGAGGGTCAATCGTACGGTTGCCGCCACCAACGATACGGCCGATCTGGTGGAGCAAGGCGTGGACGAGGCCAACCAGCTGCAGCAGGACGTCAGCGATCTGACCGAACAGGTCGCCAATCTTACGGACGCGCTCAAGGCCGATGGCACCGATGGCACCGACAGCACACAGAACCAAGGCAAGGACTCCAGCAATGTGGATTCCAGCCTGATGCTGCCCGCGCTCAGCGGCAGCGGCGTAACGGTAACGCTGGATGATTCTCCGTTGTGGGAGAACGCAGTCAACAACAACGGCACGACCGCCAATATCAACGATTACGTGATCCACCAGCAGGACGTCGAATCGGTGGTGAATGCCTTGTGGGCCGGCGGTGCCGATGCGCTGATGATTATGGATCAGCGGGTGCTGTTCAATTCGGCGGTCATCTGTTCCGGCAACGTGCTGTCGTTGCACGGTAAGAAATACTCGCCGCCGTTCACCATTTCCGCGATTGGTGACCCTCAAAGACTTCGCGCAGCGTTGAACGACTCCGAAGCCATTACCATTCTTAAGCAATATGTGACCGCGTTTGGCATTGGCTACAAGGTGGAGAATGCCGAGGACCTTCAGTTCCCCGCTACCGCCGCCTTGCTGCAGCAGTTGAAATATGCCACGGTCGATACGTCAAAGACCACAGATGAGGAGCAGACTCAGCAATGAGACACGGCAGGCACAACAGCGGCGTACCGGCGCCCATTGATCTCGCGTCCGTGTCGGACGTACAGCCCTTCCCCGAGGACGATGCCGCACGAATGGCGGCAGACCCGGCCAACGCCAGTAGGGCAAGGTCCCGTCGTGCCGCAGTACGCGGCGCGTCTTCGCCCCAGCGGAGCCCGGTCTGGCAGGCACTCGGCATCTGCGCCGAACTGCTGATTACCGCTGCCGTGATTTGCGCCCTGTACATCGTCTGGCAGATGTGGTGGACCGGTGTCGAGGCGGAGCGAGCCCAGAACGAAACCACCCAGTCCGTCGACTGGAGCGACCCCAGCAACAACGGGGGAACGGTCACCATCGCCAAAGCCCAGGAGGGCGATGCGCCGGTACAGCCGAAAGACGCGAAATATGGCGACTTGATTGCGCAGATCTACATTCCGCGCTTCGGCTCCCAATGGCACCGCAACATCGTGGAAGGCACCACGCTCGAGCAGCTCAATCGCCACGGTCTGGGCCATTACGACACCACCCAGATGCCGGGGCAGGTCGGCAACTTCGCCGTCGCCGGCCACCGCAACGGCTACGGGCAGCCGTTGGGCGATGTGGACAAGTTGCAGGAAGGCGATCCCATCATCGTTCGTACCAAGGATTACTGGTACGTCTACCACTACACCCGGTACAAGATTGTGCTGCCCACGGACGTGCATGTGATCGCCCCCAATCCGGAAGACTCCACTGCCAATCCCACCAAACGCATGATCACACTGACCACCTGTGAGCCGAAATACTCCACCCCCACCCATCGATGGATCAGCTATGGTGAGTTGGCGTACTGGGCCAAAGTGTCCGACGGTGTGCCCAAAGAGCTGGCTACTACTGATTCGTCCGGTGCAGTGATGTTCTCCACCACCGAAACCCCCTCGATCGCTTCCCGCATTGGCTCGCTGGACAAGGTGGTATTCGGCGCGCTGGTAGTGTGGCTGGTTCTGTTCATTGCCGCTGCGGTGGCATGGCGCTGGCCGGTGCTGCGCGAGATTCGCGCGGGTGAGCGTCGCCGTCCGGATGCCAGCATCTATGGCGGACTGTTGCGTCTGCAGCCCGGCGTGGCACCGATTCGATGGTTGCTGCTGGCTCTGCTGCTGTTCGCAGCCGCCGCGGCGCTGTTCCAGTGGGGATTCCCTTGGGCCGCCGCCAATATCCCATTCCTACAGCAGATGTCGAACTTCGTGGCAGCGAGCTGACGGCATCCTAGTACTATGGCTTGCAGTACACGTCCCTCAAGGAGAGCCCTATGACCGATTCCGCGCATATTTTGGTGGTGGATAACTACGATTCCTTCGTCTACACGATCGTAGGCTATCTGCAAACCCTTGGCGCCACTGTTGATGTGGTTGCGTAACGACGCTATCGACCCAGCCGCGCCGGGTGTACTGGACGGTTTACGATGGCGTGCTGATTTCTCCCGGCCCTGGCGCTCCGGCCGAATCCGGTGCCAGTGAGGATATGATTCGCCTGTGTCGCGGCCAGCGGCGTGCCGATGTTTGGTGTGTGCCTGGGCTTGCAGGCGCTCGCTGAGGTGTACGGCTGCACTGTGGACCATGCGCCCACCATCATGCATGGCAAGACCAGCTTGGTGGAACATATCGATGACGAGATTTTCGAGGGCGTGGCCAACCCCATGACCGCCACCCGCTACCATTCGTTGGCCGTCGAGCCCGATTCGGTGCCGGATACGCTGGTGGTTACCGCGTGGACGCAAGGCGACCACATTATTCAGGGCGTGCGTGTCAAGGGCAAGCCGATGTACGCCGTGCAATTCCATCCCGAATCCGTGATGACGCAGGACGGCTACCGTCTGCTGGCCAACTGGCTTAAGGTCTGCGGCCAAGACAACGCCGTGGCCAAGTCCGCCGGCCTCCAGCCCAAAGTTACGAAGTAGCTTTTCCGCGCGGCGATACTCTCCCCGGAATGTGTCGCTAGAACGAGGCTTGCGTACTGGTTTTGCGACGCTTCCCGGGATTGTTGCGCTGGGATAGCTCTTTATACAGCAAAGGGGAGGGGCGCAGAAGCCCTTCCCCTTTGTGTTGCGTGTATGTGTTGCGCTATTTGCGTTGCATATGCGCAACACATACACGCCCGGCGCTTACTTGCTACTCACCGGTTCACTCACCGGTTCCGCCCCCGTTGCCAGTACCGTTGCCACCGTCTCCGGTACCGGTACCGCCGCCAGTGCTGCCGGCCTTCGTGGTAATGGTGACGGTCGATCCCGCATCTACCTGGCTGCCAGCGCCAGGATTGATGCTGACTACCACAGCGGTGCTGCCGGTTGGACCATTGGCCTGAGCCTTGAGGCCCACGGCCTTGAGCATGAGTTCGGCGGTGACGTAGTCAGTGCCAGCGGTGATATTCGGCACAGCGACCTTCTCCTTGCCCGTGGACACCCAAATGGTGATGAACCCGCCCTGTGCGATGGAAGAGCCCGAATCAGGGCTTACACGGGTAATCAGACCGGCCTCCACCGTATCGGAGCTCTCCTGCTCCACAGTGAAGCTGAACTTGCCCTCATACTGCTGTAGCACGCTGTCCTTCGACTGACCGACCAAATTGCTCGGTACGGTGGTCATGCCGGAAGAAACATATATGGTGATGGTGGTGCCCTTGGGAACCGACTGACCGGCGGCAGGATCGGTTTTCGTCACCATATCCTTGGCGATGTCGGCGCTGTCTTCGGTTTTGACGGCGGCGTTCACCTTGAACCCGGCGCTTTCCAGAATGCTGCGCGCCTCTTCCTGGCTGCGTTCCTTGACATCCGGAACCTGAGTGGACTGCGGGCCTGCGGAGAACCACACCTTCACGGCAGATCCCTTGGCCACCTTGGAGCCGGCGTCCGGGCTCATCTTGGTGCAGGTGCCTTCCGGCTCGGTGGAGTCGGTGTCTTGCTTTTCGGTCATCTTCAAACCCGATGCCTTGAGTTTGAGCTCGATGCTGTCCTTGGATGTGGAAGCGTTGCACACCTCAGGGATGGTGACGGTGTCTTCCGAGGACTTGTTGCCGGAGCCGTTCATGGCGAACACGATGCCCACAATGACAAGCACTGCAACAATCGCTGCGATCACCGAACCGATGATGATCTTCTTGCGCTTCTTGGCCTTGGCCGCCGCCGCACGCTGCTGCGCACGGGACTGCAACGCCGCTGAGTTGGCACCATTGGCCGGTGGAATCTGCTCGAACTGACCGGTCACCGGGTTGAATGCCTGGGTGGGTTGCTGATGCGGTTCCACCGGCGTGGTGGGCAAATCACGTTCGGCTTCCTTGCGGGCCTTCATATTCGACAGGTCCGTCAACGGGTTGAACGCGGCCGCCACCGGCACGCCGCCGTTCATGTAGGTCAGGATGTCGGTCTTGAATTCGGAGGCCGTGGCATAGCGATTCTGGCGGTCCTTGGCCATGGCCTTGGCGCAGATCGAATCCCACATCTTCGGCAGCCCCGGCACCACGGCGGATGGCGGCGTGGCGACTTCGGAAACATGCTGGTAGGCGATGGCCACGGCGGAATCGCCGGTAAACGGCGGGCGGCCGGTGAGCATCTCGTAGAGCACGCAGCCGGCGGAATACAGGTCGGAACGCATGTCGACGGTCTCGCCGCGCGCCTGCTCGGGAGAAAGGTACTGTGCGGTGCCCACCACGCCCTGCGACTGGGTCATGGTGGCTGCGGAATCGTCCAGAGCGCGGGCGATGCCGAAGTCCATGACCTTGACCACGCCCTGCTCGGAAATCATGATGTTGCCGGGCTTGATGTCGCGGTGGATGATGCCCATGCGATGCGAATAGTCGAGCGCGTTAAGCACGCCCAACATCACCTGTTCGCAGTCGCGCTGGCTGAGTGCGCCGTTGACCTTGATGATGTCGCGCAGGGTCTGGCCCTTGACGTATTCCATGACGATGTATGGCAGACGCTCGGCATCGCCGCTTTCGGAAGAAACCAGTTCTTCTCCCGAATCGTAGATGTTCACGATGTTCGGGTTGTTCATCTGGGCCACGGCGTGTGCTTCGCGGCGGAAAACGGGCCAGGAAGATGTCGTCGTTGGCCAGATCGGCGCGCATGATTTTCACGGCCACGGTACGGCCCAGACGGGTGTCGAGGGCCACGTGGACCTCGGCCATGCCGCCACGACCGATGAGCTGGCCAAGCTGGTAGCGTCCGCCGGCCAATGCGGTGGGCATACTGGTGCTCATTGCTTATTCCCTCCCAATCTTGAGGCCGGGGCCTCCAAAACAATGCGTGGCGTGCTGGTCACTCGGCGCGGCAGTCGATTGCCGGACGTGGCCATGGCGGTGTCGGCCATTCGGTCTGCTGATCCAGCAGACGGCGTTCGATGCGTGCCAGCGTACGGGACACCACCAGCGCGTCTTTCGGGCGATCCAACGGGTCCTTGGCCAGCATTGACATGACAAATTCGCGTAACTGTACGTCCACCGAGTCCGGCAGCGGAGGCACGGGATTGTTCACGTGCGCTGCGGCGATATCGACCGGAGTGGTGCCGGTGAACGGACGATGCCCGGCGAGGCCCTCGTACGCCACTACGCCCAGTGAATAGATGTCCGATTGCGGCGTGGCCTGCTGGCCCTGCGCCTGCTCGGGGGAGATGTATTGTGCTGTTTCCTGGCAGTAACCATTTTTAGAAAAGTAGTGAATAAAAAGCGTCCATATGAAAAACTTCCAATTCAATCCCTAATTAAAAAAGATAAAAAGGGCCAGTCTTTTCCAAGCCGCCATGTGTTTTCTATCTTTTTAATCGCTACATTATGGTTTTGCTTTTGGAAACCTGTTGGAATCTTTCTTTTTATTGCTGGTATCTTTCTTGCGATTG
>ENA-OQHL01001109-OQHL01001109.1-human-gut-metagenome-genome-assembly--contig:-NODE-1109-length-15009-cov-6.099583_pt1 | contig 15009 bp, 8 predicted proteins | sample MGYA00242565_ERZ504723 | MGnify/ENA primary metagenome ERZ504723 (study PRJEB26092, sample SAMD00036211) | human gut metagenome | host: Homo sapiens | study: EMG produced TPA metagenomics assembly of... | reverse complement strand
TTTTCCGGAATAATCTTAGGAACAGAGGGCCACATAGCCGATGGCACCAAAGAAAAGCCAATCCCCAATATAATCATAATGATAGTAGCAAACCACCATACATTCAAGATAGGTAACGCAAACATTGGCACACTTTCCATTGTGGAACAGCCCCCGCTGGACGGAACCAAGATTGCCTTATGGGTCTATCTGTTGACTGACGTACAGACGCAAGTCCTGCATAACGGGCTTTTCGAGGTGAAGCACAGTGCCTACCGCCACTTTTGGGGTGGTAGCGCATTCAATCGTGCCGCCAATTCGGAATACCAGACCCGCCTGTTATTGAACGACTATGTGATGCAACTCATGGAGCAAGGTTGCAGACTGGCGGACAATTGTATCCGCACATGGTTCTTTGTACAAAATGTAGACGTGAATTATGCCGGAGTAGTGAAAGCGCGTAATGAAGTTTTCGTTACCCAAAACCTGACAGAAAAAACACATTACATTTCCAGCACCGGTATCGGCGGTCGCCATGCCGATCCGAAAGTACTGGTACAAATGGATACTTATGCCGTAGCAGGATTACAACCGGAACAGATTCATTTTCTCTATGCACCTACCCACCTGAATCCGACTTATGAATATGGAGTAAGTTTTGAACGTGGCACGTATGTAGATTATGGCGACCGCCGCCAGATATTTATTTCGGGTACGGCAAGCATCAACAACAAAGGCGAAGTGGTATATCCCGGCAACATTCGCAAACAGACAGAACGGATGTGGGAAAATGTGGAAACCCTGCTAAAAGAAGCAGAATGCACTTTTGAAAATTTGGGACAAATGATTGTATATTTGCGTGATATAGCCGACTATGCAGTCGTTAAAGCAATGTATGACCAACGTTTCCCACACACTCCCAAAGTATTTGTTCATGCTCCGGTATGTCGCCCCGGATGGTTGATTGAGATGGAATGTATGGGAGTGAAAGAATGTAAGAACAAGGGGTACGCTCCATTTTAAATCATAAAAGATTATACCGTTGAAAAGGTTACTTATTATCTTATATATCTGTCTGGTGGGACTACTCGCTGCAGCTACTTTTGTAGAGCAAGCGTATGGGACAGATTTTGTAGAGAGAAATATATATCATACATGCTGGTTTTGTTGTTTGTGGGGAGTTATTGCCGCAATTGCACTTGTTGCTCTCATCCGACGTGCTTTATGGCGACGGTTCCCCATATTGTTGTTTCATGGCTCCCTCCTCGTTATCCTGGTGGGGGCCATGATTACGTTTACCGGCAGTAAAAAAGGATACGTACATTTACTGCCGGGAGTGACGGCAGGTAGTTTTCAGGAGTCGGAAAGCGGAAGAGAAGCAGACCTGCCATTCACAATACAGCTGGATAGTTTTCGTATAGCATACTATCCCGGAACTGAAGCTCCGGCAGACTACATCAGTTATATCACCTACTCTCTTCCCGGACAAAAAGATGTTCTGTCACACGAACAGATTTCAATGAACCGTATATTTACATTACAAGGTTTCCGTTTCTATCAGTCATCTTTCGATGATGATGGAAAAGGGAGTTGGCTGACTGTCAATTATGACCCGTGGGGTACGGGAGTTACGTATGCAGGATATGTTCTGCTCGGTATCTCCATGATCTGGTTATTATTTTCCCGCTATGGCGATTTCCGACGCCTGCTAAGTCACCCGCTACTGAAAAAAGGAGGTGTATTTCTATTGTTCCTCTTCTGTCTTGCAGGTAGTATGCAAGCACAAAAAAAACTTCTCCCGGCACTGAAACGGGTACAAGCAGACAGTTTGGCACAAGAACAGGTCATTTATCACGACCGAGTAGTACCATTCAATACATTGGCGCGCGATTTCATTCAGAAATTGACAGGCAAAGCTTCATATAAAGGTTTGACGCCTGAACAGGTAATTGGTGGCTGGCTACTCTATCCGGAAGTATGGAGAAATGAACCATTGATATACATCAAAAATACAGAGTTGCAGCATTTGCTAAACTTACAGACACCTTACGCCCGATTAACCGATTTATTTGACGGTCCGGTCTACCGTCTTCAGAAAACCTGGCAACAAGAACAGGGAAAAGGTAGCAAACTCGCCAAAGCCATCCAAGAAACGGACGAAAAAGTGGGATTGATCCTGATGCTGGAAAAAGGAACATTCATTCAGCCATTACCCACTGATGGCAGCGTGCAACCACTCTCCGAACTGGAAATAAAAGCCGAACTACTCTACAACCGGATTCCGTTCAGCAAGATTCTTTTTATGATTAATCTATCATTGGGAGTATTGTCTTTCCTGCTTCTGCTTCAGTACAGCCTGCGAAGAAGGGTACTCTCACCGAAAGCCAAAGCGATTACCCGCACAGCAGGAGCGTTCTTTTCTGTTGCGCTCTATCTTGCTTTCATATTCCATTTAGCAGGATATTGCCTACGTTGGTATATTGGCGGACGCATTCCACTTAGCAACGGTTACGAAACCATGCAGTTTATGGCACTCTGCATCCTCTTGGTAGCCTGCCTGCTCCATCGAAGATTCTCATTCGTACTTCCATTCGGATTCTTGCTCTCCGGCTTTGCGTTGTTAGTCTCTTATCTGGGACAAATGAATCCGCAGATAACGCCATTAATGCCGGTGCTCGTCTCTCCGTGGTTAAGCATTCATGTTTCATTGATTATGATGTCTTATGCCCTATTGGCATTTATCATGCTAAACGGAATACTGGCATTATGTCTCCGAAAAAAAGAGCCGGAAAACAATGTCTCTGAAAATGACGACAGACAAGATAACCGGATAGAACAGTTGACGCTAGTCAGCCGTTTGCTACTCTATCCTGCGACGTTCTTTTTAGGGGCAGGCATCTTTTTGGGAGCAGTCTGGGCAAACGTTTCCTGGGGAAGATACTGGGCGTGGGACCCGAAAGAAGTATGGGCGCTGATTACCTTCCTTGTATATGGAGCAGCCTTCCATTCACAAAGCCTGCGCATTTTCCGCAAGCCTTTATTTTTCCATATTTATATGATTCTTGCTTTCCTTACAGTCTTAATGACTTATTTCGGAGTGAATTATGTTCTTGGCGGGATGCATAGTTATGCAAACTCCTGAACCACCATACATAAGAATCGGCCGAAGTGATTCACCCGCATTTCTTTTATTTGGTTGTTAAGTTGAAAAAACATTAATGTATTCATTTTGGAATATGAATAGATGATGTATTCTAAAAGAGGTAAAGAGGGTGCACTTCACAAAAGGATACCCTCTTTTACCCATCCAGTTTCACACACGTGCGTGCACCTCATGTTTCAACCACGCACCCGGCAGCATTTCTTTTTCACCTTTTTCATTCACCAGTTCCATCTGCAATACACCTCCGTTACAATCGAAGTAACGAACCTCTATCGGATGCAATCCGGCTTTCAATGCCTTCTGCACAATAATCTCTACCGATGAGTGTGCACCGTCATTATCTCCCAGCAATTCACCGTCAAGCGTCAATGTACTACCGTCATCCGATAGAAGGGCAAAGGTGTAAATACCATCAGCGGGAACTTCCAGATAACCGGTCATCACCAAGCCGATATTTCCTTTCACCTCTTCGGGGATAGATACCGATTCTACCACATATTCCCCTTTTACCGGAGCCGCGTCAATATCTGCACAAAGATTACCGCGGAAGTCATGCCATACAGCTTTCAAGCCGGGCTGCAAGGCAGCCGGAGCAGTCACCGCCTCCGCATAAGGAGCCTTTACATATTTAGTATGTGCCACATCCGAAGGAGAACCGTCCGGACGGAACGTGCGGAAAGCGAAATCGGTAGTCTCCGTCACGTCCAGAGCACCATTATAAAGAGTAGACTCTTTGGTAGGCATACTGCCGTCTGTCGTATAGCGTATTTCAGTACCGGGCAACGGGCAAGTCAAGTCAATCGTTGTTTCATCAATAAATGCATTCACTTTATAGAATCCCTGTAAATCAGGCACACGATAATTTACCCTCATCACATCCATCCGTTTAAACTGCGGAACAAGCTGACGATAAAACTCTTCGAGGCTTGGTTTAACAGCCGGTTCTACCCAGGCTATTTCGCTCAATGCAATCATGCGGGGAACGATCAGGTATTCAATGCGCTTCATTGTCGGAATCCATTCAGACCAGAGATTAGCCTGTACACCCCAAATATATTTCTTCTGTTCGGGTGATAATCTATCATCCGAACACGGATCGTATGCCAGTATTTTCTTCACTGAATTCTGATCCTGCGCATAATCGAAATAGAAATATTCATTCGGACAAGCAATCACTTTCTGCTTTTGCGCGGTCGCCGTAGGCAACGCGTCTTTCGCCCAACTTCTCCACCATGTAATAGCAGCATCGGAAGATAATCCGTCGGCTACCACTTCATCCCAGCCGATGAGTCTCTTTCCGTTGGCGAGGAAGAATTTCTCCATGTCACGTACAAACCATGCCTGAAGTTCTTCTACCGAACCCAGCTTCTCCGTACGGATACGTTTCTGACAGAGAGGGCATTTCTTCCAGTTGGCTTTTTCCACTTCATCACCACCCATGTGCACATATTCATAAGGGAAAAGCTCGAAAACTTCTTTGAACACATTCCGGCAGAATTCCAGCGTCGCGTCTTTACCCGGACAGATAGGAGAAGAGAAGATTTCTCCCCATCCGATTAGTCCGTCGCATGCCAACTCCGGATATTGACTGATAGCCGCGAGGAAATGTCCCGGCATATCAATCTCGGGAATGACATCAATTCCTCTTTGCGTAGCATAGGCTACTATTTCTTTGATATCATCATGAGTGTAATAACCTCCATACAGCGTATCTCCTTCCACAATGCGTATCTTATCTTCCGGAATCAGGAAATCGGTATTATCTTCCTCTTTCGCACGTGCCATGCAGGTACGGTCGTGCTTATTAAACTTACGCCAAGCTCCTTTTTCGGTAAGCAGCGGGTATTTCTCAATCTCTATACGCCAGCCCTGATCGTCAGACAAATGCCAGTGGAATTTATTGAGTTTATACAAAGACATCAGATCCAATACATGCTTTACCTCATCTTTATTCCAGAAATGACGGGAAGCATCCAGCATAAATCCACGCCATTCAAAACGAGGTGCGTCTTCTATTTGCACGACAGGGATTGAATAAGTTTGTTTCTCTCCCTGCACTTCTATCGCTGCAGGAAGCAGCTGGCGAATAGTAGTAATCGCAGAAATGATACCCGAATAGTCATTAGCCTCTACCCGGATATATTCCGGCGTAGACTGAAGTTTATAAGAACCGGGCTTGCCACCGGTATCTTTCAACTGAAAATACATATCTACCTGATTCTTATCTGTAGTAACCTCCACAGAAGACGATATGACATTGCGGAGAATCTCCTGCAAATACCCGACTGCCGGAAACAACGAATGATCGGAAACTCCAATCTTCATTCCGTCTTTTAAAACAAACGAGCCCGACTGCTCGGTCAGACTAACGGGGGTAGGTAGGATTGCAATCTCTTGCTTGACGGTGGGCGTACAAGAAGAAAAAACACAAGCTGATACAATGAGTAAAGAACTACTTAGTTTTTTGAACATGCGGTTAACTATTTAATAAATGATTTGTCCTGTCTTTAATTGACCATCTATATATAATACAACTAAAACATAGAAACTACTAAAAGCCCGGAAAAAGTTTTTTTGCGACTTGACGTCACAGACTCCTATAAATGTTTATCTTTGCTAGCCAATCTCAATCAATTAATTATAAAGAGTCACTTCCAATGTCAAGAGAGAATATCTTAATCAAAACCTCATGGATTAGCACAATTGGCAATGCAATCCTATCCGCATCTAAAATCATCATCGGTTTATGGGCCGGTAGTCTGGCCGTAGTGGGCGACGGTATCGACTCGGCAACCGATGTCGTTATCTCTATCGTTATGATTTTTACGGCACGCCTCATCAACCGTCCTCCTTCAAAGAAATATGTATTCGGTTATGAGAAAGCGGAAGGCATCGCGACAAAGATTCTGTCACTGGTGATATTTTATGCCGGTATGCAAATGTTGATATCTTCCATTCAAAGCATCTTTTCAGATGAAGTGAAAGAGATACCATCGGCTATCGCTATCTATGTGACTATATTCTCTATTGTCGGCAAACTGATGCTGGCTTCGTACCAGTACAAACAGGGAAAGAAAATAGACAGTTCCATGCTGACGGCGAATGCGATAAATATGCGTAATGATGTTGTCATTTCGGCCGGAGTTTTATTAGGGTTGATTTTTACTTTTATATTCAAATTGCCGATACTCGATTCGATAACGGGATTGATAATCAGCCTCTTTATCATCAAGTCGTCCATCGGTATTTTTCTCGACTCGAATGTGGAGCTTATGGATGGCGTGAAGGATGTCAATGTGTATAATAAGATATTTGAAGCTGTCGAGAAAGTGCCGGGAGCAAGTAATCCGCACCGGGTCAGGTCGAGAATGATAGGAAACCGGTATATCATTACGCTCGATATAGAGGTGAATCCGCAGATAACGATTACACAAGCGCATGAGATTGCCGGGGCGGTGGAGAAAAGTATTGAAAGTTCGATAGATAATGTCTATGATATTTTGGTGCATGTGGAACCTGCCGGGGAGTGTCAGACGGATGAGAAATTCGGGGTAGACAAGGATATGGTGTGACACGTGAAAATCTTCGGCAACAAAGAAAGCTATTCCGCTTCTTTTTCTTAACTTTGCATTCATCGTTCACATTTTAATAAAAATTTGATATGGAAGAAGGAACATTCAGGCGCTATCCTATCGGGATACAGGATTTTGAAGATTTGCGCAATAATAATTACATATATGTTGATAAGACTGCACTGATTTATCAACTCGTCAATACAAATAAGATTTATTTCCTGAGTCGTCCCCGTCGTTTCGGGAAAAGTCTGCTTGTCTCTACGCTCGAAGCCTATTTTCTGGGAAAGAAAGAACTTTTCAACGGACTGGACATGGAGCAGTTAGAGAAAGACTGGACAGTGTATCCGGTGCTACATATCGACTTTAGCGGCAGTAAATATATGGAAGCAGAGTCACTTCGCGCATCTATCAATGTTCAGCTGTTACTTTGGGAAAACGTCTACGGACGTCAGGAAGGCGAAGACACATTTAGTTTACGTCTGGAAGGTATCATCCGCCGCGCTTATGAGCAAACCGGGCAGCAGGTTGTCGTATTAGTGGACGAATATGACGCCCCGATGCTGGACAGTAACAATAACCATGAGTTGCAGCATGAGATTCGTGGTATCATGCGCGACTTCTTCAGCCCCTTAAAAAAGTCAGGTAAATATCTTCGCTTCCTCTTCCTGACGGGCATCAGCAAATTCAGCCAGATGAGCATATTCAGCGAACTTAACAATCTTCAGAACGTCAGCATGAGCGATAATTACAGCACTATCTGCGGTATCACCGAACAGGAACTGCTGACGCAGATGAAAATTGATGTCGAACAGATGGCACAAGCCAACGATGAAACGTATGAAGAGGCGTGCGCCCACTTGAAGAAGCAATATGACGGATATCATTTCAGTAAATCCTGTGTGGATGTGTACAATCCTTTCAGCCTGATTAATGCTTTTGCCCAAAAGAGTTATGAGAACTACTGGTTTTCTACCGGTACCCCTACCTTTCTGATAGAACTCCTGCAACAAATGAACTTTGATATCCGTCTGCTCGACCGTATGGACGCCAAGCCGGAAGACTTCGACAAGGCTACGGATTGTCTCACCGACCCAATTCCGGTGCTCTACCAAAGCGGTTATCTCACAATCAAGTCGTACGATGCTTTCTTTCGTACCTATACATTAGGCTACCCGAACGAGGAAGTAAGAATCGGCTTTATCGAGTCGCTCATCCCTTCTTATCTTTACCAACCTACGCGCGAAAGCAACTTTTATGTAGTGTCCTTTGTGCGTGATTTAATGAAGGGGAACCTTGAATCTTGCCTTGAACGCACCCGGTCTTTCTTCGCCTCTATTCCGAACGACTTGAACAATAAAGAGGAAAAACATTATCAAACTATATTCTATCTTCTGTTCCGCTTGATGGGACAATATGTGGATACCGAAGTCAAAAGCGCTGTCGGACGGGCGGACGTGGTTATCAAAATGCAGGATGCTATTTATGTACTTGAATTTAAAATGAACGGCACCGCAGAAGAGGCTTTGGCGCAAATTAACAGCAAAGGGTATGCGATTCCTTATGAGGCAGACCACCGGAAAGTGGTGAAGGTCGGCATCAACTTCGACAGTACCACGAGAACGATTGGAGACTGGGAAATCGAAACAGATTAACAGCGTACGCCACTTGCTTGAAGTAGACAAGGATATGATGTGACACATGAAAAAGGCAGCAGTTGCTCTCGTCTGTGAGTAACTGCTGCCTTTTTGCGTGTTCTGTGCTGTCGTAGCCGGGAAATTAGGGTGTATTGCCACAGCTTGCTGTGGTGCGTTTCCCTAACTTGTTGTGGCATGCTCCCCTTGCCTGCTGTGGCATGCTTCCCTAGCCTGCTGCGGCACGTCTCCCCAGCCTACTGCGGCACACATCCCTTTCCGCCGTTCCGGTTTTACGTATTCAATAGGCTGTTGCTTTGATACGCAGCTTGATGGCATTTTCGGCTGTATCCAGTACCAGTTCGCAGTTTTCAGAGGTTACAGAACTACCGGTGACGTCCATTTCCAATGAGGTGATTTTCTCAAGATCGAGTTGGGTTAAGGTGTATCCGTCTCCTTTCACCACCGTGAATCCACCTTCGGGAAAATGGGATGGCCGCATCTTCCATTGAGCCACAAACGTCAGTTTGTCCTTGTCAAGGGTGATTTTCTCTACCGGTGTAGAGTTGTCTTTGTCGTCGCCGCCGCAGGCGGTTACCAACGTTGCTGCCACAAGGCAGAGGAAAAAGATTCTTAGTTGTTTCATGCGTCTTTCTGTTTTCTTTAAAAGGGTAAATTATGAAAGGCTGCCGCCTTTTTTGTTTGCCATGAGGGCGGATGCGCTGTCTGCAGCCGGACTGTCCGTCCTCATTCGTGACCTGCTTCTTTATGCAGCCGGGTCGGGGGCTTCACCTCCTCCGGGGATTTCAGGGTCGGGCGCTTCGCCGCCGCCACCGCCGCCACCCGCGTTTTCGTCACCCAGCAGAATCGGGAAACGGTAAGAGCGTGGCGTTTTCAATGCCTTGTTGCTTCCGCTATATTGTGTCGTGATGCTTAGCGCATAGAGCTTTCCGGCTTCTATGGCAGGTAGCATGATGGTGAGTTGTGACGGTGCGTTGTGAACGATGACGGACACTTTCAACGGGACGGCTCCCTCTTCGTCTTTGGTGAGATAGATGCCTACCGAAGGGTCGTCACCGAGGATTTTAATGTTGCTTCCGCTGATAACGGCAGGACCGCCGGAAGTGATGACCTGGCTGATACTCTTCGTCACGGAGTCGGTGATGGAGTTGATGACCGGCCCCGTCTGTGCCAGCCCGTTGCAGATTACTTTTACGGCTTTGAGCTGGTCGCGCAGCAGTTGTCCCGGTGTGTAGGACACACCGAGCGAGTGCTTCGTGGCGTCAAACTGGGCGTTCTCCCCGAGGAACGAACCGCGTACGGTGACGATGTACTGTCCCACACCGTCTACCACGCTCTTCCCTTCGGCGATGGCTTCCACCTTCTTCTGGTCGGCAAGGTCGAGGATGTTCTCGATGGTCTCCTGCCGGTACTCGGTACGCTCCTTGATGATGCGTGCTGCGATTTCTTTGTTGTGCAGACTGCCTGTGATGCGTGCGCGTCCGGTGTAGTCGCCTTTTTGCTCGGTCATGATGTTGTCGTAAAGGTCAACATTGAGCGTGATTTTTTCGTTTGTTGCCATGATAATGATTGTTTTAAGGAAAGTGAATATCTATTTATTGGTTACGTTCTGTGCTGCTTGTCATTTCGCACGTATCTTGATAGCATTACCGTCCAGATAAAGTTCGAAATAACTGTCATAATATGTCATGCCCCCAGTAGTATTAGTCATCAGATGGAACTTCATAAAATCACTGTCAGTCAAGGTGTAGCTGTCGGTTCCCTTAACAACGGTTTCGGCTCCTGACCGGACAGTGAAACTATTCAACACGTAATCATATAGATCTAATTTAAAATCAGAATCCGCCGGAAGTTCGTTTTCAACCGTAACGGTGGGGATGGTCACTTGATTGCCATTAATCGCAGCTTGCAGACAGAGGCTCCGTTCACTCATATACGTTCCCTCCTCCCTTGCTATTATTTTTCCGCCTTTCAGTTGCAGTATTCCTGTAGGGGCAACAAGCACTTCCTGCCCCTTTATGCTTTTGGAGATTTCAGCATCGCCTTCCATAATGAGCGTGGCATTATCACCGACAGAGATACCAATTAGCTGGTCATTATCATTCCCATTGCCGGAATGTAGTTCGAAACCGTTACCCAGCGTTAGTTTGCAAGACGCCCTAACAAATATGCAGGCGACATCAGCTGAATGGGCAGCAGCATTTCCATAAATGTTGAGGTTGGTCAGCTTCAATGACGCGCCGTTTATAAGCTTAAAAAGGCTTTTGTTGCTAGCGGTACGGGAAATATTATAATTATCGCCGCTGATAGGATTATTTCCGCCGTCGATAGCAATGTGTTTGCCGTCTATTGAAAAGGCAAAATGCTCTGCATCCGCAGCAACCTCAAAACTTCCACCGAGGATGATTTGTGTTGGTGCATCCGCAGTGCCGTCTGCCGTTTCAATAGCGGTTTTCAGTTCGGCTGCGGTAGTGACAAGCGTCTTGTTGCTGACCGTCACAAGGCAGGTGGCGGACTTTTCGCGTGCGGTGGCGGTGATGGTAGCTGTTCCTTCAGCTACGGCGGTCACCAGTCCGTCTTTACTTACGGTGGCTACGGAAGTTTTGTCACTGCTCCATACTACGGATTCGGCAGTCACCCGGTCGGGGACAATGGTGGGAACCAGCGTTTCGGTCGCTCCCGATTTCAGGGTCAGAGTCTCATGATTGAGGGTGATGCTCTCTACGGGCACGGAGTTGTCGTCATTGTTGTCGTCGCCACAGGCGGTTGCCAACGTTGCTGCCATAAGGCAGAGGAAAAAGATTCTTAGTTGTTTCATACGTCTTTTGTCTTTCTAAAAGGGTGAATAAATCGTGTTCTCTTTTCGGACAAAAATAATATGCAACAACGAAAAGGTATAGCCAAAATCCTGCATTGTATAGCCAAAATCCTGCAAATCTTGCAGGATTGCCGGAAATTCCATTGTTCGGAGAAACTTCTACCTATGCATTGATGGAAACAACAGCATTTGATGATAAAAGAGTATCGCCTTCTCCTTTAAAGTACAGACTTTTGTTGGCGGAACTCAGTAGGAGTCATTTTTACCAATTCGCGGAAATTGCGGTTGAAGGTGCGCATTGCCTTGAAGCCCGACGCTCCGGCAATGTCTTCGATTGTGTGGTTCGCGTAGTCCGGAAGCAGGAGCAAGTCCATGGCATGACGGATGCGCAGGCGGAGAAGATAATTTTGCAAGGTCAGTCCTGTGGCACGCCCCACAGCGGCGGAGAGATTACGCTCGTTTGTGCCAAGAGCTTTAATCAGGTCGTCACGCTTGAAGTTGTAGTCGAGGTACGGTTGTTCTTTCTGCAGATAGGCTTCGAGCTCTTCAAACAAGTGGTTGCTATCGCCGGATTGCAGGTAACAGATGAGGTCGCCCATATCGGCTTCGAGCGGTGGTTGGGACAGTTTTCCATCCTGTTCGACGATAAAACGGCGTAGCATCTCGTAAGTGTAATGATAGTTAGTGTACAGCCATGCAAAAGCAGGATAGAAAACCACGATAAGGAAACTGAAACTAAACTCGGGTATCGGTCCCGGACAGACAAGTAAAACCCATGCGCCAATGCCGATACTCAACGCATAAAGGAAAGCGCGCATCGTCCACCGGAGTTCCAGTTTTGAGATACACTCTCCGGTCAATTCTTTTAAATGCGTGATGTAGCGGTGTTTTTTACGGAAAAAGAGGCGGACGTAAACGAACAGTTGTACGGTATAGGTGACACCGAACAAGGTCCGCACTGCCAACGGGAGATTGTGAACGACACACGCACGCCATTCTGCTAAAGAATATACACAGACGTCCGCTTCAATGCAGCAACTCACCACATACAGCAGAATGAAAACGAGCGAAGGCGCCGCATGCTTCATCACATTGGCAAAAGTGACGTATCTGCTGTCGAACAGCAATATCAACATAAACGTGAACATCAACGCCTGCGAAGAAGCAAGCACCAACACCAATATTGAGAATAAGTCCAACGACCGGTATACGCCGAACCCGTCAACCAGCAACTCCGCCAAATGACCGGCAGCGATAATGAGAGAAGCAGCGATGAAGAAATGGCATGCACGCCTGTATTTGGGATTAATGGCGTGCGCCATCTGCTTGAAGCAGACAAGACCGAAAGATATAGACAGACATATTCCGATAATAATGCCGTTTGTTAGTGTGTGTAAAGCCGGTATATCCATTGCTTAGCATTTATTTTCCCGACAAAGTTAATGAATCTTGACGAGAAACCGACTAGTTACACCCTGTAAAACTCGACAAGTCTGCAAAATCGTATAGAAACAACCTAATAGCTAATCTTCACTCCGGCAAAGAAACTTCTCGGCAGAGAAGGCCCGTAAATATAGCCGGAATCCCGATTAGCTCCTCTATCAAAGTCCTTCTGATAAGACTCAAAGAGGTTCTGAACTCCGCCGTTTAGTTGCAAATCGACTGTTTTGTATAGCTTGAAGTCATAAGCCAGTTTCACTCCCAAATCGAAGAAACGGGGTGTACGGATGGCTTCCGCCTTTCGTTCGGGCATTGCGCCCAGTTCGGCGTTCTCGGCGGTGATATCCATGCGTTGCACTAACATTCTCCCGGTATAAGTTCCTGACAGGGCAATGGATAAAGGTTTGATGGGAGTATAAGTAGCTGTGAAGTAACCATATGTATCGGGAGTACGGAAAATTTTCTTTTCTGCCGGTGCGTCGTCATGCCATTTATGAGGTTCATCGTATCGGCTGCGTTGCAAAGTGAGTCCCGCTTGTATTTGCAGGATGGAAAGATAAGCCACTTTGCCCTCCAGCGTTAGCCCCATCACTTTCGCGCCGGGACCGTTACTGCGTGGTTTTACCAATATCCCATCGCCACGGTCATAAGGTTCGCCCAACACGAAGACATCTGTCAGTCTTGTATAAAAGCCCTCGATCAAGAAATTCGTCTGGAATACTCCGAAACGGTGATACATATCTGCGGACGCACTGAAACTTTGGGATTTCTCTTCTTTCAAGTTCTTCGCACGCTCAATCATTGCCACTGTTCCGCCCACATTTTCAATATGCATATCTTCATCAAAAGCCTGCGGAGCACGGAATCCGGATGAATAGCTCAAACGCAGGTTTATATTCTGTGTCGGGTTGAAACGCAAGTTGGCACGGGGGCTAAAGATGACATTATCTACCATGTTATGCTTATCCAGACGACCACCGATCAGAATGCCCCAACGGTCGTTCTTCCACTCGTTCTGCAGAAAAGCACTGTAAATATTTACCGTCTGATCCGTGTGGCGGTCATATCCCCACATATTATCTTTCAGACGATCACGGTTATATTCAAGTCCTGCCGTGAGGTCAGAAGGCATAAAAAAACACTTATCAAACGTATGTACATACTGCGCGCCGCCCATAGCGGTTAAATCCGTTGTTTTTCCATAGGCTTTCAGAGGATCGTTACCCGGTCCGTAATAACTGTCCCGATCTGTATTGGCGGCTGACGCAAAGATACTTAGACGGTTCTTTTCATCTGGCGAGAAATAATCGAACTTCAAACTTCCACCATCAATCGAATGTTGCAACTGCTCTGCAATATGGGCTTCGTGAGGAGGACGGTCCAACATATCCCCTCCCCGACGGAATTCCTGCATGTGGTGATATTCGAAGGTTAGTTTGGAGTAAGTGCTTGTTTTCAGATAAGAGCGGAAGCCCACTGTCTGATTCTTCAATTTAGGTAGTTCGGTGAATCCGTCTCCGTCATAATCATATCCGGACCGGTGACGGTTCTGACCAAAGATATACAGTCCGGCACGATGATCGTCCGTCACTAATGAAGCATTCAGGGAGGTATTGTTATCGAATGAGGAGCCGCCCCCTAAAGCAGTAAGGGTGTGCGACAGCTGGCCGGAATTGCGCAAAGGCTCTTTGGTGATTATATTGATGGTTCCTGCAATGGCCGAAGAGCCGAACAAGGCGGAACCTCCCCCACGCATCACTTCTACGCGTTCAATCATGCTGGCGGGAATCTGTTCCAGGCCATACACTCCGGAAAGGGCACTGAATACGGGACGGGAATCTATCAAAATCTGCGTATACGGTCCGTCCAGTCCATTGATGCGGACTTGCTGGAAACCACAATTCTGGCAGTTTGTCTCTACACGTACACCGGGCTGAAAGTTCAGCCCTTGCGATAAAGTGGAAGAGTTAGTCGTTTCAAATAGCTTCAGATCGACGACATTTACCAAAGTAGGAGCCAAACGGCGCGTCGTTTCACTGCGGTTGGCGGAAACCACTACCCCATCCAAAGCAATCGCGTCCTCTTCTATTTCAAAATCCTCTTCCAGTGTCTTTCCTTTTTTCAGAGTCACGTTGCGGGTCACGGTCTTGTAGCCGACCGAGCTAACCTCCAGTATAAAGTTACCTTCCGGCAAATTCTTCAAAAAATAATGTCCGGTAGCGTCGGTCACGGTTCCTATCGTTGTTCCTTTCAGTGCAATGGTGATGTAAGGAAGGTGCTCTTTCGTTTTCTTATCCAGTACATGGCCTATGATGTTCGCATCGGATTTTTTCAGTTCAGGGTAGTCCGGATGTTCAGCCAATGCGTATGACAGGACACAAT